>ORMF011687165.1_pt1 | contig 15128 bp, 18 predicted proteins | sample 1779871 | NCBI WGS metagenome assembly ORMF01 (sample SAMEA104232316, study PRJEB22302) | groundwater metagenome | biome: forest; feature: aquifer; material: groundwater | place: USA | collected 2011-08-07 | depth 5.4 m | reverse complement strand
GCCGATCCCCGCGACGTGCTCATCAAGGAGATGGAGAAGCGGAAGATTCCCCTCAGCATCGGCAAGACCTGCCCCGTCAAGTGCACCTTCTGCTACGAGATCGATCATGGCTACCGGGACACCCTGGAGCCCGGCAAGACGACCCAGGAGGACTGGGACTTCATCCTCGACTACATCAGCAGGAAGCCGACGCGTCCGGGCGAGCAGTGGGTATGGGGCGGCAACGAGTACATGGAGTGGACCGATCTCTTCCTGCACCCCAAGGCGATGGACTGGCTGGAGGATTTCCTCAAGTACACGGACAAGAACGTGACGATGTTCACGGTCGGGTACGTGCACGTCCCCAAGATCCACCAGCTGGCCGCCCGCTATCCCGGCCGGATGAACTTTGAGCTCTCGGTCATCACGCTCCACAAGGACTACCGCAAGGCGCTCATGCAGCACGCGCCCTCGGTCACCCACTTGATGAAGGTTCTGGATGGGCCGGCGGTCGCGTCCGCCAACTTCTACTCGTTCGACGCGGGCACCATGTCGGAGGACGCCAAAACCATCTCGCGGATCAATCCGAACGTCATTCTCTGGATGGGGTGCCTCACGCCGCTTAAGGGCATGGACGAGAATACGACGCGGCTCTGCCGGCAGGGCAAGCAACACCTGCCCGGGGAGGCCCTGCGGGTCCATGAGGCCGGCCTGTCCAACCTCACGACGATCCATACCGAGCCGTACATCACTGCCTTCCTGAACAGACACAAGATCCTGACGGTCTTCGACTCGCTGGGGTTGGAGAAGCACGACACGGTGGTAATGGCCAGGAGCGTGTACCGCGTCCTGAACATGTACCGGAAGAAGCGCGCCCGGTTTCTGTTCGTGCCCAACGCGACGCTGGGCGGAGACTCCGACTGCACGATCCTGCTGACCTTCGACGACATCCTGAAGCGGCTGAGCGGCGAGAAGGTCATCCATGTGCCCAAGGTCGTTCTCGAGAGCCCGCGCGGCAACAATTGCGACATCAGCGGGATGACCCTCGGGGAATTCGAGGTCAGGGCGCGTTGCAAGGTCAAGGTGCTCCACAAGGTCAATACCAAGCTCGCCGACAGGAAGCTCTGGGAGCACGGCTTCCTCAGCACCTACGTCCGCGAGTATCTCTCTAATCCGGCGACGAGAGAGTACGAACAGATCCCTGTGGCCGCGTAGCCGGCAAAGGAGCCTCCGGTGGAATATTGGGTGAAAGTGGTCCTGACGGACAAGGAAGAGTTGCGGTACAACAACGTGATTCGCCATACCATCAGCGACGACATGGAGATCCTCGAGATCGACACGCCCAAGGAGGTCATCATCATTCCGATGCGCCAGGTGAAGTACATGACCTGCGACGCCGGCATCTTCCAGCAGAAGAAGGGATAAGGAGGCGTGATGGATTTCCGGCGTATCGTCATTGTGCTGGTCGTCGTGCTCGGCCTGGCCGGCTGCGTGACCAAGGAGAACTACAACGCGCAGGTCCTCCGGACGAACAATTTCCAGCGGCTCCTGTCCGAAGAGGAAAAGCGCAGTGTCGAGCTGAGCACCGAGGTCGCCCGACTCAAGGACCAGGGGGCGATTCTGGAGGGCAAGACCAAGGCCTTGACCGCCCAGCTCAACGATGCCAAGGCCCAGGTGGTGCGGTCGCTGGAGGAGGTGGGCCGCTTGCAGGACGAGATCAAGCAGGCCCGCGGTGGGTTCTCTTCCATGCCGGCGTTGCGGGGCCCCTCGCAGGAGCCCCCGGATCGCTTAGGGGAACTGCAGGAAGCCCCCGCCGCGAAGCCGGGAAAGAAGGTCGAGCAAAAGAAAGGGAGAGCGACGGCGCAGGTCAAGGTGCAGAAGCAGAGCCAGTCGCCGCCGCCTGAAGCCAAGCAGGAAGCGGCAAAGGAAGTGGTAAAGGAGGCGGCCAAGGAGGCCGCCCCGGACGACTCATTTTTCCGCTATCACAAGGTCAAGAAGGGCGAAACGCTGGCCGGCATCGCCAAGCAGTACAGGACCGACGCCCAGACTCTGCGTGAGCTTAACGACATGGCCAGCGGCGACGCCGTCAGGCCCGGCGACCGCCTGATCGTCGGCCAGAACCCGTAATTCCTTTCGTACATGAAGCTGCTGCCGGTTGCAGTCTTCCTCGTCGCGGTTTCGGCCGCCTCCGCATCCGCGGCGGCGGAGCTCACGCCCCAGCAGATCTACGAGCGCGCCGCGCCCGGCGTGGTGCTGATCATCGGCCATCCCCAGCAGGGGGAGGGCGGCAGTGGCGGGACCGGCTCGATCATCCGCAAGGATGGGCTGGTGCTGACGAACGCGCACGTCGTCATCGACGAAAAGACCGGCAAGCCCTATCCTCGCCTCTCCCTGTACCTCAAGCCGGATCGCGTGACCGGAAATCCCAAGACTGATCTCTCCCGCCGGGTGAATGCCTCCGTAACGGCGTTCAACCGGCAACTGGATCTGGCGCTGCTGAAGCTGGAGACCGCGCCCGCGTCGCTGTCGGTGCTGGATCTAAGCGATCCGGACCGGGTGAAGATCGGCGAACGGGTGGTGGCCATCGGGCACCCGGAGCAGGGCGGCCTCTGGACGCTGACCACCGGCGTGGTGAGTGCGGAGTTCGAAGACTATGGCAACACGAAGGGAAAGCACGTGTTCCAGACCGAGACGGGATTAAACCGCGGCAACTCGGGCGGACCGCTTCTGGATACGCAGGGCAGAATCATCGGCGTGAACACCGCTATTGCCCGCCTCGCCGCGGACGGCCTGCCGATCATGAGCATCAGCTTCGCGGTCAAATCGAGTGTCGCGCGGACGTGGCTGCGCGAACAGGCAGTGATGGTGGACTATGCGTCGGCCCAGCCTGAGCGGCCGCCGGTGCCCGCCCAGGCGCCGATCGCGCCCGCGCCGGAAAAGCTCGCCGTCCCGCCGGCGCAAGCGCCCTCCGCCGCTGCTCCCAAGGCACAGCCGCCCCAGGTGCACACAGAGGTCCGGCCCTATGACCTGGACGAGTTGATCCGCGGGGCCAGGAGCGAAGCGGAGCGGGACCTGGATCAGATGATGAAGAACATGCGGCAGAAAACGAAGCCGAAATAGCGAGGGTAGTTACGTCAGGTCCAAGGTGCTTGTTGCGATCCGTGAATCACCGCGATAACATCCACTTGCTCGGGTTTGATGTGATAAATGATCCGGTAGGGGCCCTCAAGAACCTCACGTATTTGTGGAAACTCGGCTTCGGGAACGATGCGACCTGATTGCGGGAAATTGCCGATCTGCTGAGAACGTCTTGTCAGACGGTCAACAACTCTCTGTGCGTACTCTGGCGAGCTTTGCCCGATGTAGGCATGAAGGCTTCGAAGGTGGCCTATCGCAGTGTCGGTCCAGTGGACCTTCACTTCGGGAGTCCGAATGAGGAGCGCACGTGCTCCACATCGGTCGTCCGCCCTGCCTTGCTGTCGGCTAACCCTGCTTCAATCGCTTGGCGGACGTAAATTTCATGCATGAGGTCTTCCCATGTTGAATTCTCCGGAAGGCGGTCCACCAGTCGGCGGGCTTCTTCTTTGATGCTTGGAGTGGCCATGTGTGTCCCTCCTGAGGTTTTGAGATGCGCTTAGAATACGACAGGCGAGTGATGGAATCAATGCGCGAGTGGTAAGGAGGGCGTTTATGCGGATGGGGTTACTGGTAGGGCTTATCTTCCTGCTGACTGGCCTGATCGGTAGGCTTGACAGCTTATTCTAAAACCGGCATCACTTCTGCGATTTTGCGGGGAAGCCCGGTTGTGAGGGGCCATCCCCACATCCGACGTGATTCCATCTTGGTAGGGGCACGGCGCGCCGTGCCCCTACATCCAGAGCGGCCCTTGATTTCCCTATCTTTTCGGCGTAGCGTTATCCCGAAACCAACGTAGGCATACACCTTGCTTCCTCATTCCTCAGAGAGGTGCTCCATGCGACGCTACACATGCCTGCTGATCACGGCCATCGGGCTCACAGCCCTCGCGCCGGTTGCCTCCGACGCCGCCAAGGACTTCCGGCAACCCAACGCCTACGCCGTGGTCATCGGGATTAGCCAGTACCGGGAAGAGGTCATTCCCAAGATAGCGTACGGGTCCAACGATGCCCAGGCGATTGCGCGACTGTTGGAAACGCAAGGCGGCATCCCGAAGACGAACATCAAGTTGCTCACGGATTCCAAAGCCACGCTGGCGGACTTTCGCAACCACTTCGGCAGTTGGCTGCGCATGCGGGTCAAGCCCGACTCGACCGTGTACGTCTATTTTGCCGGCCACGGCACGCCGAACCCCGCCACCGGCGAAGCGTACCTCGTTCCTTGGGAGGGGCATCCTGATTTTCCCGATGGGCTGTATCCGCTGAAGGAGATGTACGAGACGCTCAACAAGCTGCCCGCCAAGGATGTGATTGTGCTGTTGGATTCCTGCTTCTCGGGCGCAACGGGGCGCTCCGTGCTGGCCAAAGGGGCGCGCCCTCTGGCGGTCTCCGTGGAGAATCCCTTGTTGGCGGCCGGCAAGGTGATCGTTCTGGCGGCGGCCACCGGCATGCAGATCAGTTCCGACTACGAAAAAGCCGGGCACGGCCTCTTCACTCATTATCTCTTGCAGGGACTTCAAGGTGATGCGGATGCTGATCACGATGGGATCGTCACGCTGCGGGAAGTGGTGCCTTACGTGCGGGAGCGCGTGGCGAGTACGGCCGTGGACGAGCTGAACCGGGAGCAGACGCCGACGCTGTTGCCGGGGGAGGAGACGCTGAAGACCCGCATGATGCTGCCGCTGACCGTGGCGACTTTAGAGAAGGTGGCGCCCAAGGCGCAGGCCGGCAAGGAGGAGGCAGACCTGAGCGCGGCGCTCTCTCAAGCCGAGCAGGAGCTGAAGGTCTTAGAGAAGCAGGAACGGCAGGTCACGGAGCAGAAGAAACTGGCGGTGATTCAAAAGCAGATTGAGGAGAAGAAAAAGAAGATCGAAGAGGAGAAACAAAAGCCGATCGAAGAAGCGCGTGTGCGGCCGCCGTCGGCGCAGGGGCAGATGGGCCGCGAGCTCACCGGCAGGGACGGCGCGCCGATGCTGCTCGTGCCGGCGGGCGAGTTTCTGTATGGGGACAACAATCAGCGGCTGTCGCTGTCGGCCTTCTACATGGACAAGTACGAAGTGACGACGAAACTCTATGCCCAATTCCTGCAGGCGACGAGTCGCAAGCAGCCGGACTATTGGAACGAGGTGAGCTTGGCCAGTGTGGGCGACCGGCCGGTGGTAGGAGTGGATTGGAACGATGCGGATGCCTACTGCCGCCAGTATGGGAAGCGGCTGCCGACCGAACAGGAGTGGGAGAAGGCCGCGCGGGGGACGGATGGGCGCAAATATCCCTGGGGGAATGAGGAGCCCTCATCGGGTCTGGCGAATTTTGGGAAGCAATTTCAAGCTGGCATCAACTATTACAGTGAGCGGCTCACGGCGGTGGGCAGTTACGAAGGCGGCAAGAGCCCCTACGGGATTTACGACCTGGCCGGCAACGTCTGGGAGTGGACGAGTTCCGACTATGACAGTAGCAATAAGGTGATCCGTGGGGGCTCGTGGAACGATCGAGCGTACCCTCTGCGCTCCTCGGACCGGACCAGGTCCCCGCCACCGTCCCGGTACATCTACTCCGGCTTTCGTTGCGCCCAGGACGCTCGGTAACACTTACCCTTTGTCCCTGTTCCCTTTTCTCTTGATCCTGCCATTGGTAGGGGCAACCCCCTGTGGTTGCCCTGTTTCTTCCGGGCGGCCACGGGGGGCCGCCCCTACCGGGTTGCCCATCGTAGGGGCGGTTCGCGAACCGCCCCTACAAATAAACCATCCATTTCTATCGTCTCACTGGATTCTCTTGATCGAACTCCCAATTCCTCGGGTTAGCGACGATGTATTGCCGGATGTGATTCAATTCTTCCTCATTGCGGATGATGTGTTCGTAATAATTCCGTTGCCAGACGGGTAGACCCGGCGTGTCCCTGATTGCGTTGATCCGTTTGGTGGAAACGGTTTTGAACGCGCCGATTAGACGTCCCAATGGTTTGTGTGTGGTCCCGTTCGTAGGGGCGGTTCGCGAACCGCCCCTACACACGGCATCGACGATCATGAGAATGCCGTGAAAATGGTTCGGCATGACGATCCATTCATCAACCGTCACATGGGGATATTGTTTGGCCAACCATGGCCAACATTCCATCACAACCCGGCCGAATTCATTTAACATCATTTCCCCGTCTGTGATTTCCCCCAACAGGCATTCGCGTTGGTGCACGCACAGGGTGACGAAATACGCGCCGGGTTGGGCGTAATCGTACCCTGGCAGGCGGATGGACCGGCGTGCGTGTGTGTCCGGGTCGTATCGCATGGCCTTGTCTCTATGACAACGCCAGGGGGGAAAATGTCACCCGTAGGGGCAACCCCCCGTGGTTGCCCATCGTGGGGGCGGTTCGCGAACCGCCCCTGTGAATGATGTCGTGCCTCGATGTTACGTCACCCGCCATGATGCCCTCTCACCTTGACCAAATCCTCCTAAAGTGCTAGAGGTTATCCCATCCGTATTCCTGTGAAAGACCGCGCCTGACCCGTCATTCCGGCCTCCTTGGTCTCTGGCGATTTCGGTGGTGAGGGGCTGGCCCCGCACGGTCTGCGGGGATGGAGCGCGGCCGTACGCCGTCGGGTCTGACCGCCTGCGGTCATTTCTCCTTGAATGTGAATGGCTTTGCGACTGCGGCTCGCTCGCCCGATGCCGTGGAACGAAAGATGCTCTCCTTGTGGAGTGAAAGGTTGAGTGGTTCGAATGGTCCAAGACGAACAGGAAGGAGGCAGGTCATGGGTGAGAAGAAGAGAGTGAAAGCAATAACGCTGCTGGCTGCGCTTGCGTTGCTTGCCGGGTGCGCGGGCTATCAAGAAGAGGCGAAGCCGCCACGGAGTTTCGTCCCCATCCAAGAGGTGAAGGGAGTACCCGACTGGGTCACAAAAAAGGGGCTAATGTTCAGCGGGGAGTTGGCCGCCTTTCATGGGGTAGGGACTGCAGCCGGGATAGGCAACCCGGCTTTACGGCGCAAGGCAGCCGAGCAACAGGCCCGTCTGGATCTGGCGAAGAGCTTTAATGTCCACGTGCGCGAAATGATAGAGACGTATATGGGCAGTACGGGGGCAATGGATCGACGCGATGAGCGTCAGAATATTGAGGCAGCGAGCCGAGAACTTACTGACCAGACCCTGGTTGGCACCTTTATCACCGAGTACTGGGAGCACCCGGATGGGAGCCAGGCCTATGCGCTGGCGAGGTTGGACCCCAAACGCTTCCGCAGCATGCTGGAGCAGCTTGAGACCACCGATTCACAGTTCAAAAAACTGGATGCACGGGCGAAAGAAGCGATCGAGAAGGACGCTGCGAAGGCGCAGCAGAAGATGGACGACTTAATCGAGAAGATGAACCGCGACCGGTAACAGGGCATCGTATGCGGAGGTTTGTGGAGCAGGTTCGCAACGGGCCGTGGCTGGCGGCCGTATTGCTCCTGACGGCGTGTGTGGGACGGCCGCTGCCTCCCACCGCGCGCGCGGAGCCCCCATCGTGGCTTGATCAGCTCCCTGCCTCCAAAGAGAATCTGTGCGCCATCGGGCTCAGTGGCCCCACGTACTACCCAGAGGATGCAGTGGCGAACAGTAAAGCCCAAGCGTTCACCGAGTTGGCCCGCGGAATCCAGGTGAGGGTCAAATCCGACATGGAAATAAGGCAGCGGGGAGAAAGCAGTGGCGCGTCAGAAGTGACCGTGGAGGAATTGTCGGCGTTCATGACCGAGGTCGTGGTCAAGCTGGCCCAAGTCCGCAGTCAGTGGGTCAACTCCGGTGGTTTTCCGACTCGTGGGGAGCGAGGCACGGTCTATACCCTGGTCTGCATGCCGCTGGCCATGTCGGCGGCGGAGATGGGGCAGAAGGTGCAAGGGCGACTCCCGGTCGCCAACCCGCGCCTGCCGCTCTTGCTCAAGCACACAGAAGCCGTCATGAAGGAGTGGACACAATGAGAACCCATGGCAGTCGAAGCATGAGGCTCGGCCTGTTACTGGTCGGGCTGGTCGGAATGCTGGTCTTGGGTGCCGGCGGGCACGCCGCGACCATGCAGCAGGAATTCTGGCTGATCACGCCAGAGGAAGCGGCGATGGCCCCGGCTCCGGAGCGACCGGGCGTCGGGCGGGTGGACGTGAGCCGCGAGCCGCCGGATACGGGACCGGCCATCGAAGTGCTCAAGCCGGCGGATGGCACTGTGCCGACTGTGCCGATGGAAGTGACGATCCGCTTCATGCCGCGAAGCGCGCCGGTGGACATAACGACGCTGCAGATTTCGGTCGTGAAGTTCATTTCGATTGATATCACGGACCGGGTCCGGCCTTACGTCTCGCCAACTGGCATCCAGATTGCCGACGCGAAGCTGCCGTCCGGCAAGCACATCGTACGCATCAGCCTTGCGGACACCGGCGGGGGTGTCAGCAACAAGCAAATCACGATGAGCATTCCATGACCGGCCCAAAGATGATGATGATGCGAACGCTGCTCGTCCTCGCTTCGGCGGTCGCGCTTTTGGTGAGCGGGACTGTGTCGGCTGCAGAGTTGACGCCCCAGCAGGTGTACGCGAGCGCTGCGCCGGGCGTGGTGCTGATCATCGCGCATCCCGAACAGGGTGAAGGGGGAAGCGCCGGGACGGGTTCGATCATCCGCAAAGACGGGCTGATCCTGACCAACGCGCATGTGGTGGTGGAAGAAAAGACGGGGAAACCCTATCCCCGCCTCTTCGCCTATTTGAGGCCGGACCGGGTGACCGGCAATCCCCAGACCGACCTCGCCCGACGGATGAAAGCCTCGCTGGTGGCGTTCCACCGCCAACTCGATCTGGCCTTGCTCAAGCTGGAGGAGGCGCCGGCATCGCTGCTGACTGTGGAACTGGGTGATCCGGCCCAGGTGCAAATCGGGGATCGAGTGGCGGCCATCGGGCATCCGGAGCAAGGTGGGCTCTGGACGCTGACCACCGGGGTGATCAGTGCGGAGTTTGACGACTTCGAGGGGGTCAAAGGCAAACATGCCTTCCAGACCGAGACGAGCCTGAACCGGGGGAACTCCGGTGGTCCTCTACTGGACGCCGCTGGCCATCTTATCGGCGTGAATACAGCGATTGCCCGCATGGCTCCCGATGGGCTGGCGATTACCAGCATCAGCTTCTCGCTCAAGTCCAGTGTGGCCCGCGCATGGTTGCGCGAGCAGGGCGTCCCTGTGGACTACGCGGTGAGGTCAGCGGAACCACCGGCCTCTGCACCAGGCGGCCCTTCCAGTGCGCCCGGTGTCGTTGTGCCGGCGCCCACTCGTCCCTATAACATGGAGAGTCTGCTCCGGAACCTCCGTGAAGTTGAAGACGATATGAGGAAACTGATGGAAAAAGGACGCGAGCGAACAAGCCCGCACTGACGAGGTGGCTATGCGACAGATCATAAAAAGGAGCGTCACAATAGTGACGTTTGTGGCCGCCGTGACCATCGGAGGCCTCTTGGGGCCAGCAGGGATGTTGCCGGTGGCGCAGTCCGCCGAGCCGCCGGCGGTGCCGATGGAGTGCCAAGTCTATGAGACGAAGAAGGCCAGCATTACCGTGGGGTTCAAGGCGGGCAACTTCTTGTTCAGCGTCGGTCCCGAGGTGACGTACAGCCAACAGACGGGTGTGGCATGGGATCGGGCCGTTCACGAGCTTATCGCGCGGTTTGTGGAACTGTGCACCCGGTACAACGCGGGCCTGGTGACCAAGGAGGAATATGAGGTGCGTTTGGGGGAGATTGAAGCCTTGTACCGCGAGGCGCGAGCCTTAGAGCGGCGGCTAATGGAAGAAACAAGGGCCCGAGCGCAGGCGACGTTGGACAAGATGGATCGCATCATGTCGGGCCAGGCATCACAAGAACGCCAGGGGCCCGACCCGTTAGTGGACTCACTGGATGAACTGAACCGCCGCATTGACAAGCTCGAACCCATCGGTCGCCCGCTGATTCCCAAGCCTCCCTGTCCGCCGCCGGACATGCTGGGCGCGCCGGGGAGGTCGTGCTGATGGCCGAATAACCCTCGCCCCTTGAGGGTGTGGGTGCGGGGGAATGGGTTCCGTAGGGGCGTGATTCATCACGCCCGCCGAGGAGGGTTCTCTGATGCAACGCCTTCTGGGTTGTATCGTGGTGCTGGCAGTCATCGCCGCGCCTGCGTCGGCCGAGAAGCGCGATCTGACTCCCATGCCGAAGGTCGCCGCCGGCAGTGTGCCGATCGGCGGTGTGTACCGGGCGCTGATCATCGGGATTGATAAGCATCAGGACCGCCAGATTCCCACCCTGAGCACCGCCGCCAAGGACGCGGCGTCCGTGCGCGATCTCCTCGTCGGGCGCTATGGCTTTAAGCCGGAGCATGTCAAGACACTGTTCAACGAGCAGGCGACCCGTGTTGCTGTCGAGGGGGCGATGTACGCCTTGGGGCAGGAGGCCCGCCCGGACGACAGCGTGCTCATCTACTACGCCGGGCACGGCCAGACCGACACGGAGAAGGTGCGGGGCTGGTGGGTGCCGTTTGATGCCAAGGCCGGCGAGCCGGCCACGTTCATCAAGAACGCCAGTGTCCGCGATGAGATCGCGGCGATGAAGGCCAAGCATGTGTATCTGGTGGCGGACTCCTGCTTTTCCGGGACGTTGTTCGCGCAGTCGCGCTCGATGCCCGCGTTCAACGACAAGTTCTTCGACCGGCTCTATCAGAACAAGTCCCGCTGGGGGCTGACGTCAGGCATGAACGAGCCGGTTGCTGATGCGGGCAAGGGCGGCCACAGTATCTTCGCCTATTTCTTCCTGAAGGTTTTGCGCGAAAACGAAGACCCGTACGTGGTGCCGAGCCACATCTACGATCAACTGGCGCCGCTCGTCGGACGCAATGCGGAGCAGCAGCCGCGCAGCGAGCCGCTGCAGGGCGCCGGCGATGAGGGTGGCCAGTTCGTGTTCCGGCTGGCCACCGGTGCGGCGGCGAAGCAACCCCCTGCCGCTTCCGCGGAATCTGCCGGGAGTGCCGAACTGGATGCGGAACGGCAGCGTCTGCAAGTCGAACGCGATGCCTTTGAACGGCAGAAGATGGAAACAGAGCGCAGCCGGATGGAAGAGGAACGCAAGCGCTTTGCCGAAGAGCAACAGCGGGCAGAGGAACAGCGGAGAGCCGAAGCCGAGAGTAAGAAGATGGAAGTGGCTCGAGCCCAGTACGACAATTTTTTCACGATCGATGGAATACGACGGCTCTTGGCGATGGCCGAAGCGAAAGATGTTCGTTCCCTTTGGGATCGTTTCAAAAGCATATGCTCTTACCACAACGACGAGGGCATAGGGAGTCCAGCAAGTACTATGTGTAGAGTTCACGTTGGCAAGGGCAACGCCCCCGCGAAGTTCGATGAATTAAGAAGCTTGTTAATTTCGGCTAGGCCCTCAAATTGGAGAATCGAGGAAGATGACAAGCAACGTTTCGTTATCCGTGGCCCTTCCCGTAATCCTTATCGTCTTGGTCCTTCAGTATCCCTAACTCCAGATTACGACTCGGGTGTATTCATTGGCGTTTCGAGTCCTAACGAATGATCTTGGTTCATTTTGCTTATGAAAGAAGGCATTCAATGAAACGCCTCGTCGTTCTCATCGCTGTGCTTCTGGCCATCACCGCGCCGGCGCTGGCCGAGAAGCGCGATCTGAAGATTGCGGGGAAGGCGCCGGCGGAGTATGTCGCAAGCCAACCGGGCAAGGCGTGGGCGGTCGTCGTCGTATCAAAGGAGATAAGGTGATATGAGGTTTCCAGAGTTTATCGATGACGTAAGCAAGAACTATCCAAAACTACTTTTCTTTTCCGGCCTAGCCGGGTTCGCCCTGGCTTGTGCTTCACTTGTATTGGAAATTAGCGATTGCTCAAAATTCCGCCCCGTCTTGGCCACATTGGAGAAACCGGAGAAGGAAAAACCGGAGAACCTTCCAGCTATAAAGACCATCAGCTTCGAACAATTTCGACTGATTTCTATTGGCGACAGCGAAACGAAGATCCTCTCGCGGCTAGGTGAGCCCTATAGATTAACGCCTAACAGTCCAAATTGGATATATAACCGTGATGATGGATTTGTCGTGACGCTGACCATTGTCAACGGAAAGGTTTTTAGCATCAGAGACGAAAAAGTTTAACTCGGGCAGCTGTGGGCGAATGTGAAGAAGAAATTGAGTCATTGCTATATATGAAAAACAGCCCGTCTATGAAATTTCTCATGCCTGTTATTACCGTACTCATATTTATAGCCTTGCCGGTGTTGGCTGAGAAGCGCGATCTGAAGATTGCGGGAAAGGCTCCGGCGGAGTATGTGGCAAGTCAACCGGGCAAGGCGTGGGCGGTGGTGATCGGCATTGACGAATATGAGAAGGCGCCGCGCCTCAAGTACGCCGTGGCCGACGCCAGGGCGGTGGCCGAGTTGCTAGGCAAGCAGGGTTTTCAGGTGACGGCGCTCTACGACAAACAGGCAACGCGCCGCGGCGTGCTCCGGGAGTTGGGCGACAGGTTGGTGCAGAAAGTCGGCGAGCAGGACCGCATCGTCATCTTCTTCGCCGGCCATGGCGACGAGCGGAAGGTCAAGGGCGGGCGGGAGATGGGCTTTCTGATGCCGGTGGAAGGGGAGCCGGACGCGTTGGCGGAAACGGGGATCAGCATGGGGCTCATCAAGGAGATGGCGGATGCGCTGCCGTCGAAGCAGGTGCTGTTCCTCGTGGACGTGTGCTACGGCGGCATAAAGAAGTAGGGTCAGACTCGATTTTTTAATGAGGGAAGGTTCTCGATGAGACATCTCATAAGCCTGAGCATCATCCTGCTCTTCATCGCCGCGCCGGCATTGGCCGAGAAGCGCGATCTTGTGGCGATACAGAAAGTCGAGGCGGAAAGCCTTCCGTCCGACCTGAGCGACCTTGTGACGCAGGGGAAAGCACCCAAGTGGATAGCAGGGGCAGCAGCTTTCGAGAGTATGCCTGCGGGAGATCGGCGGGTGCTCTACGGAATAGGACATGCGGTGGGCATGACGAACATGCAATTGCTCCGAAAGGCGGCAGAGGCATCCGCCCGTGGGGCGGTGGCTGGTAAATTCAATGACTACCTTACGATAGTGCGAAAGCGGTATTCCGCCGGGCCTGCGGCCGACATGTCGCATCTTCCCGGGAACGTCCACGACCGGACCGAGAAGGCTTTTACACAGACCGTCGACATTGTCGAGTACTGGCAGCATCCCACATATACCGAAGCCTTTGCTCTGGCGCGGATGGACGTGGTGCGGTTTCTGGAGTTGAGCAAACCGGGCGACAGTGAGAGTGATGCATTGAAATGGTGGAAGTTTGTGCGCGAGCAGGTGGCCAAGACGCAGTAGGCGGTTCTTCAACCTCTGGACCGCCGCGTCCAGAACGTTCGGTGAAGGAGAGCACCATGACGCTCAGGCCGATCCTCTTACGGTGGCATTTCCCGGTTCTGCTGCTTCTCATCGGTCTGGCGGGCGATCCCGCATGGGCGGATTTTGCAAGGAAGCCTAAAGAAGAGCCTGCGGCCCAGCAAAGCCCAAGCCTTCCGAACCTGTGGGTTTTTGCCATCGGAATCAATCGCTATCAAGATCACAACTTGCCGGCCAATAAGTACGCGGTTGCTGATGCTGAAGCGATTGTTGCGGTTTTTCAGAAACAGCAAGGCAAACTCTTCAAGGAGGTCCACACCGTCCTCATCACTGATCACAGTGCCGTCCCGCCAACCCGCCGTCAGATACTGGAAACCCTCACGTATCCGAAGGGCGCTGGACCCAATGAGCTGATCGTTGTCTTTTTCGCCGGGCATGGGGAGGTCGATGAGAGAGGCCGTTTTTATTTACTTCCCACTGACGTGGCTGGCTCAGAGATAGGGACCGTCAGGGCCACGGCGATTTATGGAAATGAATTAGCGAGGAATTTGGACGGGCCGGCGCAAAAACTCCTGTTACTGGATGCCGCCTTTTCGGGATCGCCTTCCAACGGCGTACTGCAAGGGCTGCAAGGAGTCAACGCTGTGGTCCTGACATCGGGTGAGGGGGTGGCCACGGAAAGTGGAGATTTGGGGCACGGACACTTCACCCTCGCGGTGCTTGAAGGTCTGAGCGGGAAGGCAGACGCCAATGGAGATAAGTCGGTTTCGATTAAAGAGCTGGACGCATATGTTTCTCAGAGAGTCCCGGAGGTTTCTAAAGGTCGCCAACGTCCCGTCACCTACGTGTCTGGGCAATACGTGGATTTCCCGGTGGCCTCAGTTGAATCCGGGGCGAATCGTTGAATGAGTACGAGGTGATCCATATGAGGAACTTTTTAAAGCGAAGTTTCGCGCTTCTGTTGCTGCTGGCCGGCTGTGCCGGGGCTCCTGCTGAGGCACCACCGCAGGGCCAATCGTCGCTGCCGAAAGAAGTCAGAGAGCAGATGGCCGGCAAGCCCATGCCGTCATGGGTCACCACGCGTTTCGACGCGCGCTATCCGGACAAGTTCTTTCTCACCGGCGTCGGCGAGTCCACGTCGAGCTTTGCCGAGGCCGAGGCGCAGGCGCGGGCCGATCTTGCCAAGCGGATTGAAGTGCAGATCGAGGGGAAGGATTCGTTCGTCGCGTTGGAAACCAGCAAGGACGGCTACCAGTACGCCGTCAAGTCGGACGTCACGGAAGGCGTGAAGATCACGCTCTTCGGTTTGACCATCGGCGACCGCTGGGTGGACTCAACAGGCAGACGCTACTTTGCCTTCGTCGTCCTCAACCGCGAGAAAGCGGTGGCCGCCGTCCGTACCGACCTCGATGAGTTGTCGGAGCAGGCGCGGGCGCTTCTGGCCAAGGCCGCGGAATGGGAGGCGCAGCAGGAGCCGCTCCAGGCCGTCGCGCCTCTGGCCCGGCTTCAAGGGCTGGCGGGCGACGTCCAGGCGCTCCGTAAGCGGTATCTGGTGATGAGAGGCGACCTGCCCGAGCCTCGTCCGCTCACGATGATTCCTTCGCCGGTGGAGATCGAGCAACGGCTTGACGATCTGCTCGCCTC
>ORMF010178665.1_pt1 | contig 15129 bp, 14 predicted proteins | sample 1779871 | NCBI WGS metagenome assembly ORMF01 (sample SAMEA104232316, study PRJEB22302) | groundwater metagenome | biome: forest; feature: aquifer; material: groundwater | place: USA | collected 2011-08-07 | depth 5.4 m | reverse complement strand
CGGGCCAAACTCTGTCGCGGGCTCGCGGCACCAGGCACAAACCCGGCCTCTTGCTACTGACGTGCCTGTCGACGAGCATACGGCAACGCCCCGTTATTTTCATCGGCGGGGGTGAGGCACCGCCTCATGAAAACTCTGTGGTGAAAAAGGAGGTCACACAGCCCGATGCTCGATCGCGTACGTCGCCGCCTCGCCCAGTTCGTCAGCGACCTCGGCCGAGACGCCATCGCCCAGAAAGCTCTCTTCCAGCAGCGCCATCGATTTTTCGCACCAGTCGATGTACGCGCGCCGGTAGGCATTGGCCATCTCCAGCGTCAGCGTCCAGAAGAGCCCCTGCCGGGGTGAGTTGTGGCGCGCGACGCTTTCGCGAATCCGCTCCCGCAGCACCGTCTCGGAAAACGCAAGCACCTTCTGCTGCTCCTCCATCTGGCGGCGCAACAGCACGAGCATGTCCTCGAGCGGCAGCTCCGAGCCGAAGAACAGCTTGATCATGAAGGGGTCGCGCAGGTCGGCGGGTGCCTGCGGCGCTCGCACCCAACGCGCGAACTCGTCGCGGCCACTCGCGGTGATCTCGTAAATCTTGCGGTTCGGGCGGCTCTCCTGCACCTGCACGTGCTTGTCGACGTAGCGCAGCTCTTCGAGGGACTTCAGCGTCGGGTAGATCTGGCTCAGCTCGGCGTTCCAGAAGTGCTGGACAGACGAGTCGAAGAACTGCTTCAACTCATAGCCGGTCATCGGATGGATCGTGAGAATGCCCAACAGTGCGTGCTTTAGTGACATCTCAGAACTCCGTCTCTCACGCCGGCGAGCGACACGCTACTTCGCCGGGAAGCCCGCGGACGCTTCGATCTGACCGATCTGTGGCGTGTGATCGTCATCATGAATGCGCTGGAACACGGCCCATTCGCGCGCGTTCAATGCTCCGAACAGAAAGTGCTTGAACCGGACCTCTGTGTTCGTCGATGCACCGATGCCGCGCACGAAGGTGAGAAGCGCCGCGTGCGCGTCCTCCGCGGCTGCACGAGCGTCGGCGAGCGTTTCGAAGCGCGCCACCGTTACGCCGTCCTGCGCGCGCTGCTCCTCGAATTGGGCGGTGAACCCGGGCGGCAGACGTCCTTCGCCGAGGTTGCGGCAGAGCGTCACGACGATCTGCTTGGTGGTCACGACGTGCGCCATCAACTCAAGTACAGACCAACCGTCGCCGGACGGCTTGAACGCCGCCTGTGCCTCGGTCAGGGGCGCCAGCGCGACCATGAGCGCATCGTGCCCCTGCTGGATGGTCGCCTCGATCTCGCCCGGCGGCCTCGCGCCACCGTCCTGCACGAACGACACGACGCGGGCGCGGACGTCATCAGGGATCGCGACGGCCCGTGACCCGTCAGGTGCGGTGGTGTAGCTGAGTGCGAGGTTGATCGGCGGCTGGTTCGCGTCCGGCATCACGCTGCGTCGTTCAGGCCCGCCCAGTCCGCACGCTCGTTCAGTGCCGGATCGGTGCCAGCTGCGTCGCGCTCAGCGATCACGCGCGAGCCCCGGGCCATGTACGCGTCGATGGTCATGCCGGCGGCGTGCGCCGCGTCCAGCGCCGAAACGAAGTCACGGCGCAACTCCTCGCGGCGGCGCGGCGTAGCGACGAACCCGCCCGCCTCGCGGCGAAGCTCACGCAGCACGCGGTGCCACTTGCGGGAGTCGCGCTTCTCTTTCCACTCCGCCTCAACGGCGTGTGACAGCTCAATAGTGCCTGCGGTAGTGAAGTCCAGCATCCTGGTACCTCCTCATTTCCGTCGACATGCGTGACGGGGACTGCCTTTGCATATATCGACAGTTATATATACCTCTTGAGCCATCGCCTGCGCAAGATTGTGAAAGGCAATACTGGTTAAATCGGGGTTAACGCTCGTCCCGTTAGCTTCGCGCCCAAACCAGGCTTGACTTCCTCCCGCCCGGTGCTAGCATCGCCTTATAGCTACAGGAGGCTCCGATGACGTCCACAGCCACCCAGCCGGCCCTCATGCGCAAGGATCAGATCGATGACTCCGCCGCCGTGCTCGCGCGAGCCTTCTTCGACGATCCACTGATGCGGTGGATTATGCCGGACGACGCAAAGCGCAAGAAAGACTTCCCCTGGTTCTTTCGCGCCGCCACCGTCCTCGGTGACCGCTACGGCGAGGTCTACACCACCGCCGGCGTGGTCGCAGGCGCCGCCGTTTGGCTGCCGCCAGGCGGCACAAAGATCTCGATGGGCCGCATGGCGCGCGTCGGCATGCTGAAAGCGCCGTTCAAGGTGGGCTTCGGCCCGTTCATGCGGTTCCTGAAGATGATGAACACCTTCGAACACCTGCACGACCGCGACATGCCCGAACCGCACTGGTACCTCATGCTGCTCGGCGTAGACCCGCCGCGGCAGGGGCAGGGCGTCGGCGGCGCCCTCATCGCGCCGATCCTCGCGCGCGCCGACGCGGACAAGGTCCCGTGTTACCTGGAGACGCAGAAGCAGATCAACGTCCCCTTCTACCAGCGGCATGGCTTCGAGGTCGTCGTCGAAGACGACATCCCCGGCAACGGCCCCCACTACTGGACCATGAAGCGCGCAGCGCGCTAACCGCGACTTGACGATGTCCATCATCTTCCACCGCGTGGAGCGTCACCGGAGAGTGGCACAGCCGTCCCCGGCTGTGAGTCCACCAGACAGCATCTCGGTCGAACAAGGATCGCGGGTGCCTCAGCGGGCTATCTTCCAACCAGAGGCCCATGTTCCAGCTTGAAACGCCTCGCCTCGTATTGCGCGACTGGACCGAATCCGACCTGGCCCTCATCGAGGCGCTCGCGAGCGAACCGAGCGTGACCCGTTACCAAACGCGGCTCCGCGTGGCCGGCGCGGACGGCTGCCGCCGCTGGCTCGGTACCGCCATCTTCCACAACCGACAAAACCCGCGATTCGCCTACAGCACGGCCGTCGTGTCGAAACACACGGGCAGCGCCATCGGCTGGCTGGGATGGGGTGAAGCCGAGGATCCCGCACACGGCGAGGTCAGTTTCGGCTACGCGCTGCTCCCGGCGGAGTGGGGCTGCGGCTACATCAGCGAGGCCGTGGTCGCCATGCTGGGATTCGTCTTCGAGACTCTCAGGCGCGGATCCGTGTATGCGACGTGTGCCGCCAGCAACCCCGGATCCGCGGGCGTACTAAATCACGCAGGTCTGACGCTTGTGCATCGATGGATGCGACGCGACGACGATCTGAACCTCGAAGAGGAGCACCTGCGTTACCGGATGGAGCGGAACGACTGGATGAATCGCACCACCCGGAACGACGTGTCGTAGAGGCGCGCGAGGCTGTGCGCCCCGCCACCACCAACACAACACATCCATCCCATCGCGAAGCGCCCAACTCCCTCTCCGCCGGGCGGAGAGGGTCGGGGTGAGGTCATCCGTAACCCACGACGCCTTGCCCACCTCCGATTCGTCGCCACAATCCCCAGCGACGCCAACACCAACTGACGACTGACGACCAGAGACCGGAGACTGATCCCCACAATCGCGCGCTTCCCACTTCCCGCAGCGCCGCGCATCACACCAAAAGCAGCACCACCGGCACGACGAAGAGCGCTCCCAGGAACACAGCGAATCCGCGTCTGTCTCGCGTTGCCAGGTGTGCGACGTGCAGGATCATCCGTTTGTACGGTTCGTAGAACAGCACCAGCACGGCCAGCGACACGGTCGCGCCCGTCACCATCTCGACAAAAACGATCGTGAACGCGCGCGGCTGGCCGAGCAGCAGTGCCGCGAACAGCGTATCGATCCACGTCGCGATGTTGGCGCCCATCACATACGGGATGATGCTGTCGCGCTTTACGTAGCCCTTGAGTGTGAGCGGCACCAGGATCGTGAGCGAGAGTGAAACCGAGAGCGTCATACCCGTGACGATGAGCCCGAAGATGAACATGGCGTATCGCTGGTGCAGGAACTCCGACGCACGCTCGAACCGCGGCCCCGGCTGATCAAGGTTCGGAAGCACCCGATCGAAAATGCTGAAACTCAACAACAGCACGCCGATCCCGATGAAGAACATGGCGAGGCGAGGCAGGTGGTCGGCCATGCGCTTCACCATCGGGTCATAAACGATGCTTACGAGCGACGTGACAGCGCTGGGGCTCTCAAAGCGCACGTTGTCAAACCAGCCCTCCCGCAAGATCAGCTGTCCCAGCGGGATCACGGGGCCCCAGAGCGTGAACGCCGTCAGCAACGACACGACGCCGATGTACAGGCCGTCGGGGTTTCGCTTGCCTCGGACCCAGTAGAGAAACCCGACGAACAGCACGATGAACGACGCGCCCATGCGCGAACCGTTGATCATCGCGAACGTCTCGGTATCGCTCAGCACGCCCTTCGAGAAGAGCGAGAGCGCGATCGCCGCAACCGGCGAGCCGCTCAGCACGACGTAAGAGCCGAGCCAGCCGAAGCCGACGATATTCGCCGTGCCGTGCGCATTGATCCCGTTCAGGATCGGCTTGATACCGCCTGCTCCGGCCTTCAGCACCTGTAGTGCGAAGATGAAGACGGCGAGCGCCACTACGACGTACGCGGCACGCAGTACTGCTGCGCGGACGATGTGTAGCGCGGGACGAACGTCCTCCGTATTCGCGCCGTCCGCGACGGAGTCCGTGTGCGGCGCCGGCAGCGCCCGTCCCTGCACGTGGTCGGTCACGCGCTCGCCTTCGCCCTCTCCGCGGCGATGAGCACGCGCGCGACCTCGGGGCGCGAAAACTCGTGCGGCGGCTCGATCCCCTGCGTCAGGAACTCCCGCACCTGCGTGCCGCTCAGCGCGATCCGCTCTTCCGGCGCATGCGGGCACGTCTTTGTCGACGCCATGCCCTCGCACCGCTTGCAGAAGAACGTGTGCTCGAAGAACAGCGGCGTAATGCCGAGCGCCCGCGGGTCGAACTCGTCGAAGATCAGCTGTGCGTCGTACGTGCCGTAGTAGCTGCCGACGCCCGCGTGGTCGCGCCCGACGATGAAGTGCGAGCACCCGTAGTTCTTCCGCATGATCGCGTGGAAGATCGCCTCGCGCGGCCCCGCGTAGCGCATCGCCGCGGGCAGCACCGAAAGCAGCACGCGGTCCGTCGGGTAGTAGTTCTCCAACAGGACCCTGTAGCACTCCATGCGCACGTCCGCCGGGATGTCGTCCGACTTTGTGTCGCCGACGAGCGGGTGCAGCAGCAGGCCGTCCGTGATCTCCAGCGCCGCCTTCTGAATGTACTCGTGCGCGCGATGCACCGGGTTGCGCGTCTGGAACCCCACAACCCGCTTCCACTTCCGCTCGACGAACGCCGCCCGCGTCTGCGCCGGGTCGAGCCGGTACTCGGGGAATGTCGGGTTCTCCGGGCGCCGGAAGATCTGGACCGGCCCGCCGACGAGGATGTCGTCCTGCGCGTAGACGGCGGCCACGCCCGGGTGCTTGTCCTCCGTGGTGCGATAGACGTTCTGCGCCTCGTGCGCCTTGTCGTAGTCGAAGTCCTCTTCGACCGTCATGATCGCCAGCGGCGTGCCGTCGTCGTCCGTCAGCGCGATCTCGCCCTGGAAGCGGTTCGCCTGCTCCTTCGACGCGCTGAGCGTGATCGGGATCGACCACGGCAGCCCGTCGGGCAGATGCATCGTGTCGACGACGCTCTTGTACTGGGCCGAGGTCATGAAGCCGTCCAGCGGGCTGAAGCCACCGTTCGCCAGCAGCTCCAGATCAGCCAGCTCGCGCGAGTTCAGCCGGCGCTTCGGCAGTTCTTCCGCCTGCGCGGCCAGCGCCGCCGCCTCATCGCCGTACACCTGTCGTGGGTTCAGCTTGCCGCCATGCGGCGCGATCAGCCCCTGCTCCGTTCCGTCTGCCATCGTTTCGGTGTCCCTCCGTGCGCGGCTATGCGCCCTGTTCGGCTCGAATGAATTCCGGCCCTCCGCCGTTCCCCAGTACGGGGCGATCGGCGCCTGCGCTTCCATGTAGGGGCAGGGCGAGCCCTGCCCGGTGCTTGTGTCAGCACGAACGGGGGGGGGGGGGGGCGCCCCCGCCCTACGCGGCCCTCAACCCCATTTCGAGATTGGTGATCCCGCTTCTCGCGTCCCGCTTCCAACTTCCCCTACCCCCGCACCGCCACCGGCACATGCCCGAGCGCTTCCAGCTTCGCCATCACTTTCGCGACGCTCTCCGCAAGCTCTTCTTTCTCCGAATCGACGACCACATCGGCGTTCAGCGGCGCCTCGTACGGATCGCTCACGCCGGTGAAGTTCTTGATCTCGCCCTTGATCGCCTTCTCGTACAACCCCTTGACGTCGCGCCGCGTCAGCTCCTCGATCGAGCAGCTCACGTACACTTCGACGAAGTTGCCGACGTTCGCCTTCACCTCGTCGCGGATCTCGCGATACGGCGAGATCGCCGACGCCAGCACGCAGACGCCGTTGCGCGTCAGCACTTCCGCCACCCAGCCGATGCGCCGGATGTTCGTGTCGCGGTCCTCTTTGCTGAAGCCGAGCCCCTTGCTCAGATGCGTGCGCACGACGTCGCCATCAAGCTTCTCGAGCTTGGTGATGCCGCGCTCGCGCAGCAGCGGCTCGATCGCGTCCGCGATCGTCGTCTTGCCGGCGCCCGACAGGCCAGTAAACCAGACGGTGAATCCCTGCTGTCCCAAGATATCCTCTTCTTCCAACTGACGGCGCAGCCTGCTGCGCCTCTCCGCAATTGCGCACTCGTTCTTCTCGTGACGCGTCACCCGGGCGCCACAACAAACGGGCACGGCGTTCCATGCCCGTTTCATCTACCGCCAATGTTCGGCCAGCGACTGGCATCATCAGAACGCCGTACGTCGCCCGGGCCCCAACGTTGTCATCCCGAGCGTAGCGAGGGATCTAGCCGGATCCAGCACGATGCTTCGCTACGCTCGCATGACACCGGGCGGGTCCTCCGCCACCAGCGCCACGCTGGCCCTACGCCTGCGCCAGCGCCTCGCGCCCCTCGGGGCCGAAGTCGTGCTCGTTCGTCATGCCTTCCGGGACGTGCAGGCCGCACTCGGCCTTGTCGAACCCCTGCCAGCGGCCGCTGCGCGGGTCCTCGCCGGGCATCACCGGCTTCGTGCAGTTCGTGCACCCGATGCTCGGATAGTTCCGGTCGTGCAGCTCGTTGTACGGCACCGCGTTGTCCAGGATGTACTTCCACACCTGCGGCTCCGTCCAGTTCGCCAGCGGGTTCACCTTCACCAGGCCGAACTTCTCGTCCCACTCGACAATCTCCATGCCGGCCCGCTGCTTCGTCTGGTCGCGGCGGATGCCGCTGATCCATGCGCGCTTCCCGGCGAGCGCACGCTCGTTCGGCTCGACCTTGCGGATCGCGCAGCAGGCGTCGGGATCGCGGTTCCAGAGCGCATCGCCGTACTTCTCGGCCTGCTGCCCCGGCGTGATCAGCGACACATAGCCAATCGGCTTGAAGTCGTATTTCCTCGCCGCGATATCGCGCAGCTTGAGCGTCTCGGGAAAGAGAAAGTCGGTATCGAGATAGAAGACCTCAACCCCACGATCGATCTGCATCATCATGTCCAGCAGCACCATGCCCGATGGCCCGCCGAACGAGCACGCCAGCGTCAACCCCGGCTGATACTCGCCCGCCGCCCACCGCAAGATCTCCTGCGGCGTCCTGCCCTCAAGCGCCGCCGATGCGGCCGCGAAGGCTGCGCTGGATGGTTGCTGTTCGGTCGTCTGCGTCATGTAAGCTCCGTGGCGCGGGCTTTCAGCCCGCGTCCGTCCTCTCCCCCCACGCCGGGCTCGCCCGCCGCCCACCGCAAGATCTCCTGCGGCGTCCTGCCCTCAAGCGCCGCCGATGCCGCTGCGAGGGCTGCGCTGGATGGTTGCTGTTCGATCGTCTGCGTCATGTAAGCTCCGTGGCGCGGGCTTTCAGCCCGCGTCCGTCCTCTCCCCCACGCCGGGCGGCCACACGGGGGCCCCTACATCTTCGATTCGCACTTGCGAGCATTCGTGCCCGCACCGGGCGGCCACACGGGGCCGCCCCTACATCTTCGATTCGTCGTTACGAGCATTGTTGCCCGCACCGGGCACGCCACCGCGTGCCCCTACATCAACCTATCCGCGCAATCTACGGTCCTGGTCCCACCCAATTCCGCGAAATCCGCGCAATCCTTGTTCCCCTCGTCACACCCGCAAACAATCTGCGAAATCTGCGTAATCTGCGGTTCCCGTTCAAACCAATCTGCGAAATCTCTGTAATCTGTGGTTCCCGTCCCAGTCAGACCGCGCACTCACCCTCACCCATGTCATCCAGCGTGAAGAACTTGCTCTGGCCCCAGTCCACGAACGCCATCGGGTCCTTCGTGAACTCCGGCACGATGCGGTACTCCGCCAGCAACTCCTGCACGAACGGTGTGCCGACGCGGCCCGTCCATGCGCCGAACTTCTCGCCTTCGTTGCGCTCCGCCACGTAGCTGCCGAGCAGCTTCTCCACCGCGTCCGGGACGTACTTCGCGGGCACCTTCATCGTCAGCCTCGCGAGCTTGCCCTCGCCCTGCGCCTGGCCGCCGAGCATCAGCTGGAACGCCGGGATCTGCCGCTCGCCGGCACGGATCGCCATGCCGTAGAAGCCGATATCCGCGACGTGGTGCTGGCCGCACGAGTTCGGGCAGCCGCTGATCTTGATCTTGATCTCGTTGATCAGTGGATCGCCGTGGTAGTTGCCGTTGCCCGCCAGGATGCGCGATCGCAGCTCGGTGCCGAGACCCTTCGACGACGTGACGCCGATCGCGCATGTGTCGGCGCCCGGGCAAGTCATCACGTCGGAGATGGTCATCGCGTGATCTTCGGCCAGGCCGATGTCGACCAGCTCGCTGTGCACGGCCGCGAGGTCTTCGTCGTGGATCCATCGCAGCACGAAGTTCTGCGACGCCGCGGTGCGGATGTGGCCGCCCGCGTACTTGCGCGCGATCTCAGCCAGCGCATGCATCTGCACCGCCGTCGCGTCGCCGATCGGCAGCAGCACGTGCGCCGTGTAGTAGCCCGGCTGCGACTGCCTGAGCGCGTTCGTCCGGCGCCACACCTCGAAGCCTTCACGCTGCTTCGCCGGGCCGCCGTTCCGCGATGCGTACGAGCCGCTTACCGGCGCCTCCTCGATCAGCGTGAAGTCCGGCTCGCGGTACTGCTCGGCGCCTGCCGGAGGCAGCGTCGCCAGTTCCGCTTCGTACAGACGGCGGAACTCTTCGATCCCCAGTTTGGCGACGAGGAACTTGATCCGCGCCTTGTTCTTGTTGCGCCGCTCACCCAGGCGATCCCACACGCGGATCGTCGCTTCGATCGTGCGGAGCTGCTCGCGTACCGGGATGAAGTCGACGAGCACGTCCGCCACGCGCGGCGCCGCGCCCAGGCCGCCGCCAACGCTCACCCGGAACCCCTGCTGCCCGTCCCGCTCGACGGCCATCAGGCCGATGTCGTGGATCGGGATCAGGCCGCGGTCCTCCGCGCTGGCCGAGTAGGTGATCTTGAACTTGCGCGGCAGCTTCTGGTTGACCGTATTGCGCAGGAAGTAGCGCATCGCCGCCTCGGCGTACGGCGTCACATCGAACACGCAGTCCTCGGCGATGCCGGTCAGCGGGTCGGCCGTGATGTTCCGGACGGTGTGGCCGCACGCCTCGCGCGTCGTGATGCCGACCTCGGCGAGGCGGCGCATCACCTTCGGCGTGTCTTCCAGCATCACGAAGTGGATCTGGATCGCCTGCCGCGTCGTCACGTGGCCCAGCTTGCGCGGCGTGTACCAGTCGGCGACATCGGCGATGGCGTGGAGCTGGTCGGGGGTTAGCGTCCCGTGTGGCACCTTGATGCGCATCATCTGGCGGTTCGCCTGGCGCTGCCCGTACGTGCCGTGCTGCAAGCGGAAGGGGCGGAAGTCGTCGCCCATCCCATCGCCCGCCCTCCAGGCGAGCGCCTGTTTCTCGAAGTTATCGATCTCCGCCTGCACGACAGGGTCGTGCGACTTGTCGACGGCGAACTCGGAGCGCGTCTGCTGAGCGACCATAACCCACCTCCGCCCGCCGCCTGCGGGCGCTCTGCACCAAAGTCTATCGACTTAGTCAAGATTATCGCAGGCCCCGCCTCGCGAGTCAAGGGCAGGCCGCCGGTCTACCGCGTGCGGGGAGGGGGATGGATGGTACGCGAGCGCTAAATGGGCCGCCGCCGCGCCACACCACCCAGCGCCAGGCTCACAGCCCCGGCAATCGCCAGCAGAGCCGCGAACGGAGGCCGGGTACCTCGCGCGCCGATTGGGCCGCCGCCCGTGTCAGGCGGCCGCAGGATCCGCTTGGCGGGCGGTGGCGCGGGCGCCGGCGCGAAGTCGCGACGGTAGATCGTCGTCCGGTCGCTGCCGCCCTGGTTGCCGACCACCGTCAGCAACCAGATGCGATCTCTGACGTGCGGAAACCCGAAGAAGCTGCTATTCACGCCCGCCGTCGTTTCCGAAATCCATGTGCGCCCGCCATCATTCGTCCCGGCCACGCCAAGCTGGGCGGACTCGCCGTACACGACCGCCCACCCACGAAGCGGCCCGGCAAAAGTCAGCCTTCCCAAGTTCATTGCGGTACGGCCCGTTTCGGCCCAGTTCGCCCCACCGTCTGCCGTCGAAAAGATCACGGTGCGACAGTCGGTGCTTCTGCCGGGGCAGTCTAACCTCGTCGCCCAGCCGATGTCCCGCGTCAGGAATTGCGAGATTCTTGCTCCGGCCGGAAGGCCTCGCAACGTCCACGTCGCGCCGCCGTCGCTCGTCGCGCGGAACGAATCGACGCACGTACGGTCCTCGCAGTGGAGCGTCCAGGCATCGTCTGGATCGATGAACGTGACCGACTCCGAGAATGTGGGTATGGAATCTATGCGCTGCCAGGAGCTGCCGCCGTCAGCGGTGCTAAACACGCCTTCCGCCGTCGTGGCGACGGCATCGTCCGCGCCAAACGGCTGAATCACCGACACCGCGCTGAACGGAACAACAAGCGGTTGCCAGGTCCTTCCACCATCGATGCTACGGTGGATCGGCGGGCCATTGTTGCAGCAAATCGTCGCGCCCCAGACGGTTCCCGCGGCCGAGACCGAGATGCTGTCGAACAGCGTAGGCGCGGTCCCCCGCACCCACGTAACGCCGCCGTCGTCAGTCACGAACAGTCGGCCGTATACGAGCGCGTAGCCATGGGTCCGATCGGCGAACTGAATCGACCAGAACGGCTGGCGCGCAGCGCTTTCGGACACGGACCACGTCAACGATTTCAGATCGAGAATCGCGACGTTCGTGGTGGGTCCGTCGATTTGGTTGATACCCAGCAATAGCGACTTCGTCGTCACACCGAAGAACTCTCCCCCACCGTACGGATCTGGCGCGGCCGTCCACGTCGCGCCGCCGTCCGCCGTCCGCACGACGCCGATATGACACTCCAACGTGGAGCACACATCACCGCTGACCCAGCCTTCGGTTGCTGATGCGAAGTGGATCTCAGCGACACTCCGGGGCGCCGATTCGATGCGCGTCCAGTGCTTGCCACCGTCGCCCGTTCGATAGAGCGCCAGGATTCCAGAGCCATCGCGCTGGCTCGCTGACGGCACAAAGCTCGTTGCGAAGCCACGCTTCGCATCCAGCCATTGCATCCGTTTGGGTACGACGCCTGGTCGCCCCGAGATCGGCTCCCACGTACGGCCGCCATCAACCGTGCGGAGAAGAATCCGCTGATCGATATCGCAGGCGTCGAACGACTCGCCGGCCGCGCACCGCGAAGCGACGACCCATCCGGTGCGCCCGGCGAACGCCACATCGACGAACTGCCCGTAGCCGGCGATAGGCTCGTTGCGCCAGGTGGCGCCGCCATCGCTGGTGTGCAGCAGCACACTCGGCGGGTTGACAAACGGACCATGGTCGCTGAACCCTTCGCCAGCTCCCGTCACCCACGCCTCGTCGCGGCTGACAGCGGCGATGCGATGAAGATGCACGTTCGTGCCGCTTTGCTGCGGCTGCCACGTCAGTCCCGCATCGTCTGTGCGGCGGATCACGCCCGAACCCGCTATCGCCCACGCGCGCTTCCCATCCGCGAACGCCAAATCGCCGTACGTCAGGGCCGCGATCGGGTAGGGCTCGGTCCACGTCTTGCCGCCGTCGCTTGTGCGCAGGATGCCCGCAGCCGTCAGCGCCAGCCCGACGGTGTCGTCCGCCATCTCGATGCCGTAGATCTGCGGGGCCGGGCGGTCGTAGATCTTCGTCCACGCGCCGTCCTCCGCAAGCGCCGCGCGCGGGCTGGCGCCAATGAACGCCACGATGGCCAGCAGACAGATGAGCACAATGCGCATAATTGAGGAACGCCCGTACCCGCAAGAAAGTTAACCGCCGACCCGCTCTTTCACGCGTTTCGGCCCGGCCCTCCCCGCACTCGGACACAGATCGCGCAGCACGCACGACTCGCACTGCGGCCGCTGCGCCGAGCACGTCCGCCGCCCGTGCTTGATCAGCCCGATGTGAAACGCATAGTACCCGTCCGGCGGCACCGCCGCCTCAAGCAGCGCGTGCGCCTTTTCCGCCGTCATCGCCGCCTTGCCCGCGCGCGACGGGATCAGCCCCAGCCGCTGCGCCACCCGAAACACGTGCGTATCGACGGGCATCGCCGGCCGCCCCAGCGCGAACAGCAGCACGCACGCGACGGTCTTCGGCCCCACGCCGTGCAGGCTGCCCAGCCACGCCCGCGCCTCGTCCAGCGGCAGCTCCGCGAGGAACCCGAGATCGAAGTCGCCACGCCGCTCCTTGATGTCCCGCAGCACCGCCTGGATGCGTGGCGCTTTCGTCGGCGCCAGCCCGCCGGGCTGGATCGCCGCGATCAACTCCGCCAGCGGCGCCTCTATCACCGCCTCCCACGTTGGGAACGCCTCGAGCAGCCGCACGAACGCCCGCCCCGAGTTGGAGTCCGACGTGTTCTGCGAGAGGATCGTCAGCACCAGCTCCGACAGCGGGTCGCGATGCGGCCGCCACTCCGGAATGCCGTACGCATCATCCAGCCGCGCGATGATCTCCGGAATGCGCGCCACGTTCGCGTGCGGCTCGCGTGCGCGCGCCTGCTTCTTCGAGGCCATGGCGCAGCATACCGCCGCCGGTGCGATTCACCGCGGAGCCGCGGAGGACGCGGAGTTTCTCGCCGATGGGCTCATCCCAACCTGCGCGGTTACCCCCGACTCGCACCGAGATCCTCCCTACCCCTCTGCGCTCTCCGCGCCTCCGCGAGAACCCAACCCCAACCTCCGCGCTCTCCGCGCCTCCGCGGTGAACTCGTCCCCCACCAAACCTCTGTGCCTCTGTGCCTCTGTGGTGACCCACCCACCCCCCTCCGCGCTCTCCGCGCCTCCGCGGTGAATACGTGATGGCCCCACGCAAAGCAAAGAGCCGGACAGCTGTCCGGCTCTTTGCTTTGCCTCTTCGATTCGATGGTTAGTTGACGATGCGGATATCCGTCACGGTCGAGCCCAGCGTGCTCTGCCAGGCGATGCCGTCCGACGTGTTCTCGAAGTAGACGTCGATCCAGGTCGCCGCGAGCGCGCCGCGATCGAGGCACTCGTACGTGCGTCCTGTCGGGTCGCCATCGATCGTCAGCTTCGTGCCGAACGGAAGGTTCGAGCTGCAGGCCGCGGCACCCTCGAACGGCACCCCGCCTGCCGACATGTGGTTGCAGAATCCGCCGCCAGGACCCTGGCAGCCGTAGATGGTGATGCGCGCGCGCAGCACCGAGCCTGCGGCGAGACCGGATGACTGGCTCAGCGAGAACGGCACACCCGCGGCGTGAATCCGCGCCGCCGCGTCCACGTCGCCAGCAGCGGCCGCCTGCTGGTCGGCCAGCATGCGCATTGCTTTCAGCACGTCCCAGCTCCGCTGCTCGCTGATGCCGGCAAGGAGGGCCGCGCCCATCTGGCCGGCGTCGGGGGCCGCGACGCTATACGAGCGCTCCCAGTTGCCGCTGACGCCCGCTGCCGCCCGCATCTGGAGCGGTGGGCCGAACGACGGCGCCTGGGAGCTCGTGGACCGAACATTGCTCGCCACGGCCGTCACAGCCGGGATAGACGCGGCAAGAAAGAGCACCGCAACCCCGATCAGGGTTGCAATACCGAACCGGCGGGCAAACGAGTCCCGCCCGATCGTATCGGGCACCGCAACCGTGCCAGTGACCGGCACGAGTACAGGCGGAGTCTGTGGGGCAGCTTCGACCAGGACCGGACTCAGTTTCCGGTCGTTCACAAGCGCCAGCCCAACCGCCGCGGCGGTGCCCACGACCATCATGGTCGCCCTGGCGCCTGAGACGAATCCTCGCGTACTCAGACCGTCCTCCTTTGGAATCGCACGACTCCGATGCGTTTGTCTGCTTCCTGCCACGAACAGAGGTTCGCCTTCCGGCGCACCCCAACTCCCGCGCGATGAGTCTCTTTGTTCGTTCGCGAGGCCCCGCGCCACCAGCAACGGGAGTACAAAACGGGCTGATTATAACGGCGAAACACTCGAGATCAAGGCAGATCGGGGTAGGATCATCCCGCATTTACCTGCTTTGCGTACCCTGACATGAGTGCCTATGCGAGCGGCTTTTGAATCTGGAGGGGCCGAAAATGGCCTTGACATGAATTCCCTCCAAGAATTAACGGCCGGGTGACGCGATCCGGCGCCGCTGGGTGCGAACCGCAGCTATCGGTCGTCTGATCACTCCTCAACGCGTGATCGACGTGGGTTGTTCAACCGCCCGCCATTCGCTAATGGACGCGTCACCGGCTCCCGACGGCCAGATCGCGCACGTTCACCGCAGCCTGCCTGCCGCGTATCAGCGCCAACCGCTCGCGTAGGGGCGCCCCTCGGGGCGCCCGTGCTCGATCACAAGATAGATGCTCGCACCCGCAACCGAGCGCGCCCACCCCGCCCGTGCCATCCCAGCACCCTGCCGCGTATCAGCGCCAACCGCTCGCGTAGGTGTCGTATTCAGACAGGTTGTTGACAGATCCGTGAGATGGGCGGGCGGTGTCCGAGCGCGGCGTGCGGCCTGAAATGATTGTACAGGTGCTGGTAGAGACCGAGCGCATCGTGCCGCGCGCGGTTACTGTCGT
>ORMF010113574.1_pt1 | contig 15129 bp, 12 predicted proteins | sample 1779871 | NCBI WGS metagenome assembly ORMF01 (sample SAMEA104232316, study PRJEB22302) | groundwater metagenome | biome: forest; feature: aquifer; material: groundwater | place: USA | collected 2011-08-07 | depth 5.4 m | reverse complement strand
GGGCAACCACTGGGGGTTGCCCCTACAAACGAAGATGGCATCCGCGATATATAGAGGCGGATTTGAAACCCGCCCCGACGGTCTGTTACTCAAGGATCAAAAACGAATTATAGAAGAGAGGAAACTAACCTATGCTAGGCGGTCATGCGGTTGCGCAATGTCTTGGAAACGAGGGTGTTGGACATGTCTTCTGTGTGCCTGGGGAAAGCCACATCGCCGTACTGGACGGGCTATGCGGCATGCCGGAGATCAAACTGATCACCTGCCGGCAAGAGGGCGGCGCTTGTTTCATGGCGGAGGGTTACGCTAAAGCGACGCGAAAACCCGGAGTTTGTCTGGTGACGCGCGGCCCGGGCGCGACCAATGCGAGCATCGCTGTTCACAGCGCAAAGTACGATTCGGTGCCGTTGGTGCTGCTGGTGGGTCAAGTCCCGCGATCGGCGCGAGGCCGGGAATCCGGACAGGAAATCGACTACACGCATTTCTTTGGCACCATCGCCAAATGGGTCATCGAGATTAACGATGCGCGGCAGGTTCCGCGCACGATGGCGCGGGCGTTTCACGTAGCGCGGAGCGGCCGCCCAGGCCCGGTGGTCGTGTCCTTACCGCGTGACATGCTCGAAGAAGACGCCGAGATTTCCATGATCGATCCTTATCCGGAAGTGCGCTCGAATCCCGATCCGAAAGCGATCGAAGAGATGATCGGCCGGATCAATGCGGCGAACAAGCCGGTGCTGATCGCCGGCTCGGGCACGCAATATTCGGACGCGAGACAAGAGTTGATCGATTTTTCCGAGAAGTTTCAGGTGCCGGTGCTGACCACATATAAACGCCAGGACGCTTTCCCCAACAGCCATCCCAATTACATCGGCAACCTGGCGAACGCGAACCGGCACACGCGCAGCCTGGTTGTCAACGAAGCGGATCTCGTCGTCGTTATCGGCAGTCGGTTGAACCAGCAGACAACCGGCGGTTTTGCTTTCCCCTGGCCCGGCCAACCGTTCGTTCAAATTTACCCGGACGAACAATATATAGGCCAGAATCTGCGGCCCGACCTGGGCATAATCGCCGACGCGAAAATTGCTTTGACCGCGGCGCTTAAAATTCAGGGCCCGCGACCGAACGAGAGCCGCGCAGCTTGGGTGGCGCAACATCACGCGGCGCAAAAGAGCTATAGCACTCCGCCGCAAAGGCCGACCCAGCGCGTGTCCATGGAGCGCGTGATGGCGGATCTCAAAGCTGCTCTTCCATCGGACGCGATCACCGCGACCGACGCGGGGAGCTTCGGGCAATGGCCGCAGCGCTATTTGGAATTCGAGCAACCGGACTCCTACATTTCCCCGACTCTGGGCTGCATGGGCCCAGGAATTCCTTCGGCGGTAGCCGCCAAGCTTGCTCATCCAGAGCGGTTGGTAGTCGCGCACATAGGCGACGGGGGATTTCTTATGACCGGGCAAGAAATGGCGACGGCCAAGCAATTCGGTGCGAACATCGTCGCGATCGTCTACAACAACGAGGGTTACAATTCGATCCGCATGCACCAGGAGGCGCAGTATCCAGGCCGCCAATACGGCACGGCTCTGGTCAATCCCGATTTCGCCGCGCTCGGAACGGCCTATGGGGCCTTGGGGTTGAAGGTCAGACGCGACGAGGAATTCTTGCCGGCGTTCAAAAGGGCGATGGCTGCTGACAGATCGGCGCTGATCGAGGTGATGACCGACTTCGAGTACGTCACGCCGTCCGCGACGCTCTCGGAGTTGGCGGGAAAGAAGTTGGCTGGGGATTAACCGATAGCTGGCGGTTCAAAGTTCAATGCCTGCCCTGAGCTTTATCGAAGGGTTCAAGTTTCAACGCCGCCGTACTGGGCAGGTATATTAAGTTTTCCCAGACCTGGATATGGCGGCGCGACCGGTTCTCAAAAAGGCTTGACAAGGGTTTGGGATCTGAAGAGAATTTGTCTAGTCTATGAAGTTTGAAAATCGTCATTCGCAGAACTGTATGCTCAATAGTTCTCACGAACGGAGATTCGCCATGCGCGTACTTCAGCAGTTTCTTGTGATTCTTACTTGCCTCTTCGCGGTGCACGCCACGGCCCAAATGCCGCAAGGAGAGTACCTCGACGGGAAGGATTCAAAGGTGGGTGTCATCTTGGCGCACGGACAGGGCCTACATCCTGATGGGAACGTGGTCGGCCCGTTGCGGCGGGCAATACACAAGGAACTCGGATTTCACACGCTGTCGCTTCTGATGCCAACGCTGTCCGGGACAGTAACACCGGAGTCGCCGGAACTCGCAGCAACCTTTCCCGAAGGCTATCGTCGCATACAAGCAGCCATCGACTTTCTGAAGAAAAACAAAGGGGTTGAGCGAATCTACCTCATGGGCCACAGCATGGGGGGGCGAATGACAAGCGCCTTTCTGGCAAACAATCCCGATGCCGGCGTGGCGGGATTTATCGGCGTCGGCCTGACGGCCGGCGGGCAAGAGCCCGTGAACACCAATCTCAACCTGAGGAAGGTGAAGGTCCCGGTGATCGACGTGTACGGCGAGAACGACCAGTACGCGAAGGCGGCAGAGTTTCGCAAGCCGTTGGTCTCGGAGCGGTTCGTACAAGTTCCCATATCTGGCGCGAAGCATGATTATCGCGGCTACGAGAAGCCGGTAGCAGACGCCGTTATCGGTTGGCTCAAGAAGCAGGAAACAAGATGAGAGCTAACAACAACTTCGAGGGGACCGTTCACACGCGGCGCTGCGCGCCCTTGTGCGTGGCCCCCTCGGGTTGAACGTTAACTCGCGACCCGGAACCCCGACCCCGAGACCCGAAACTGCCTCTACGTTTACGCCGCCAGGCGCTTCGCGCGTAACTGGCGGGCGATGTATGCCTTAATCTGCTCGTAGGCGCGATCCGTCTGCGGGCCGGGGTTGGCGACCCAGCGGTGCTCGCAGTCCTTAAAGACTTCATATTCGCATTCGCCGCCGGCCTTCCGGTATGTTTCGGCGAATTTCTCTTGCACCGCCGGGCGCACGTTGTCGTCCAACTCGCCTTGAAGAATATAAAGCGGCGGTAGCGTCACGGGTTCCCCGCGTTCGAGAATCTGCTGTGGATTCCCTTCGAAGATAGTCTCCCAGGGGTTGAAATAAATTTTGCTGAACTCGATCATCTCCTTCCACTCTCGCTTCTCGGCGTTCTGAAATCGCGCAAAGGGATCGCTCACCGGTGAGCGGACCACGACGTAATTGAGCGCCGCGTCGACGTCAGGCGCTTCGGGGAGCGGCAGAGCGTTGTAGCGCGGATCGCGCGGGCGCATGGCGCAGAGCTCGATTTCGTGGCCCCCGCTGGAGCTTCCCAGCGCGCCCAACGTGGTGGGGTCGCCTTTCCATTCTCGCGCCTTCGCCTTGAGCCAGCGAACGCCATAGTTTGCATCCTGGACCGAGGCGGGGTAGGGCGCTTCAGGCGCCCGGCGCAGGTCAATGGCGACGACCAAGATACCGCTTTTCGCCAGACTCTCGTCCATCGGTGCGTTGGCGGTGCGGTCCTGGTTGTTCCACGCACCGCCGTGCAAATCGAGCAGCGCGGGAAATGGCCCGTCGCCTTGGGGCTGGTAGATGCGCGCCATCAAAGTGCGCGCGAGATCGCGGCGAAATTCAACGTCCCAGACTTTGATTTCATGTCGGTTCGACGGATTGTATTCGGTTGTCATTGTGTTCTCCTTTCGGATCGTGCTCTTTCGTCATCACTGTGGTTACCCGCTTCGAATATCGCCGCTTGGCGCTGCTGTCAAGCCGACAGAGGCCGGCAAGGCCGCAACCAAAATGAGAAAAGTCGGATTCACCACGAAGGCACGAAGGACACGAAGGGTTTCGTAGGGTGCGCTTCGCGCACCAGTCGGTCTCGGAATATCTCCCGCAAAGAACGCAAAACTTTAAATGCGAACTTCGAAATTCGAATTTCGAAAACTTTCTTGCAGTCTTGGCGCTCCTTCGACCAGGCTCAGTACATGCTTGGCCGGAGCAAATCTCCGCTTCCGAGGTTTATGGGCGGGTGTGGCTGGACGCCGCCTCTGCGCGCGTGATATAGGCAGGGATAATTCGGCACACCGGCGCAAAGACGACAACAGCCGTTCTAGCTCTTGGTTCACTCTGAGATGACACAGAATTCACCGTCTACCGGCGAAGAATCGGCCGAAGGGCCGAAAAACGAATCCGATCCGCGCGCAGAGACAACGCCAGCTTGGGGCCCGCTCAACGCGCTCTACCGGCTGCGCGCGCTGCAATCCTTTCATCACCGCGACTTTCGCTTGCTCTGGTTCGGCCATGTCTTCACCTCGATGGCGTTCTGGATGGATCAGGTGACCCGCGGCTGGCTCATCTATGAGCTGACCGATTCCACCGTTCAGTTGGGTTTGGTGCGCGGCGTGCAAGCGATTCCGATTCTTTTGTTATCCCCGATAGCGGGCAGCGCCGCCGACCGTTATTCGCGCAAGATGCAGATTCTGATCGCGCAAGTTGCCGACGGCGCGATGTTCGCGGTCCTCGCCCTGCTCATTGCCAGCGGCCGGATCGAGCCCTGGCATGTGTACGTGACTGCCTTCGGCATGGCCATCGTCCAGACTTTTCAACAACCGGCCCGCGCGGCGATCATCGCCGATGTCGTGCCGCTCCATAACCTAACCAACGCGATCGGTCTTAACTCGATCATCTTCAACGTGGCGCGCAGCACCGGACCGGCGCTGGCGGGGGTCTTGATCGCCGCGTTCAGCACCGCCGGCGCCTACGGCACGCAGGCGGCGTTTTATCTTTTGGCGACCTACTGGACGTTGCTCCTGCCTCGCCGCCTCGGAGCGCCAGGTGGATCGCGCGGAAAGTCGGCCCACGCTGCGTCCTTCGGCCGGAGTATCGTCGAAGGCTGGAAGTTCGGCTGGCAAAATATCACTGTGCGCACCGGCCTGCTGATCGCGATGTTTGCCTCGCTGTTTATCGTCCCGTTTACCACGCTGCTTCCCGTATTTGCGCGCGACATTCTCGGCGTCGGAGCCACGGGGCAAGGTCTGCTGCTCACGGCCATGGGCGTGGGCGCTCTTGTCAGCGCGGTCATCATCACGACTTTCGGTGACCGGATGCCGCGGGGGATTTTTATGCTTGGCGGCGTGGTGCTATACGGGCTCAGCGTGGTGGCCTTCTCTGCGTCACCCTGGTTCCCGCTTTCGATGGCGTTGATGGTCATCGTCGGCGTCGGCAACGTCTCGTCGCACGCGTTGGTGCAGACCGTTCTGCAAACTTATTCCCCACCCGAGTACCGCGGCCGCACCATCGCGTTGTTTCACATGAGCCAGGTCGTCATGACCGTCGGGAGCATGATCATCGGCTCACTGGCGTCGGTGTGCGGTACCCAATGGGCCGTGGCACTCATGGGCGGCGTCGGCGCGCTCACCATGCTCGTGATCCACTTAACGTTGCCAGGTGCCTGGCGGATTCGCTAAGAATGGCCAACCCCGGCCCGCGTGTGACCTGCGGCCGGCTTGGCGGCGAGCGCGATTTTTTCGAGGATCTCATTGAACCCGTAGGGCTTTCGCAGCACGGTGCTCAGCTCGCCGTTGGCTACCAGGGCATCCACGTGGTGCGGGATGTTGCCGGAGGCGATGATGGGCTTGAGCGTCGGATCGATCTCTTTCATCTTTTGCAGCGCTTCCCAGCCATTGAGCTTGGGAAGCCCGATATCGAGAACCACCGCCGCGATCTCATCCCTGTGCTGCGAAAACATTTCGACCGCTTCGAGACCGTCCGTAGCGGTCAGGACCCGGTAACCGGCGGCTTCCAAAGTCTTGCGCATCAATTCCACCTGCCTGATCTCATCGTCGACGAAAAGCACGATCTGGCCGGTGCCGCGCAGGTTAGGGAAAAGCCGCGTGCCGCGCGGACGGCGGTCATCGATAGTGCCGCGGCGCCTCTCGGCATGAGGTAGATAGATATGAACAGTCGTGCCCCGGTTGGGCTCGCTGATCACGTCGAGAAAGCCGCCGTGGTCGCTGACAATTCCATAGGCGACGGAGAGGCCGAGTCCAGCCCCTTGGCCCACTTCCTTGGTGGTAAAGAACGGCTCGAAAGCGCGGCTTTTTGTCGCTTCGTCCATGCCCGTACCCGTGTCGCTTACGGTGATAAAGGCGTAAGGTCTCTCCTTGGCGCCGGTAAATCGCTCATGAAGCTTGGCCCCGAAAACCTTCCCGGTGCTGATCAGGAGCTGGCCGCCCTCGGGCATGGCGTCGCGCGCGTTGTGACAGATATTGAGCAGCGCCTGATGGATCTGATTTGGGTCCGCCAACACCGGATACAAATCGGAGTCAAGTTGCAAAGCGGTTTCGATGGTCGGAGGAAAGCTCTTGGCGAGCTGGTCTTTGAGTCCCTCAAGCAAAGCGTTTAGATCGACGGAGGCAAAACTTCTTTCACTCTTGCGCGCAACCGTGAGGAGCTGTTGAACCGTGGCGGCGCCACGGTCGACGGTTGCGTCGATGATCTTTAGACAGTGCGTGAGCTCATGATCGCCGTCGCGTTCGAGCGAGAGCAGGGAGGCATAGCCCTTGATGATGTTGAGGACATTGTTGAAATCATGGGCGATGCCCCCGGCAAGTGTGCTGACGCTCTCCATCTTTTGCGCTTGATGCATCTGTTGTTCACGCCTTTTCTCTTCCGCGAAACCTTGTAACAGAGCGTTGTTCGCGCGCTCCAGGTCCTCTGTGCGCTGCCGCACGCGCTTTTCGAGATCCTCATTGGCCCGAGTCAATTCAGCTTTGGCATTTTGCAGTGCCGTTTCGGCGCGGGTACGCTCAGAAACGACCGCAGCCAAGACCAGCGCCGTCACGGTGATCGTGGCGACGAAGATTTGCATCAAAAGAAGCGACAAGTTGGGATTCGGTGTCGGGAATGGAGCCAGGGTTTTCATCGTGCCCATCAGAGCGAGGGCAGTTATGACGAATGCGGAGGTTGCCGTGCCATGCGCGCCGAAACGGAACGCGGCCCATATAAGGGGCGGCAGAGCGAGGTACTTTAGGCCGGAGGAAAGGCCCTCAACAAAAATCAGTGAGCCGATTGCGAATGTCGCCGCGAGCAAGCAGAATGCTTCAGGAATCCGCTCCGCTGTCAATCGCGGCGGAACTTGAGCCACCCAAATGACTAGAAGAGGCGTGAGGATCAAGTCACCGGCCATGTTTCCAAACCACCAGGTGAGCCAGACGGTTTGGTAATGCTCCCAGGGCGAGAAGCCGCCCAGGCTCAAACTGGTTACGCCGACAATCGCGCCGAAGGCCGTGCTGAGCATCGCGGCGAGCAACACGAACTTGAAAATATCTCTCGCCCGTTCGAAAGCCTTTGGGCCATTGGCGAAGCGGCGCATAAGCCAGGCGCCGAGAAGCGGTGCCAAGGTGTTGCCGGTCGCGATGCCGAGGCTGGTAGCGATGGTTCCTTGCGTAGAAATGTTAACGAGAAACGCCCCCAGAAATACGGCAGGCCACAGGCGATACCCCCATAGGAGGAGCGCAGCCAACGCGATTCCGCTGGCGGGCCACACCGGCGAGGCGCTTGGGTTGAAGAACGCCAGCGACAGCCCGAACTTGCCGGCGCAAAAATAGACCACGGCGAGCGTGGCAAGCGATACGGCAAATGGGACTTTTTGTCTCAACATGTCATCGATCGCGATGTCTCTGACTCGGATCCCGGCGCAAAGAGAATTTTCTTCTATGTGATTGGCGAAGGATTTACAAGCGCAGCGCGAGGCACGATGCCAACGAGAGGGGAGTTTGGAACCGCGCGGGCGGTTGGCCGATGAGATCGTGGTGGTAAAACTCAGCTGACGGCCGGAAACTCGCGGCGCGTGCGGCCGTTCGGTTGATTGCCTCGACCGCGAAAAAAAAAGCCGGTGGGTCGCCCATCGCATAAACCGCGGGTCGTTATTGGGCGGCAGGTGTTTCTCCGACTTTCCAAATATAGAGCGTGCGCGATTCGGCGTAATCCGACGGCTCATCCTTGGGTGGGGCCACATACTCGACTCGGGTCGGTTTCCAGTCATCGATGTCATAATCATGGGCGACAATACGAGAGCCCGTTTTCAATTTCTGCAATTTGGGCCGTAGCGCATTGTTGAACCATTTGAACATATAGAGGGTCACCACGGTGGCCTCGGAAATATCGACGGTGAGGCCGTCTTGGGCGCGGAACTCGACCAGGTGACTCACGCCTTCATTCACGGCGTTCTCGCGGGCTTTTGCCACTAGCTCGGCGTTCAATTCGATGCCAACGCCGCGGATGCCGTATTTTTTTGCCGCCTCGATAACGATTCGACCGTCGCCGCTGCCCATATCGTAAAGGATGTCGCCCTTCTTGATCTCGGCCACTTCCAGCATCCGGTGCACCACTTGCATTGGCGACGGCACGTAGGGAATGGTCTCCTGCGATGTCGCAGCCAAGGGCGTCGAAACCAACATTGACAATGCGATGGCTGCGCGAACTCCGGTATGCATGTGGAAATCCTCCGAAACCAAAATTCTTCGGGTACTGGTAATATCAGCGTTACGAAGGTTTTCCAACAGCCAACGTAAAATCGTCCATTCCAACGCTGGGCAAAATGACAGCACTATGGTAGTACCGGGCCAGTGGGGTCAAAAGGGAGGCGCGCAATGACCAAAGGAATCGGAAGAAATAAGTCTTTCGCCGGATGGCTTTTAGTGGCTATTCTTTTCCTGGTCGCCGAGGCCCAGGCCGCCGGCCCGCTGCTGATCGCCTACGGCGGTCATAACGAAACGATGATTCCGCTCTGGATCGGGATCGAAAAAGGAATCTTTCGCAAGTACGGCGTCGACCCGCGAGTGCTACAAACCCGCAGCGGGCCGATCATGATGGCGACGCTCGCCTCCGGCGGCGTGTCGCTCGTGTGGGCCGCACCGGGAAGCGCGATCAGCACGGCGGTCAGCGGACTGAAGCTCACCTGCTTCGCCGTCGGCAATAACCGAATGCCGCGGGAACTGATTGTTAGAAAAGGAATCGCCTCGCTGGAGGATCTTCGTGGCAAGAGTTTCGGCGTGCAAAGCATCGGCGGCGGTTTTTGGCTCGCGACCGTGGTGGCGCTTGAGGCGCTTGGAATCGATCCGGAAAAGCACAAGCTCGTTATGCGGGTGCTCGGCGACACCGGCACGGTGACCCAAGCGTTGATCACCGGCAACGTCGACGCGATGGTGGTGCCGTATAGTTATGCCGACATGGCGAAACGGGCTGGCGCGCGCGCGCTGGCCGACGTCGGCAGCTTGAATTTCGTCTTCCATGCAACCGGCATGTGCATGCCCAGAGACAACGCGGCTGGGAGCAGAGAGACGATGGTCGCTTTGACCAAAGGTTTGGTCGATGCACTCGCTTTCATACTCGATCCCGCGAACAAGCGGGACGTTGCGGAGGCGCTACGAAAAAATCTCCGGCTGTCAAAGGACGAGGATGTGGAGGCGGCCTATAGAGTATCGCGGCTCCAAATGCCCAACCTCGATGTCGCCCCAAACCTCGAAGCTTGGAGAAGTTTCAAACGGCTCCTCGCGCGGGTGAATCCAAAAGTGCAGGAGGCCGACCTTGAGCAAATTATCACCGGGAGCGTGGTGCGCGAACTTGAGGAGAGTGGTTTCTTGCCCGCCATGCGCAAGCGGCTGGCGCGCTAAGACAACCGCCTCTAAGAGTTCAATGTTCAAGGTTCAACGCTCGCTGCGCGAGCTGTTCAAAGTTTAGGGTTCCGAGTTCAACCTTGAACTTTGTACCCGGAACCGTTTGAACCTGGAACCTTTAACAGCGAGGGACTATAGCGAGATAGTTGAACGTTCTCACGCGACGGCGCCTGTCTGCGTGTCCGCACAGGCAGGCAAAGGACACGAAAGGAGAAATGACGATGGTGCGAATTCCTTATGTTGACCCTGAAACCATTTCGGACCCGGAGATTCGAGGTTATCTTGAGCGGGCCCGGGTCGAGGGCACGCCGCGGCCGGAAAGTCAGGCGGTGCGGGCGCATGTGCCGAATGTGATCCGAGCTTTCTCCCAGGCCTGGGATCTGACCTTCCGCAATGGCGTCGTCGATCACAAGCTCAAGGAGATCTGCCGGGTTTACGTCTCCCAGTCCATCGATTGCGAATATTGAGGCGTGCAACGATCCGTCCAGGCTGGACGGCAGGGACTTTCGGAATCGCAGTTCGACGATCTGCTCAACTTTGCTACCTCGGATAAGTTTACGGAACGTGAAAAGGTCGCGCTCACCTACACCAGCGCCATCGCCTGGAATTCCGACATCGCCGATGACGCGCTATGGCAACGGTTGCACGAGCATTTTACGATTCCCGAATTGGTGGAGCTGGGCTTCTTCATAGCGTTGACGCTCGGCCAGCAGCGCTGGATCAAAACGCTCGGCATCGGTCACGGCCAGGTGCTGGGCGATACCACGACTGGGATTGCGCCTTCACCCAGGACGGCAAAAACAGCATGACATTGGTCGGCTCGCCCTAAGCGTTCCCTATAAAAGAAGGGCTGGCGACCGACCGAGACATGGCCACCAACCCCGGACTACGATCCGACTAGGACTCGATCACGATGCTGGCCGGCTGGCCACAACAACGAAGCGGGCGCGGCGATTTTTCTCCCAGCATGATTCCACATGATCTTTGCAGGAGGGGACTTCTTCGCCGTAACTCACCATGGACAAGCGATCCTTGGGGATCCCCAATGTCGCCATAAAATCCATCGCGGCTTGGGCCCGTTTCGCTCCCAGCGCCATATTGTAATCTTCGGCGCCGCGCTCATCGCAGTGCCCTTCGATTTGGACCCGCGCCGAGGGATTCGCTTTGAGCCATTCGGCGTTTGCTTTGAGTGCCGCGCGCGCGGCGTCGGAGATCTCGTAGCGATCATAGGCGAAAAGGGCGTCCTTGAGCGGACTCGATGCGGGCGTCGCCGTGCTCCGGCCACTCTGTAAAGAATCGAGGCTGGACGCGCTGGTCGTATCGCGCGCGGGCACCTGCGCCGTCTTTTGCGGCGCGCTGAGCGGCGCGTTTTGATTTTCCACGGTCCATTTCGGCGGCGGTGGGTTGGCGGGTGCGCCGCAACCGATCAAATACGCTAAAGCCACCGGCAATGAGGCGAGGATAAAGCTCCTGTGTCCTGCGAACATGTTTCTCTCCTTTCGAGTCCTTTGCTGAGCCTGAGGAACGCTCCCGTCGATAATGTGAAAAGTTTGAGGCATCGCGCCGGTCGTGTCAAGGAAACTAAAACGAATTGTCTGTTTCGCGGCTATTGGGACGAGCCCTTGCCGGAGTCGGCAAAAGGAGACAGATGCCACAGCTCGCCGTCGAGCGCCGAGATTGGCAGAGAAATGCTCTCCAAAGGGCGTCTAAAAATTGTTTGACGCGAGTACTCCTTTTCGTGTTTAATGCGATTCGATCATAACCCGTGGAGTTGGGGGTAGGCGTGATTTTGTGATATCTCGTTAGCAGTGTTATCCGGGTGGAGGGTGAAAATGCCTTCGGCGAATCTGGGGGATATTCAAATTTACTATGAAGAACGAGGAGACGGAGAGACCATTCTGCTCGCGCCGCCTTCGTGGTGGCCTTGCGACACGTGGAACGTGGGCGTCGTGCCGTTTCTGTCACAGCGTTACCGGACGATTATTTTTGATTGTCGCGGCACAGGCCATAGCGGCAAACCCGATGACGGCTACACTATCAGCCAGTTTGCTAAGGATTGCGCCGGACTCTTGGAACGTTTGAAAATCTCTCGCTGCCACGCGGTGGGTTTCGCCTTGGGCGGCCAGATCGTCCAGGCACTGGCGATCGGGCGGCCAGATCTCGTGGCGACGGTGACGATAGCCGGGGCGGGCGCGGGGGTGAAAGCGCTGGACGGTGGGCCTCGACAAGCCAGAAATGCGGATGAGGACGAGATCCGCAAGCATGGCTTCGAACGTTTCATCCGCGGCCATATCGAAAACGACGATATGGCATTCAATCCGAAATTCTTCCGGGAACGCCCCGAAGTTGTTAGAGCGCTTTCAGACGCGCTTTGGCAAAGGCAGACGAGTCCCGAACAACACCGCCATCACTACCAGGCGCGGCAGACCTGGGACACTTTGGCGAACGCAGCGAAGGTCACGGTGCCGGCTTTGATTCTCTGCGGCGAAGCCGACGACGTCAATCGCGGCGGCAGCACGCCCGTCGGCACGGCGCGGCGGTTGGCGGATCTGATTCCCGGCGGCGAACTGGCGCTGATTCCCAAGGTCAAACACATGACCTTTTGGGACGGCGACGGCGCGCTGCACGCGCTGCAAGATTTTCTGGCGCGCCATACAATTCGCGGCAAGCAGCCGGTATAATCGTTGAACCTTGAACTTTGAACCGGACCAAAGAGGAGATCAGCAATGTTAGACGCTCGTAGTGATATGAAATCGGCCCGGACCGTAGCGGTTGCCCCAATCATACTTGGCTTACTCGTTTGGGCCAGCCCCGGGCTCGCGCAGGACAAAAGTAAGGGCGCTGGCAGCGATACCATAATGCAGCTTTACGCCGCCGCCAAGAAAGAAGGCAGCGTGGTCATCTGGGGCCCCACGGACGCGCTTATTTATCAACGGATGCAAGCGGCTCTGGATAAACAGTACCCGGGCATCAAGATCGAGCACTTCGAGAGTATTCCCGAGCCGCTCGTCCAGCGAATCATCGCCGAAAGCCAGGCCGGCAAGCCGGCTGCTGTCGATATCATCCAGTCCGGCTCGCTGCGCGCGCTGCGGCCCTTGATCGATCGGGATATGCTGGCGGCCTATCCGGGATGGGAAAAAGATTTTGGCCTTGACGCGGTCTATGCCAATCAGCGGTTTGTCGGCGCTTATAATCTAACCTTGCCGATTGCCTACAACACCAAAATGGTCAGCGCACAGGAAGCGCCCAAGAGCTGGGAGGATCTCGCCGATCCCAAATGGAAGGGAAGAAAAATCATCATCGAAGCGCGCCTGGTGCCGTTTGCGATGCTCGGCACCGAGTGGGGCAAACCCAAGACGGCGGAATTAACGAAAAGAATACTCTCCCAGCAGCCCCTTATCGTTCAGGGCGGCACCACCGTCGCCAATGCTCTTGCCGGCGGCCAGGTCTCAATCGCGGTCGGCACCTATGCCTACACTATAGAGCGTTTGAAGCGACAGGGAGCGGCTGTAGACTGGGTTCCCGTTTCGCCTCTGCCGGTGCTGACTTCGGCGGTTGGAGTTCTCAAAACTGCGCGTCATCCCAATGCCGCGCGATTTTTTGCCGGCTGGATGGGCACCGCCGAGGGGCAGAATATTAGGTACGCGACCACCGGCCAAGCCAATGAGGTGGGCAGAACCGCCATTGGCGCGGTCGCCGAGAGAATCAGGGCCGCTCAACCGGCGGTCATTTTGGAAACCGATAAGACCTTCGCGACGATCCTCGAAATTCAGCGCGAGTTGGGAAAGATGCTGGGCGCGCTGCGGTAAAGGCCTATCGGGTTCAAAGTTCAACGTTCAAGGTGCCAAGTTTGCTCCGAATCGTTGAACTTTGAACCCGGAACGTTGAACTAAGTCTTGCGCCGACCCCTGAGGTCCCCGCCGGCGCCTTTAAACCGGAAGACAACAATGACCGTAGCGCCGACCACCCTCGCCAACAACGCTCAGATCAGACGTTGGTCGCTAGCCCGCAGTTTTTCCATCCGTAGCCTGACTCTCGGCTTAACTATCGCCGTCGTCTCTTACCTCGTCCTGGTGCCGCTGCTCATGCTGCTCTACGCCAGCGTCAAGAGCACGGAAGATAAGCTGCCGTTCGAATCGACCGTCACCACGCTGGACAATTACGTTGCGATCTTCACCAGTCCGTCAACGCTGCCGATTTTTCTCAACACGTTTCTCTTTACCGCCGGCTCGCTGGCGGTGGGACTGCCAATGGCGGTCCTCATGGCGTGGCTCTTGGAACGTACCGCCATCCCGGCGCGCCGGTGGATCGCCACTCTCATTCTCGTGCCGATGACGATTCCGTCGCTGCTATCGGCGATCGCCTGGATTCAATTGCTCGATCCGCGCATCGGTCTCATCAACGTCGTCTTGCGCGGCGTTCTTGGTTTATCCGGCGACACCGGGCCTTTCGATATCTATACGCTTACCGGCATGTGCTTCGTTCAGGGCTTGCGATTGGTGCCGTCGGCCTTTCTCATGATAGCGGCCTCGTTTCGCGCCATGGACCCGTCGCTGGAGGAACAGAGCGCGATGGCGGGACGCGGCGCGGCCCAGACGACGCTGCGCATCACGCTGCCGATCATGCGCCCGGCGCTGCTCGCCATGCTGATCTATTACATTATCGTCGTCATCGAATCCTTCGATATTCCCGGCTTGCTCGGTTTTACCGCGCGCATCCGTGTGCTGAGCACGGCAATTTACTGGGCGACCCATTCGGAAGTCGGTTTGCCTGATTATGGATTGGCGTCGGCTTTGGGGGCGACGGTATTGGCCGTGGCGCTGCTGCTCATGTGGCTTTACCAGCGGTTAACGGCGCACCAGGAAAGGTTCGCGACGATCACAGGCAAGGGATATCGGCCGCGCCAAGTTCGTTTGGGCGCGTGGACGGCGCCAGCCACGGCGCTTTGCGTTTTCTACGTGGCGCTGGCCGTGGTCCTGCCTTTTCTGATGTTGCTCTGGACCAGCGTCCAGCCGTTTTACGCTATTCCGTCGGCGGATTCGTTCGCCCGCGTGAGCTTGGAAGGTTACGCAAATATTTGGCGCGACGGCAGCATTGTGCGCGCGCTTTGGAATACTACCGTGCTGGCGCTGGTCACGCCGGTGGCGACGATCTTGTTGGCGGTGCTGGTGAGCTGGTTCGTCGTGCGGCGCAGAAAAGCGGCGGACGGTCTCTCGCATTATCTCGCCACGGTGTCCTTTTTGCCGCAATGCGTGCCGAGTATCGTCATCGGTCTGGCTTTTATCTTCGTCTACGTCCGCTTTCCGATACCGATCTACGGCACGCTGTGGATCATCGCGCTGGCGATGACGACCCGTTACCTCGCCTATAGCTCGCGGACGATGACCTCCGCCCTGATGCAGGTGCACGGCGAGCTGGAAGAAGCGTCGCAGATGGC
>ORMF010130435.1_pt1 | contig 15133 bp, 17 predicted proteins | sample 1779871 | NCBI WGS metagenome assembly ORMF01 (sample SAMEA104232316, study PRJEB22302) | groundwater metagenome | biome: forest; feature: aquifer; material: groundwater | place: USA | collected 2011-08-07 | depth 5.4 m | reverse complement strand
GACCTTTACCGAAAAGCTGCTCACCTATGCGCTGGGCCGGAGCGTGGAATCACAGGACAGGCCGGCGGTGCGGTCCATGGCACGAATGGCCGCCCGCGAGAACTACCACATCTCGGCGTTTCTCTCAGCTATTGTAGAGAGTGTACCCTTTCAAATGAGGAGGGCTTCCGAAAAATGATCATCACGAAAAAAGCGCTGCCCCGCCGGGCTTTCCTGCGCGGCGCCGGCGCAACGCTGTCGTTACCATTTCTGGACGCGATGATGCCGGCTTTGTCGGCCGCTCCGAACGCACCGGCCCGCTTGGCGTTTCTGTATCATCCCGTGGGGATGATCATGAACCGGTGGACTCCGGCGGCGAAGGGTTCAAATTTTGACTACACCCCGGCGATGAAGCCGATCGAAGCCTATCGCGAGTACACCACCGTGCTCACAGGGCTGGCACAGGTACAGGGCCGCGCCCTCGGCGACGGGCCGGGCGACCATGCGCGGGAGGGGGCCACATGGCTCACCGGCGTCCATCCGAGACGGTCCGAGACCAATATCGGCTGCGGCATTTCGGCGGATCAGATCGCGGCCAGGGAGCTCGGCAAGCAGACGCAACTGGCCTCGCTTGAAATTTCGCTGGAGGAGCCCGGCTTGGCCGGGGCCTGCGATCAGAACTATAGCTGCGCCTATACCAACACGGTGTCCTGGAAGTCGCCCACGCTCCCGTTGCCGATGGAGACCAATCCGCGGGTGATTTTTGAACGCCTGTTTGGGGAAGGCGGGAGCAATGATCCCGCGATCCGCCTCGCCCGGATCCAGAAGCAGCGCAGCTTGCTCGACTACGTGGCCGGAAGCGTCGACAGGCTCCAGACCGAGCTTGGCCCGCGCGACCGCAGTAAGCTCAGCGAATACCTGGACGCCATCCGCGACATCGAACGGCGCATGCAGAAGGCGGAGCAGCAAAATGCAGAGATGAAGCTGCCGGCCCTGGAACGGCCGTCGGGCGCGCCTGACACCTTTGAAGAGCACGCCAAGCTCATGATTGATTTGCAGGCCGTCGCCTATCAGGCGGACATGACCCGTGTGATCACTTTCATGTTTGGCCGCGCGGGCAGCAACCGGCCATATCGTTCCATTGGGATTTCTGACGGCCACCACTCGCTGACCCATCACATGAACGATCCGGAAAAGATCGATCTGGTCGCTAGGATTGACCAGCACCTTGTCAAGACTTTCGCCTATTATCTGGAGAAGATGAAGTCAACGCCGGACGCCGGCGGCAACCTCCTCGACAACATGATGATCTGTTACGGCAGCTCGCTCGGCGATGCCAACATACACACGCATCATGATCTGCCCATCGCGCTGGTGGCCGGCAAACGGTTTTTTGAGGGGAACCGCCATTTGGTCTATCCGTCGGAGACCCCTTTGAACAATCTCTTTCTGAACATGTTCGACAAGGCCCAGGTGCCGTGCCCAAGCTTCGGTGATAGCACCGGCCGCCTCGCCTATGTCTAGCCGTCCGCTCGCCGCCATGCTTGTAGCCGCGGGCTGGCTCGTCGCCGCCGATTTCAGCTTGCTGGATGCGGTCAAGCGGCGCGACCCCAAGGCGGTCGAGTCCCTTCTCCACCGGCATGCCGACGTGAACGCCGCACAACCGGACGGCGCCACGCCGCTCGCCTGGGCCGTGCACAACGGAGACCGGGCCATGGCGGAGATGTTGCTCGCGGCGGGGGCGAAGGTGGATGCCGCGAACGAATATGGGGAGACTCCCCTGACATTGGCCTGCCTCAACGGGGACGCCGTATTGGTATCCCAATTGTTGAAAGCAGGCGCGGACGCCAAGGCCGCCCGATGGAACGGCGAAACCGCGCTGATGATCGCCTCGGGGGTGGGATCAGCCGATGTGGTGCGGAGCTTGATCGCGCACGGGGCCGGCGTCAACACGACGGAATCCCGCAAGGGACAATCGGCGATTCACTGGGCAGCGGCCGAAGGTCATTCCGATGTGGTGCGTCTGCTCATTGAACACGGGGCCAGCGTCAACGCGGCTTCCAAAGGTGGATTCACCGCCCTCGCCTTTGCGGCAATCAAGAATGACCCGGCTTCCGTAAGAGCTTTGCTGGCCGCCGGAGCGGATGAAAACTACGCCCTTCCGGACGGAACCAAGGTGCTCATGGCCGCCGCCTCACATCACAGCACCGCGGCGGCGCTGGAGCTCTTGGACGACGGCGCGGACCCGAACATCGCGGATCGCACCGGAAACACGGTATTACATACGGCGGCGCAGGCCGGCGATGTCGCGTTGATCCGCAAGCTGATTGCCAAGTGGGTTCCGGTGGATCCCAAAACAGCGGAGGTCGCCAGCGGACGCGGTACCGGAGGCTTCCGCTTTGTGACCGGCGCACAGACGCCCCTGTTCCTGGCGGCCCGGGCGGGCCAGATTGAGGCCATGCGCGCGCTGATCGAGGCCAGGGCGGATACCCAGGCCAAGGCGCAGGATGGCAGTTCCTTCCTGATGGCCGCGGTGGGCAGCGGGAAAGTGGAAGTGGTGCGGTTCGCCTACGAATACGATCCCGGCGTCAAGATTGTAACCAGCAACGGCGCGACCCTCATGCATGCCTCGGTCACGGGCACTTCCAATGGCGCAACTCAGGAAGCCCAGGAACGGGTCTGCGAGGTGATTCGATTCCTGGCCGAAAAAGGCGCTCCGCTGGATGAAAAGAACGCCAATGGCAGGACCCCGATTGACCTTGCCGATATTCTGCCGATCGATAAAGCGGTGGATTTGCTGACCAAGCTGATTCTCAAAAGCGGCGCCACTCCGAAATCTCCGTCCAAACGCTAGGCTCCGTGTTGCGAACGTGCCAAACGGGAGTAGAATGTGAATCGAGGACGCCTCCGCGCGAAACATTGGATGGTTGGGGAAAGGGTGTTCGCGCGGAGACGTTTCTTCCTCGGCTTGTATAGACGTACGTGGCAACCGTCCGTCTTGTTCCCAAGAAAAATAGTTTCCTTGGTTTTGACAAAGCGCCGGAACCCGGTTGCATCCAAACGTGTCAACACGTGTCAACGAATCCCCTGGACATTGAGCCCATGCAGGCGTACTATTGAAGCAGATATTTTAATGTAGATCGCCGTTTGGACTTATATATTAGGTCAGGGGGTTCGAAAAATGTTTGAAAGCCTTGACGATCAAATCAAGCACGACGCACAACAATCGTCCTCTCCGAGGGAACGCATTCTTGTCTGGGTGTCGGTTGCCGTGATCTCAGTATTGGTATTCGGTGGCCTGTACTTCGGCGTCCAGATGATGTCCGGCTAAGCCGCGCGTTTCTTCCATGCACGGGCGCGGCAGGTTGTCGCGTTCGCATTAGTGCGCCGATGGGCGCCTAGCGCGCCACCCAGAACTGTATCGTCCGCGTAACCAAATCCGCTGCCTCCCAGTGGCTCCAGTGTCCTGCGTTTGGAATTGTGACCAGCGTCAGGTCCTGCTCCAGCCAATCCCAAGTATTGTTCAAGGCTCCCGGCAACAGAGCCCAATCCTTCAGCCCGTGGAACATCAGGACGGGCATCTTTGCCTTCACCACCGGCCCCTTGTACTCCTGATACGGCTCACGCGGATAGTTGCGCTTGTAGTAGTTCAGCATCGCTTCCAGATCAGACTTCTGGAACGCCTCCAAATACTTGGGCCGCACCGCTTCGGGCGCCAATTGGGCCAATCCCGCCGCCGAAAGTTTTTCATGCGCCCCCTCCATTTGGAAATTGCGGGCGTACTGGCTGTTTTTTTGCTGCTGCGGATTATTGGCCAGCTCGCGCGAGAGCCCATAGGGATGTGGCAGGTTCACAATGATCAGCTTCTCCACCACCTGCGGCACATTTAACGCCAGCTGCCATGCCACCGCGCCACCCCAATCGTGACCCACAATGATGGCCTTATCACGTCCCAGGTGTTTGATCACGGCAACAACGTCGCCCACCAGCAGACGCATGTCGTAGTTTTCCACGCCCTTGGGTTTGTCGGAAAGATTGTATCCGCGCATGTCGATGGCCACGGTCTGGTGGGTCTTTGAGAGAGCCTCCATCTGGTTGCGCCAGGAATACCAGAAGTCCGGAAACCCGTGGATGAACAGCATCAAGGGGCCCTTGCCCAGGCTGGCGTAGTGGATCTTCACACCGCCCGAGTCAGCGTAGCCGTGCTCCACGCGCTTGTCCAGATCATCGGCGGCAGCCCCGGCAGGCATGGCGACAGGCAGTAACATAATTATCCCCAGAATCGTTCTCATACAGACCCCCCAGCTCCTAATTTATACTTTATGCTGATGCAGAAAGCTACCACTCCTACCGGCGCCGCACTGGAACCAGCCATCCAATCGCACCGCCAAGCCCTGGACGCACACACGCGGGAGATTGTCGAATGGCACTTCAATCCCGAGACTGGCTGCCCATTCTGGCTCCACTATGCCACCCGGCTCGGGTGGGATCCGCGCCGGGAAATCCAAAGCTACGATGACCTGGACAAGTTCCCCTCCTTTGAGGACGACTGGATGCGCGGCGGTCCCGTGGAGCGCTGGATTCCCCGCGGCCTGCGCGGCCTGCCCGCCTACGTCTTCGAAACCGGCGGCTCCACCGGCATTCCCAAGTCCCGCGTGCAGATCAATGATTTTCGCATCGACTATGAGAACTTCAGCAAAACGTTGCCGGACAAATACTTCCCCAGGAACGCGGACTGGATCTCGGTGGGTCCGTCCGGCCCGCGCCGCCTGCGGCTCGCCGTCGAGCACCTGGCGCAGCATCGCGGCGGCATCTGCTTCTCGGTGGATCTGGACCCGCGTTATGTGATCAAGCTCATTAAGCGGGGCGACTCCCAAATGGCCGAGCGCTACAAGCAGCACGTGGTGGACCAGTCCCTCACCTTGCTGAAGGCGCACGACAACATCAAATGCATGTTCACCACGCCGAAGCTGCTCGAAGCCCTGTGCGACAAGGTTTCGCTGGAAAGGGCTGGTATCACCGGCATCTTTTGCGGCGGCACCGAGATGACCCCGCGGTTCCATCGCCTGGCGGTGGAAGAACTACTCGGCGACAAAATCTACTTTGCCCCCACCTATGGCAATACGCTGATGGGCCTTGCCGTCCACAAGAAGCCAGAACCCGCCGACAACTGGGCCATCATTTACTATCCGCCTGCCCCGCGCGCCATGATCGAGGTGGTGGATCCGGACGAGCCCGGCCGGATTGTCGATTACGGAGCTACCGGCCGCGCTCGGCTCACCACGCTCACCAAGGAGACTTTCATCCCACGCTTCCTGGAACGCGACGAGTGTGAACGAGAACCGCCATGCGCCCAGTTCCCCTACGACGGAGTGCGCAACGTGCGTCCGTTCTCGCGCTTCAAAACCTCGGTGGTGGAAGGAGTCTACTAGATTGATGGGACTCCCGGTTCAGCCGCACGAGGGCAACCCGACCCTCTGAAGGAATGAAGATCCTCAGCATCACCGCCGGCGCGGCCAACATGTACTGCGGCAGCTGCCTGCGGGATAACGCCCTTGCCTCGGCGCTCATCGCCAAGGGCCATGACGTGATTTTGGTGCCGCTCTACACACCCACGCGCACCGATGAACCCAACGTCAGCCAAAGCAGGGTCTTCTTTGGCGGCATCAGCATTTACCTGGAAATGCTCTCACCGTTGTTTCGAAAAACCCCGAGATTTCTTGACCGGATTTGGGATGCGCCCGCCGTCATCAGCGCATTTGCCGGACGCGGCATCGCGGTGGACCCGGCTCACTTGGGCGCCCTCACCGTTTCCATGCTCGCGGGCTCGCAAGGCCACCATCGCAAGGAAGTGGACAAGTTGAGCGAATGGCTGAAGCACGAGCCGAGACCGGATGTCGTCACGCTCCCCTACACGTTGCTGATAGGGCTGGCGGGGCCGCTGCGCGAGGTCACCGGCCGCCCGGTGATCTGCTCACTGCAGGGCGAGGAATTGTTTCTGGACAACCTGCCGGAGCCTTACCGGGAGCAGGCGCTCGAACTCATCCGCAATCAGATTGATCAAGTGGACGCCTTCATTGCCGTCAGCAACTATTGCGCCCGGTTCATGGCCGGCTACCTGCGCATTCCGGAACGCAAGATTCATGTCGTGCCGCTCGGCATCAACACGGAAGGCTACAGTCTGGCGCGCCCGGAAAAGGCTCGCGCCTTCCGCATCGGCTACCTTGCCCGCATCGCGCCCGAAAAGGGATTGCACCTGCTGGCCGAAGCCTATCATCTCCTGCGCTCTGCCGGTGATTTGGGGAAGCTCTCCCTGGAGGTGGCCGGATACCTCGCGCCCGAGCATCGCCAGTATCTGGACTCGGTCCGCTCCAGCATGCGGGAGTGGGGCCTCGAGGATGAATTCCACTACCGCGGCGAGGTGGATCGCCAGCAGAAGGTCCGCTTCCTGCAAAGCCTGGACGTGTTGTCGGTGCCTTGCACCTACGATGAACCAAAGGGGCTCTTTGTTCTGGAGGCGCTTGCCAATGCCGTCCCGGTGGTTCAGCCCCGGCGTGGATCGTTTCCGGAAATGCTGGAGCAGACAGGCGGTGGGCTGCTGGTGGAGCCGGATTCGGCGCACTCGCTCGCCGATGGCATCCGGCGATTGCATCAGGACACCGCGATGCAACTCCAGATGGGCCGCGCCGGCTATGAAAACGTGCATCGCCATTGGAACATTCAAACCATGGCGGACCGCACACTGGCTGTCTATTCGGGCGCTATGGAGAGTGCCCGACTACTCGGCCAGTAACGCGGCCAGTTGCAGTTGAACCGACATCTGCCGAAGTTCCATGAATGGCCGCAGGGCGGGAATCAGCATCGCGGCCGGTGCGGGCCCTTGTATTTGTCCCGGCGGCGGCGGACCCTGCGGCCCTCCCCCTATTTGAGCTCCGGTCTGTTGTGTAATCGCGCCATCGAACTGAGCGGTCGTAAACATCTTCAATGTGTCCATCTCCACCCACGGCCGGATCAAATCGCGCAGCGTGATCATTCTTTCCAGCAGCGTCTCCGGCTTTGCGGGCCCTTCCAACAAAGCCTTCACGATCCGTAGATAGCGCTGCTGGAATTCAGGCACAGCCCACAGCCTCTGCGCGAGGGGACGGGTCGCGCCCGGCTGCTGCGGTCCGGCTGGCTGACCAGGTAGCGGTGGACCTGGCGCCTGGCCCGCGGGCGGCAGCCACAACAGGGGAAGCGCCGTAAGCCCATCCAGTGCCATCCCCATATTGAAATTCCCCCAAGCCTCGTTGGGATCCCAAGGCATCATCACGAAGCGATCGTCGGCTTTCCGGTGATAGAGGTAGTAGTTGTGCCCGGATCCGATATAGCTGTCCAGGTTCACCGTCAGATTGTCGAGCGCCATTTGCCGAAGCGCGGAGTCCACGTCCAACCGTGCCTCCATCCGCCCCAGTATTCGCCGTTCAGGTGCAACGCTGCGTAGCTGGTGCGAGGGGCCTGCTGCCCCGCCGCCCGTGCCAGCTCATAATAGACCTTTTCCCTCACGAACGAGGGGTCCTTGAACGCGTTGTTCAGATTGAATACGTTCTGTCCTTGTATCTTCTGCCCTTTCACAAAGGCATTGGTCTTGATCTTGAGCGACTTCTTCCGGCCCGGATAGGAATTGTAGCTGCTGTTCCCCTTGAACCGCACCCCGATCCGGTCCATGTGAACATCGTTCCAATCGAAGGCGGCCTCCAGGTATTGCGGATCGGCTTGGCCTTCGAAGTTCTTCCGCAACTGGTCCCACCAATCCGCTTGCGGGAAGCTGATGCGAATCTCATGGACAAGATCTTCGTCAAAAAAGGGATGGGGGGATTGCGCCGGCAACAGCATGGCCGGGGCAAGAAGCAGGATTCCGATACGAGTCATCAATACCCAAGACGAGGGATTCCCGCCAGGGATTACTCCGTTTCTCATCAACCTTGCGCCGCCAGTACCGCTTGGAGCATCGCCTTCGCATACGCTATGTTGTAGACCTCGCCCACAAACCCGCCTCCGCCCACCTTGGCGTATTGGCCTGTAATGCCGTTCTCGCGCTGCCGGTCAATATCGAGCGCGCGCGGGTGCTCCGGATACAGGCCCCAACGGTACTTGACACGAACCAGTTCCTTCATCACGGCATACATGTTGACATTGCCGTCGTCGATAAATACCTCGGTGTAGTCGACGTACGGCTTGCGCACCACCACGTTCCGGAAGTGTACGTGATTGATCTGCTCGCGCTCGCCCATCCAACGGCAGACCGCCACCGGATCTTCCCCCAGCTCGCGCGTTACTCCGCAGTCGAACGTCATCCCGTTGTACGGGCTCTTGACCAGATTGAGATACCGCTTCCAGTTTTCGAAGGTCGCCATGAGCTGCTCGGATCCACGGCTAATCGGCACCGGCGGATCGTTCGGGTGCAGCGCCAACCGTACGTTGGCCTTCTCGGCTTCGGGAACCACCGCTTTGAGAAACCCTTCTGCGCGCTTGAACTGCTCCTCGCGCGTGAGCGTGCCTACGGCTGGGTTCGGAGGCAGGTCTTTGACCTTTTCGTAGTTGAACGCGGTCATGCCCGCGCCGCCCCGGCCGAGCTCTTCGTAATAACCCTCGGTCAGACGGTGCGCATAGAAGTTGTACTCGATGACGGGCAGCCCCGCTTTGCCCGCGGCGCGGATGGATTGTATGAAGTCGTCGATTACCTGGTTGGCTTCGGGCCTGCCAAACACCACCGGAGTGGGCTCACGGATCATGATGTTGATGATGGTGAGGCCCGCCGCCTTGGCGCGGTCGAGTTGTGTGCGGACGCCTTCCTCCGTCCAGGGATATCCGCGGATCCCGCCCCCGAGGATGTAGTCTATGCCGATCTGCTTCAACTGCCGCCAATGAGCTTCCGAGCTGCCGCCGCCCCGGAGGCCTGTACAAGGCGTCTTCTGGAAAGTTTAGGGTGCATGGTTTTCTCCTAAGCCCAAAGGGCGCCATCCGCGTCCTCAATCTATTCTCTTACACCTTCAACAGCCAATCACCGGCAACCCAACCGAACGCGCCGCCTGGCCGAGTCCGGCGTCATGGGTCGCCATGATGAGCGCATCGCCGGTCTGCTCGCGCCAGACCATCGCCGTGGCCAAATGAATGGCGTCCAGCGTTCCAACCGACACTGGAAGAGGCTGGGAGGCACGGGCCAGCACAATGCTGGTCATCTCCACCATCTCAACAGAATCCATGATGAGGTAGACGCTCTCCCGGCGCGCCGCAATGTCGGTTTCGGGAATATTCTCCCGAAGCCGCAGGCGGTCCAGCGTTCTCAGACATTCCACTTCCACCACGGAACTGACGATCCCTTTCTCCACCAACGTCCACTCCTTGAGCTTGGCTGGTTGTCCCAGCAGCACTCGCAGAATGACGGAAGAATCCAGGTACACGATCATCTTTGGCCCCGCTCCTCGGCCAGCAGCGCCACAACGTCAATCCGCAAGTCCAATGGGGCCGGCAAAGGCACTTCCACCAATGGCCGTTTGCGCAGCGACGCGGGCCGCATCGCCAGAACGGAACCTTCCGCTGCCACCGGCACGATGCGCGCCACCGGGGTATCCCGATCCAGAACATGAATGGTCTGGCCACGTTTGACGGCGCGCAAATAATGGCTGAGCCTGCTCTTCAAGTCGGCGATACGAACGCGCATGATGACTATATTATAGTCATGTGATGGTCATCACCCGCAAATCCCTGCTACTTGCCGGGAGGAGCCGGCATCGGCAGGTCGCTGTTGAACATATCCCCCACGACCTTCCATTTCCCTTCCGCGTTCTTGCGGAACACGGTCATGTACTTGCCCTTGTCTGTCATCGGAGCCCCCTTGGGGTCGTTTACCGTCATAGAGTAGGTGCCGACGGAATAGGCGAGGTCGCCGTTACGGGCCACAGCCACCTTCGTACCAGCGAAGCTCAACGCAAACCCTGGCATGGCAAACATCTTGCCAATCTCGACCTTGATCGCCGCGGGGCCCGTGGCTATAGGAGTGTTGGGCGCCAGCGCCACCGCGTCATCGGCATAGTAGGAAATGAAGGCATCCAGATTCTTCTCCCCAGCCGTTTTTGACCACGCCACTTCCAGCTCCTGGATTGCCTTCTCGTCGGCGGCTCGTGTGTCAGGCGCCTCCGCCGGAGCGCAGCCAGCCAATAGGCTCGCCAGGACCACCGGCAGGACGCTGAATAAAGATTTGCTCATTGTGTTTTTCATAGTGCCCCTCCTGGGCTCATGCAGTATACATCAACTGCCCACGGGCTTGCGATAGAATCGTTCCATGTCAAACGAGCCAACCCGCCGGACATTTGTCGGTGGAGCCATCGCCGGTTCGGCCGCGGCGGCTTCGCTGAAACCTTCCCTGACCAGCCGTTCGGCCGCGCGCGTGATTGGTTCCGGTGACCGTATACGGATGGGTGTGATCGGCGTGGGCGGAAATGGAACCGGAATGCTGCGCTCACTTTTGGCGCGCACGGAATCGAAACAGGATGTCGAAGTGGTGGGCATCTCCGACATCTACCAGCGGCACAAGGAACGCGCGGCCGGGATGGCCAAGCTGGCGCCGGAGCTGGTCCATCACGACTATCGCGATTTGTTGGCCCGCGCCGATATCGATGGCGTTGTCATCTCCACTCCCGATCACTGGCATGCGCAAATGGCCATTGATGCGATGGCGGCGGGCAAGGACGTCTATCTGCAAAAGCCGATGACGCTCACCCTGGAGGAGGCACGGCAGGTGTCGCAGGCGGCGGGTAAGTACGAACGCATGCTGCAGGTGGGCAGCCAGCACTTGGCCGATCCGCGGCATCACAAGGCCAGGGAGCTGATTGCGGCAGGCGAGATCGGCGATCTGCTGTGGGCGCAGGGGACCTACAGCCGGAACTCGATCGACGGGGAGTGGAACTACTACGTCGACGAGGAAGGCACCGAGCAGAATATCGACTGGAAGCGGTGGTTGGGTTCGGCTCCCAAGCGGGCCTTCAGCGCGGAACGGTATTTCCGGTGGCGCAAGTATTGGGACTATTCGGGCGGAATCGCGACGGATCTTTTCTATCACAAGCTGGGGCCGCTGCAGTTTCCCACGCGCGTGACAGGCTCAGGCGGCATCTATGTGCAGAAAGATCGTGAGGTTCCCGACACCTACGCCACCGTGATCGAGTACGAAAAGTTCTATGTCGCATTGTCATCCTCCATGGCGAATGCTTCCACCAACGAACATCTCGACGCGGTGATCTACGGGCAAAAAGGGACCATCGTCTTTGAGAGCAACGGCCTCACCGTTGCACCGGAACCGGCTTGGTCGGCCAAGCTCCCGCAGGACAGGCGCAAGGCAAGGTTCATGGCCGTGGACAAAGTGGATGTTTTGTTCGCCCACGTGGCTGACTTCTTATCCTCGATGCGGACACGCCGGCAGCCGGTGCTGAATCCCAGGTTCGGCTATCAGTTGATGGCGGCGATCAAGTTGGGCGTGGACAGCTATCGGCAGGGCCGTGTGATGGCGTTTGATCCAAGTACAGAGCGTCTGCTCGACAAGGCTCCGGCTCGCGCGGCCTATGAGGGCGATGGCAGGAACCGGCCGGATGGCCGGCAGAAGAGAGTTTGAGCAGAGAGGAAACCGGCAGAGTGTCTCTTGAAAAACTGGTCGTCTTAGACGGGTACTGTTTGAATCCGGGCGATCTGGATTGGGATGCATTGAAGAGCTTGGCCGACGTGACGGTGCATGACCGTACAGGGGCGAATGAGGTGGCCGCGCGCGTCGGCGATGCCGCGTTCGCGCTTACCAACAAGAGCCTGTTGGGGCGGGAGACGCTGGCCCGGTGCAGGAACCTGCGCTATATCGGCGTGCTGGCCACCGGCTTCAACATAGTGGACACAACCGCCGCCAAGGCGGCCGGTATCACGGTAACCAACATCCCCACCTACGGAACCAACTCCGTGGCGCAGCATGCCATCGCGCTGCTGTTGGAGCTGTGCATTCAGGCCGGCAAACATGCCGAATCCGTCCGCGCCGGGGACTGGTCAAGGAATCCGGACTGGTGCTACTGGAAGACTCCGCTGGTGGAGCTTTCCGGCAAGACAATGGGAATTGTCGGCTTTGGACGGATCGGGCGGCAAACCGCCAAGATCGCCGACGCGTTGGGCATGCGCATTATCGCGCACGATGCCATTGAGTTGAATCCTCCCTCCTACGAGGCGTTCCGCTGGGCTGGGCTGGATGAGTTGCTTGCGGTCTCCGACGCGGTCTCGCTCCATTGCCCGCTCACAGCCGAAAATCAGCAAATGATGAATGCGGTCCAATTGCCGAAGATGAAGCGCACGGCCTTCCTGATCAATACCTCGCGCGGAGGGCTGGTGAACGATCAGGAGCTGGCCGACGCGCTGAACAACGGTGTGATCGCCGGAGCAGGGCTGGACGTGCTGGCCGTGGAGCCTCCGGCGGCGGACAATCCGCTGCTTAGCGCCAGGAACTGCATCGTGACTCCGCACATTGCCTGGGCCACGCGAGAAGCCCGGTCGCGGCTCATGGGCATTGCGGTGGAAAACCTGCGTTCGTTTCTCGCCGGAAATCCCGTGAACGTTGTGGGGTAAACAGCCGGGTAGAACGCGCAAAACGGAGCTGCCGCGCGCAGCGGACGGCGCCCTTGCGCTTATAACAATTCCGCGCTGCTGAAGAAGAACGGGATCTCCTGCGCCGCCGTCTCGGGCGCATCCGAGCCGTGTGCGCAATTCCGCTCAATGTCGGTGGCGAACTTCTTCCGGATGGTCCCCTCGGCCGCATTGGCCGGATTGGTGGCTCCCATCAACTCGCGCCAGCCGGCAATGGCATTCTCGCGCTCCAGCACCATCACAATCGCGGGCGCCTCGGTCATGAACTTTACCAGCCCGCTGAAGAACGGCCGGGCGGCATGCACCGCATAAAACCCTTCGGCCTGCTCCTGCCTGATGTGATGCTTGCGCATCCCCACAATACGGAACCCGGCGCTCTCAATGATCGAAATAATGGCGCCGGTGTGGCCCGCGGCCACCGCGTCCGGCTTTATCATGGCAAATGTTCGTTCCACGCTCATAAGCAGCTCTTTACCTTCTCTCCCATATCGGCCGGCGTTTCGCAGACCTTGATTCCGGCGGCTTGCATCGCGGCGATCTTGTCGCTCGCCTTGCCTGACCCGCCGGAAACAATCGCTCCGGCGTGACCCATGCGGCGGCCAGGAGGAGCTGTCTGCCCCGCAATGAATCCGATCACCGGCTTCTTGACGTTCTTCTTGATGTAGGCCGCGGCCTGTTCCTCGGCGTCGCCGCCGATTTCGCCGATCATCACAATGATGTGCGTATCCGGATCCTCGTTGAACAGCCGGACCGCATCGGTGTGTGTGGTGCCAATGATCGGATCCCCGCCGATCCCGATGCAACTGGACTGCCCGATTCCGAGTTTGGTTAACTGCCCCACCGCTTCATAGGTCAGCGTCCCCGAGCGCGACACAACACCCACGTTGCCCGGCTTGTGAATGTGACCCGGCATGATCCCGATCTTGCACTGGCCCGGCGTGATGATGCCCGGACAATTCGGCCCGATCAGCCGTACCGGCTTGCCTTGCAGGAATTTCCAGGCGCGGATCATATCGGCGGCGGGGATCCCTTCCGTGATACAGACCACCAGATCAATGCCCGCGTCGGCCGCTTCCATAATCGCGTCGGCGGCAAAGGGCGGCGGCACGAAAATCACAGTGGCGTTGGCGCCGGTGGCCTTGGCGGCATCTGCCACGGTGTTGAACACAGGCAGATCGAGATGCTTCTGCCCACCTTTGCCCGGAACCACTCCGCCCACCACGTTGGTGCCGTAGGCGATCGATTGCGTCGAGTGAAACGTGGCTTCCTTGCCCGTGAATCCCTGCACCAGCAGGCGCGTATTCTTATTTACCAGGATGCTCATCGTGCCAGGCTCACTACTTTCTCCGCGGCATCCTTCATGCCGTCGGCCACCGTGAAGTTCAAGCCGGACTCCTGCAAAATCTTCCGCCCCAACTCCACATTGGTGCCTTCCATTCGAATCACAATCGGAATCTGTATGCCCAGATCGCGCGCCGCGGCCACTACACCGCTGGCCAGAGTGTCGCAGCGCAGGATGCCGCCAAAAATATTGATCAGCACCGCTTTGACGCTGGTATCGGATAAAAGAATCCGGAACGCGTTCTTCACCTGCTCGGCGGTGGCGCCGCCGCCCACGTCGAGAAAGTTCGCCGGCATCCCGCCTGCGTACTTGATGATGTCCATGGTGGCCATCGCCAGTCCCGCCCCGTTCACCATGCAGGCTACATTGCCGTCCAGCTTGATGTAGTTGAGGCCGAAGTGCGAGGCTTCCACCTCCAGCGGGTCCTCTTCATTGAGATCGCGCAGCTCGATCAGATCCTTGTGCCGGTAGAGCGCGTTGTCGTCCAGGTTGATCTTGGCATCGAGCGCCAACACGCGGCCATCACTGGTGAGGATGAACGGATTGATCTCGGCGAGCGAGGCGTCGATGTCGTCGTACGCCTTGACAAGAGCCATCATCGCCGCAACAGTCGAGTTCACGCTGGCCGCCGGAATCCCGATCCCAAAGGCGAGCTTGCGCGCCTGCCATGCCATCAATCCGACGCCTGGCTCCAACGTCTCCTTCAACAACTTTTCCGGCGTCTTGGCGGCCACCACTTCAATGTCCATGCCGCCTTCCGAACTCGCCATGAAGACATTCTTGCCGCGCCCTCGATCCAGCGTAATGCCCAGGTAGAGTTCGCGCTCGATCGGCAGCGTCTCCTCCACCAGCAGGCGCTGCACCACGCGGCCTTCCGGCCCCGTTTGATGCGTGACCAAAGTCATCCCCATGATCTGCTTGGCGAACCGTTCGGCCTCGTCGGGGTTCTTGGCCACCTTCACGCCGCCGCCCTTGCCGCGGCCTCCGGCGTGAATCTGCGCCTTCACCACAACGCTTCCGCCCAACTGCTTGGCGATGCTGACGGCCTCTTCCACTGAATAGGCCACCTCGCCGCGCGGCACAGGGACCCCGTACTTGGCCAGGATCGCCTTGGCCTGATACTCATGAATTTTCATAGGATTGTTTTGTTGAAGGCAAGCAAAG
>ORMF010751880.1_pt1 | contig 15136 bp, 25 predicted proteins | sample 1779871 | NCBI WGS metagenome assembly ORMF01 (sample SAMEA104232316, study PRJEB22302) | groundwater metagenome | biome: forest; feature: aquifer; material: groundwater | place: USA | collected 2011-08-07 | depth 5.4 m | reverse complement strand
TCCTGCGTGGGCGATTTCAATTTCTTTGAGCACGTCGACGATGACGCTTTGAACATGGGCAAAGCCGTCGGCCCGGCCGCTTTGCAGCTCGATCAAGCTGGCGCCCAAACCGCCGGCGATGGTCGCCGAATCGAATGCGCCTTCGTAAAGATCGCTCTCGGCTCTGCGCAGCGCAGTTATTAACTGCCGCTTTTGCGCGGTCTCTCTCACAATCAGCGCGTGGGAAGTGGCGTTGAACGGTAAGGCATGCTCGACCATGCCGGCAAGGTCAGCCGATGACACCTCCTGGCCCTGCAAACTCTCAGTGACGGTGATCAGGTCGATCGGCTGGCTCCGGTTCCACAAATCGAGAATTGCCGCGAACGCGCGCTGATTCGACCGCAGATAAAAATCGCTCGGCGTTAAGATCGCGGCAACGTCGGGGACTATTTCGGCGCCGGCCTGCAAGATGGCCCCGATCACCGCGGCCTCTGCCTCAAGGTTCTGTGGCATTACTCCGTTGATCATCACGCTGGCATCTCCCGACGTGCGGCGCATGGTGCGCTTAAATGCTGGCGGGAGACGTTTGTGCTCGCTTGTGCCTCGGCCAGGTATCTGGCGAAGTTTTCCTCGCGGAACATAGTCACTGGGTTGAAGTGCTCGCGCATTTTGTCGTCGCCAAGCCACCGCGAGGCGCGATTCTCGACAACGGCCAGACAGTCCGCTTCGGTTGCGCCATCTTTAAGGCGCGCTCGAAGATATTTATAAATCGCCTTGCTGTTGGTCTGGTAGCTCTTGCCGGAGAGATCGTTGACCCGACCGATGATCTTCGCAATTTGTAGGGAGAAAACATCGGGCTCTTTATCTTCTTTCTTTGGATTTCTTTGGAAGGTCGCGCTGGGGTCACTACCCTTGACACTAGTCGCGCCACGGTCACTAGTCGCGCTGGGGTCACTACCCTTGACGCGCGCCGGTCGTAATTCGGCGTCAGAAATTTCGATATTTAGCCGGTAGGTGCTCGCGGTGGTCGCCGTGCCAGGAGTGACGATCACCAAGTTTCCAAGCCGCTTGCGCGCCCGCGCCACGTTGCTGCGATCCATACCGGTTATTTCTGCAAGTTGATTTAAGCTGATCGTGTCCAGCTGCTTCCCGTAGCCATAAGTGAAACGACAAATCGCAAGCAACGTCTTGAGCTCACCCTCGTTTAATCCCCGCATGAGCTGGTCAAGAATCACGTTCGGAATTGCCGTGAAGTTGGGCTTGAGTTTTTCGCTCATCTCTCGGCCAACTCCTCCCGGAAAAATCTCAGGCCGTCCAAGATGCGCCGCTCGTCCTCGTCGGTGTCGGCGATCGGATAAACTTTCAATTCGCCATCGACGATCTCGATCATGGCGCGCAAACGAGAACATTGACTTTCGGTAGAGTGTCGAGCTATTGAGTCCATAGATTCTCCTTCGCCGTGGGGCTTGGTTGTCGCCACCCCGCGGCGTAATTTTTTTAATTTCCATTGGGCTCTCTCTCGGCCTCTACGAAATGTTACCCTAGCAACTGCGATTTAAACCCGTTTTAAGGGCCTCGAATGCTGGTTGATGGTAATGGCCCAACCCGCCGACTTTGACGCAGTCTAGCGTCAACAAAATCAAGCGGTTGCCGGTCCCTGATTTGCCGGTCACGGCCATGTTTGGTTCTGCATCCCGGCGTCGCCCACTTTTTCCGATCAAAGACGACTCGCCCGCAGCCGCACGCACACACCCGCCGGCCAGCGCTCGGCTCTACCGTCTGCGCCGCGAAGTAAAATTCGATGACGGACCGATAGGTGACGATGTTATCGGGAAACTTTCCGCCGAGGACCCGCGAGAAAAACTCGGTCGGGTTGTCGATCCGGCCACGGAAGCGTTCGGCGAGAGCTTGCGGACTCCACAATCTACTGCGTGCGAGCGCGGCGAATTCTTTGAACGTGACAGCGCTCGAGGTTCGATGACTTGACTTCGAAATTAATTCCGGAGTATAAGAGGGCACGTTGTTCCCCTTTCTTTGAGCCTCAGCCGGTTCACGCCGCTGGGGCTCTTTCTTTTTTATAAGAAATCTATCGCGCGCTCGATCTTACGCGCCATTAGCTGAACACCCTCAAGTTCGGGTCTTTGCCGGTGGCGCGAATGACGCCGCGCTCGAGCGCCGGAATCAACTCGTCGTCGAGAAACTCGCGGCTCAAGGTCGCGCCGCTTAGATCGATATTGACGGCCACGCTTGAAGCGCCGCCGCCCGAGTCGTTAGGCGCTGCGCCTTGCTTCTGCGCGCGGTATACGTCGGCGGCGAGATTGAACTGCGCATCTTGCAACTGCGGCGAGAGATTTTTTATCTGCCGCTCGGCGAAATCGGCGTTAGCGGCTTCAAAGTGAAAGCCGTATTTGTTCGCCGCCGTTTGTTGAAACGCGCCGATCCGGCTAGTGAGTTCATCAATCTCGCGCACGCGCTTTGAGTAGTCGGGGATCTGCACGGCGATCTCCGGCGTAATATCGCCGATGCTGGCGATCTTCGACGGCATGTAGGTGTCGAAATACTCAGAGAACGGTTTGGTCGGCGAGCCGCTGGCGAAGGTCTTGAATTCTATGCTTCGATAGGTGACCAGCGGAATGCCGTCGAGCCAGGTGTGAATCTCTTGAATCGCGGTTCTCGGCTGGCTGTTGTCCAGGTTTGCCGCCATGCCCCGCGCGACGGTAGCCGCCAAGTCGGCCGCCTTCTGGTTGGTGTCATCTACGGCTTTCCCGACAGCGCCGTATTGTTGCACCGCCAACTTTGCCTGAGTATCTACGGTCGCGCCCCAATTTTTAACCGAACTGTCGCTATCGTCGAACGCCTTGCGCAGGTCGTTGACGATTGGAACTTGCTTCTCCACCATCTCGGTGGTGCGCTCCCGACCGCCGAAAACGTTGGTCTTGAATGTGACCTGCTCTTCCATCTCCGTGGTAAAGCCGGTCGTGATGCTCTTGAGTTGGTCGCGCAGTCGCTGGATATTCGCGGGATCGATGTTCACCGATTGAAGCAATCCGCTGATGTTCTCGGTTCCCATCGCCGCGGCTTGTGAGACAAAGCTGTTGAACGCATCGGCGAGCGGCTTCTGTTTGCTTGGGTCGTTTTTATAGGTATTGAAGACATTGGCGAAACTACCGGCAAGCTGTTGCGCAGACTGATCGGTATCGAATTTGACGCCGAACTGGCTTTCAAATTCGGTCACTGCGCTTTTGCCGCGATCAATGGCCGCAGTCGCGCGGGCTAGATTCGATTCAGCGATGGCGCGCTGGTCTACTATCTGAGCCAAAGCGGAATGCTTTTGCAGGGACTCGTTCATCGAATTGTTGTGTAGCGTCTCGGCGAGAGTGAGCTTCAGCAAGGCGTCGCCGGTGACGCCGATCTTGGCAATACGGATGTCGGCGGCGTCTATTTGTCCTTGGATCGCTGCTTGCTCTTTGGCTTGCGTTTTGGAGTATTCGTTGAGTTTGGCGCCGGTGAGTTCGTTGGCTAGCGCCTTGGCCTTCTCCGCTGCATCTTTCCAGCCGGCACCAGCCTTCGCATATTTTTGGATTAGATCGCGTTCAAGGGCCTCGCCCTCTATGCGTAGAGCTTCCGGAGCCTCGATGCCGACGAGTCGAATCTGATCGCGCACCGAAGCCGACACCTCACTGATCGCGTGTTTTTGTTTAAGCCATGCTGACTCGTCAAGCGCGCCTTTTTGCTTGAGCAGCTCCTCGGTGCTGAGCGAGTTTTCGTCATGCGTAAGATAGCCTTTCAACGTCTGAAAATATTGATTGAATGCTCCGGTCAGCCCTTCGCGCGAATCTATTTTCAGGCGTAAAACTTCGGCCTGTGCGGCCATCTTTCCAAAATCGTTTTCATGGATTAAATCTGCGGTTTTCGTCCAGGTGTCATTCATCGCGTCACCGGCTGCCGTCGCCACTTTGTAAGCACTGGCCGCGATTATGACTCCAGCACCGACCGCTATCCCGGCAGGCCCCATCGCAGCTAATACACGCGAGACGAGGAAAGATTTATCACCAAAGGCTTGCGTTGCCGTCGCCGTGTGCTCGAAGATGAGTGCCATTCCAGCCGCATGGCCGCCCGTTGTTTGAATCGCTTGACCGGCGACGGTCGCCGCCGTCGCTGATTTTGCCAGCGCTTCATCAAGTCGGACATTCGCTAGCCGGCGCGCGTTGGATTCGAAAGCAGCGATGGATTGATTTTGCTTGTCGAGATCGACGACGAACGGCGAGGAGAGCTTCCCCGATGTAAGACTCGCCATACTTGCCTGCGCGCGCGCTATACCACCGGGAAGTTGCGCGAAACGCGCCTCCATGCGCGAGATCGATGTCTCGGTGTCGGATGCTGCCTTGGTGGCAGTCTGACCGAAGGATTGCATCTCGCCCTTCGCCTTAACGACCGACGAGGCGTCTATCTCGATTCCTAATTTTGCGATATCAGCCATGCTGCTCTCCTTCAGTTCAAGCGCTCAGCGGCGGTAATCTGAGCGGGCAAATCTTCGTTTCGTTGCCAGCGGCGAAAAAGCTCTTTTTCCAGCGCGGCGCAAAGGCCTTTTAAAAATAAGTATGGTGGCTCCTCTTCGGGATAGGTGGCATAGACTCGCATGTTAAATGCCATCGCGTTAACAATTTCCTCACGCGAGGCCCCATCAAAATTCACTTCAAGCCGTGAAGTGAATTTCTCCGCTATGCGCGCGGAAAGCTCAGCGACTAAGCCAAGCGCAATTTGTTTTATGATCCGATTCGGCGAATCCTTTAATTGAATAACCGATGATGCCGAGAGCACAGCAAGGTCTCTTGCCTGGAGATCGGCGAGCGAACAACTGAAACGCGCGGGGTGCTGGTTGGCGTCGGCGGGCGCTTGTTCTTCGACGCCGTGTGGATGTCCATTCAAGTTTTTGATCATGATTTTTTCTCCGCCTTCTTTGGCCTCGCGCGAGCGATTTCGGGCGCAGTCTTAAAAAAGAATCCCATCTCGCGGGCGAGCACCTGGCAGCGTGCGGCATAATGCTTGTACGCGCGCGTCCATGCCGGGCGCCGCTCGGTCCACTGTTGATTGTTAAGTTGGCCTCTTCGATTGAGCGATCTTCGATATGACAAAAACATTTCGAACGCCTTGCAGTACTCGTTCAATGGCGCGGTGTCTGCTGTTGCATCGAACCGGCGGCGCACGCGCGGCAGAGCAAGCACGCGGTAATATTCCCCGCGCGCCTCCAAAGAAAGCGTAGAGTCAGGCGCCAGCCAGGTCGGGATCTTGCGCCGCTCGCATTCTTTTTCGATTCGCGCGGCCGCCCTCTGGTCTTTTGTCGACAATGGCAGCGGCCGGCGCAGGTTCATCCGCCCCTCGCGGTCGAGGGCGAAACCGAACTCAAGAGCCCAGTCCTGGCAGCTGCGCCGGAGTATTTTCAACGCCGTTACAGCGCCGCGAACCGGCTCTTTCTTCTTTGACAGTTCCAAGCGGAACTCATGTAGGGACGCAAAGGCCGAACAGTAAAACTCTAAACTGAAAACGTCGGTGCGATCGAGCCGGCCCAAGCGGCGCAGCGTAGGCGCGACGCGCTGCCATTCTTCCAACGCAGGCCCCTTGAGATCACTAGACGGCACGGGCGGCGAGGCGAATTCGGGAAATTTTAAAAGTTTGCCCTTCATCATCGTTGCTAGAAATATTTGTTCGCTGGGTCTTTGTCAGTTTTTTCCGGCGGCTCTATCCGCAGCCTCGATCGACTCAGCGGCATGAGACCGAACTCCGCGCCAATCTTGATCATTTTTTCGAGCGCGTCATGGGCAACTCGTAACCATGGATTTTTGATGCGCGTGCCTCGTGATCCAACGATCGTCTCGCCGCGCTTAGCGATCCTGACACAGGCCTTCTCATAGCGCGCCACTTCGGTGCACCACGAGCCGAAGTGGACGAGATCGACTCGGGTTGCCACCCCGGCCTGATGTAACAACGGTAAATATTCGCGCCATAAATCACCCGAGCGCTTGTTGAGATACGCCGGCGGTTGGATTTTTTCTAATTCGACCGCCGGGATTTTTGGTTCGACACCTTTGCGGGAGCGCTTCGACGGGTTGCCGTTGACCAGATGTAAAATGTTAGATTTTGGTTTCGCGCCGCGCAATGATTTCTATCCTTTCACTTTTTTTGCTGTCGACCGGCCCTAAAACATCTTGAAAACAAAACCACGCACAAAATTTGCCAATTTCGCGGCGTTGCACGCATGACTAGGAACACGGTCGACAACGGAATTGCTTGAACATTTGACCCGCCGTGGGGTGGGCCGCCTGCGAGGGTCATCCGTCCTGCCCCTTCACGATCGTCTTCATTTGAAGAATCCCCACGTCGTCAACGCCACGAACAAACATCCAATGATGATGAACGCGGCCGGCACGCTTATGAGGCCGATGCCGTAGCCCATCGATGCGAACGCCAACGCGAAAACCATGTCGGTGAGGTTGAACGCTTGGCGCAGTTTGAAAATCAATCTGATTAAAATGTTCTTCATCTATTTGCCCGGGCACTGGTCGACTGGCTGGATTGACCAGCCGACCAGTCTTTCCGCACCGTGGGGACTACGGGCGCCCGCCGGAAAGAGAATTGAGAAATTCCTCAAAACTGCCGCTAAAATCACTGCCGAGAAATCGATCTATGAGGGGATTTTTCCAGTCGTGAAAAGTAAACCAGGTGTACGGATTGACCGTGCAGTCCTTCACATGGCCCAACTCGACGGCACTGCAATCACCCAACGGTTTCGCGCTTGGTGGCTCGCCGATTGGCTGCACAAGCCAACGCAGCGCCGCGCGACTTTCCAAACCAGCGTCGAGCTGTTGCGCAAAATCCACACCGACTCGATTTTTTGGCGGCATTAATAATTCCAAATCTTTTCCCCCTCTTTTCAAGAAGCAAATTCGATACGCCCAGGCGAAAGATTATTTCGACCTGGCTTGTGATACATCGCCTCGACGGTCACGCGCCGGCGAGAGACTTCAGTTTTAACCAACTCCAACCTGATCGCCGCGAGAGTGGCCATCATCGCTGCGTGGTCGCCAGCCCGGGAGTGCTCGCCCCAAAACTCATGGCAAAATAAATCAGCGTCGCGCTCCCAGATCTCCGGGGCACGGTTCCGCCACGCCCGATCTTGCCACTGCTTGCAATGCCGGCACTCGTGAATGACGGCATTGACCAATTCGAAAGGCGACAACCCTTGCCGAATAAAAATCTCTCGTCCATCTGGCGGGCTGTAAGCGTTGATCGGCTGTTTCATCCGGATGATGCCGTCATCGGACGGGGCGATAAACCGTACGAGAGGCTTGGCGATGCCGAGCAGGAGGCAGGAGACTTCAACGGCATGCTCGCACAAGGATCGGGCGGAGGGATCAACCTCAGATGCGCCTACAAGGTGATAGGGATACATCAGGCCGCGGCGCCTTCCGCCTTCTTGCGCTCGCGATTGACACGAAGCTGCTCGACGTCATGTGGATCAAATAAACGGATGCCACCGGTTGTCCGGGTCGCTGGGAGTTTTCCGTTGCGTTCCAGCGCCCGAACTCCCTCGGGTGTCAGATTCAAAATTCTGCTGGCGCCCGACACGGTTAGAAGAGAATCAGTCTTATTCATAAAGACCCCTCCAAATGATTGCTTAGCTTTCATGATGATCAAATCATGAAAGAAAAAGTTATAGATCACAAGAAAAAACGAGAGAGGCGCGAAAGAAGAGTTCAGAAACTTGAGTTTCTGAAAAAGGATGTGAATGATTACTACTCGGTGGCTTATTTGAGATGATTCTAGAAAAGATGTTGGATGTAGCTGCGGATTGCGCCATTCTTTGGGTACCACGGCTCGCCTGGATATTTCTCATGCAAAGCTTGCTTAACTTTCTCGACAACGACTTGAATCCCTTTGTTGCCTGTCCAATTAGCGGGGATGACTTTTATGGATCGGGACTTCCAAAGGTTCCGGCGAGTGCGGAGTGGGTTAGCGTCGACTCCTTTTTTCGATCTTACCTGATTAATCTGAACGCGCTCTCGCTTCTCTCTGCTCAGATCTCGTGTGCGCGTTGCAAGACGAGCCCAGCCCTTTAATTTTAATTCATATTCGAGTCGAAAACCTAGACGAAAGGCGGCCGCCATCATGAGCGCTATCTCGCAATTTTGTTCATCGAATGATTGCTGAAGGCGCTTGGTTAGGCGGGCATCAACTCTTACGAACTTTTTCCCGGAATATAAGCCAATTTCAGATTCGGCCGAAAAGGATCTGATTTTCCAAATCGACCAAAGTATATGCACGGCGTCCTCTTGCCTTCCTGTGATCGGGCCATACTCACCGCGAACCAACCGATAGATATCCGACATTGTGAGTCGATCCGGGATCACAAAAGACGGTGTGTGTTTGTGTAGGTAATCCCTCGCTTCTCTCTCCAGGGGACGCAATAAAAGCTCTTCGAGTGGCGGTGAAACACGGTCGGGCGTGACTTCGAAAGCTTCACGCGCATTCTCTACTGCGCGCCGAATCTCGGGGGCGTCAGTGGCCAGAAAGTCTTTAACGAATCCAGGTCCAAAATATGGGTCATACGTAATCGATTTAAGATTTTGAGTGGGCTTGTCTGGCATGACGCGATCTCTCCTTCGCGAGCTCTCTCAAAATGAATGGGCCCCAGGCCGGTGAGAGAACCGGCTTTTCGCTTGCAAGGCTAGGGACCCAAGATCGGTTGATCCGAAACGATTCTAAGAACGTCGACGATCTAAAGCAAGATCATTTTCCCCATGCGCGGCGCCGCGCTCACGAGACGGTATTGAGCGAAGAGGTCCAAGATTCTTCCTTGACGATGAGAATAGGGCAGCCGTCCCTCTTGTACTTCATCGCCTTGTCGATCTTCGTTCCGTAGCTGTCGTTTTTCCATTCGCGGCTGCCGAGACTTCCGACCACCAGATATTGAAGCTTCTTCGTTACTGCGGTGGCAACCTCGCCGCCTCGCTTCACGATGGCAGCAGTGCAGGATTCCCGCGGCCCATAAACAAAATCACCAGTGAGACAGAAGCGCGCGCCGGGAAATCCGACGACTGCCACTTGGTCAAAGGCGAGCCCTGTTACATGACTCGCCGTGGCAACCTCGTCTAGTGGTGTGCCGACGAGCATTTGCAACGTCTCAACCAGGTGTGCGCGCTCCGCTTCGTCGACAACGCCATCCGCGAGCGCTTCGCGCACCCGGTCATAGACGATATCGCCCGGCCATTCGTGCGCGATCTCGTCGTTTGCGTCCAGCCAATTCTTGAGGAAACGAATCTCGTCGTCGCTCAACTGACTATCACAAAGCAAGCCTTGGGCGATGCCAACCAGCACTCCGAAGGAGCGCTTCATTGAGTTGACGTATGTAATGCTTTGGCGAGCCCAGAAATCAGCCATAAAGATTCTCTGCACCAAAATCCCGAAATTAACCGAGACGCGTTATTCGTCTATCGAATCTCACAGCGCGGATTCACTCGCTCACCGCGCCGACAAGCATCAACAACACTTCTGGAGGTTATGACTCTAAAAGTTCTTCAGAAGTTCCTCATCCACCGGAGTCAACGCCCCACATTTCGGGCAGATAAAAGCTGTTCCATCGTGCAATTGTTTTATCTGTATTTTTTCAGGAAAATTTAATGCTTGTGGTCCTAGATCGCCCGTTACCGTAGCAAGAATTTTACCGCATGAGACGCATTTAACGACTTGATCTGCCATAACAGTTGGTCCTTTCCCAACTCGTTTCACTAACGCCACAAGCGGCCATGACTAACGTATAGGGCGCACTTCACCGGTTGCTCGGGCGATCTTGGGAGCTATCGACACGTTGATCAGCGCGCTGCCATCGAAACTTCTGGAGTCGCTAGCAGCGATGTAAAGCTGCAACGCATAAGACCGGTCAACGATGAATCCCTGCTGTTCGAAAAAATTAACCACCGCGTTGAACCTCGCCGGCTCGTTGCCGCGATTCCAAACGGAGATCTTCCATGAGAACCTCCACCAGACGTTATTTTTCTCCGTGATGCGGTACTCCACGTTGGTCACCTCAAGTTCGGGCGGCGCGGCTACGTCTGCGGCGAAGACGAGTCGAGAGAAGAATAGAAAAAAGGCTAAGAAAAGAACTTTCATCGTTACCTTTCAAATTTTTGATTCGTGAGCTTTCATGTAGTTCCCGGCCGGCTCGCGGCCATGCTGTGACCAGTTTGTGAACCGCTAGAACTTAGGTGCGGCTTGTCCTGAGCGCATTGTGTACCGGGTCATCGTCTCGGTGTCGGCTATCATGACCTCGATTCCACCCCGGAAATTCTTTGTAAAACTCAAAAGAGTTGGGCCATCAAGCCAGCTCGCTTCGGAATAGCCGTTAGTTTTCGGTGTCCCATATTTGTCGGTAGTGACCTTTAAGTTTGTCTCCCAGCCTCCCAATTCATACTCAACGTAAGTGACGCGGATCATGGCGAGGCGACCGTCGACGAACATCGCGCCCAGCGATCCTTTGCCGGAAAATATCTGTCCGCCAAACTTATCGATGGTACCGGCACGCCACTGTGGCGAGTTGCGATAGGAAGAATCGTTATCGCCTAGAGTAAGGCCGCCGTGTGCTCTCTCAATGCGAACGGATGTCTTGCCAGGCGTCGCTTTAGAATTGTTTTGATCACCGCGCGGCGATGGTGTCTTGCCAGTGTCATGCGCTTCGAAATGAGTGACGCCATCCTTGTCCGTCCATTGCTTGACCTGAGCGCCGGCGTCGCATGGCACAAGACAAATAACAAACAGCGCGATGTTGATCGACCGACAATTCATAAGTTCACCGCCCGTCGGATACCGTTGAGCGACGCGTTTAGATTCTGCCAGCGCCCTTCCTCGTTCTCGATTTCAAGCGCCGCATGGACGTCGGGTGTCCTCATATCCTCGCCGCGGCAGCGATGGAGCGCGTCATCGAGCACTGCCAAGTGATCGAGATCGACAAGCTCCGAAGCCAACTGTTCAACCTCAAGCTTGTATTTTTGCTCCCTGGTCTCAGCGAACCGGCGCGCGGCTTCATCGATCTGCCTTTCCAACCACTACCTGCGCGTGTGTCGTTTGCTTCAGGATTTGGCCTGAGCGGGCGCCGCTCGCAAAATAGCTTCAGCGCCAGAATCGGCGGGTGCTGCGAGCAACGATCGCACTGGCGCTCGATTTTTCACTCTTCGTTTAGGTAGTTTCACAATGCGACTTTTTGGCGATTGGGACGGCATGGCCACAACATCCGGCGCTCCAATAAACTTTTCGAGCGTGGCGCGATGGAATCTCCACTGATGCCCCACCTGTTTGCCCGGCACCTTGTGAGCCCGGGCCAGTAAAGCCATGGTCTTATGGTGGATCTGTAAAAGCTCGGCGGCTTGCTTCAGCGTGAGGATGATGTTGTCGGTCATAATTCCTCCGAGGTTGTTCGGTTATCCCTGCGCCTTTTATCGCGGGTGAGTTAGGAAAAGCAACCGGTCGCCCAGCCCCTACGCCCGCGGGTGCGTCGCTGAGTGCACCGTCTTCAGTTTGCGAGTCCCGACGTGGGTATAGATTTCAGTCGTCATGATCGACGCGTGACCGAGCAGCTGTTGGATCACTCTGATATCGGCGCCGTTGTCGAGCATGTGCGTTGCCGCGCTGTGCCTGAACAGGTGCGGGTTGACGTGCTTCTTGATGCCGGCCTTGGCCACCCACTTGGTAATAGTTCGCGGGATGCTGCGCGTCAAGATTCGCCGGTTCCACTTGGATAGAAAAACCGTCCGCGCCCCTTCGGGTTTGTTTTCCCAATGCTCTTCGTAGTGCCTGGCATATTCGAGCAGAGCTTCCAGGGCGTATGCGCCTAGCGGACAAATCCTTGCCTTGTTGCCCTTGCCATGGAGCACGCGTAGCTCGCGCTTGGCGAAGTCGATATCTTCCCAATTCAAATTAACCAGCTCGGAGACCCGCAGCGCCGCCGCGTAGAGTACTTCGAGCAGCGCGCGATCGCGGACCGTCAAGAACACCCACTCGCTGGGAACGCCGAGCATGGCCTTTGTCTCCGTGCGTATGCAGCCCAACAGCCGGTTCATTTCCTGCACCGTCAACACTTTTGGGATGGCTCTATCGTAACGTTTCACTTCGAAATCTTCCCATGGATCGAGCGCGATCACCTGGTGCTTTCTCAGGAATTTAAAAAAGCCCCGGTAGCAGTACATCTTTCGAGCCATGCCGGAATCGCGGTAGCTGGCTTTCAAGTGGCGCATGTACTCGACGGCGTGCTGCTCGGTGAAGTTCGCCCAGTCGTCCAAGTTGAAAAAACGTTGCAGAAGCTCGACGTCGTTGATGTAGCTGCGCACGGTGTTGGTGGCGCGGTTTTTTATCAGGGACAAGTGTTCTTCGTATTTCTTGATCCAGTCGATAGCGTTCATCGTTGGGCCCTTTCATCGATTTGTGTGCCAAGGTTCCGGCCGCCGGCCGACAGTCCCATGAACAGCGGCAAGTTGGTTTCTATCAGCTCGCGGCATTCGTCGGCGAAGCGATAAAGATCGTCAAGGTTGTCGGGCCCGCCTTTGATTCGTCCCTGAAAATACACGTAGTGATCGATCACCTTGCGCGCGAGTTTGGCGATGAGATCGTCGGCCGCTTCTTTTTCCTGCACCAACTTTTCCAGGCCCCACTTCTGGCGCAGCGCGATTTCCTTCTTGCTTGGCGCCGGCGGCGCTGGGAGCATTTCGCCCCCCAGCGCGGTGACGGGAACAGGCAGACGCGACGTGGCGAAGTTAAGAAACTGGTAAATCGTGCTTGCGAATTTCATGCGCTGTTGAGCCTTGAAGCCGGCGAAGAATTCTCGCGCGGTTTTCTCGCTCACTCGATCTAGCGGTTGATCGCCGACGTGCTTTAGGAACCTACGCACGGCGCCTCGGTGGTTGTAAAGCGTGGCTTGTGACTTCCCCAGCTTGATCAAGTGTTGCTCGAAGTCACGCTCCAACTGCGTTGGCTTTGGTCGTCTGGGCATACAGACCCCCCTTGACCAGTTTGAATTCCTGGCGCCTGAGATGCGCCCGAACGAGTCGTCGGCGTTCTTCAACCGGCAGCTTGAGCAAAAGTTTGTACAGTTGCGCCACGGTAGTTTTTTTCGTGCTGCTACTCATAACTTGACCGCTTTGACTTCCCAATGGCGCGCAGCGGTCGCGTGAACGAGCGCACGCTCTAGGCGGTCGAGTTCTTTGTCACTGGCGCCAGCGAAGATGAAACCGGCAAACATGCCGAGCTGGAAGGCGTACTCGTGGCCTTGCCAGTGCATGTTGCCGAGGTCATCGGTCTCAAGGCAGTGACCAAGAGCTTTCTCAACTCGAATGTGGAAGCCTTCGAGGCAAGGGTTGAGCGCCTCAACGAGCTGATAAATTTCTTTCTTATCTCCCACGTCCATTGAGCGCGGTATTGCATCGGCCACTGCGTCAAACATGGCGCCGTCGTAGCGCTGGCGGGCTTGTTCTAGTTCATGGCGAATGTCTTTGACCACGGCGGCGATCTGCGCCGGCGTGCGGGTCCAGCTTTCTTCTTCCTGCTTTCGGGCCTCTCGTTTCGCTTCCCAGTCCAAAGCCGCCTGCGCTTCGGCTGGTGTTGGTTTCTTCGCTAACGCAAGTTTGGTTACGGTTTTGTGTGACATGACTTTTCCCCTCTCGGTTTGGCGTTGATGTTTTCGGACCTTAGCCAATGAGAGGGAAAGGAGGCGCGCGCTGGCGGCGGTGAACGCAAAAGCGTATGGTGTGAGCGATAGGATTCGATTTCACGGATCGGTCCTTCTGGCCTTCGCGAGCTGCAACTCCGGAGGCCTTTTTTTTTGGCGAATTATTTCAACGACGCCAAAAAGGTTTCACTAAAGGTTTCACTTTTTAATGAACCTTGAGTGTTTTGGCGGTACGTTGTGTGAAATGCGCGGGTGCGGGTAAGTTGCAGGTATCAGTAAGTAAACGCTTTTCCGGATTCACTTTTTTCGCGATCCGCGCTTACTTTCCTGATTTGGGTTCGAGTCCAGGTGGGCCCACCAACTTCTTCTGCAAAACTTCAACGCCTTAATCGGCGTCGGTAACCATTGCTGGCACTTCGGTTTCGGTAAAGGTTTCGGTTCTCCATCCTATGGCGAGAGCAAGGTCAACAGGGGGAGTGGTCAGTGTGTCGCACATTAGACCCCCGCCGCCTCTTCTCGTGCATGGGGTCGGGTGATTTCCCCTTCACAACAACACTGTTCGTTTTAAAGAATTTCCGCGGGGCGCCGATAGTGTGTTACATACAGCGCGCCTTCGATGAAACAGAATTTTCCCGACTATTACGGTATCCTCAAGGTGCCGCCCGATGCATCGCCGGAGGCGATCAAGGCCAGTTATCGCAGGCTGATGGTCACACGCAAGATGCACCCGGATCTCGGTGGCGATCACGAAATAGCCGCCCAGATCAACGAAGCCTACGCGGTGCTCGGCGACAAGGTTAAGCGGCTCGCCTATACGCGCAGGTATCTGTTGCAGCGACTCCAGGCTGCCCAAGCCGCTGCTTGCGTGAAAGAACATCGGTCGAGCGCCAGTGCCAGCGCTCGGCCCACCGCCACGGCAGCGGCGAGTTCCGCAAAGTCGGCTTCGGATCGGTGCTGTCCGCTGTGCCGTGCCGCGCTGCCGCCTTCGATCGGGCTGGAGACACGCTGCGAACGCTGCCGCAGCCCGTTGTGCCCACCGCCGCAACCGGGTGCTTATGGGCACGAGATTTTCGGTCGGCGCGGGAGCGCGCGCACCGCCAAGACCCACCTCGCGAAAATTACTCCTGCGGGACAGTCCCAAGGCCTCACCGTCAAGATGCGAGACCTCTCGCTGAACGGTATCAGCTTCTACTCGGAAATAGCTATTGCCGTTGAACAGGTTTTCAAGTTCCGCGACCCAACTCTGGAGGCGGTGGCCGTGGTGGTGTCTTGCCGCAAGCGGGGGGCATTGTATACGGTGCACGCGAAACTGTTGACCGTCGCATTCATTTACAAGGCCGGTGTGTTTGTTTCGTCGAGCGGGTAGGGATCCCACGCGCCTGTAGGAGCCGTTGTCAAATAGAGGGTAAAAAGAATCAGGCGGCGACCCGAACCTCCTGACCGTTT
>ORMF012142191.1_pt1 | contig 15137 bp, 13 predicted proteins | sample 1779871 | NCBI WGS metagenome assembly ORMF01 (sample SAMEA104232316, study PRJEB22302) | groundwater metagenome | biome: forest; feature: aquifer; material: groundwater | place: USA | collected 2011-08-07 | depth 5.4 m | reverse complement strand
TGCGCACCGGGCGGGAGAAGCGGCAGGCGGGCGGTCAGGGCCATGGCAACCTCCACATGTTGCCAGTATTATGCCGCAGCCACCCCCTCAAAGCAAGCGGAAACCTCGCGTCTCACGCGGCATGTCAGGAGCTCTGCATTGTGAGAAGGTCTCCCGTTGCTAGATGGTATCATACTGATACCGATCGTGTTATCGATTCTCGACACCCGTTGATCAGCCCCCTCAGCGGCCCTGCGTCTGCGTGAGCAGACATCGCGCCCGAGCCGGACACGACCCGACAAGCCCCGGCTCCACCCGACAACGAATTGCCGGACCCGTAGGCGCCGCTCATACTCGACACGGATCGGCGAGCGGCGCGTCGGGAGCACAGGAGAGCAAATGAACTCCAGACGCCGCGTGGTACAACTCGCGAACGCGATCGAGGCCCTCGCTACCGCTGGCATCTCCTAACTCGAGGCCTGGTTGCTCGCTCGTGTACGCGATCGCCGCCCTGGCTGATCCCGAAGGGGGGCGTTCATGTTGGACAGGTACGACCCTCGCGGGAGCGACAACCGGGACCGCGGCGGGAGGTACCCTCAGGAGGTGTGTAAACGAAGAGGATAGTAGGGTCGAGGACTGGCGCGGTGCCCCGTAGGCTCCCCTTGGCTGTATCCGCCGTTTCCAGCTTCGTGCCCGTGTAGGGTTGCCGTGAGCCCGTCTCCAGCCCCCGCCACCTCAAACGGCGCGAACGGATTCCCCGTACGCCGCTTTCCTGTCCGCTTCGCGCCAAGGGTTATGAGACCTATCGGCCAGGGAGCGCTTTCAGGTGCGGGCCCCGTATCGGACGCGGTAGTCTTGGAACAACCCCAGCGCCTCGTACAGCCCCACCGTACTCCACCTCGTCCAGCCGAAGCCCGCACGGTTCCTCGCCCGCATCAGATGCCGCCGCACCTTCTTCTCTACCCAGTTCCTCACGTACGCCAGACACCGAGCCGCGTTCCCGATCCGGAAGTAGTTCACCCAGCCGCGCAGGATCGGATTGATCTCCGTGATCACCCGCCCCACGGGTTGGGAGTCGTAGCGTCGGAACCTCTCCGTGAGCTTCTCCAGCAACGCCGTCCGCTGCGTGAGCTTGGGCGTGTACTGCGGCCGCCAGCGCCCCCGCAAGGAGCGGACGCGCCGAAAGTCGAAGCCCAGGAATCCAAACGCCTCTCCCTGACCCAGGTCCACGATCCGGCTCTTGGCCTCGTTCAGTCGTAGATCGAGCCTGGCGAGCTCCTCTCGGAGCCGCCGGTCCACCGCCTGCAGCAGCCACGCATGTCGACGGTACCCGTCCACAAGGATCACCAAGTCGTCGGCGTAGCGCGCATACTCCACGCGCGTCCACTCGCCGTCCCGGGTCACCTCCTTGGCCCGCTCCAGCATCGCATCCACCTCGGTGAGGTAGATGTTCGCCAAGAGCGGCGAGATGACTCCTCCCACGCAATAGATAACCCGGGTCGGGATGGTTGCCCGGAACAGGGATCGAATGCCTGAGCACGAGGGTGTCGGGACCCACCTGCACCTCCTTCAGCACGAGCCTGACGACACGCTGCCGATCAGCGAGTACGAGGGTCTGGGCGGCCTCGTGGAGCTTCGCGAGAAAGCCTTCAAGGCTCTGGGCCAGCGCCACGTACGTCTCTGCGTCGGTCAGCTCCGCCTCGAGAGCGGCCAACTGGGTCTCGATCGTCGCCTCCCGCTGTCGCAGAGGCGGCATGCGCTGGCGCAGGTCCTCCAGCGGGAGCAGTTCTTCCTGATACGCCTCGATGAGCCGCTCCATGGCCCCGTGGATCCGGTCCAATGCCTTGACCAGGCTCTCGCGCTTCGCGGTCATCGGATGTTCCGTGCGCAGCGCCGCCAGTCGGCGATCGATTTCCTGATGTACCAGCCCGGGATTCCCGAGCAATCGGATGACCTCGTCCCAGACCAGTGTGTCCAACGCATCTTGTCGTACGGGGCGGTTCGTACAGCGGCGCCCCTCGGGGTATCGGTAGTCGTCCGATCCCAGGCAGCGATAGTAGTAGAGCTTCCGCCGCGACGTCCTGGTCGAGGTTCGATAGTACGCGTAGCCGCATCCTCGGCAGACCAACAGCCCTTGCAGCAGGGACGGGACCTTGGTGTGGCGCGCCGCGAAGCGGCGATTCTCGGTGAGCCGAGCTTGGGCCAGCGCGTACTGGGTCGGCGAGACCAGCGCCGGCACAGGAATCTCGATCCACTCGTCACGCGGACGATCACGCGGCGAGGCGGGGCGGGCCGGCACGCCTCCCCGCTGTCGCAGCCGCCGGGTGACCCGGACGTGCTCGCGCGGCGTCATCGCGGTCTTTTGAAAGCAAGCCGTCCCCTGATACGCCGGGTTGCGGAGCATGCCCCATATCGTGCTGCGCTCCCACTGTTGCTTCCCCGTTCGCGTCGGGATTCCGCTGTCCGTGAGCCAGCGCGTAATGGCCCCAATCGGCAACGCCTCCTCGGTATAGCGGCGAAACACTTCCTGCACGACCGTCGCCTCCGGCTCAAGCACCTCGTAGCGGGCCGACTCCCCATCCGCCTTGCGGACGTAGCGATACCCGTAGGGAGCGCCAGACAGCACGTTCACGACGCCGCAGCGGGCGCGATGGCGTTTGCCCCGACGGGTGCGCTCACTGATCTGGGCTTTCTCGTACTCGGCAATCATCCCCTGGAACTGCACCAGGAGGACCTCCTCGGGTGTCTCGACTCGGGGGGCGCGCACGAATACCACCTCGACCCCCGCGCGGGCGAACTCCTCGAGCAGCAGGACCTGATAGGCATACTTGCGGCTGAGCCTATCGGGGCTGTACACGAGGAGGGTGTCCAGTTGTCCCTGGGCCGCCAGGTCGCGCACGCGCTCCAAGCCCGGCCGCACGAGCGTCGCCCCACTCCAGCCAGCGTCCTCGTAGACCCAGCCGTCAGGAACCAGATAGCCGTGCTCGGCGGCGTACGCGCGCAGCGCGCTCGTCTGGCTGGAGATCGTGTGCTCCTCTTTCTGCCGGTCCGACGAGACCCGAGCGTAGATCGCGGCGGTTTTCACGGGACGCCCCTCCTATTGGATCGGCACTGCCCTGCGGCCGAGTGGGCCGCACGTGGCGCCGTCGTTCCGACAGCAACAGCCGATACGCCTGGATCAACCGCTCCCCACCTAAGCGGTCAAACACGTAGGCGTGCTCGACGCGCCTATCCTCCACCGCCTGGTCCGGGCCGCACCCGATGCAGCCAGTCTTCGAGCCCGCGCGTGACGAGTGCACTGAGGCTGTCCCCGCTGGTCCGCGCCAGCGCCCGGAGCCGCCGCGCAAGGCTGACCGGAAGTTTCACGGTGAACACCACCGTCGCCTCCGGCACAGGTAATCCCTCGGGACACTGCTGCGCCGCTTCCACATACCGCCGGGCCTGGCGCGGCGAGACGCGATACCGGCGGGCCAGCGTGCGCAGAACCGTCACGGGGGGACACCGCCCTAACAGGCCGAGCGCTCGATTCACGCGCTCGGCGTACTGGGCCACTCGGGCACGCCGCCGATCGTTCATGTGTCATGAGCGTACTATGGCCTATGTCATTCCAGTCAATGTTTTTGATACAGGAGTCTCTGATAAGGCACGACCCGGTCCCAGGCAAAGTTTGCGATTGCGTGGGAGGAGTCATCACCCCGCCCTGGGGGACCCCGCGTTTCCCGGAGGCCTTCAGCATCAGCCTGAGCAAATGCAGGATCTCGGGATCCTGGATCCGCTGGGCCACCTTGCCGAGCAACAGGTCCTGTCGCACGGTGTCAAAGGAAACGGCCACACACTACCCACCTCGAAGGCTTCCCGCCGAGCGTCACGATCACCCGTCGACACCACCCGTTCGAAGGCCGGGCCCTCGCCGTCCTGAGCTGGACACATCGTGGCGGTCAGCTCCAACTCGTCCTCGTCCTTCCAGACGGCAGCCGCGCACTCATTCCCGCCGCCTGGACCGATCTCAACCACGGCAGCGCGGCCGCTGATCCCGCGCCCCGCGTGAACCTCGCCCGGCTGGCGGATTTGCTCCAGGCCCGCACTGTCGTCGATGCTCTTCTGCGTCGCCTCCCCATTGCGGGTGAGGCGCAGCCATCACCACCTGACGCAGAGGAGGGCCCCCGTGCAAATGCGCCTGACCTTTCTGGACCTGCCCGTCCCCGAGGCCCGCGTGTGGGTCGCGCTGGAGGACGACCAACGCGCCGTCGTGATCGACCTCTTGGCGCGGCTGTTCGTGAACGCCGCCGTGGCCCACGCCCTCGAGGAACTACCCGATGAGTGACACCTCGAAGGTCAAGCCCACTCACACGCACCGCGCCGCCGTGATCTACATTCGGCAGTCGAGCCCCTCCCAAGTCGTCAACAACCGCGAGTCCACCGAGCGGCAATACGCCCTGGTCCAGCGCGCGATCGACCTCGGCTGGCGGCAGGAACAGGTCACGCTCGTCGACGAGGATCTCGGTGTCTCGGCCGACGGCATCGCCAAGCGCGCCGGGTTCGCCCAGCTCACCGCCGATGTGGCCCTCCTCAAGGTGGGCATCGTGGTGGGCCTCGAGGTCTCGCGCCTGGCCCGCAATAACGCGGACTGGTATCGCCTCCTCGACTTGTGTGGGATCACCGACACCTTGCTCGCCGACACCGATGGCCTCTACCACCCCGCCCTGTTCAACGACCGCTTGCTCCTTGGTCTCAAAGGCACCATGAGCGAGGCCGAACTGCATATCCTGCGTGAGCGGCTCAACGGCGGGATTCGCCACAAGGCCGCGCGCGGTGCCCTGCGCCGCGGCCTGCCCGTCGGCCTCGTCTGGGGGGAGAAGGAGGGCGAGGTCCGGTTCCATCCTGACGAGGCCGTCACCGGCGCGATCCGCGCCGTCTTCGCGCGCTTCGCCGAGCTCGGGTCGGCCCGCCAGGTCTGGCTCTGGTTCCGCACCGAGGGCCTGTCCTTCCCCTTGCAGACCAACGGTGTGCCCGACCTCCGCTGGGTGGCGCCGACCTATACGGCGATCCATAAGTTCCTCACCAGCCCGGTGTATGCTGGCGCCTACGTCTATGGGAAGACCCGCTGCGAGCGCTTCGTCGCGGCCGACGGCACGATCCAGCGGCGGATCCGCCGCCTGCCCCGCTCCGAATGGGCCGTCCTCATCCTCGACCACCACGAGGGCTTCATCGACTGGGCAACCTATGAGGCCAATCAGGTGCGCCTCGGCACCAACGTGCACCCCCAGCCCCATCAGGCAGGCGGGGCCGTGAGAGAAGGGACGGCGCTGCTGCAAGGCCTCGCGACGTGCGGGCACTGCGGCCGCCGACTGCACACCCATTACCGAGGCCGCCATGCCATGCCCGGGTATCACTGCTCGGGCAAAGACCTGGTCGAGGGGCGCGGCGTCTACTGCCTCAACATCGGCGGGCTCCAAATCGATGCGGCCGTGACCACGGCCTTCCTCACCGCGCTCACGCCGGCCGCCCTCGACGCCACGCTCGTGGCCGCGCAGCAACTCGACGCCGACCACGATGCCGCGCTCGCGCAATGGCGCCTCGCCGTCGAACGGGCCCGGTATGAAGCCGAACGGGCCGAGCGACGCTATCGCGCGGTGGAGCCTGAGAATCGGCTGGTGGCGCGCGGACTCGAAGCCGACTGGGAGCGGCGGCTGCGAGAACTCGACCAGGCGCAGCGCGAACTGGCCGGCCGCGAGTCCCGGCGCCTGCGCGCGCTGGGTGCCGCCGACACGGACCGTCTTCGCGCGCTCGGTGACGACCTCCGATGCGTCTGGACCGCCCCCACCACCACGGCGCGCGACAAGAAGGAGCTGCTGCGCGCGCTGCTGGAGGACGTGGTGATTGCCGTGGAGCGCCCCGAAGCCCGCGCCCACCTCACCCTGCGCTGGCGCGGGGGCACCGTGACCACACGTGACGTCAGTCTGCCGCACTCCAATCCGCCACGGATCCGCACCGACGAGGACAGCCTCGCGCTGATTCGCCGCCTCGCTCCGCACTACCCCGACGCCGTCATCGCCGGCATCCTCAATCGCCAGGGCCGACGCACAGCGCGCGGCGAGCGTTTCAGCGCGGCTCACGTGGGCAACCTGCGCCGCTATCGCAGCATCCCTCGCTGTGAGCCGCCAGCCGATCACCCCGATGGCGAGCTCGTCACTATCGCGAAGGCGGCCGCGATCCTCAGTGTGGCGCCGTCCACGCTGCACCGCTGGCTGATCGCCGGGATCATCGTCGGCGAGCAGCTCACCCCAGGCGCGCCGTGGCGCATCCGGATGACCCACGAGCTGCGCGCGCGCTTCGTCGAAGAGGCACCGCCAGAGTATCTGCCGATGCTCGAAGCCAGGCTCCGGCTCGGCGTCTCCCGACAAACCGTGTTGCAGCGTGTAAAGTGCGGCGAGCTCGACGCGCTCCACGTCCGGCGCGGCCGGCGAAAAGGCTTGCGAATCAAGGTGGTAGCCGAGCATCCCGAGCTCTTTCCCAACCTGCCATGAATTGGGGGGCAGTATGGCGCAGCGTCGAAGTAGGCTGCCAGATCCACGTCGATCACCCGCGTCTTGCCAGACACAATGGCCTGGGCCACCCGAGCCACCGCCTCGTGCGCCGTCCGCTGGGGCCGATAGCCGTACGACCCGTCGCAGAAGTCCGCCTCAAAGATGGGCTCCATGATGAGTTTGAGCGCCCCCTGCACCACCCGGTCCCGTATCGCCGGAATCCCCAGGACGCGGACCTTGCCCCCGCGCTTGGGAATCTCAACGCGCCGGTTCCTGAGCGGCCGGTAGGTGCGTGCGACCAGTTCGTCACGCAATTGCGCCAGCAACCCCTCGACCCCGCCGGCCTCGATCGCCGCAAACGTCACCCCGTCGATACCCGGAGCGCCGTTGTGCTTCTTGGCGATCTCGTAGGCGGCCCGAAGCGTCTCCAGCTTGGCCACGTGGACGTACAGGCCCCAGAACCGCTTGGTCTTCTCAGCCTTCGCCTTGACGTACAGCCTCCGCCTCAGGTCTTGCAGACTGATGGACGCCATTGTCAGGTCGCCCCTGCCTTCCATGTTGTCGGAGGCGTTGCCGAACAGCAGGGCCCCTTCGCTCCGCGAGCATTACCCCGCCTCATCGCTACTCCGGGCCCCTCCGCCACCCTCTCGCCTACCACCCACTTCCCAGGAGCACTGGTTATAGGGCAGCGCTTGCTCCGCCGCTTTCGCGGCGGGACGAGGAGGGCTTCTCCAGTTGCTCGACGCGTCCTTGCCCCCGTGCCGTCGCTCTCACCCCGCCGGAGTGACCCGCCGCGCCAACCAGCCTGCGGCGGTCCATGCTGCCTTCGCCCTCCCATCAAGGACTCGGCCTCCGGCACTTCGCTCTTTCGAGGCTACCTGTGCGTTCACTCACGTTACGGCCCGGGCACTCGCTGGCCATCCCGACGATGGCGGTGTCGATGGGCTTCAGGGCGTCGGTTTCCCTCGGCCCTGCCATCCAAGCTACGGGGCCTCTGGCTCTTGCCCCGGCGGGACTGACTCCCGCTGAACGCGTCCGCCTTCACTGGACGCACGATGGGATGAAGCGGCTGGCCTCCCGCTTGACGTGGTGGCATAGACTGCCCCACACGAGCACCCCGCGGTCAACGCCGCAAGAAGGGAGCAAGAAGGGAGAGGCCAGCCATGGACCATATTGGCATCGACGTCCACAAGAGGGAAAGCCAGGAGGGAAAGCCAGATCTACATCCTCGCCGAGGGCGGTGAGGTCGTCGAGCAGCGCATCCGCACAGGCTGAGCTCGTACTCGCTGATACTGCCTTTCACGCCGAGGATCAGCCGATCATTGGGGAAGGCCAGATCATAGATCTGATCGAGATCGGCGACCAGCGTATCGAGGTGCCCGCAGACCTCGAACAGCTGCGCCCAGTCCTTGGAGTTGCGCGAGAGCCGGGAGGCCTCGAAGCACAGGATGATGCCGACATGGCCCAGAGAGACTTCGGCCGCCATGTGCTGGAAGCCGGCTCGGTGGGCGAAGCCGCCGGCCGAGGTGCCGAGGTCGTCCAGGATGGTGACGGGATCGCGCCAGCCGAAGGCGACCGCCTTGTCGCGGAGGCCGATCTGGATCCGGGTGCTCTCCCCGTGGTTGCGCACGTGCTCCGGGCTGGACTGGCGGACGTAGACGATGGCCGCTCGCTTCAAATGCTTGGCCGTGATCCTATCGGTCATCCTGCGCGGCCTCCTGTGCCGCGCTGCCGGCGGCCGCGGCGCGCAGGAGTAGCTCGGCCAACGCTCGGATCAGCTCCCGTTGCTGTGGGGCGGCCAGCTCCACGCGGAGTTCGTGGGCGGCGGGCGGGAACAGCAAGATCTGGCGGCTGAGTGTCGACGGACGCGTTTGGCGCATGGTAGCCCTCCTTGGAGGGCATTGACGCACCCGTGGGGTCTGATGCGCCAGCCACAACAGCGTCCAGCAACATCCGGAGCTCCTGCAGCGCGATGATCGCCACGACCGGCGGGCCAACTGTCAGGACCGCACATGCGGCCGCGTTGGTCATCCACGCGGGCAGGGTGCCGCGCGTGCCGTCCGGCAGCTCGCAAAACAGCACCTCGCCGTTGGCAGACGGCACGCCGCGATTGACGCGGGCCATCTGGCCGTAGAGTGGGTGCCACCGGTAATGGACGGTGACGTCTTTCGATCTCTCAGTAGAATGTAACGGCTTCCCACGCACGCTGGCGCGCGCGAGTGGTCGTCCATGGACGGCGCGTGCCCGAGTCCACGGCCTCAACGGCGCCATTGGCCGCAGGTCCGGACGGCACGGGGGTGAAGAGCGCCAGTCCGCGCGCCTGGAACTGGGCGGCCCTGATGCACCGGGCGTTCGGTATCGACGTGCTGGCGTGTGCCCATTGCGGTGGCCGGCTGCGCCTGATCGCCACCCTGCACGATCCCGCGGTCATCCGGAAGATCCTCGCGCACCTCGCCCTCTCGCACTCGGGGCAGAGTCCCGGCCCCGCCCCACCCGAGTCCGGCGCCGCCGCGTCCTGATCGGCTCCGCGCGGGCGCGCAAGACGCCGTCGTGCCTCCGCCGCGAGACGCCATCGGCGCTGATCCGGCCGGTCCGTGGCCGGTTGACGGCGGGAGTGTGCCAGCCTAGGATGCCGCTCAGTCGGGCGGGCGTGGTCGGCGCGCGAGGAGGCTGCTCATGTGCGCTGTGGCATCGGCTCCTGGGCGGCCAGCGTCCGATAATGGGCACCTTATGTCAGGGGGATGGGACCCCCGGACGGGGTGACCGCCGCCGGAGCGCGCTAATGTTGCCTACGCTCCACGGCGCCCCTGCCCCGGCCAGGCAAGTCATGGCCCCCCTCCGGGCCACCATCGTGCCAGAGGATACTGCCCCGGCCCCCGTACACCGTCAAGCCCTGCGTGGGCGAGGCGGGAATGCGGGGATGACCACACCTGACGGCACGCGCCATAACTCCGCTCTTCTCCAGCAAGGATGAACGATATCGTGGCCATCGGAAGACAAATTCGTTCCCTTTGGGAAAGGCTCTCGCTTCCGTTGTCCGCGAAATCCTTCAGCTCGGCCGGAGAAGAGCGGAGCTATGGGACGCGCAATGCGCCTTGTTTCTCGACGGTCCGTCGTGTATGTTTTCGGCACTCCGCGCACGGATGCGCGGGTCTAACCAAATGGGGGTATGTCCATGAACGACCAGCCCGTCTCCGGCCCACGTACCAAGACTCTGAGCCGCCGTACCTTTCTCCGTGCCGCTGGCGTGGTGGGGGGAGCCGCCCTCGGCCCCGCCGTCCTCCGCCGGCGGGCCGAGGCCCAGGAGACGCCATCGCCCATCCGCCCTGATCCGGCGGCCAAGCGCGGTGGCACCCTCCGTTACGCCGTGCACAGCGCCGCCGCCCACTTCGACGTGCACCAGTCCGGCACCGTCGCCAATATCGGCCCGCAGTCTCCCATGTACGACTGCCTCATCCGGCGCGACCCCCGCGACGGGCAGAGCATCATCCCCGACCTCGCCTGGAAGTGGGATATCTCGCCGGACGGCAAGAAGTACACCTTCCACCTCCGCAAGGGAGTGAAGTTCCACGACGGGGCCGACTTTACCGCCGAGGACGTCAAGGCGACCTACGAGCGCATCGTCCGGCCGCCCACGGGCGTGGTCATCCCGCGCTCGTCGCTCTTCACCACGGTGGGCGAGATCGTGATCGTCGACCCTTACCGGATCGAGTTCAGGCTGACCGAGGCTCGGCCGAAGGCCTTCATGCTGGGCTCCTTCGCGAGCGGGTGGAACATCATCGTCCGCAAGAAGACTCTCGAGGAGAACCAGGGCAACCTGCGCCAGGTCATGAACTTTCCGGGCACTGGGCCATTCAAGCACGTGTCGAGGAAGGACAAAGAGATCTGGACCATGGAGCGCAATCCAAACTACTGGAACAAGGGGCTGCCCTACCTCGACAAGCTCGAGATTTACCACATGCCCCCGTTCTCGCCAGAGCTGGGCTCCTCCTTCCTCGCCGGCAAGCTCGACTACGCCCGGCTTCTGGACCCGGTCTCCTGGCGCAAGGCCAAGGAGATGCCCAATGTCACCGCCGCCGCGTTCAACCAATCGGTCATCCAGGCCTTCTGGACGAACATGAAGAAGAAGCCCCTCGCCGACCCGCGGGTGCGGCGAGCCATACACCTCGCCATGGACCGGCCCACCCTGGTGGAGGTGGTGAAGGATACGGCGCCCATGCAGCTGGGCGGCTTCGTCTACCCGTTCCACCCGATGTCCACGCCGAAGGCCGAGCTGGAGAAGCGCCTGGGGTACCAGAAGGACATCAAGCCCGCGGTGCAGGAGGCGCGCCGGCTCATGCAGGAGGCGGGCTACGGCCAGGGCATCAAGGGGCTCGACTTCGTCGTCCGCGACATCCAGACGTTCAAGCTCTGGGCCGTGGCCATCCAGGCCATGCTGAAGGAGCACATCAACATCGAGACCAACCTGCGTACGGTGCAGACCTCGGTGTGGTTCGACGAGGCGGCGGCCGGCAACTTCGACCTCGCGATCAGCGCCATCGTGTCCAGCCTCATGGACCCGTCCGACTACTTCACCGCCTGGTACGGCCAGAACGGCCCACAGAATTACTCTGTATGGTCCAATGAGCAATTCCACGCGCTCGCCAAGCAGATCGAGCGGGAGCTCGACGACACGAAGCGCAAGGCCATGGTCCGCAAGGCGGAGGACATCCTGGAACAGGACCCGCCGCTCATCCCCATCGCCTACGAGCAGATCTACGACGCTTACTACAACAAGGTGAAGGGGCAGAACCCGTCGACGTTCTTCGGCATCTATGACGTGGTCCGCTGGGACAACGTCTGGCTGGCACAGAGCTAGGGGGAGCGCCGGAGCCCCGCCGGGAGGGACAGCGGACGTAACGGTCCTCACGCATGCGCAAGTATCTCGCTCGGCGGGCGCTGTTCGCCCTGGGAACCCTCGCCGGGGTGTCGCTCATCATCTTTGTCGTCTTGCGCATCCTGCCCGGCGACCCGCTGGTGGCCATCCTCGGCGTGGAGGGTCACGCGAGGATGACGTCGGCGGACCGGGTCCGCATCATGCACGACCTCGGCTTGTCCGATCCGCTCCCCGTCCAGTACGTCCTCTGGCTCCGGGACATCGCCACAGGGAAGCTCGGCAAGTCGTTCTTCCGCGGCGATACCGTCGCCGAGCTCATCCTCCATCGAGGGCCGATCAGCGCCGAGATCGGCTTCCTGGCGCTCGTCATCTCGTGGCTCGTCGGCCTCCCCGTCGGCATCGTGAGCGCGATCAAGCCCAATAGCTGGGCCGACAACGTGGCCCGCTCGCTCGCCATCTTGTTCATCGCCATCCCGGGCTTCTGGCTCAGCATCCTCATCGTGCTGGCGCTCTTGTTCTGGTTCGGGTACAAGGCGCCCATCATCATCGTCCACTTCTGGGAGTCGCCCTGGGAGAACCTCCAGATCGTGATAGGGCCGGCAATCGTCCTGGGCCTGGCCCAGGGCGCCTATATCGCGCGGATGTCCCGCTCGTGCCTCCTTGAGGTCATCGGCGAGGACTACGTGCGGACAGCCCGCGCCAAAGGCGCGCCGGAGCGGCAGGTGGTGCTGGGCCACGCCCTGCCTAACGCGCTGCTGCCGGTCATCACCATCTCGGGCGTGCTCCTGGGCTTCGTGCTGGGCGGCTCGGTAGCGGTCGAGCAGGCCTTCGGCGTCCCGGGCCTGGGCCGCTCGCTCGTGACCGCGCTGATCGAGCGCGACGTCATCGTGGTGCAGAACCTCGTCCTGCTCTACGCGGTCATCTTCGTGGTGGTGAACTTCCTGGTCGACTTGAGCTATGCGTGGCTCGATCCGCGCATACGCTATGCCTGAACCCGGTCGCGCCCCCGAGGGGCGCTCCCTCCTCCGCGAGCTCGCCGGTTTCGCCCGGCGCAATACGCTGTCCGCCGGCGGCGGCGTCGCGGGCCTGCTCATCATCGCGATGGCCGTCACCGCGCCCTGGGTCGCGCCCCTGGACCCCCTGAAGACCAACTTCAAGCGCATGAACAGGCCGCCCGACGCGCAATCGCTTTTCGGGACCGACCAGGTGGGGCGGGATACGCTGTCGCGCGTCATTCACGGCGCCCGCACGTCGCTCTTCGTCGCCTTCGCGGCCGTGCTGCTGGGAACGACGGTGGGCTCGCTCTGGGGCGTGGCCTGCGGCTACCTTGGCGGCCGGTTCGATCTCGCCAGCCAGCGCGTGATGGAGATCCTCCAGGCTTTCCCCGATCTGATTCTCGCCATGGCCATCTCCGTGGCCTTCGGCACGGGGCTCCCCGCCGTGATCATTGCCATCGCGATCACGCGCCTCCCGTTCGGCGGGCGGGTTATCCGCTCGGTGGCGATCACCGTGCGCGAGATGGCGTATGTCGAGGCGGCGCGGGCCAGCGGGGCCTCCGCGTTCCGCATCATGCGCCTCCACGTCCTGCCCCAGTGCGTCGCCCCCTATCTCGTGCTCGCGTCCACCCACCTCGGCGTGGCCATTGTCATCGAAGCGGCGCTCGGTTTCCTCGGCGTCGGGGTGCCCCCGCCGACCGCCACGTGGGGCAACATGCTCGCGGACTCGATCACGGGACTCGTGCCGCAATGGTGGCTCGTGCTCTTTCCGGGGCTCGCGATCACCGTCACGGTGCTGGCCTTCAACCTCCTCGGTGACGGCATACGCGACACGCTGGATCCGCGGCTCTCGCCGGGGTTCCTCCGCCTCGTCACCGGTGCGGGGCGCAGCGCGACCGCTGCGCCGGTGCTGACCGCGGCCCGGCCCGGCGCCGCCTCCTGAACGGCGCGTAGCGCGTCCATAGGATAGAGCCGTTTCTCGGACCTGGCGGCCCTGGACCGTGAGCGGAGCGAGACGACAGTGCCTCCGGAGGTTGGTTGCGAGGGCTCGCTATGGTCGCGTACGAGTCAACGGGCGGCTGACGACTGCCGGCAGGGTCTGATAGCGCCCGCCGGCGGTAGGTTGACGGGCCGAGCGAAGACGGCGAGGTAGCCGTCGGCGGGGCTCAGCAGGGCGAAGTCGAGCTGCCGGTAACCAACGGCGGCCAGCTCGCAGCGAAGGAGCGCCGGCGGGGTGCCGTGGCTCTGGGTGGGCCGATCCATATCAATGATGCCCACCCGAGCACCGGGCGTCAGCGAGGGCTGGAGCCGGTAGAGGAACTCGTAGGGATTCTCGATCTCGTGGTACATGTGCGACAGGATCGCCACGTCGACGGAGTCCGCCGGCAGCCGCGGATCCCGCGGCTGCCCAAGGATGAGCTGCACGCCGGTGATCCGCTCTCGTGCGAGGCGCGCCCTCAACTGATCCAGATACTCGGATTTGACGTCGGTCGCGTAGATGGTGGCGCCGGGCCCGAGCCGACGCGCGAGCCGCACTGTGTAGTAGCCAAGACCAGCACCGATGTCGGCTACGCGCTGGCCCGGCCTGATCCCGAGGAGATTCAAGACGCGCTCGGCCTCCCCGTGGCCGTCACGCGTCTTCTCGTTCGAGTACTCCGGGGAGATGATGCCCGCGACGGGGCGGTCGGGAGCGGGATAGCCCGGCGTGTCCTGCGGCTGAGCGGCCCACACCACGGCAGCCAGCAGGAGCGCGAAGGCCATCGCGCCCCACCTCATGACGGCACGACCGCTGCCACGCCTGATCTCCGCCGCTATGGAGAGCGGCCCTCCTCTGCCGCCGTACCTCGAGTCAGACTTGCTTCGGGAGCCGCCTTCACCGGTTGGTACAACTGCCGGACGAAGGCATACGTGCGCTGCGGACCATGGGTGCTGGCTGTCATGTCGGCGTGGAGCCGCCGCAGGTCCGCTTCCGTATCGACGTCGAACCACTGCGGCAGGACATGGACGGACAGGCTTCGGGCGCGGGCCCTATCGAGCGTCATCGCGAACACCGCATCTGTGCTCCACGGAATTCCCTCGAAGAGCGCAGGCTGCGGGCATCGAAACCCGACGAGGTAGTAGCCTCCATCCTCGCAGGGCCCCAGCACGACGTCGCATTTCGCGCCAGACAGGGCCGTCGCGGCGTCAGCCACGTAGGCCATCGGCAGCGTCGGGCTATCACTATCCATCGCGATCGCGCCGGCATGCCCGCGGTCCAGCAAGTCGGTCAGGATCCTCGACAGCCTCTCGCCCAGATCCGCCCCGCGCTGAGGCACGAGTCGCAAGGTCGGCGACGCCAGCGCCCGCATGAGCGCCTCCGCCTCGGGCGGCGTGAAGGCGACGACGCCCGCGATATCTGGCAGAGCCGCCACGGCGTCGAGGCGATCGAGGAGGAAACATCGATAGAGCTCCGTCGCGCGCTCCTCTCCGAGCGACTCGTGCAGCTGTGGCATCGGCTCCTGGGCGGCCAGCGTCCGATAATGGGGGATTACGTCACGGGGCCGGGGGCCACGAGGGGAGCCACCGCTGCCGGAGAGCGTTGATGTTGACTTGTATGAAGCGGCTGGCCGTGTCAAGTCGTCGCGGCGCTCCTTAGGGTTGGGTGCACATCGTCACAGCTGAGTGATGGGGCAGTGGACTCCGGTCTCGCGAGGTTCGGTCAGCCGTGTATCCGCGCTCGTCACGGGCGAGGGGCACTCGCCGGCGCAGAGGGGGATTCGC
>ORMF012140268.1_pt1 | contig 15150 bp, 5 predicted proteins | sample 1779871 | NCBI WGS metagenome assembly ORMF01 (sample SAMEA104232316, study PRJEB22302) | groundwater metagenome | biome: forest; feature: aquifer; material: groundwater | place: USA | collected 2011-08-07 | depth 5.4 m | reverse complement strand
CGTTCGCCGGATCGTTAGAAATATTGGCTTTCGCTGCTTCAAAATGCGCGGCCAAAGGACCAAAATTAGCCTGCGGAGGCTGGTTAGCTCCAAAGATGTCTTCGCCGGCGATTAAAACGGCGCCGCCATAAAGGATCAGCGCTTCTTTACGCAGCCGGTGAAAATTTTCAACCGGTGTGCCGGCGACCGCCCGGTTCAAACTTGAGATACCCACCGCGCGCACATGAACAGGATGTTTCAGGAAAGCGTCAAACGGCTCGAAAGTTTCCAGCCGTCCGTCATCATTTGTGACTACAATAATGTCTATATCCTGCGGGTTAAGCGCCCAAAGATAGCCGCCCACAACATACACAGAGGCCAAATTTTGAATGCCAAGGTCGCGCTCCAAGCTTTCAATGATAAAATTCGCGGATTTTTTGGCGGCGCTGATGCGGTCTGCCACTTTCGCAACATCGAGCTCCCAGCCAGGCTCGCTGACCTGAGCCCAATTCCAATTTCGTGTTTGAAGCCTACGCAGAGTGTCCGAATCGCTGACCTTGTTTTTGGCAAGATTCGGCGCGACGTCAGAAAAATTAAGGCGCAGGGACCAATTCTCGAGGCCGTCGGCGGAAATCATGCGCGCATAATCTTCAGCGTCAATCACTTCGAATGACCAATCCGTTTCAAAATCTCCGCGTAAGAAAATCTTCGCGGCCGGAACAACTAAATTTGTTTTGCCGCGCGGGTAAACACGCAGATAAAAATTCTTGCCTCCGCTTTCAAATGGGATGTATCCAGGAATGTACTTCCCTATGCTATTTTTCCCGTAACTTTCCACGGCCGCGGTTAATAAGCCCTGATTAACCAGATAATCACTGCTTAATCCGAAATTCGGTGCGAGTGCGGGCGTGGGCGCAGCAGCTTTGGAAGCAGCCACGGCGAGTGCAGACGGGGCCCGAACAACCGCAGGCTCAAGATGCAAACCCCACTCGCTGGTCACATAATAAACGGACTGAGTGCCGGATTGTGAGCCCGTGTAAGGATCATCGTAGGTATACTCTTCATCCCGGTATTCCCCTAGTTCCGGGTCCACGACAACCTTATATTTCTGTCTTTTTTTGCGGTATTCCGCCGATGCGTTAAACAGAGCATTAAACTTCACGGCCCCGACTTGCACCATATCAAGATTAAGAGTTTCGGCGAGCGCAAAAACAAGCTCAATTGCATCTTCCGGAACAATCGCGGCTGGAAGCCCGTTCGCATAGCCGAATCCGTGAGTCAAGGCTGCCGCGTATTTTTTCAGATCGCCGCCGGCACGCTGCCGGACAAGATTCAGAATCTGCAAAAATTCGTCCGGAGTCGCACTCCGTTCAAGCGCAAACTCCAAAACCGTCGAACCGGCTTCGGAACTGGCGCCCAAATAAAATTCTTTCTCATTGGCAAAATAGTGTTTCAAATATTCGCTCCACGTCGGCGCGGGTATTTTTTTCTTGGCTAGAAGCGGCAGGATCTTGGCATAAATTAGGGGTTCAATCTTGATATCCGCCGGACGGTTAGTCTTGAGCCAATCAAGCACCGTCTTGAATCCGGCTGGATTCGTTGCCTTGTCCAGTGCAGATAAGCCCACCCAAACTGAGCGGCGGGAATATTGATTGTCAGCCATGCGCTCGCTTGACCAAATCATGAAATCAGCGGCCAGCGCTTCTTTTTGTGCAAATGAAGCATAGGGAATAAAGGTCCCGTAAGAACTGACGGTCATGCCCGGAAGGACCATCCGCAAGGCATCAAAAGGAGAGCTGGTTTTTCTATAAATAAGCGCCGCTATCGAAAGCGCTCCGGCCAGAGCCGTTTCAAAATTCTTTTTATCTGCCTCAGGCACCCGCACAGGCACCAGGCCGGACACAGGTAAAAATTGAAAGGTATGCATATCTGTATTCAAAAGCTGAATTTCCTTACGCGCATCCGGACGGCCCAATCCCGTTTCCAATAAAACGAGGAAGGCGCGCACACTGCTATAAAAAATCCCACTATCGGCGATGGCGTTCATCCGGTAGACGTACGTACTCGCCAGTTCATAAATATTATCCGCGCCGGCCGCACGATAAGCTTCGGTAAGCGCAATTAGCTTACTAAAATCAGAGTCCGATAGGCGCGTCACAGCATATTTAAGAAATCCGCCGGCGAACATCTTGGCAATCAGTTTGTTATTTTTGGGCTCGTTTGCCACGATCCGGTTAATCAGCCAATTGGCATGCTGGCGCAATCCGCCTTTTTCATATTCGTAGGGCCGCCCTGCGATCGCTTTTTTAACATCGCCCCAAGAGCCCATCGTTGCCCACCACGCTTCCCACGTAAGCGGTTCGGGTTTGACATCCGGCAGTTTCGCCGCAGCGCGCACTTCGGAGCGCGCGCGATTAGCTTTAAACGTAACGCCGGTTTTATCAACCTTGAGAAGTTTTACGCCGCGGACATAACCCTGACCTTCTGAACGCGGTTCTTGCCCCCAGTGCGCAGAAAGCCCGCCGTCGGGGCCGTTATACATTTTGGCGCTTAGCGTTGCGTACTTGCCGGTGACTTCATGAACCGCAATTTCATTATTGCCATGGCGCTCGGTCTTTCCCACTTCAATGGTGTAATAGTCATGCGCCGCGACGTTATCGAATAATTGCTGCAATCTTTGAGCGACTGCTTCGGGCGTATGCGCAACGTTTCTATAGCCCTCGCCGTCTACCTGCGTAAGCAAAACTGTGTGGGTCGTTGAGGAATGGGCCGTACTGACATGATCCTGAAGACCCGCGGCTTTGATTCCTTCGTCGAGGGACACGCTTAATGCGTTAAATTTTCCTATGACCTCGCTGACGTTGTCCTGTGTAATCCGCGAGGAATCGAATTTAAACAGAGCGGCAGGCACAACGTGCACACTTATGCCGTCTTTTTTAATAACTAGACCTTCCGGTGCGGCTTCGGCAGTCACAGCCGACCGCACTTCGGAGCGGCCGATGAGTCGGTTTAATATGGCCGGGGTCGAGCCGCGTCTTTCGAAAACGTGGCGGGCGTGAGATTCATATTGTTTATCGATAGCTGATTGAGGAACGAGCTGAACTAACTCCTCAAAAAGGCTGAGGTCCGCAAAATATTCGATCAGTTCCTGCGGCGTCCCCTGCCACCACTGCTGATCCGTCACGCGCGTGAGGATGTCGTCTTTCACGCCCGTCACTGCCGGTAAATCCGCCAAGGCCTTCTCATTCCATGCTTTGGTTTCGGCGGGATTATAAACAAGGAAAACAGGCTGGCGCTCATTGCCTTCCGGACGCGGATTGCGGTTAGCAAAAATGATCCGGATACCGCGATATTGAGTATAAGAAATTAACTCGGCGGCTTGCCGGCGGTAATCGCGGTAAATCCGGTCACCCGGGCGAGGTTCTTCATAGCCGGGCTCAAAGTAGCTGCTGCCCCGCACTTCGGAACGGGCTTTGGGCAGACGGGATACCGCGGTGTCGCTTAAATCAATGCCGGCATCGGCGGCAAGGCGGAGGAGTTCATCGTGATCGGCTTGGGTGAGAAGATGAGTCTGCGCGGGCGCTGTGTTTTGAAGAAGACGGTTGCTGCGGTCGGAAATAATGTCGCGGGCGATCCGCTTTTTATCGGAGACGTTAACCCTCCGCAGCAGATACTGATCGAGAGACAAGAGGAGAGCGTCCTTGTCGAACCCGTCAATGCCCGTGGGTTTATCGAAGCCCTGGACCAGCCAGCCATTGCGGTCCAGCAGGCGCGCCAGTTGGTAAAGGGCGAAAAGAGGTTTGATGCGGGGCCAGCTTTCGGCCTCGCGTCTATTCTGGCGTTCAATCTCTTCAGCCTTGAATGAGTTGTAGTCGGTGAGCCCCGTCATCACGACGTAGACTTCTTTGTTCGTCACGGCGTCAACACGGTATTTGAACCCTTCACCTTTGTTCTTTACGGGATCCAATTTCTCCAAGAACTCCAGCAGGGCTTTAAGATAGACATTGCCGCCTTCCTGATTTAAAAACACTCCGACTTCACCCATATTATAAAAAGGCGTACGGATCGTCTTCGCGCCTTGCGCGGTAAAGGCCGCGCTCAAATCCCGGATTTCATCTTCAAGCGTTTTACCGCGAGTGCGCACTAAAGGCCGGTAGGATAAAAGTTCTTCTAAGGTGTCCGCAGCAGGCCGATTGATGAAACGCAGATCTCGGGCCAGCTCTTCAACTTGGGACCGGCTGGCTGCAATCACATTTTCCAGATAAATATCAATTTGGGCCTGCTTATAAGGGGCCCCGCCGTAGACGCTCAATGCTCTAAGATCCAACAATTGCGCGATCAACTCTTTATTAAAGCCCGTCTGCGACAAATCAATTTCACGTCCGTCCGGCAGCTTCAGCACCCGCACTTCGGAGCGGGCCGACTCAACAGCCCATTCAATGAATGTATCGATATTTTGGCTGACGAAGTTATCGTTGTTCCAAGCTTGCTTCGTTCTGCGCTGATCTAACTCCGGCAGCAACCGTTCATACAAAGCGTACGCGCTGTCTTTTCCAAGGCCGGAAGCAACCGTTCTAGAAATTCCTTTTACCGTATTGCGAAGATCGACGACTTGATCCAAGGCCGCTTCAATTTCGCGGTCGCGATAGGTCTTAGTCCTTTGGCCGTTGATCGAAACTTCATAAGTGCCGTTGTCTTTTGTGATACTGACTGTCAAAAAGGCTTCTTTAGCCAGCTTGATTTTCTTTGACTCAACAACCTTGCGCACTTCGGAGCGCGGAGACGGATTATCAACGGTCCAGGCGCCGGTCAAGAAAGTCAAAAGAGACTGACTGTCGGCGGCATTTAAATATTTGTCGGTAAAAATGTCGGCTTTGTCGTATCGCGCAGCAATTGCTTTGGCTTGGTCGATTAACTCGGGTTTAGCCATCGCGCTTCGCAGACGCCGTTCATTCGCCTCATCGCCGATCACCCGTTTCGCCTCATCCACAAGCGGGCCGTCCGCGATTGCTTTCAGATACCGGAAATAGCCCATTAATTCGTCTTGCCACTCTGTCGAGTTTTTTTGCTTCATCCGCACTTCGGAGCGGGCGCGGTAAATAACCGATAAGGGTGATTGAAAGATGAACCAGTTCAGGACATCCGGATTGGTCTCCCTATTTATAGATGTCAAAACTCCGCGTTTGCCCATATCGCCGATATAACCGGAAACAACAATTGGCTGAGCCGGATCCACAACATTTTTACCCTGAATAGTCTGCACATTCTTGGCAAGAATACTCTTAACATCCCACCAGCCCAACAGCTGAGGTTCAATTTCGATTTGCACTTCAACTTGCCGCACTTCGGAGCGCTTGGAATCATCAGATAACTGCGCATTCTTCCTTGCCAGCCTGTCAATTTTCTGCTGGGCCTCTTGTACAAAATTTTCACGGTTGGCTTGGCGGTTTTTAGCAACCGTAGGATACAGGGTTTGGAATATCCACGGTTCATTCCCGTAAGTTTCCTGCTGGCTCTTTAAATCAGCTATTTTTGTATTGTTGGCTTGAATTTTTGCCTGTTTACTTTTATTTGTATCGTTCCGCACTTCGGAGCGCCCGCCACTAACCCGTTGGCGGACAGACTGGGCAGCGGCGAAATTGGGAGCGAGGGTTTCGCGGGTCACGACGACTCTCTTGATTTGAGTGGGAACTGTAACAACTAAGGGCTCGGTGACCAAACTGCCGGGCATGGGCAAGAGGCTCCACTTAATTTCCGGCTTGCCGCCCTGGCCTTCGAAGCCGGCTTGCAGGCCGTACTCACCGCTAAAAAGCGTTTCATTGACCTGCGCGATTTGAGACAGCTTGCCAAGATCTGCAAAGGCCTGCGTGGCCGCTTCCGCGGCACTGCCCATACTGCTGACAAAATCCTGTTTATTGAGGCCAAGGCCCTGCAATTCTTGAACGCCTTGCATGTAAAAGGGCGCGGTGTTGCGCGTGGCTTCGGTGAAAATCGTGGGGATGCGGTGTAAAACCGATTCGAGATATTCATCGCGGCCGGTAGTATCGGAAATTTTAGGGCTTACAAGGGCGTAATTATAATCAAGCGATTCAAAATGTTCACGAAATGGTTCGGCGTGAAAACCGCCGGTAATGACCGCGGCCTTTTCGATGTTCATTTCTTGCATGCGGGCCGCCAAATTTTCCGTCATGCCCGAATCGCGCTCTTTGGTGGTGCGATAAAATTCCAGCGCCTTTTCATATAAATCATTGATGTCTTTTAAATGATCAAACCGGACGTTTTTGACGCGCCGGCTGCCGTTTAAAGTCTTAAAGCGCGCGATCATGGCTTCGGGCCGCATCTCGGCCGAACGCGCCTGGATTTTTTCGTAATCCGCGGGCACAAGCTCAATCGCAAAAAGTTTTTTCAGCAGGCGGTAGTCTTTTAAGAGTTCGAGGACTTTCTTTTCTTCCGGCGTTTCGGCGAGCCGGCCGGCGATTTTGTCGGTGAGCTTGTCCATTTCACCCATCAAGAGCGCGCCTTTGATTTCGCTCTGCAGGATCAAGTGGCCGATGAAGCGGCTGACATTGGGATAGGCTTTGTAATTAAAATTGGCGGGAAGGGCGCCGGCCATCTTTTCGAACAGCAGGCCGGTTTCGGGATCGGCCAATTGATGGCGCGACACGGGCGAAGAAAGCAGGTGCTCCACGCGCTCGCGCACCGGGGCCGGGACGCGGCGGATAGCTTTCAGGAATTGACCGCGTTCCTTTGCAAAGGCGGCGGTATCGAGCTGTTTTTCCAGCTCGCCCAGCTTGAAAAGGCGCACAAGCATGGGCCAGTCCAATTGCCAGGCGGCGTCCGAGAGGTCCATGTCCAGGCGGCGGCTCGCTTCCCCTTTCAGGAATGCAAGCCACTCGGGCATCGGAAGAGTTTTGGCTTCGAAATTATCAAGGCGGGAGAGAAATGCGCGCAGGTCTTTGTTCAGATAAGGGCTCGTGAGCCGCTCGATCTGCATGTTCATGTCATTTAAGAATGAAGACGTTTTTTCCTGGTCAATCAGCACGGCCTTGAACGCTTCGCCGTTCGCGCGGTAAGACGCGGCATTTTCAATGCCGTGACCTTGCGCGTCTAAAGTTTCGAGCAGGAAGAGTTCTTCGCCTTTGACCAGCGCTTTTTTCGTCAGTTCATCCGCGATCTGCATCGTGAGCGGCATATCGTCAGGGAAAAGGCGCAGCAGCTCGGGGCGCAGTTTGTACGCGCTGCCTTCAATAAAGACGTGGCGGATTCCGTATTGATCGTGGAGGTGATGCAGGATGGCCTGGATTTTTTTCTGCGCGTCTAAATTGCCGTGCGCGGTTTGAATGTGGACGAGGGCCGGTCCGCTGCCGCTATTGAGATATTCAATGGTGCCGAGGTCGGGCGGGAGATCGAGATCAAATGCGGCCGCGGGAATGATTTCATTAATGAAAGGCGCAGGCGCCTGCACCGGCGCGGCTTGCGCGGCTTGGGAGGTACTAAAGAAAATCAGCGTTAAAAGGGAGAATAGTTTTCTAACTGATTTTTTCATAGGATTTATTGCACTTTGTTAAGATGCTCAGGAAGTTTACCATGCGGCTTTTTTCTTTGCAAGACGGATTAAAGGCATAAGTGCTTAATTTGAAACAAGTTAGCTGATTTGTGGGTATGCGCGAAAATGCTTGCGGAAGCATAAACGTGCTCGTCATTGCGAGGAGGCCGGAGGCCGACGAAGCAATCTAGCAACGCAGATTGCTTCAGCACGATCTTGTTGCCTCGCAAAGACGGCTGGCTACAGGGACTGCAGAATAGCTTCGACTTCTTTGCGGGGCTGCGCGGCCTCAGTGACCGGCCGGCCGACTACTATATAGTTAGCGCCCAAGGCCAGCGCCTCGCGCGGGGTCATGACCCGCTTCTGGTCATCCTTGGCCACGCCCTTGCCCTTTTCCTCGAGCCGGATCCCCGGCGTGAGAATGATGAAATCAGAGGGGAATTCCTTGCGCAGCATGACAATTTCCTGCGGCGAGCAGACCACCCCGTCGAGCTTGGCCTTTTTGGCCTGCCGCGCCAAATGCAGGACTTGCTCGTTCAAATTGCGCGTAATGCCTAAGTCCGCCAGCTGCTCTTCATTATGACTGGTGAGGATGGTCACGCCCAAGACCAGCGGCCGCTTTTTGGCGTCCTTCACCCGCTCATCCACGATTTGGCGGGTCTTTTTCATCATTTCCAGCCCGCCCAGCGTGTGCACATTGAAAATAGCCACTTCATCGTGGGCGCAGATCACGGCCGCGGTCTTGGCCACGGTATTCGGGATATCGTGCAGCTTTAAATCCAGAAAAATGCGCGCGCCGCTTTTTTCCACCAGCTCCACGGCCTGCCAGCCGTGCGCGGAAAAAAGCTCGAAGCCGATTTTATAAAAAGAGACTGCGCCTTCCAGCTCGCGCAGGATTTTTTTGACCATTTCGAGGCTGGGGCTGTCCAGCGCAATAACAAGTCGAGGATCAGCGGTGCAGATTTTAGGTTTCATAATATAAAATTCTAAATTTTAAACTCTAAACAAGAACGAAATTTAAAAATCTAAATTACAAACATTTTTGGAATTTAGGATTTGAGATTTGTTTAGAATTTAGGATTTAGAATTTACCCTCCGATCGCGCAGGCGCGGTCTTCGGTGCCGGCCCGGAAACTGCCGCGCAATTCGTCGATATGTTTAAAATTATGGCGCACGCAATAGTCCTGGATGCCTTTGAGAATGTCCATGGTCGCCCCCGGATGCACAAATGTGGCCGTGCCCACGGCCAAGAGGTCGGCGCCGACAATCAAAAATTCCAGGGCGTCCTGCGCCGTCATGATTCCGCCCGAGGCCACGACCGGCACTTTGAATTTTTTCTTGGCCTCGTAGACAAAGCGCAGGGCCACCGGCTTAATGGCCGGGCCGCTCAAGCCACCCGTGACATTGGCAATGCGCGGCCCCCTTTTTTCGATATCGACCGCCAGGCCCTTGAGCGTATTGATCAGGCTGAGTCCGTCCGCACCGGCCTTGAGCACATCTTCGGCAATTTCCAGGACATCGCCGAGCTCCGGCGATAATTTCGCGAAAAGCGGCATTTTGGTTTCGGCGCGCACGGTTTTCATGACATCGATAATTCGCTCGCGCTTGCGCATAAAAGAAACGCCGCCCTTTTCCACGTTCGGGCAGGATAAATTGACTTCAATCGCCTTCACCACATTTTTATGCTTGTCGAGCGTCTTCGTCAGTTCCTTAAAATCCGTAAGCTCCTCCCCGGCAATATTGACGATGAGCGGGGTCTCAACTTTGGCGAAATGCGGAATTTTTTCGCGGATAAAATCTTCGAGGCCTTTATTCTGAAGACCGATGGCGTTCAGCATGCCGCTGGCAGTTTCGCAGATCCGCGGCATGGGATTGCCGGCGCGCGGCTTCAGCGTAATCGTTTTGGTAATGATGGCGCCGAGGCGGTCGTAATCCACGAACGATTTATATTCGTCTTTAACACCGAAAGTACCGGAAGCGACAGTGACTGGGTTGCGGAAAATAACGTCTTTAATTTTTGTTGTGAGATCCATCATATCAAGCTTTCCCCTTCTCCCCTTGGGGAGAAGGTTGGGATGAGGGGAGAACGCTTTTTCCCTCACCCTGCCCTCTCCCAGCGGGAGAGGGGGTTGCTTCCCATTCGCTGATCCGTTCAAACGGGAACACCGGGCCCTGAGTGCAAGACGCAACCCAGCCGTCCGGCGTCAATACCATACAGCCCAGGCAGGCGCCTACGCCGCAGGCCATCGGCTTATCGATCGAGGCTTCGCCCGCAATGCCGCGCTTCTTTGCAATCTTGAAGACGGCCTGCATCATCGGCGTCGGGCCGCAGGTCTGGATAAACAGGTTTTCCGGCTTTTCTTTGGTCAGTAATTCTTCCAGCAGGGCCGTGACATAACCCTTGGTTCCGAAGCTGCCGTCGTTCGTGGAGTACAAGACCTTGCCTTTGACTTTGGCCATTTCGCGCTTGGGCATGATCTCTTCCTTGCTCTTAGTGCCGATCAGCACATAATCCGCGCCCACGGTTTCGGAGAGGAAAATCAAAGGCGGCACGCCGACACCGCCCGCGATCAAGACGCGTTTACGCCGGCCGACTTTCTGCGTGAAGGATTTACCCAGCGGCCCGGCGATTTGCAGTGTTTCGCCTTTTTGGCGCGCGGAAAGCAGCGCCGTGCCCCGGCCCAGGATTTCATAAAGGACTTCGACTTGATCGCCGTTCACGCGGTAATAGCTGAAGGGCCGGCGCAGAAAGGGATCGCCGGTGGGTTCGACCTGCATTTGCATAAACTGACCGGGCAGGACGTGGCGGTTCAGAAAACGCGACCGGAAAACGAGCTTAAAATACTTGCCGTTTACTTTCCGGTTTTCGAGGATGGCGACAGTTTCGTCGTGCATTATTTTTTCGCGGCAACAGCTTGAGGCGCTGATGGTTTGTGGGGCGCGGCCGGATAATAATCCTGCATGGCCTTCACTTCCAACCCTTTGCCGCGCACGGCCTCGAGCGCAGTCACCACGGCCTTGGCCGCGCTCAAAGTCGTAATGCACGGGACATTGAATGAAACCGCGAGCGAGCGGATCTTGGCTTCGTCCAGGACCGGCCCTTTGCCGCTGGGCGTATTGATAATGACCTGGATCTCGTTATTGCGGATGCGGTCCGCAATATTCGGGCGGCCTTCGGCAATTTTCAGGACCACGTCCGCGGGAATCTTTTTTTCCTGCAGGACGCCGGCAGTCCCTGACGTCGCGACAATTTTATAGCCCATCTCGTGGAATTTCTTGGCGATGGGGATGACCTTTTCGCGGTCGCTGCGCTTGACGCTGATAAACACGCGGCCCTCATGCGGAATATGGCAGGACGCCGCCACCTGCGATTTATAGAATGCGCGCGGAAAATCCACGTCAATACCCATGACTTCGCCCGTGGATTTCATTTCCGGCGAAAGAATAATGTCCACACCCGGAAATTTGATGAATGGAAAAACCGATTCTTTCACGGCCACGTGCTTGGGAACAAACTCTTTAGTAAAACCGAGCTCCTGGAGCGTTTTGCCGCCCATGACTTTGGCTGCGAGTTTCGCGAGCGGCACGCCGATGGTCTTGCTCACAAAGGGCACGGTGCGCGAGGCGCGCGGGTTCACTTCCAAACAAAAAATCTTATCGCCCTGGAGCGCGTACTGCACATTCATCAGGCCCACGATGTTCAATTCCTTGGCAATCTGCTTGGTCTTGAGCATGATTTCTTCGATCAAATCTTTTTTGAGCGAAAACGGCGGGATCACGGAAGCACTGTCGCCCGAATGGATGCCCGCTTCTTCAACGTGCTCCATCACCGCTCCCACCACGAAGGTTTTGCCGTCGCCGATTAAATCCACGTCGACCTCAATGGCGTCTTCCAGATATTTATCGATCAAAATCGGGTGTTCGCCGCTCGCATCCACCGCGCGCTGGACGTATTTTTTCAAAAAATCCTCGTCGTAGACAATTTCCATGGCCCGGCCGCCAAGCACATAGGAAGGCCGCACGACCACGGGATAACCGATCCTGCGCGCCACCACCGCGGCTTCCTCATAGGTGCGCGCAATGCCATTAGCCGGCTGGCGCAAATCAATTTTCTCGAGCAGTTTCTTGAATTTATCGCGGTCCTCGGCAATATCAATGGCGCTCGCCGAAGTGCCCAGGATTTTAACGCCGTGCGCTTCCAAGCCTTTGGCCAAATTAAGCGGCGTCTGGCCGCCCAGCTGGACAATCACCCCGACCGGCTTTTGCTGTTCATAAATATTGAGCACATCTTCCATCGTGAGCGGCTCAAAAAACAATTTGTCGGAGGTATCATAATCCGTGCTGACTGTTTCCGGATTGGAATTGACCATGATGGTTTCAAAGCCCAGTTCTTTGAGCGCGAATGCGGCATGGACGCAGCAGTAATCGAACTCAATCCCCTGCCCGATGCGGTTCGGCCCGCCGCCTAGGATCATAACTTTAGGTTTGGAACCGACCTCGGCTTCATTTTCATCTTCGTAGGTGGAATAGTAATAGGGCGTGAAGGCTTTGAATTCCGCGGCGCAAGTATCGACCAGCTTATAAACCGGCTCGAGCTTGACCGATTTGCGCAGCTTCCGGACTTGGTCTTCGGTCATGTCCCAGAGAAATGCCAGCTGCCGGTCCGAAAAACCGTACTGCTTGGCTTTCTTTAACAAAGCACGGAATTTGTCATCCTGAGGCGTTTTTCGCCGAAGGATCTCGGGATCCTTCGCTTCGCTCAGGATGACAGCTTCGAAGTCAATGATCTGTTTCATCTGCGTCAGGAACCACGGATCAATCCAGGTAATTTTGTAGATTTCGTCCACGGTCATGCCGCAAAGGAAAGCGTATTTGAGATAAAATACCCGGTCTTCTTTGGGAATTGAAATGTAGCTTGTGATTCTGTGGATGAGATTCTCATTCCCCTTGGCTTCTTCGATGAATTTCAAATATTCCGCGCGTGTCGTGAGCTTGCGGTCAAAAACTTTGTCCGCGCCGTCGCCGCCCAGGCCGAAACGCTTGGTTTCAAGCGAGCGCAGGCCCTTTTGCAGCGCTTCCTTAAACGTGCGGCCGATGGACATGGCCTCACCTACCGATTTCATCTGGGTGGTCAGCGTGGTATCCACGCCTTCGAATTTCTCAAAGGCAAAGCGCGGGATTTTCACCACCACATAATCGATCGAGGGCTCGAAGGAGGCCGGCGTGTAGCGCGTAATATCATTGGAAATTTCATCGAGCGTGTAGCCGACGGCCAGTTTCGCGGCAAATTTGGCAATCGGAAAACCCGTGGCTTTGGAGGCCAGCGCCGAGGAGCGCGAGACGCGCGGGTTCATCTCGATCACGGTCATGCGGCCCGTTTTGGGATGAATGGCAAATTGGATGTTGGAGCCGCCGGTCTCAACGCCGATCTCAGAAATAATGGCGCGGCCCGCGTCGCGCATGCGCTGATATTCCTTGTCGGTCAGCGTTTGCGCCGGCGCGACCGTAATCGAATCGCCCGTATGCACGCCCATGGGGTCAAAGTTTTCGATTGAACAGATGACGACAAAGTTATCGCGGATGTCACGCATGACCTCGAGCTCAAATTCTTTCCAGCCCAGAATCGACTCTTCGATCAAAACTTCGTGAATCATGCTGTAGTCCAGACCGACGCGCGCGGTCTTTTCCAGCTCTTCTTTATTGAAGCAAATGCCGCTGCCCGAACCGCCCAGCGTGAAACTGGCGCGCACAATCACGGGATAACCGATTTCCTGCGCTTTTTGCAGGGCCTCTTCGACGGTATAAGCAAAACTGGAAATGGGCAGGTCCAGGCCGATTTTCTGCATGGCCTTCTTAAACTTTTCGCGGTCCTCGGCCTTTTTAATGGCCTCGTACTTGGCGCCGATCAGTTCCACATTGTATTTCTGAAAAACCCCCGCTTCATAGGCCTTCACCGCCAGGTTCAGCGCGGTCTGGCCGCCCATGGTCGGCAGGCAGGCATCGGGCTTGTCCTTGATGATGATTTTTTCCAAGTATTCGAGGGTGATGGGCTCAATATAAGTGCGGTCTGCGGTTTCCGGATCAGTCATGATCGTGGCCGGATTGGAATTGATCAGAATGACTTCATAGCCTTCTTCACGCAGGGCCTTGCAGGCCTGCGTGCCGGAATAGTCAAACTCGCAAGCCTGACCGATAATGATCGGCCCGGAGCCGATGATCAGGATTTTTTTAATGTCCGTTCTTTTGGGCATTCGTCACTTACCTTTTTCAATCAAATCGTAAAAACGCTCAAATAAATAACTGCTGTCATGCGGCCCCGGCGAATTCTCCGGATGATACTGCACGGAAAAGACCGGCCATTTTTTGTGGCGCAGGCCTTCGCAGGTCTTGTCGTTCAAATTAATGTGCGTAAGTTCCACTTCGTCCTTGGGCAAAGATTCCAAGTCCACGACAAACCCGTGGTTCTGCGAGGTAATTTCAATTTTCTGGGTCTTGAGGTCCATCACGGGATGATTGCCGCCGCGGTGGCCGAACTTGAGTTTTGAAGTCGTGCCGCCGAGCGCGAGTCCCAGCATTTGATGGCCGAGGCAAATCCCGAAAATCGGCGTTTTACCGAGCAGGCCTTTCACGGTATCGACCACATACGTCACGGCCGCGGGGTCGCCTGGGCCGTTGGAAAGAAAGACACCTTCAGGTTTCATCGCCAGGATGTCCTGGGGCTTGGTCGATGCGGGCACGACATCCACATCAAAGCCGTGCTGATTGAGCTGGCGCAGGATATTGTGCTTAATGCCGCAGTCAATGGCCACGATCTTGTGCTTTTTGCCGGACTTAGTTTTTCCCCATTTGAATTCTTCCGCGGTTTGTTCTTCAAACCGGTAGGGTTTTGAGCAAGTCACTTCTTTCACAAGATCAATCCCCACAATGCTCGGTGAATCTTGCGCCTTTTTTACAAGTTTTTTGTGATCGCCTTCAAGGGTGGAAAGAATTCCCTTTTTGGCGCCGTGGTCGCGCAAATGTTTGACAAGTTTGCGCGTATCCAGGCCCTCGATGCCCATCTTTTTATATTTTTTAAGATATTCGCCGAGCGGTATTTCGGAGCGGTAATTGCTGACCACGGGGCTCAATTCCTTAATGATCAGGCCTTCGGCCCAGGGATGGTAGGATTCCGCGTCCGCTTGATTGATGCCGTAATTGCCGATATGCGGGTACGTCATCGTGACGAGCTGCCCTTTATAGGAAGGGTCGGTCAGGATTTCCTGATAGCCCGTGAGCGAGGTATTAAAGACCACTTCCCCGTAGATTTCGCCCTCGGCGCCGAAGCCTTCGCCCTCAAACACCAGCCCGTCTTCCAGTGCCAGCCAAGCTTTCATATAATTCCCTTCAAAACTTCCACATTTTTCCCACGCAAAAAGTGGCGATGACTTTGCCTTTTAATTTGTGATTCATGAAACACGAGTTCCGTGATTTGGAACGGATTTCAGCGACGGTCACTTTCCATTCCAGGTTGACATCCGCGAGCACGAAATTGGCTTCGGTGTCTTTTTGCAGCGCGGCAAAGGACGGGTCCAGCCCCAGAATTTCGCGCGGCCGCGCCGACATGATTTCCGCGATCCGGCTGAGCG
>ORMF011319636.1_pt1 | contig 15150 bp, 14 predicted proteins | sample 1779871 | NCBI WGS metagenome assembly ORMF01 (sample SAMEA104232316, study PRJEB22302) | groundwater metagenome | biome: forest; feature: aquifer; material: groundwater | place: USA | collected 2011-08-07 | depth 5.4 m | reverse complement strand
GAGGGCGCTGGATACGGGGGCCGGCACGCCCGCCAATCCAGCAGTCGCGGCCGCCGGAGCCCGCGCGGGGCTCGCCTCGCGCACGAACGTCGCGTTCTCGATCCCGATGCTCTTCATGATGGGCGCGGCCAGCCACCTGCCCATGCCGAGGCCCAGCTCCGGCGGGGCCTTCTGGCTGATCGCGCTGATCATCATCGCGCTCGTCGAGTGGAACTGCCTCGCCTTCGCCCCCGGCAAGCCCACGACGAAGGCGCTCGGCACGGTCAAGGGCACGCTCTGGTTCGGCTTCATCCTGACGGCGGTCTTCTATCTACTCTTCGAGGTAATGAAGAAGAGCGGCTAGCAGGGCGCCGAGAAGGGTCCAGATGCGAGGCGGCGCCCGACGGCCGCAGGCGAGGCGTACTCTCTGTACGTTGAGCGTGCGGCCGAAGGCGCCAACGAAGCAGATGGGTCCTTATCGGCGGCCTGCAGGTCAGCCGCGAAGGTCCTCGAGCAGCTGCGCCTTTGTCTCGGCCGTGAGCTCGACGCGGGCGCGCAGGGCGGGATGGTCCACCACCAGATGGACGGGCGCGCTCGCGAAAGCACGGACGGCCTCGGGCGGGAACTCGAAACGGACGAAGTGGACGGCTGAGAGCTTGCCCTTCTCCTCGTCGGAGTGTCCGGCCTCGAACTCGCCCGGCAGAGCGAAGTCCTTGCCGACCTGGATCCAGACCGTCGGCCCCACGTCGATGCCCCCGGCGTCGATACCCCCCGCGTCGATTCCAATGAACCGGTCGAGCACGGCCTGGATCTGGTCCTTGTCGGTGATCTCGATGAAGAGCGTGGCGCTGAGCTCGCCCGGGCCCGGGAGCAGGGCGTTGTAGACGTCGAGCTCGTCCTGGACGCGGGCGTCGTCCGTGATCCGTTCGACGCGGCACATCTCCTGGATCTGGAAGATCACGGTGTCGCGGTTCTCGAAGACGAAGGAGAGGTGCTCGCCCACGGGCACCCGCCGCACGCGCTTGAGATCGATCACCCTCCCCCGCATTTCGGCACGGACCTTCTCGTAATCGAAGAAGTTCAGGACGTCCTTCAATTGGATCTTGTCATGACCCGTCGGGCTCATGGTTCCTCGATCCCGTAGGCTTCGGCGAGGATGCTGATCGGGTGGCGGGCCTCCAGCCCTGTGCCTTGCTTGATCTGGAGCGCCGCCAGCGGACAGTCCGTCGCGACACAATCCGCGCCGGCCTCGCGCACGCCTTTGAAGAGCGGCTCGGCCAGCTTCATGGACAGCTGGAAGTATTCCTTCTTCATCCCCCACGTGCCGTCGACGGCGGAGCATTTCTCTATGGTCTCGACCTCCGCGCCCGTCAGGCGCAGCACGTCGGCCGACTTCGTGCCCATGTTCTGCGCCTTGAGGTGACAGGGCAGCTGGTAGGCGATCTTCCTCGGAGCATTCGGGAACCGCGTATCGAGCTGTCCGGCGGCGTGGAGCCCTGCCAAGTACTCGAAGAGGTCACGCGTGTGGCCGGCAACCAGGTTCGCGTCCTCGGATCCGTCGAGCCAGGGGTACTCCTGCTTGAGCATGTAGGAGCAGGTCGGCCCCGGCACCACGATCTCGCGCCCTTGCCTGACGGCCTCCGCCAGCGACTTGACGTTGTCGGCGATGAGACCCTTCGCCTCCTTCACCGCCCCGCCGTCGAGATACGGCATGCCGCAGCAGCGCTGCGCCGGCAGCGAGACGTTCACCCCGTTTCGCTCGAGCACGGCGACGGCCGCCTTGCCCGTCGCGGGGTCATTGAACTCGACGGAGCACGTGGCGAAGAGCGCCACCCGAGCCCGAGGCCGGAAGGACGGCGCTTTTCGCCGATCGAACCAGGCCGAGAAGGTCTCGCGGTGGAAGGGCGGCAGCTGCCGGTCCTTGTGGATGCCGACAGCGGCCTGCATGAGCGCGCGCTGCGGCGGCAGCGAGGACACCCAATTGGACAGCGGCGCCGTCAGGCTCCCGAGGCGCCCGACCAGCTCGGTGTTGCCGAGGAACCGGTCCTGGAGGGTCACGCCTTTCTGCCTGGCGTCCGCCGAGCGCGAGCGGAGCATGAGCCGCGGAAAGTCTATCTGCCAGCGGTGCGGCGGCGTGTACGGACAGTGGTTGTAGCAGAGCTTGCACTGGTAGCAGAGGTCCACGACCTCCTTGACGTCCTTGGCCGGCAGCTTCTCGACGTCGCCGTCCACCGCCTCCGTGTCGAGCCGGTCGAACATGACCCTGAACGACGGGCAGAGCGGCAGGCAGCGCCGGCAGCCGCTGCAGAGGTCGTAGACGCGGCGCAGCTCGTGGTCGACCAGGTCCAGGTTCCAGAACCCGGGCTGCCGTATGTCCAGCGTCATGTTGGCAGAAACGGGCTAGATCGCCTCGGCTGGGTCCTTGCCCGCGATCTGCTTCAACCCCTTGGCGAAGCGGCCCGCGTGCGACTTCTCCGCCTTGGCCAGCGTCTCGAACCACTCGGCCAGCTCGGCGAAGCCCTCGTCGCGCGCGGTCTTGGCCATGCCGGGGTACATCTGCGTGTACTCGTAGGTCTCGCCCGCGACGGCCGACTTCAGGTTCGCCTCGGTCTTGCCGAAGGGCTCCCCCGTCGCCGGGTCACCGACTTCCTTCAGGAAGTCCATGTGCCCGAAGGCGTGGCCGGTCTCGGCGTCGGCCGTGTCCTTGAAGAGGCCGGCCATGTCCGGGAAGCCCTCGATGTCCGCCACGCGTGCGAAGTAGAGGTACCGGCGGTTCGCCTGCGATTCGCCGGCGAACGCGTCCTTGAGGTTGTCGTGGCTCTTGGTGCCCTTGAGGCTCTTGCCTGCCATGGTGTGTCTCCTGTTTTAGTTAACTCAGACTGTTGAGAAAACCTAGGGTGAACGGTGAGGCCGGGCCTTCGTGGACCGGCACTGCGGACAGCGGCCGAAGAACTCGATGCGGTGGTGCGTGATGGCGAGCCCGGTGCGCGCCGCGATCCGCACGCGGAGCGCCTCGGCGTGGGGCTCGGCCAGCGGGCCCTCGACGTCCACGATCCGGCCGCAGCGCACGCACGTGAAGTGGTGGTGCGCGTCCATGTTGGCGTCGAACCGGGCGTGCGGACCCGGAATCTCGGCCGCCAGCCCTTCGGCGACGAGGAGACGCAGGTTGCGGTAGACCGTGCCGAGGCTGACGCTCGGCAGCCGGCGGCGCACGAAACGGTAGACCCGCTCGGCCGTCGGGTGAGACTCCGTGCCGCGCAGCACCTCGAGGATCACCCGCCGCGGGCCCGTCAGCCGGAGACCGCGGGCTCGGAGGGCCGCATCGGAGCTCTTAGGAATGGTTCTCATTACGAAATGGAGGCTACACACCCGACGCCGGCCTGTCAAGGGAAGCGGGCCGAGGGGTGCGGCTGCGGCGACGTGGGGCGCCGCCGTCGGGTGGCAGGGGCAGCATCGAGAGAAGGACTGAGCTGGCTCTTACAATCCGCACAACCGTGCTCGTGGGCTTCCCCGGCGAGACCGAGGAGGCGTTCGAGAGCCTGCTGGCCTTCATCGAAGAGGCGGCCTTCGACCGCCTGGGCGTCTTCACCTACTCGGTGAATGAGCGCGCGGGCGATGAGCGCGCGGGCGATTGACACGCCGGAGGCCTTCACCTACCATCAGCGGGCACGTATGGAGCGCGAGGCGGACGTCGTCGTGGTCGGCGCGGGGATCGTCGGGTGCGCCACGGCCTACTATCTGGCCCAGCGTGGCGTGCGGGCCGTCGTCGTCGAGCGCGGCGCGGTCCTCGGTGAGCAGTCCCGGAAGAACTGGGGCTTCGTGCGCCAGCAGGGCCGGGACCCGCACGAGGTGCCCCTCATGATGGAGGCCAACCGCATCTGGCGCGGCCTCGAGCGGGAGCTGGGCGCCGACATCGAGTGGGTCCAGGGCGGCAACCTGGCGCTGGCCGCCGACCCGGCGCGAATGGCGCTCTTCGAGCGGTGGCTGGAGGTCGCGCGCCAGTTCGGCCTCGACACGCGGCTCCTTCGGTCGCGCGATCTGCCGGCGGTCGTGCCGGGGCTCGGGGGCGATTGGGTCGGCGGCATGCACACCCCGAGTGACGGCCACGCTGATCCGGGCAAGGCCACCGACGCCCTCGCCCGGGCGGCCGCGGCGCACGGGGCAGCCGTCCACCTGGGATGCGCAGTGGAGGGCGTCGCCACGCGCAACGGCGCGGTCAGTGCGGTTATCACCGAGCGTGGCGAGATCCGCACCTCGTGGCTGGTGTGCGCCGCGGGCGCCTGGTCATCGCGCCTCGCGCGCACCCTCGGTCTCGCGCTGCCTCAGCGCTGGGTGCGTGGCACCGTGGCCAGGACGACGCCGGCACCGGCCGTCACGCCTTGCGCCGTGTGGGGGCCCGGGGTGGCCTTTCGCCAGCGGAAGGACGGCTGCTTCAACATCGCCGCGGGCGGTGCGCTGGACCACGACGTCACGCTCGACTCGCTCCGGCAGATCCGCTTCTTCCTGCCCAACTACTGGAAGAACAAGGCGCTGTTCCGCTTCCACGTCGGACCGCCACTGGTTCAGAGCCTCATGGCCGCGCTTCCGGGATCGTCGGCGCGGCGCCACCCGCTCATCTGGGACCGCGGCATCGAGCCCCGGCCGAACCCCGCCAAGGTCCAGCGCAGCTTCGCCGAGCTGCAGCGCCTGCTGCCGTCGCTGCCGCGGCTCGGCATCGCCGAGAGCTGGGCCGGCTACATCGACGCCACGCCCGACCTGGCGCCCGTGCTCGGCGAGGCCCCCGGGCTCCGCGGCTTCGTGTTCGCCACGGGGTTCAGCGGTCACGGGTTCGCCATGGGGCCCGTGGCGGGGCGGCTGGTCTCCGAGCTGATCGTGGACGGCAAGCCGTCGCTCGACATCGCCCCCTTTCGCTTCTCGCGCTTTGCCGAGAAGGCGGTCGGCAAGCCGCGCAACGTCCTGTGAGCCCCGCGGCCGCGCCTCGCCTGCGGGGCTACACCATCGCCCTCGACGTAGGCGGCACGTTCACCGACGTGACGCTCCTTGACCCAGCGACGGGACGGCTCTGGATCACCAAGACGCCCACCACGCCCCGCGACCCCTCGGAGGGCTTCCTCGTCGGCGTGGATAAGGTGCTGCGGATCGCCGGTGCTCACTCGGGCGGGCTCGGGCAGGTGCTCCACGGCACGACCACGGCCACCAACGCCATCCTCGAGGATAAGGGGGTCCCGACCGGGCTCCTCACGACGGCGGGGTTCCGCTACGTGCTCGAGATCGGGCGCCACGACATCCCGCGCCGGGCCAACATGTTCGCCTGGGTGAAGCCGTCGCGGCCCGTGCCGCCCGAGTTGATCTTCGAGATCCCCGGGCGGATCGGGGTGGACGGACAGGAGATGGAGCCCGTGACCGAGGGCGCAGTGCGCGCCGCCGCGCGGCACCTGCGCGAGGCGGGGGTCGTCTCGGTGGCCGTCTGCTTCCTGCACAGCTACGCCAACGACACGCACGAGCGCAGGGCCCGGGAGGTCCTGCTCGAAGAGCATCCGGGCTGCGCGGTCTCCCTGTCCAGCGAGGTGCTACCGGTGTTCCGCGAGTACGAGCGCACCATGGCCACCGTTCTCAACGCCTACGTGCAGCCGCTGGTCGGGCGGTACGTGGAGCGCCTCGAGGAGCGGCTCCTCTCGCGAGGGATCTCGGCGCCGCTGCGCATCATGAAGTCCAACGGCGGTGTCGTCGGAGCGGACGTCGTACGCTGGCAGTCCATCCACACCGCGCTGTCCGGGCCGGCGGCCGGCGTGGTCGGCGCGCGCCTGGTGGGCGGGGCGGCAGGGTTCGAGGATCTCATCTCGGTGGACGTCGGGGGCACCAGCGCCGACGTCTGCCTGATCCGCGGCGGCGAGGCGGAGCTCACCGTCGAGGGGACCGTCGGCGCCTGGCCGCTCCACCTGCCGATGATCGACATCCACACCATCGGCGCGGGGGGTGGCTCTATTGCGCGGGTCGCGGATGACGGCACGCTGACGGTGGGGCCCGAGAGCGCCGGGGCCGATCCGGGGCCGGCGTGCTACGGCGCCGGCGGGGAAGAGCCGACGGTCACGGACGCCCACCTCGTCCTCGGCCGCATCTCGTCACATCTGGTGGGCGGCGAGATCGCGCTGGATGTGGAGCGCTCCCGGCGAGCCATCGAGGAGCGCGTGGCCCGGCCCCTGGGACTCAGCCTCGAGGCGGCGGCGGACGGGATCCTCGACATCGTGAACAACAACATGGTCGGCGCCATCCGCCTCGTCTCGGTGGAGCGCGGCTACGACCCGCGCGACTTCGCCCTCTTGCCCTTCGGGGGCGCGGGCCCGCTCCACGGGGCGGACCTGGCGACGCTTCTGGGGATGCGCACGGTCGTGGTCCCGCGCCACCCGGGCGTGCTGTCGACCTTCGGGCTGCTGGGCACCGAGGTGCGGAACGACTACGCCCGCACGAGTCTGCAGAAGCCGCCGGACTACGATCTCGAGGCGATCGCCGCCGTCTACGCCGACCTGGAGCGGCAAGCCCAGGCGTGGCTCGCCGCGGAGGGCGTGCCGCCGGCGCGCCGCCGCCTGCGCCGGCTGGCGGACCTGCGCTACCGGCATCAGGGCTTCGAGATCACGGTGCCATGGGAGGAGCGCGGTCTCTCGCCGGACACCCTCATCCGGCGCTTCCACGCGCGCCACCGCCAGCTCTATACCTACGCGCTGGAGGACGCGCCGGTGGAGATCGTCACCCTGCGGGTGGCCGCGGCGGGCCGCGTGCGGCGCTTTGCCCTGCCGACCCTCGATGCCCGCCGGAGGCCGGCCCGGCGCGCGCGCCCAGGTGGGCGGCGGGTCTACTTTGCGGGCGCGGGCTGGGTGAGCTGCCCGTGCGTGGACCGCGCGGCGCTCGGGGTGGGCGCGGTCCTCGCGGGGCCGGCCATCGTCGAGCAGCTGGACTCGACCACCGTGGTGTGGTCGGGGCAGCGGGCGACGGTGGACCGGCATGGGAACCTGATCGTTCGGCTGGGCGCCGTCCGGGGGCGCGCGGCGGCGCGCGGCGTACGAAGGGGCAGGCGGTGAGGGGTGCGCGCGCGCGGCGGCGCGCGGGAGCTCCGGCGGCGGCCGATCCCCAACCCGATCCGGTCACGCGCGAGATCGTCAAGGGCGCGCTCCGGGCGGCCCAGGCCGAGATGGAGGCGGTGATCGAGCGCACAGCCATGTCGCCCTTCATCCGCGAGAAGAAGGACTACTTCGCCGGCATCCTCGACGCCCGCGGGCGGGTGGTGTGCGGGACCATGGTCCCGCTGTTCGGCAACCTCACGGAGATCATCTTCCAACAGTACCGGCCCGAGACCATGCGGCCCGGCGACCTCTACTGGTACAACGACTGCTACGGCTCGCGTGGCGGCGTGTCCCACTCGCCGGACATGGTGTTCGCCGCGCCCGTGTTCCACCAGGGCCGGCTGGTGGCGTTCTCGCAGACCTGGGGGCACTTCTGGGACATCGGGGGTATGCGGGCCGGCAGCATCTCGCCTGACGCCACCGAGATCTTCCACGAGGGCATCATCGTCCCGGCCGTCCGCATCTACCGGGAAGGCGTGCTCAACGACGAGGCCTTCCGCATCTTCGTCCGCAACTCGCGCTTCCCCGACATCCTGCAAGGGGATATCCGCGCGGTGCTGGCCGGCTGCCGGCTCGGCGAGCGCCGCGTGCAGGAGCTGTTCGAGCGCTTCGGCGCCGCGACCGTGCTCGAAGCCTGGGCGTTCTTCGAGCGGCAGTGCCGCGACACCATCCGGAAGACGCTCGAGTCGCGCATCCCGGACGGCGCCTACGAGAGCGAGGACGCGGTGGACGGCGACGGTATGAGCGGGCGGCCCTTCCACGTGCGGATGCGCCTCACGAAGGACGGCGGGCGGATCGCCATCGACACGCGGGAGAGCGACGACCAGGCCAAGGGGCCGATCAACTTCATCATGCACGAGAGCGTGCCGAAGCTGATCATCGGCATCTACCTGCTCTCGGGCCACCCGACCGTCCTCCTCAACGACGGCGCGCAGGACGCGATCGACGAGGTGCGAGTGCGGCCTGGGAGCATCCTGCAGCCCCACTGGCCCGCGGCTCTCGGCAACCGCGCGCACACCCTGGCCCGCGTGCAGTCCAACGTGCTGGCACTCCTGGCTCTCGCGACCGGCGGCGACGTGCCGGCCTCCAACTCCGTCTACAACATCTACTTCCTGCGCGGCTTCGACCGGGCGCGGCAGGAGTTCTTCCTCGTGAGCGACGGCGTGGCCGTGGGCTACGGGGCGCGGCCCTTCGCCGACGGCCTCGACGCCATCTACTACGTCGCGCAGAAGAACTACCCGGCCGAGTTCATGGAGATGGTCTTCCCCATGCGCCTGCGCCAGTACGGCCTGCACCGGGACTCGGGCGGGCCGGGGCGCTTCCGCGGCGGCTGCGGCGTCGTTCGGGAGATCGAGCTACTCGCCGACGAGGCGGTAATTGCCATCCGGCAGGACAATATCCTCTTCCCGCCCGCCGGGGTGAACGGCGGACATGCCGGCCGCCCCGGGCGCTGTGTGGTGAACCCGGGGCGTCCGGACGAGCGCGTGCTGCCACCCATGTCCGATGGGAACGTCCTCCGCCGGGGCGACGTGGTCCGCCTGGACACCAGCGGAGGGGGAGGCTGGGGCAATCCGCTGGACCGGCCCATCGAGCGCGTGCGCAAGGACGTGCTCGGCGGCTTCATCTCTGCCGAGTCGGCGAGGGAGGACTACGGCGTGGTGATGGATGGGTCGAGGGGTGCGGTGGACGCGGCCGAGACGGGGCGCCTCCGCGCCGCGAAGCGCGGCCCCGTCCGCATGTTCCACCGCAACGGCTACTTCGGCCCGCTGGTGACACCGTGAGCCCGGCATCGGTGGCGATCGTGACGGGAGCGGCCCGGGGCATCGGGCGCGCGTCGGCCCTGGCGCTCGGGCGGAAGGGCTTCGCTCTCGCCCTGGTTGATGTGCGTGCGCGGGAGCTCTCCGATACGGCAGGCGAGGTGCGCGAGCTGGGCGTGGAGGCGCTCGCGCTCGAGGGCGACGTCTCGGACTTCGTGCGGGCGCAGGCGCTCGGCAGCCAGGTGCTCGACGCCTGGGGCCGCGTGGACGTGCTGGTGAACAATGCCGGCGTGTCGCAGCCGAAGGGGCTGCTCGAGATCACGGAAGGCGAGTGGGACCGCACCCTCGCGATCAATCTCAAGGGCGCCTTCAACTGGGCCAAGGCGGTGGCGCCGGCCATGGTGGCACGGGGCGCGGGGCGCATCGTCAACATCTCCTCGGTGAGCGCGCATACCGGCGCGGGGTTCGGCGCGGTGAGCCAGTTCGCCTACTGCGCGGCCAAGGCGGGGTTGCTCGGGCTCACGCGCGGGCTGGCCAAGGAGCTGGCACCGCACGTGACGGTCAATGCCATCTGCCCCGGGCTCATCGAGACGGACCTGACGGCGCAGATGATCGCCAGCCGCGGCGAAGCCATCGTGGGGTCCATCCCGCTGGCGCGGCTCGGCACGCCCGAGGACATCGCCGAGGTGGTCGCCTTCCTCGCCACCGTCACCCCGTGCTTCATAACGGGCGAGGTGATAGACGTGGACGGCGGGCAGTGGGTGAACTGACCCGCACCCTCACCCCGACCCTCCCGAGGAAGATGGAGTCCGAACGGCACCCATCGCCCCAGGGGGCGCAGCGTAAGGGGGCGCGCCGGCCGGGTACGGACTGGATCACGACGCGGGGGCGCAGTATGATAGCCCCGCATAACGGTCGCGACGAACCACATACACGTGGGAGGACAGACATGAGACACGCACGCGCGGTGGTCGCAAGCTTCTCGATGCTCCTGGCCGTGGCGCTGGCCGCGCCGATCGCCCCGGCGGAGGCGCAGACGCGCTTCGTCTTCGCCAACGAGAGCCCCTACGACACCATGGATCCGCACGCGGCCTTCGACGTCGGGCGGGTGGCGGTACGACTCAACCTCTACGACGGGCTGTACCGGTGGCTCGACAACCCGGCCGTCCTGCAGCCGTGGCTGGCCGAGAGCCACACCGTCTCAGCCGACGGCCTGACCTACACGTTCAAGCTACGCCGCGGCGCCAAGTTCCACGACGGCACCGACGTGACGGCGGAGGACGTCCGCTACAGCGCCGAGCGCATCCTCGCGCTCAAGAAGGGGGCGGCGTCCCTGCTGTCCACCATGCTGGCGCCCGGCTCCACCAAGGCCGTCGACAAGTCCACGGTGCAGTTCACGCTCACCAAGCCCACCGCCATCTTCCTGGCCGTCATGCCCGAGATCCACGTGGTCAACTCGGTCCTCCTCAAGAAGCACGAGAAGGACGGTGACTGGGGCGCCGCCTGGCTCACGGGCAACGACGCGGGCTCCGGCTCCTATATGCTCGCCCGCTACGACCCCGCCCTCGGGTTCCAGGCCAAGCGCTTCGCGGGCCACTTCATGCCGTGGGGGCCGAAGTCCATCGACGAGATCGAGTTCCGGCACGTCAAGGAAGACAATACCCGCGTGCTCGGGATGATCAAGGGGGACTACCAGGGCACCGGCGGCTACCTGCCCATCGACCAGGTCAAGCGACTGCGCGAGGCGGCCAACGTGAAGATGGTCGAGCAGGAGTCGATGCGCATCATGATGTTCCAGATCAATAACCAGCGCGCGCCGCTCACCGACGTGAACGTGCGGCGCGCCATCAGCTACGCCTTCGACTACGACGGCTTTAACAAGGAGATCCTGAGCGGCTCCGTGGAGCGGAACCCGGTGCCGATCCCCAACAACCTCTGGGGCGTGCCCCGGGACGTGAAGGGCTACAGCTACGACCTGGAGAAAGCCAAGCAGGAGCTGGCCAAGGCCAAGGTGAAGGTGGACCGGCCGATCACCGTCGGCTACCTCACGGGGTTCAGCCAGACGGAGCAGGCGGCGACGGTGATGGCCAACGGGCTCCGGAAGATCGGCATCGACACCAAGATCGTCAGCGAGCTGTGGCCGGCCATGGTCGATCGCATGAAGAAACCCGAGACCTCGCCCGACCTGGTCGTCTACTGGATCAGCACGTACTACGCCGACCCCCATAACTGGATCGGCGAGATGTTCCATTCCGGACAGTGGGGCACCTTCAAAGCCTCGAGCTTCTACAAGAATCCGAGAGTCGACGATCTCCTGGACACGGCGCTTACCTCCACCGACCGCAAGGTCCGGGAGAAGGCCTACCAGGACGCGGCGCGCATCGTGGTGGACGAGGCGGCCGGCGTGTGGATCTACAACACCAAGTACTTCGGCCCCTGGGCGAAGAACCTGGAGGGTATCCGCTTCAGCCCCATCGGTAATGGCCAGGAGATGCGCTGGGTCTACTACGCGAAGTAACCGCGATACCGGTGCCCGGGGCGCCCTGACGCCCCGGGGCGACCCCTCGCCGGGACCTCGATGAGACTGCTGGCCCTCACGCTCCGGCGTCTGGCGTGGTTCGTGCCCACCTTGCTCGGCCTTCTCACCGTCACCTTCGTGATCTCGAGGGTCATTCCCGGCGATCCGGTGGCGCTGGTGGCGGGGGACACGGCCACCCCGGCTCAAGTGGAGGCTCTGCGACGGCAGCTCGGCTTCGACCGGCCCCTGCCGGTCCAGTTCGTCAGCTACGTCGGCCGCCTCCTCCGGGGCGATATGGGCACGAGCCTGTACACCACGCGCCCCATTTCGGACGACCTCGCGAGCCGTCTCCCGGCCACGATCGAGCTCACGTTGGTGGCCATGGCTTTCTCGGTGGTCGTCGGGATCCCGCTGGGTGTGGTCTCCGCCCTATGGCGCAACTCGGCCCTCGACCACGCCCTGCGCGTGATCACGGTCTCCGGCCTGGCCATCGCCAGCTTCTGGCTCGGGATCATGCTCCAGCTCCTCTTCGCCATGCGCCTCGGCTGGATGCCGCTCAACGGGCGTCTCCAGGGCTTCCCCCCGAGCGGCGTGACGGGGCTCTTCGTCGTCGACGCGGTGCTGGCGTGGGACGGGGCGGCCCTCGGGGCAGCGCTGGCGCACCTAGCGCTGCCCACCGCGACGCTGGCGTTCCCGGCCCTGGCCACGCTCGTCCGGTTCACCCGGGCGGGGGTCCTGGACGTGATGCAGTCCAACTCCGTCCTCTACGAGCGTGCCATGGGGCTACCGCGCTCCGTGATCGTCTGGAAGTACATCCTGCGCAGCGCCCTCACGTCCACCGTGACCCAGATCGGGCTCTTGTTCGGCATTCTCCTGGCTGGGGCGGTCGTCACCGAGACCGTGTTCGACTGGCCGGGAATCGGGACCTATGCGGTGAACTCCATCATGCGCTCCGACTACAACGGGGTGATGGGCTTCACGGTGTGGGCGGGGGCGATCTTCATGGTCGTCAACCTGCTCGTCGACATCGTCCAGACCTTCGTCGATCCGCGCGTGGGAGCGTCGTGAGCGCCGTCCTCTTCGTCCTCTCGCGGGTGTGCCGGGACCGGTCGGCGCTGATCGGGCTCGTGCTGATCCTGGCCCTGGTGGTCTGCGCGGTCCTCGCTCCCGTGCTCGCGACGCATCCGGAGGACGTGTTCGAGCTCCACCCGGCCGAGCGGCTCCGGCCGCCCGGGGCCCAGCACCTGCTCGGCACCGACCGGATGGGAGCCGACATCTATAGCCGGCTGCTCTTCGGCGCCCGGATCACCATCCTCATCGGCGTCATCGCGGTCGGCGCCTCGCTCGTGATCGGGGTGCCCGTGGGTCTCATCGCCGGCTACTACCACAACTGGCTGAGCGATCTCCTGATGCGCGTGTCCGACATCTTCCTGGCCATCCCCCAGGTGGTCCTGGCCATCGCCATCGCGCAGACCCTGGGCCCGTCGCTCCCCAACGTGATCCTCGCCCTGTCCGTCACCTACTGGCCGTGGTTCGCCCGGCTGGTCTACGCGGAGACACGCTCGCTCCAGAAGGAGGTCTTCATCGAGTGCACCGCCGCCCTTGGGGCCTCGCCTGTCCGGCTGATCGCGCTGCACGTGCTGCCCAACGTCGCTTCGCCGATCATCGTGCGCGCGTCCATCGGCATGGGCTTCACCATCCTCACCGCGGCGGCGCTGGGCTTCCTCGGGCTGGGGCCGCCGCCGCCCACGCCGGAGTGGGGCCGGACCATCGCGGAAGCGCGGGAGTTCCTGCCGGATGCGTGGTGGTATGCCGCCGCGCCGGGCCTGGCCATCTTCCTCACCGTCATGGGCTTCAACCTGCTGGGCGACGGGCTGCGCGACGTGCTGGACCCCCGGATCCGCCGCGGGCAAGGCAGCGCCAAGGACTCCGGTGACTGAGCTGCTCTCCGTGCGCGAGCTGGAGGTGGAGTTCGCCACCGACCAGGGCGTGGCCCGGGTGCTGGACCGCATCAACCTGGGCATCGCGCCGGGCGAGGTGGTGGGGCTGGTGGGTGAGAGCGGTTGCGGCAAGACCACCCTCGCGCGGGCGATCCTCGGCATTTTGCCGATGGGGGCGGCGCGGATCCGCGGCGGCGAGATCCGCTTCAAGGGTCGGGATCTGCTCCGGGAGAACCGCAACGTCGTCAACGACGAGGTGCGCGGCACGGCCATCACCTTCATCCCGCAGGACCCGTTCAGCTCCTTCAACCCCCTCTTCACCGTGGGGACGCAGATCATGGACCTCATGAAGTGGAAGTCGCCGCGGCGGCGGGACGAGGGCCGGCCGGCGGCGGCGGGGCGCTGGCCGGCGCTCCTCCGCGGATACCCGCGCGATCGGCGGCGTGCGGACCGCGAGGCGGCGCTCGAGATCCTGCGCGCGGTGCAAATTCCGGAGCCCGAGCGCGCCCTGCGTCGCCTGCCGCACGAGTTCTCCGGCGGCCAGCGGCAGCGGCTGATGATCGCCATGGCGTTCCTGCCGCGTCCCGACCTGATCATCGCCGACGAGCCCACGACCGCGCTGGACGTGACCATCCAGGCGCAGATCCTCCGCCTGCTCCGCGCGCTCGTGAAGGAGCGGGGCGTGTCCGTGCTCTTCACGACGCACGACCTGGGCACCGCGCACGAGATCTGCGATCGGGTCGTCGTCATGTACGCCGGACAGGAGATGGAGTCGGCACCCACCGACGCCTTCTTTCACCGGCCCGCGCACCCGTACACGCAGCGGCTGCTCGAGAGCCTGCCGAACCCTGGCCGGGAGATCCGGGACATCCCGGGGGAGGTGCCCAGCCTGATCGGACCGCCGCCGGGCTGCCGCTTCCACCCACGCTGCGACTACGCCACGGTGGAGTGCCGTGCCGGCCGGCCGGAGGCGCGGACCGTCGGCGGCGAGCACCGCGTCCGGTGCTACCACCCGGTGGCGGCGCCGTGAGGCCAGACGCATGAGGCAGGCCGCATGACGCAGGCCCCAGAGCGTCCGGCGCCGTTGCTCGAGGTCCTGGAGCTGGCCCGGTACTTCCCGACGCGGAACGCCTTCGGCCGTCGCACCGGCTGGCTCCGGGCCGTGGACGGGGTGACCCTCGCGGTGTGGCCGGGGGAGACGCTCGGTCTCGTTGGCGAGAGCGGCTGCGGGAAGTCGACGCTGGGGAAGACCGTGATGGGGATCCACGCGCCGACGGCGGGCGAGATCCGCTTCCTGGGCCGGGAGATCGGCCGACTCCAGGCGCCCGAGCGCCGGAAGGTCGCCAAGGACCTCCAGTACGTCTACCAGGATCCCGGCGCGTCGCTCGACCCGCGCTGGAAGATCAAGAACTCCCTGCACGAACCGCTGAAGATTCACACCACCTTCTCGCGGGCCGAGCGCGCGGAGCAGGTGCAGGCGATCCTGCGGGCCGTGGGCCTGCCCGACGCCCACCTCGATCTCTACCCGCACGAGCTGTCCGGGGGCCAGCAGCGGCGCGTGGCCCTGGCGCGCATCCTCACGCTCAAGCCGCGGCTGATCATCCTCGACGAGCCCACCTCGGGGCTCGACGTCTCCGTCCAGGCCAGCGTGCTCAAGCTATTCCGCCGCCTCCAGGAGACCTTCGCGCTCACCTATCTCTTCATCTCCCACGACCTGGCGGTGGTGCGGGCGATGTGCCGGCGGGTCGCGGTCATGTACCTCGGCAAGATCGTGGAGCTCGGCGAGGCGGCCGGCGGGGTCTAGGCGCCGCGCCACCCCCACACGCAGTCGCTGCCCG
>ORMF011079439.1_pt1 | contig 15152 bp, 11 predicted proteins | sample 1779871 | NCBI WGS metagenome assembly ORMF01 (sample SAMEA104232316, study PRJEB22302) | groundwater metagenome | biome: forest; feature: aquifer; material: groundwater | place: USA | collected 2011-08-07 | depth 5.4 m | reverse complement strand
GCTCTTTCGAAGGTGCTAGATACTGCATTCTTTGAAGACTATGGACGACTATGCGTTCACGATGCAGTTGCAAGAATGCAAAAAGAAGCAAGCCTTTTGAACGTCGGCGTCGAGTTAATTGCAGAACAACCAGATTCCTGCCCACTTTGCACACAATCATTGAGTGATGAATTGCGGCGTGATATTCATGAGCGACATGCCTCAGCCAAAGCCGAGATCGATAGAGGTGCTAGACGCGAACAGAGTCGCCTTCGGGTAAATCGAGTACTTGGAGATGTGAAGCGGGAACTCAAAGAACACATAAAGCTCTTGGAGATTCGTACTGGCAACTTGATTGCATCGATGCAGCCTGAGAACGCACCGAAGGTCTGCGAGCTCCTGGGTGGGACAAGTGCGGCGAGCGCCGAGATTGTTCGCGCCATGGCTGGAGCTGCTAGCGGCATTTGGGACTGTCTCTGCACTTCGGCGGCTGAGGTAGAGAGTGCGATAGTGATCTGTGAGTCCAAGACAAAAGAGAACCATGAAAATCTCACCGATGCCGAAACACTTGGCAAGGCGTTACAGGCCTACTTCGTCACCGCCAATGAGTTCATCAGCCAAACAGCACAGCTCGAACCAAATCTTGTAGGACCGACCAAGTTGTTCCATCAAGCCGTTGATGCACTAGCTGGCACTTCTGAGGTCTCGCTACTTATTGACCTCCTTGATAAGCGCGGGACGATTGAGCGTGCTCTGCGGGTGCGAGACGTGCTTGAAGGATTGAAGGAATTGAAAAAGCATGTCGAGCAGACCTTGGCTGAGACAATGGAAGCCTCAATGAGTACGGACCTAACAGATGCAGTCATGAAATGGTATGGGAAAATTCGCACTAGCGGCGATCCAGATGTGCATTTCTCGGGTTTTGCCATGGAACGGACTAAGAGTGGAGACTTCAAGAGTCGCCGACTCTCCGTGAAAGCGAAGTCCTATGGAGTGGAGCTTGCGAGCGCGGTCTCCTCTTTGAGTGAGTCAAAGTTAAATGCGCTTGGCCTTTGCGTTAGCATCGCCAATGCGATCCGGTCCCCAGGTCCATGGGGCTTCCTCATCATCGACGACCCGATCCAGTCTTGGGATGATGAGCATGAGAATCAGTTCATTGATGTGATTCGCGCCCTCATCGAGACTGACAATAAACAGGTCGTGGTTTTGTCTCACAAGAGTACTTGGGCCAAGCAGGTGTGCCTAGGTTGTCGGACCCTGAATGGTGTTCACTTTGAGATAACCGGGTACACGCAGGACGGACCCAATATCAAGGTTATAGAATGGTCGCCAATCGATCAACGCCTCCGCGAAGCTGAGACGATCGCGAATGACACAACCGCTACATCCGTAAAATTACAGCAAGGTGAGGAAGAAATCCGCCTCGCGGCATGTCAGCTGGCTTCGCAGGTAGCGAAAGATAAGTTAGGTCGTGTTACTAGCGCCCATAATATGAATAGCAAAGATGTCCGAGCTATCCTAGTCGAGGCCGGTATTGCATTTGAGCTTGTGGACCGCATCTTTGCAGCTTTTGTTACGGCAGACGATGCCCACCATGCGCCAAAGACCTACACACCAAATGCTCAACGAATACGACAAGCACTCGTGGCCATCCGCGAAGTTATGAAACATACAGAAAGACATGACAAAAGAGACACTGCTAAACTCAGCCAAGCGGTGCTGTGAGAACGGCCGTCGACTCCTCGATGAAGCTGAGCTTCTCGAATTCGAGAAGCTCTCGGCAACTCGCTACTACCTTTCGATAATTTCGCAGGAGGAGACCGCGAAAGCGTTCCTGCTCTACTTAGTTACAGTTGAGGCGCTACCTTGGACGCCGTTTCTTCTGCGGGCAACTCGCGATCATCAGTGTAAGCAGCTTGTAGGGATCATTCTAGATTATATTTCACCTGACACCGAAGAGTTTCTGCGACGGATCAATACACAGATGTTGGAAAAAAAGCAACTGCAGCTTCCCACCAGTGTGGCGGATGCCATGAACCTGTTGCGCCATGAAAAACTTAGGAGATGGGAATCTGACTCGTGGGTATGGGCCGAGGATCCCGAGTACGATAAGGCCGCCTTAAGGGTAGCCGACGGCAAGCGTGACAGAGACAAGCAACGCGCCTTATATGTGGAAATTAGCAGGAAGGGATTGGTCGGCGCAACCCCTGAGCAGGTGACGAAAATCCAGGCCAATGATGAATACGAGCGTGGTCGTCGCTTCGAAGAATGCGTTCGTGGTCTTGTAGAGGAAGGCGGCCCCCATTTCGCGTGGGACCTTGACCGGGTTGAGAGCTGCTTCAAGGCATTGTTCTCACAACCCAGCGTATTCATTGAATCGCAGGCAATATGAGTAAGTTGAATAAGCGCCGACCTTAATGAGCGAAAACGCGTTCACACGCAAAGACGACGGCTCACTATGTATTCCAGATAATGCGAGTTCCTGGGAAGCATGGGTCAGTGCTAGCCGTGTACGCAACTACTGTGTACAGGATCCAATTCTTGACTGGCTTTCCAAATTTGGTGAAGCAAAGGGATTTATACCGGATGACAAACAGCCAGGCTATGATCCCAGGACCGACTTCCTCAAGTTCATATTCGCGAAGGGGCGTGAGTTCGAAGCGGTGGTCGTGCGTTATCTCAATAGCAGGGCGCAGCTAAAAATTATTGCCGCCGATTACATGCAAGTACGAAGCCTCGAAGGAGCCAGGGTCACCTGGGAAGCTATGGTTAGTGGGACAGAGATCATCTCCCAAGCCGTGCTTTGGAATCCTGAGAGCCAGACCTATGGTGCTGCGGATTTACTGATACGTAGCGATATTCTGGAACAGCTCTTTCCTGGGACGATTTCACGGGATCAAGCGGCTAAGGCTGCCCCGGATTTACCCGGTGCACGATGGCACTACCGGGTCATCGATATCAAATTTACAACGCTAGACCTACTGAAAGATGGCGGGCTCGGCACGGAACAATTGGGCTATATGGCGCAGGTATGGCTGTACAACGAAGCTCTAGGAAGGCTGCAAGGTTACGTGCCTGAGGCTGGTTATCTGCTAGGGCGCGGATGGAAGCAGTTGGAGCAGCGGGGTAATAACGCGCTAGGGCGTCTCGGGCGGGTTGAGTGTGGACGTATGATCTCAACGTGGAAGCAACCGCTTGGCGATATCGCACTTGGTGCTTGCTCTTGGGTGCGTCGGATGCGCGCAGAGGGTGGCGCGTGGCAGGTGCTTCCAGCTCCTTCCGTAATGGAGTTACGGCCCAATATGCGCAACAGCGATGATCAACCGTGGCATGCGGCTAAGCGGGACATTGCGGAGCAACTGGAGGATCTGACGATTCTTCCGCGAGTGTCGGTCCAGGCTCGTGCCGTTGCGATAGCCCAAGGAATAACCACCTGGAAAGATTCTCGGTGTCAGGCGGCTGTACTTGGCGTTAACGGCCCCAAGCTAGCACCCGTGTTCGATCAAGTTTTGGCGGCGAATCGAGACACGAGTGGAAGCAGAGTAGTGTTCCCAGAGCGTATCACCGCCAAAGAAGAACTGTGGCGTGAGCCTGCGCCGGTCGAGTTCTTCGTAGATTTCGAAACCGTTAGCGCACTTAATGACGATTTCTCGACGTTTCCAGAGAAGGGTGGCACGGCCCTAATCTTCATGATTGGTTGTGGATACAATACTGGGACCACCAGCCAACCACAGTGGCAGTTTCGGGTCTTTACTACGAACCATATGACAGAAATTGAGGAACGACGCATCATCGATGAATGGGTAACGTACATGTGTGAGATCGCGACATCAAGGGGAAGTAATCTTGAATCGGCTACAACTCGGATTTTTCACTGGTCGGCTGCTGAGGTGAGCCAACTGGAAACAGCCTATAATTCTGCTCGCGCGCGCCATCCGCAGGACAGCTCGTGGCCGGTTCTACCATGGGTTGATCTCCTCAACCGGGTAGCTAGAGAGGAACCAGTAACCGTTCGTGGGGCTTTTGGCTTTGGGCTAAAACCGATCGCGAAGGCCATGAAGCAGCACAGTTTGATCGAGACCACATGGGGTGACGGGCCAACTGATGGTCTTGGGGCTATGGTCGGGGCCTGGTCCTGTGAGGTGGAAGCAGCCATACAAGGTGTATCTATGGCCACACTTCCACTGATGAAAGAGATCGCAAATTACAACGAGGTAGATTGCCGGGTCATGATGGAAATTCTGTGCTACTTTCGGCAGCGAATGTAGTTGTGCATGGCCAAATGTATTTTTCTGCCCTTGCTATCTCATCTAGCGTATGCTCCTATGTGGTTGACTCGCAATTTAAGTAATGGCACCTTGAGACAAATATCAATGCATGCCTTGTTGAGGTAGAATAAAAACACGTTAGCCCAATGCAAGCATCAGCGCTAGAGATACTTCCAAAACAATTTCTCCAGCAGACTTTCTTTTCCAAGAAGGATTCATTGCTTGGTACACACGGGACGTTTTCTCCCAACCATAGCGAAAGAGTTCATAGGTGGTACCCCTATCTCGAAGGTTTTTCCTCAACCTTTGTGCAAAGCCTTCTAAATGAGTTCGCCTCCCCCAGTTCTCGCGTTCTAGACCCGTTTGCCGGCAGCGGTACAACTATTCTTGTTGCAGCCTCCTGCGGACTAGTTCCGTTTTATTACGAAATCAATCCCTTCATGCGTCTTATTATTGACAGCAAGGTTAATGGTCTTCGACTTGCTGCAAAGCAGGAAGGGAGCTTGGTAACCTACTTTCGAGAACTTGAACAGTATGCGCAGACGCATTTACCCAGCAAAGATGAGGCAGAGCAAGAGCAGTCCAGTGCTTTTGGTGACCGTCGGTTTTTTGTTGGTTCCAGGCTGGCTGAGGTTGTTGCGATAAAGCGTGCCGTTAATCTTTTTAAAGCGCCAAATGCATCCATCAAGAACCTGGCCCGATTAGCACTCGGAGCTATTGCCGTTAATTGTAGTGAGATGAGACGAGCGGGGGATTTGAGGTATCGCACGGATGGAGAAAAACTTGCGAAAACGTTTTCAGTTTTCGCTGTATTTCATGCCAAACTCGCTGAAATTATTAATGATATTAGTCTTGATCACACAGAACTTTCACCCGCAACTTGTTTAGGTGAGTCTATTTTAGATAAGCAGTCTTACTCTGATTACACGGATGTGGTCATAACATCTCCACCGTATCTGAATGGGACGAATTACTTTCGCAATACTAAACTTGAACTATGGCTGACGGGATTTCTCTCAAATGAGAAGGAATTGGGTCATTATTGTGATCAAGCGGTGGCTGCTGGAATTAACAATGTTTCCTCACGGGGTCGAAAACCAGGAGTTATCCCCGAGGTTGAAAAAGTTGCAAAGAAACTAGATAAAGCCACCTATGACGTTAGAATTCCAGAATTAGTCCGGAGGTATTTTTCGGACTCACAAATATGGTTATCGAATATCTATCGCCTGTTGAAGTCAGGCGGCACAGCAATTGTTGACATAGGTGATTCGAGATTTGCTGGCGTGAATGTGGACACACCAAAGCTCTTACAATTTGTGGCGGAACAGCAAGGATTTCACTGTATTGAGGTTCGGTCAGTTCGTGCGAGAAGGTCAAAGGACGGCAGCAAGCTGCGCCAAGTTTTGCTGATATTGAAAAAGGAGCCCAAAAAGACAACGGGTGTTTCTCGTAACGGATCGAAGAATACTAATGAGTTTAGAGATTCAGCTGTTCGCTTCAACAAAGAACTCCCACATCTTAACGCCCCGTATGCAAGTAGAAATTGGGGACATGGCCTACATTCGCTCTGTTCGTATCAGGGCAAGCTCAAGCCAGCTATCGCTCATTTTCTCGTTTCATGGTTTTCGAAGCCCGGGGAAACTGTGCTTGATCCGATGTCTGGAAGCGGGACCGTTCCACTAGAAGCCTTCCTGCAGGGGAGAAGGGCATTAGGTAATGATTTGCAAGAACTCGGATTCATCCTGACACGCGCAAAGGTAGAACGTGGAAGCTCGGCCCAGGTCCACTCTGTACTCGACCAATTGTTCTCTCACATTGAAGATACTAAAGCGGGTCAAGACCCCAATGCTTATGCGAGTTTTGGATTCAATGGTAAAGTTCCAGAATATTTCCACAGAGAAACCTATCAAGAGCTCCTTGCGGCGCGGAACTTCCTAATTAAGCATCCCTGCACTTCATGGAACCAAGCGCTAGTTTATTCTGCTCTCTTACACATTCTTCATGGTAATAGGCCATACGCGCTCTCTCGACGTTCACATCCAGTTACCCCATTCAAGCCAATTGGAGAGACCGAATACAGGCCAATAAGAACTCGCCTCCTGGAGAAATGCCGTCGAAGTCTAGCGCTGGAGACCTCAGAAGACACAGCCACGGGCATAGCCACAAAAGTATCATTTACCCAGTTACCATATCGATGCGAGGTTGATGTTGTGATTACGTCACCCCCATTTGCCGCCTCGACTAGATTCTATGTGGCTAATTGGATGCGCCTATGGCTTGCTGGGTGGGAGCCAGAGGATTTCAAGACTCGGCCAGCGCAATTTCTTGAGTATCAGCAGCGAGAATCTCTCGATGTGTATAATGAGTTCTTTAGGAGTAGTGCATTATGGCTGAAACCTAAGGGAAGGCTAATCATGCACGTCGGGCGCACGCGAAAGCTCAATATGGCCCAGGAGCTAATTCAGCGATGTACTCCTTTGTTTGAAGTGGTGCACTGGTTTGATGAGGATGTAGTCGGAAGAGAGAAATTTGGGATTAGAGATCAGGGAGCAACGCTCTCGCACCAGTATTTGTTCTTACGCAAAAAGAGTTGAGTGTTTAACAACCCCGCCTAGTGTTTAGCTTTTTCCAAAGAAATTGTACTGGGAGCCTTCCCGCACTTCTTTCTGTATAGCTCAACTAAGTCGACGTTCATGCCGGTGGCCCTTAGGACTGCATGGATGGCATGAACTATTAGGTCAGCGGCTTTCTTGCCCTCCCGTACCTTCTGAAAATCGGCCTCAGAAAGAAAGGCATCAAAGAACCACTCAATGCGGTCGATGAGCTTATCAACCGCCCCCTTATTGATAGGCCTCGTCTTAAGGGTAGCGAGCGCAATCCCGGTTTTTTCGCTGAGCTCAGCCAGCTCCTTAGCCGAGTAGAAATCTACGGGAAATGAGTCACTCTTAGAGCTATTGCAGGAGGGACACAGGGCCGTGGCCGTATTGTCTAAGGGCCAGAGATAGGCTAGGGGAAGGGTATGGTCTAAATCCATGTGATTTGGAGTGGGAAGATCGATCTGACACCTAAAGCAATGCTTTCCAAATTTCTTCCAAATTGTGACGTCAAACTCTGTGCCGGTTGCGAGACGGTGTGCGTGATATGTTGACTCCCTATTAAGTAATTCGTTGACCAGCACATCCAGGGCCCTGCGCCGAAGCGAATCTTCTCGGTGCTGGGTGCTATTGCGCATGGGATTCAGCGGAAGATTAACGAAGAATTTTTACAGACTCTACATTCCAGCTGATGTCCGTAGTGGGAGATTACGGTTCCATCTTTGCAGTGCTTAGCGATTGGAGTAGGATCGCCAGCCTCAATCTGATAGATGGAAAACGCAGAATGCTTACATGGTGCACCAGAAGCACAGTGATTGCTGAATGCTAGGCTGTTGAGTTCGTTCTCAATATCGATTGGAAGAAAACGGGCACACCGATTGCACGACTTACACACAATGGCGGCACCTGGCTTGGACGCAAGTGTCCCAACTGTGAGCTTAAGGGGTTGAGTGTCTTGCACCGGGTCAAGGTACAACATTTCAGGAACATAGAGAGCTGGCTTGGTCTTATAGGCGGTATAAACATCATGGTCAAGGAAGTAGGGGTCGTTTAAAGTGCCGATAAGATAAGAGAACAGATGTAATGGGGTGTGCGTTATGAAAGTTGCGTCGAAAGAGATGTCCGACAGGACTTCCTGCTTAGCAGAAAGAGGTAATTCGGTAAGTAGGCCAATTTTATTCCACTTATTAGGTGTCAAATGAACCGTCGATGTAACATGAGAGACCTTACCATTCTGTTTCCAGGACAATTCCAGGGTGCAGTCGCAGTTTTCTTCCGGTCGCACATAACTTCCTCCGCCCAAAAGGGCAAGTTTGCGGAAAAAGATCTCCTGGGCAGTTATTCTAGGTAACTGAACATGTATAGCAATGCGGCCTGACGTGGGGAGCAAAAGATGCGCAGTCTCAATTCTGCACGTGCTTCCGGTCGATTTACCGGATACCTTGAACCCACTGCGTTGTCTGGTTAATCTTCGTTTTGGAGAGCGAAAGTGAGACATTGTCCCGTCCTTGGTAAAAACCCCTAACGTTAGTACGTAAGATTCTATCAGACGTAGCCGTTAGCTACTATGGCGGAGTCGACCAGACTGTTTCCCTTGCTATATCTCCGAACGTATGCCCCTATGTGTCTGACTTGCAGCCAAACCACAGGAGCCACGTTCCATGCGAGATGCAGCTCTCAACAAGGTTCTTACCCTCCAAAGCCTCTCTTTAGCTGAGCTTCGGCAGCAATACAGTCAGCTCTTTCCTGATGAGAAACTCATTTCCTCTAATAAGGCGTATCTTCAGCGCCGCATCGCGCACCGGATTCAGGAATTAGCTTACGGCGGCCTATCAGACCAAGCCCAAGAGCGGCTCCATGAACTCATCCAACAACACGATCCAATCAACCACAAGTCTGAGAAGCCAACCCCAAGCACCAATCAGGAGGCTGGCAAGCCCAAGCCTTTGCGGGATCGCCGCCTTCCCATGCCAGGGATAGTGTTGACCAAGGTCTATAAGGGTACCGAGCTCCAAGTCAAAGTCCTGGCCAAGGGCTTCGAATTTCAAAACAAGACCTACCGCTCGCTCACCGCCATCGCTAAGATCATCACCGGCATGCACTGGAACGGTTACCTCTTCTTCGGGCTATGAGCACAAACGGCCACCTGGTAAAACAGCCAATCCGCTGCGCGATCTACACGCGCAAGTCCACAAGCGAGGGCTTAGAGCAAGAGTTTACATCGCTCGATGCCCAGCGCGAATCCTGCCAGAGCTACATCGCCAGCCAGAAGGGCGAGGGGTGGGTAGCACTGCCTGAGCTATATGATGATGGTGGTTTTACCGGAGCCAATCTGGAACGGCCTGCGCTGCAGAAATTGCTAAATGACATCCGAGAAGGGCGCATCGACTGCGTGGTTGTCTACAAGGTCGACCGGCTCTCCCGATCGCTTTTAGACTTCACCCGTTTGCTGGGACTCTTCGAGCAGCACCAGGTCGCTTTCGTGTCCGTAACACAGTCCTTCAACACGAATACCTCCATGGGCCGGCTGACCCTAAACATCCTGCTCTCGTTTGCCCAGTTTGAGCGGGAGCTCATCAGCGAACGCACCAAGGATAAAATGGCAGCCGCCCGCAAGAAGGGCCGATGGGTCGGGGGCGCTCCGATTCTAGGCTACACGGTGGATGCCACAACCAGGCGGCTAGTGATCAATGAACAAGAAGCCAGCCTTGTTCGGAAGATTTTTGAGCGCTATCTAACAGATCGTTCGCTCCTAGCTGTTACGAAGTGGCTTAATAGCCAAGGCCAGATCACCAAACGTCATATCACCAAAAAGGGCAGGGTGCTCGGCGGCATTTCCTTCAAGATCACCCACATCCAGGCGATTCTCAAGAACGTCCTCTACATCGGCAAAGTGGCCTACAACGGCCAGCGCTACGCAGGGCAGCACGACCCAATCATCAGCGAAGAACTCTTCACAAAAGTTCAGGATGTTCTAGCTGAAAACCGACAGATCAGGCGCTTAGCAAGTAACACCAAGCAATTCGGCCTGCTCATGCAGCGGTTAACCTGCCAGGCCTGCCAGTGCGCGATGTTTCACACGTACACCGCCAAAGACAATCGCCGCTACCGCTACTATGTCTGCACGAATGCACAAAAACGGGGCTACGACGGCTGTCCGACGCGCTCCGTCAACGCCCAGGCCATTGAGGAAGCTGTGGTGGCCTGCCTGCGGCAGCTTGCCCAGCAACCCCAACATCAGACTCAAGCATTAGAACGGCTTAACGCAGATTTAAAGCGCCAAACAGTGCGCTTGGCCCACCAGATTGAGCAGGCCGAGCAGCGCGCTCAAAGCTTGCGACAGGACATTGAGAAGGTTAAGGCAGATCAAAGCGCTGGGCGTGGCGAGGAAGCTAACCTGCAAGCCTCTGTGAAAGGTTTAATGACCGCCTTAGAGGATCAGGAGAGGGCGCTGTCTAGCTTGAGAGTATCGTCGGCCACCATCCACGAGCAGCAATTAAGCCAGCAAGAGCTTGCGGAAGCCCTGGTAGTAGCCTCGCCAGCTTGGGAAACGCTCTTTCCTCAGATGAAGCGCCGGGTGCTGGAGAGGTTGTTGGAGAGAGTGGAATACCACGGCGAAACGAAGCTTCTTACCCTTACGCTAAGTGCAAAGGGAGTGCAGGTGCTCCGGGCAGAGCTTCAGGGCACAGCAGAAGGTGATGCGCCTAATAAGGGCCAGGCGGCTACGATGCGCTTCGAGTTTCCGGTGGACCTTAAGCGAGTGAATTTGAGAAAACTCAAGCGGGCTGCGAACGCGAACACGCCCCAACTATTGCCTGGTGTGGTACGAAGCCTCGTTCTCGGCCACCAGCTTCAGCGATGCCTGAAGGAGAGACAGGCCCGTTCGTTTAAACAAGTAAGCCAGTGGCTCCACATAAGCCATGCCCGCGTGAGCCAGCTATTGAGCCTGACCCTCTTGGCACCGGAGATTCAGGAGGAGATTTTGCTCAGTAAGGAAACTGACCACCTTCGGCTAACCGAACAGCGGATTAGGCAGATCACTTTAGAGCCAAGCTGGAAGGCGCAACGGATGCTATGGCAAGCGTTGCTCAAGGGGAGGGAAGCTTAAGAATGCCCGACCAGCCGATCGATGCTCACTCCGTAGAGCTTTGCCAGCGCCTTCAACTCCAACGGGCCAAGCCGCCGCTCGCCGCTTTCTATTTTGGAGACAAACGACTGCGGTTTGCCCAGTCTGATGATCCATATTTACCTGGGCAGGCTAGCTAAAACTGAAAGAAGTCTGAAAGGGACACCCTGAAGGCCTTGGCGAGCTTCTCGATGGTATCGACCTTCGGGTAGAATCGCGGATGTTTGGATTCGAGACGCTGAATGCTTTTGTAATCCAAATCCGCGGCCTCCGCGAGTTCCTGTTGCGTGAGATGGCGCTCGGCTCGAAGTTGCCGAATGCGATTGGAAAGCTGTTTGCGGATGTCCTTCGCCATGCTCGGCAGTATGGGGAAGAGACCGCATCGTTGACACCGCACCGGTGCCCTATTATACTAGAGGGACACTTAATTGCTCACCGAGATCGCCTGCAAGCTGGTCAAAGTACCCGTGAGGAACCTATGGCTGAGAGCCAGAATCTCTCCCCTGATTTGAAGAAGTGCTCCCATTGCGCAAAGGCAATCAAATCGGAGGCTAACTTCTGCCCCTATTGCGGCACGCAGCAACCGATGAGGATACTAAAGGGCAGCAATGGCGAGGTAGAATTATTCTCTGACAAGGTTATCTTAACGAGAAGTGGTTTCAGAGCCAAAATGTTCTTCGGGTTTACTAATCCTAAGGGAGATAAGACAATTTATTTTAATCATATCGCAGCAATCCAGGTTAAGAAGCCCTCTCTTACTTGTGGTTACATCAAGTTCACTGTTCCTGGAGATATTGAGGGCTATGGAGGCGCTTTTGATGCTCTCAAGAATGAGAATGCTGTGACTTTTAGCGCAGAAAAAGAATATGAAATAGCATTAGATATAAAAACTAAAATCGAGAATACGAAAACTCCTACGGTGACTGGCACTAAGAGCCTGAGCGATGCAGATGAGATCAGGAAGTTCAAGCAGTTGCTTGATGAGGGAGTCCTTTCTAATGAGGAATTTGAGCGCAAGAAAAAGCAACTATTAGGTTAATTCGCAAGGGTCTAAGGGGATCTCTGGGAGCCGTAGGAGGGTTTAACTAATGCGGGCTAGAAAATTGGTTGGGATCGTTGGGTTGGCTATGTTCACTCTTTTGTTGGGTGAGGCGCGGCAAGCGGAGGCGGTTATTATTGATTGGGGTTTTACGTTTGTTCCAGACACATACAACGTGGGGCCAACCGATACGGTAGATGTGACGGCGAGGCTATCTAACAGAGAAGGGCCGGGAGGTCACCATCTCACGGCGGCAGACATCATAAATTTCGGCCCCATCAGCAGCGGAGAGCCTGGCTTCGGGATCTTCAATGAATACGATGTCCAGGACATAAGTCCGCATGATGCACTGGCAGGCCTGGACCTTGCGCCAGGGGAGAACTTTCAGTTCCCCTATGACCGCCTCATCCCAAAGGGCGGCTTCGTTCCAGTAGGATTCTATGGTGGGCAAGCGGATATTGTTGGGCCGTCCCGCCCATTTGGAAATCAAAGCGGTTCTCTTGAGATACCTGTATGGGTCAATGTGGTTCCTGAACCCGCCTCACTTTTTCTACTTGGGATTGGTCTGCTAGGATTAGCAGGTTGGCGGCGCAAGCGGTGGGGCATTTGATCTCGTATAAACAGGCTGACAGGGAATCTATGGCTCCCGGCTTAGCTTGTTGAATCAAGTGGCGAGAGAGTTTGTAACGTATCTTAAAATTGGCGAGGTGAAAATGGCGAAAGACGGCGGTTTACGAGAGGGGACGCTTACGAAGCGTGCGGGCATTCCCCTTGATGACGCGCATCCCTTTATGGATGAGCAAGCCAGGCTTTCTTCCGTTTTGACCGGTGTGGCAGGTGAATATTTCGTTGGTGCTGAATTATCTCGCCGTGGCTATGTCGCGTCGATTACGCTAAGAAATACCAGAGGAATAGATCTGCTAGTCTCAAATGTTGATGCTTCAAAAGCCGTTGGCATTCAAGTTAAAACTAAGCAAGGCAAAGCGCGTGACTGGATTTTGAACCAAAAAGTCGAAGACTACCACTCGGATTCACTCTTTTATATTTTTGTGAACCTCCCCGAGGATGGAAGCCCGCCTGAATTCTTCATTGTACCAAGCAAGGTGGTGGCAACCCACGCCAAAGAATACCACCAACAATGGTTGGCAGCCCCCGGCAAGAAGGGCCAGAAACATCGTGATAATCCCATGAGGAAATTCCACGATAAGGACGGTGTGTTTTTAAATAAGTGGGATCTCCTAGCATTGAAGAGTTTAGCCCGCTAACCTTCCAGTGAAAAAGCGCAAAGAGGTAAAAGTTCTAGAGTACCTTTGAGGCTTGCACAAGCCTGACAGCGCCTCCCAAAAGCCTATAATAGAATCTTCGCACCTTACGCTCAGAAATACGCCGCTTTGAGCACGCGTGCCAGATGGGGAGATCCGCATGCCAGCTAAGAGTTGGGTGAAAAATCTTGAGGCCATTCAGACAGAGGCCCTCAAAGCCTGGAAATGGCTGATCCGGCTGCCCGAATACCGCAGAGATTATGCCAAGTTTGCCGCAGCCCAGAAGCTTCGCGAGCGACTAAGTAAAAGAGCGCGGCGGGGGTCTTCGTTAGAGCAAAAGCTAATGGAAATGATCAAGCGGCATGGGGAAATGAGCCAGCGGTTTCGGGTCAAGTGGGGTTTTTTACCCTTATCGAAACCGGAGTTTAATGGGGAAATTCCGGTCATGTTCTTTGCCGGATTCGCAAGCCATTTCGGCCAGAATCCAGTCCTCCTTTCTGGAGTGCACCTAAGGAACATTAATCTCTGGGCACTGTGTGATCTGTACGAAAGAGACCAAGAAGGCTGGATAAAAACATATTGTCCGAAACCACCGGCTCTGCCTGAGCGCCTTATCTTTGAGATCGACCCCCGAAGGCCCCTGCATCTTATTTTGGCATGCATTAAGGCTGATATGCAGGAGATTCAAAAATCGTACGGCCCCAAAAACCAAAGGCCTCAACAAGCCAACTTATGCCTCATGTATCAGGCTCATGTACTTCAGCAGCTTGGTCGGTCTCCGGCTGAAATCAACAAGGAACTCTTTCCAGGAAAGGTTTCTGACGATTCCAAGGAAAGCCTGCGTAAGAGAACTTACCGATACCGAAAAGGAGCCACGGGACATCAAAGTATGACTTAGTCGTCCTAGAGTTCATCCGGCGTCTCCCCTTAGACTGAAGCCCGCAGAGATTTGGATTCTGCGGGTTTTACGTTGATTACAGCATTTGCTCAAAACTAAGGAGGTAGTCGGATGAACATCCGCACGGTACCACTGGATCAAATCAACCCGGCTCCGTATAACCCGCGCGTGGATTTGAAGCCGGGGGGTCGAGCTTATGACCAGCTGAAAGGAAGCATCAAGGAATTTGGTTGTGTGGAACCTTTGGTCTGGAATGAGCGGACCGGCACGCTGGTTGGGGGCCATCAGCGTCTTAAAGTTCTAAGAGAGCTTGAGCATCAAGATGTGGAGGTTGTCGTAGTTGACTTGACACTGGAAAAAGAAAAGGCCTTGAACTTAGCACTCAACAAGATTCAAGGCGATTGGGACGAAGATAAGCTGGCCACGCTCTTAAAAGAACTCCAGCAGCTGCCGGATTTCGATGTCAGCCTGACCGGTTTTGACCTGCCTGAAATCAGCGAGCTATTTGATCGGCAGCAGGATCAACAAGAGGATGGATTTGATGTGGAGGGGGCGGTTGCGGCAATTGAAACTCCTATTACGCAACTAGGGGATCTCATTCAATTAGGTCCGCATCGACTGCTATGCGGCGATGCTACCAAGCCAGAGGATTTGCGGCGGCTCATGGGTGATCAGCAGGCAGACCTTCTCGATTGCGATTGGCCATATAACGTAAATTACATGGGCGGAGTTTGTCCACGCGTCGATACGCGCCCCAAGCAATCTCGAAAATGGACCGCGATATATTCTGATGACATGCCCCAACCAGAGTACGAGGCATTCATGCGGCAGGTCTTAACTAACGTGAAGTGCTACTTAAAACTCGGGGCTGCTTTTTATCAATGGCAGGCGCATCGTCAATTGGGGCCGCTTTACCAGATTCTGACCGAGTTTAACTTTCATACCGCCTGCCTAATCTGCTGGGCTAAAGAATCCGCCGCTATCTC
>ORMF012335512.1_pt1 | contig 15154 bp, 10 predicted proteins | sample 1779871 | NCBI WGS metagenome assembly ORMF01 (sample SAMEA104232316, study PRJEB22302) | groundwater metagenome | biome: forest; feature: aquifer; material: groundwater | place: USA | collected 2011-08-07 | depth 5.4 m | reverse complement strand
GCCGGCGTGCTCGCCGCGTTCGCGCTGCACGCGTGCCCGTCCGATGCCGCCGCGCGCGTGCGCCTCGAGCGCGCGGCGCGCACGCCCCAGGAATCGCGCCTCGCGCGCCAGCTCGTATCGGCTTCCACAACGACCACGGTGCCCCCTCGCGCCCCTGCCGGAGATTCCGTACGATGACGCCGGTGACCCCACGTTGGATCGGGATTCGCGCCCTCCTCCTCGGATGCGTGCTCGCAGTGAGCGCGCAAGCGCAGACCCTGGGCGTCTCGCCGGGGTCGATCCCGGTGAACCAGCCGTCGCTCGCGGAGCTCACCCTCGCCGGCGGCAGCGAGGTGTTCGGGATCATCGACGCCACGATCCAGGGCGGCGTGATCCAGGTGATCGGCGGTACGTTCGCGCCACCGGATCCCAAGCTCATCGCGGTCATCACCGCTTCCGGCAGCCCCTCGCCCGCGATGATCTCGGTGACGGTCGCCACGTCGCTCGGGCCGCAGGTTTGGACGGGCTCGATCAACGTGGCCGGGCCGCCCCAGAATCCGCCGGTGCTCACGGTGACCGTGCCCCCGGGTGTGACGCCGGGCGCCACGATCGCGGCGGCCGCGCCGACGCTGCCGATGGCGGGGTACGTGCAGCCCTTCACCGGGGCCGAGGCGTTTCGGGTGAGCGTGATCAACGCCACGACCGGCGCAGAGTTCCCGTGCGCCGTCGTCCCGAACCCGGGCGCCAACCGGGCGGACTGGAACGGATCGGTCGACCTCGTGCCCGGCAACAACGCGCTGTTCGTGTTCGCCCACGACGACAACTGCGTCGGGTGCTCCGGGACCTTGCTCCCGTTCACGGCGACGTTCGGGGCCGGGGGCGGTGGGCTCGCGCTCCACGTGCCGACCTACATCAACCAGGGCGCCGTGATGGGGCCGTGCCAGGGCGAGCCGGTGAACCCGCTGTCGCTGGGGTTCGGCGGAGCGGCGTGCGCGGGCGGATGCTGAGGCGGTCGCTCGGGGGGCCCGGAGGGCACCAAGAAGGGCGGGCGCGATGGGAAGGTCACGAAGGGCGAAGGCGTCGATCCGTTCACCGGGCGGCAGGGTATCGACGGGGAGGAGTCGGAGGCCGGGAGTTGCGGTGGCGACGAGGCGGCCGAGTCGGGCTGGGAGGACCGTCCGACGATAGCCACGACAAGCCGGGCCTGCTCCTCTCGCCGGGGCGCGGGATCGACCTCAACTTCTACACGACCTACAACGCCCACTACGAGTTCCCGGACGGCTTCGTGCTCGGCAACGGGGGTTGGAGCCACAGCTACGCGCTCGGCCTGTTCCCGGGACCGGCGGGGTCGCTCCCCTGGGCCAACGGCCGCACGGCGCGCGTGAAGCCGTTCACGCCGCTCGGCGCGTTCTGGCAGGCGGACGGCACGCCAGGACTGATTCGCCAGAACGCGAACCAGAGCTACACGCTGCGCTGGGCCGACGGCACGAAGGAGCACTACCACGCGATCGATGGCAGCCCGATGAGCGGGCTCTTGACCGCGATCGAGGATCCGAACCTTCAGGCGAACCGCGTCTCGATCCAGTACCAGCCCGGCCTCGCCGGCGAGATGCGGGTCGCGAGCGTGACCGACACCTACGGGCGCGTCGCCTTCCCGTTCACCTACGACGACGGCGCGGTGGCGTTGTCCGCGTTCTCGGCGGGGGGCGGTGCGGCGCTCGCGTCGAGCGCCGGGTCGGGGCGGTTGCTCGCGGTGACGGACTTCACCGGGCGCGAGGTTCGTTTCGGCTACACCGACGACGGCTTCCTCGAGACGGTCCGGAGCCCGCTCACCACGGCGTTTCCGACGGGCAAGGTCTTCAAGTACGGGTATCACGACGGGCTGTTGAACGCGATCACGTACCCGAACGAGGTGGCGGCGGGGTTGGACGCGCCGCGCATCCAGGTGACGTACGAGTCGCTCACGCTGCGCGTCCTGTCGCAGACGGTGGGCGGGACGAACGGCAGCGGCATCGCGGCCGGCGGCACGATGACGTTCGAGTACCTCACGCGGGCCGGGGGCGCCCCGTTCACGCGGGTCACCGACCGGCGCGGCTTCATCACCGAGTACGACTTCACGCCCGAGGGGCGGGTGTCCACGACGACGATCTACGATCCGCTGCGCGCCAACGGCCCGTTCGTCACGCGCTTCGAATACTCCCCGGACGGGTTCACCTCACGAATCGAGTTCCCTGAGGGCAACGAGAGCCGCTGGATCTATGACACGTCGCACTCGCGGTTCCAGATCGCGAACGTGCTCGAGGAGATCCACTCGCCCGGCCCGCGCGGCGGGGCGCAGGCGGAGATCCGCATCGTGCGGACGTACGAGCCCTTGTTCAACCAGGTCGCGACCGTCACCGATCCGCGCGGGACGGATCCGTCGTTCGTACCGCCGTTCGGGGCGAGCGGGACGACGGGGCGGTACACGACCAAGTTCTTCTACGGCTACCAGGAGATGACCGCGTTCCCCGTCGCGGAGGCGGGGTGGGGCATGACCGCGGCGGACGTGGACATCAACCTCGGGGACCTCAACGGCAACGGGGTGCTGGGCGACGGCTGAAAGGTGCGAGTGCGGGCGGAGTTGCCGCCCCGGACGCTCCCCGACGGCTCGATCCAGGCGCGCGTCACGACGGCCGAGTACAACCCGTACGGGCAGCCCATTCGCTCGACGGACGAGGGCCACGTGGTGACGAGGCAGACCTACCACCCGGAAACCGATCCGTCGGGCTCGGGTGAGTCGAACCCCGGCCGCGACCCGGCCACCGGCGGGTACCTGAAGGACACGATCGCGGACGCGGATGCGGGGTCGATTTACAACGGCGGCGTCGCGATTCCGATCACGACCACGCGCACGTGGAATCCGATCGGCGACGCGCAGACGATCACGGACGGTCGCGGCGTGCGCACGACGTTCGTCACGAACGAGCTGCACCAGGTGGTGCGCACGATCGCGGCCGACGACACGTCCTTCGTGCCGACGCGGCGGAACGAGCCGGTCGCGGTGCCGGCGCTGTCGATCGTGAGCGAGACGGATTTCGATGCGAACGACAACGTGGTCGCCGTGCGGCGCGACAATCGGGACAACCGTACGAGCCACGCGGGCGCGTTCATCGAGACGCGCATGCAGTACGACCTGCTCGATCGCGTCCTGCGGATCGAGGAGGAGGTGACGGCGACCGAGCTCATCGTCACCACGATGCGCTACGACGCGTCCGAGAACTTGATTTCGGAGCTACGCCAGGCCGTCGCTTACCGCGAGGTCACGATGACGTACGACGCGCGGAACCTGGTGCTGACGGTCACGCGCGGGGCCGGCGCGGAGGCCTCGACGGCGACGCATCACGTCGACAAGAACGGGAGCTCGACGGGCGTGACGGACGCGGTCGACAACGCACGGGGCGTGGGGCTCGCCGGGGATGGGGTGCCCGAGCGCACGACGTTGGTGCGCGACGGGTACGACCGCGTCGTGAAGTCGATCGACCGGATGGGGAACTTCACCGAGCTGGTTCACGACCCGGCGAGCCAGGTGGTCGAGTCGTCGTTCTTCGGACACCCGGGCGGCAACCCGACCGGTGCGCCGATCCTGATGCGGCAGTCGCGCAGCCTCCACGATGAAGCGGGGGCGGTGACGTTCGCGAAGGCGAGGCTGTTCGTCGATGCGGGGCAGGTGCTGTTCGCCGGTCCGCCGGCGCTCGACACCGATGACGATGCGGACCCGGAGTTCGTCACGGTGACGACGTGGCGCGATCCCAATGGTCTCACCACGCTCACGAGCGTGCCCAACCGCGAGCTCGGCGCGCAGGAGTCGCGCACGGTTTACGACGGTCATCGCCGGGTCATCGAGGGGACGGACGCCGCGGGCAACCGCGGCACCTTCGTCTACAACGATGGGCACCTCGTGGTCGAGCGCACGGACATCGACCACCAGCCGGCGGGCGTGGTGCCCGACGAGTCGTTCGTGTTCCGGATGTTCTACGACGCGCTCGGTCGGAGAGTCGAGGCGCGCACGCCGCTGGGCCACACGACGCGTTGGACGTGGGGGACGTTGTGGAACACGGCGGTCACGGATGCGCAGGGACCGGTGATCGCGGACCCGCTGGGCTCGGGCACGATCAACGGGCCCGGCAACGAGACGCGGACGCGTCGCGACGGCCTGGGCCGCACGCTCAAGGTCACTCAGGTGTTGACCGTGGACGGTCAGGGCGGAAGCGCGGTCGACACGTCGAACCCGTTCAACGCCGACGGTCTCATCGATGTGAGCACGCGGTACCACGATGCCCTCCGCAAGGTCGTCCTGGTCGATGACAACGGGAACGAGACCACGACCACGATCGACACGCGCGGGAACGCGGTCCGCGTGCGCAACGCGGACGGGACGACGAGGGAGGCGACGTTCAACCAGGACGACCAGCCGGTGCTCGTCGTGGACCCGAACGGGAACCGGATCACCCAGCACTTCGACCCGCTCGGGCGTTTGTTCGCGCGCGACGTCGAGCGCGGCCCGGGCGTCATCGGCACGACGCGGCAGGAGCTCAGTTACGACGGCGCCTCGCGAGTCGTGCGCACGTTCGACAACGGCGGCGAGGGAGTGCACGCGTTCGAAAGCGAGCTCGCGTGCGCGTACGATTCGTTCGGGAACGGGCTCGAGGAGGTCCACAACGGACGCATCGTGGCCCGCGAGTGGAAGAGTGGGGGTGACCCCGTGACGCTGCGGTATCCGAGCGGGCTGGTGCTCGACTACGCGACCGATCCCCTCGATCGCCTCACGCGCATCCGCTGGAACGGCCAGCGGGTGGCGTCGTGGGAGTACGTCGGCGGGCGCACCCTGCGCCGCCGGCTCGGGCATGCGTCGGCACCGGCGAGCCGGAGCGTGTACGGCTACGACGCGGATCGGCGGCTCACGAGCGTGACGCATCGGCGCGAGAGCAACGAGGAACTGATCTCGCAGTACGTCGCGACCTACAACCGGGCGAGCCACATGACGTCGCAGCAGGAGGCGCACTTCGGGAACGTCGGCGATCAGTACCGCTACGACAGCGCGTACCGGCTGATCGACTACCGCACAGGGGTCGCGGACCCGTCAGGCCCGGCGGCGCTGGGTGCCACGCTCGAGGAGGCGTGGAAGTACGACGGGCTCGGCAACTGGAGCGAGAAGACCACGAACGTCGAGCAGGGCGGGGCGGCGACGATTGCGGGCGTGCCGAATGAGATGAACGAGTACACGTCGTTCGCGGGCGCGGCGCAGACCCACGATGACAACGGCAACCGGTTGATGGACGACCGGCACACGTATCGGTGGGACGCGTTCAACCGGCTGCGCGAAGTGCGTGAGGTCGGCACGGGCGACGTGCTCGCGGTGCACAGCTACCACGTCGACGCGCGGCGGACCCGCAGCGAGCTGATGCAGGAGCCGGTGGGAACTCGGAGCGTGCGGTACGCGTGGGATGATCTTCGATTGGTGGAGGAGTCCAGACCCAGCGGTGCGGTTCGTGCCATTACAATGTTCGGGCGGGGGTCCGAATTGGTGGCGCGAGTGGGAGGAAGCCGGCGTTACATTTTCGAGGACGCCAAGAGGTGGGTGCGCGAGGTGACAAACGGCGCCGCAATCGTCAAGGAACGATATCGGTACGCGGCCCATGGCGACGTAGTGTTCCTTGATGCGTCCGGGAATCTAACGTGCGAGCGCGGCGATGAAAATCCATGGCTATATCACCAATATTATCGTGATCAGGATGGACACTTTTATACGATTTATCGCTATCTCGATTGTTACGCCGGCCGTTGGCTCAGTCGCGATCCGCTCGAGAGTCAGCGCGGCGGACCATACGTGCTTTGCGGAAGCGCCCCGGTGGGAAACACCGACCTGACGGGCCTCCTCGAGTCGTTCACCGTGTCATGTGAGCCAGTCGAGGCTTACAACGCGGGCAAACTCATCGATGCGGTTCACTGTCGTTTGATTGCATGCTGCGACGACACAGAGGAGTGTTTCGAGTATGACCTCATCGGAGGGGGATTAAAGGCGCGCCCGAAGCCGATTCCGTACGCCCAAGGCCGGGACGCGCGAGCACGATCACTCTCCACAAACGCGAGGCACGAGTCTGCGCGAATAGTCCGCAATTACTTCCCGGTCAGTTACACCAATTCTCTCGTGGAAGGCGAGGAGCGGTGTTGTTCCGTATTCGAGAGATTGAAGCGCGAACACCTCACGGCAGTAGTTCCTCCGTATAAATACCTTGGACCGAATTCAAACACCTACGTATCGTATTTGATGCAGCGAGTTGGTCTTAGAGTCATGCCGTACCTGTCGCATCAGCGCCTTTTCACGGCTGGACGAGGGGCGGTGTTCGTGGATCAAATGGATACAAGCGGTGTCCCGAGAGGTGCCATCGGATGGGGTGATTTCGGGGGATATTCTCAGAGTTCTCTTGGTGCTTTCGAGGGAAAAGTTGGAGAGTATTATCACGATCTTCAGGCCATCCCCGGTTCGTTTCCCCCCGGGGGGCCGAATGACGCTGAGAAACCCCAGGGACTGGGTGGCTGGTATGGGCCAACGCCGCCACCTGTCAAGTGAAACCACGCCGTGTCGTGCTGATTGCGTTTCTCAGGCAATCGTCAGCAACGCTCATCGTCATATTGATGGCGGCCGCACTGATCGTTTGTTTCCGGCTCAGCGCATCTCATCACTTCAGTCTTGGACCTCCGCCCTACGGTAGGATTGCTGTCCTCGGACCGCACGAAAGTGAGATCGTGTTCGCGGACTGCTACTTCATCGATGCGGTCGAGTTTGAGGCTGACCTTGCGCACGAGTCGCGCCTCAGCGATGCGGTCGTACTGACCTGGATCAAGTCGGCAGAGGCCGAGGGTCGAGAGGACGTCCATGTCCAATACGACACCCATTCCGTACTCGATATGGTGATTCGTGGCGGGGAACGGGACCTCCGTCGCTTCGTGGCGAACGGAGCCATCAGAGTTTCCGCCCCTCCCTATCCCGGCGTGGACCCGTTACTTCGAGAATTCGTTCTCCTAGTTACCATTCGCCAACGCGAACGGTTCTCTGGCTCGGTGCTGATCGCGAGTGTTCTGAGCGGACAGGCGACAAAGAGCTGGTACGCCGATCTATGGCTGTACGGGTATGTTTCCATGATAGCGGATGTGATAGTTTTCGGGCTGTTGCTGTGGATATCAATTGCGTTGATCAGGCGTATAAGTTTAGCGCTCAATAGGAAAAAGCGACAACCTGAGGCGACGACCTGAGAGCCACCTAAGTAAAGACGCTCTAGGCACTTACGCACAGATGTCCGCTTTGCCCGTATTGCATCATTGGCCCCAGACGTCCGGTAATGGACATTATGCCGCAATCGCACAGGCTCGGCGGCTGACCGTTGGCGTCAATATGGGAGGCGACGACCTGAGAGGCATCTAAGTAAATACACTCTAAGCACTTACGCACAGATCTCCGCGTTGCCCGTATTGCGTCATCTGCCCACACCGTCCGGTAATGGACATTATGCCGCAATCGCACAGGCTCGGCGGCTGACCGTTGGCGTCAATATGTGCGAGTTGTCCGCATGGGCGCAGAGCTTCCGCCGGGTGGCCGAGGCGATGTCAAATCTGGGCCCTACACGGGCCTCAGAGCTCGGTGCGCTCGCGGCGGATGCGAATCACCAGTGGCTCGCCGACGCGCGGCGCACGGCGTGGGTCGAAGGCGATCCGAATGCGCTCCGCGCTCAACCGCCGCTCGCGCTCGGATTTGAACCGGGCGGCATCGAGCACCTCCGGTACCACGAGGTAGCGGAGCGAGGCCGACGCCCAGTCGCCACCACCGACGCCGAGCTCCGCCATCGCTCGTTCCGCCGCTTCCGGCCAGGCCTGCCGGCGCATCGACCGTGACGCCTTGACCTCGTGCGCATCCAGCGGTGGCTCTATCCGTTCCTTCTCCTCGAGTTGCCGCTCGGTCGCACACGCGTACCGCACGACCGCCGCAATCAACTCCCGAAACCGCGTCGCGCGATCCGCCGGCGTCAGGTCCTCCCAGCCCGGGAGGTCCGGCATGTGCGTCACGATCCCGTCCGGTAGGCCTTCGCACAACACCGGCCAGCTCGAGTGGCCCGCCTCGCGAGCGGTTCCGCCCGTTCGATGGTGCTCCGGTTGACCATGCACGTAGGCCAACGCCCGCACCAGGTCCGCCACCGATCGCAGGTTCCGCGAGCGATACGCGCGCTCGACGAAGTGACCCTGCACGCTGAACACGGCGTTGCCCCGCCGCGCGGTCGCGCTGTTCACGTTCCGGCAGAACGCGGCAATGCCGCGCTTGCGCTCGGGATCGTGCCCCGTAAAGCCCTGACGCACCAGAAGATGCACGTGGTTCGACATCACCACCCACGCGAGGATCTCCACCCGGCAGTAGTCCGCCCAGCGCACCAGCTGCGCTTCGTACTCGGCCTTCACCTCGTCCTCCATCAGGTCCAAGCGCCACACGCAGCGCTTGGTCACGAGGACCGGTTGGTCCTGCTCGAACTTCCGCGGTCGGCTTGCCATGCACGGTCGCGCGCGCAGGCGGCGTGCCGACCTCACCTCGACCGAGGACAACCTGTCCCCCGACCGGCGTGTCGTCACCGCGGTGTTGCCGCCAGACTCCACCCGGCCGATGATCTTCCGCATGAGGCCGCGCGCGACCGTGAAGCCGCTACGAAGCGACGTCGCTCCGGACGAGCTTGCCACCCGTGTGCGGGGGCTTGCATCGTCGTGAGCGCGCTGCTCGCCGTCGGCATCCTCGCCGCGTGGTGCGCAGCGCGAGTCGCGATTCGCTCCCACACCGGCATCGGGATCTACGACGGCTGGAAGCTGTTGCTCGCACCCCTCGACGTCGCGCTCGCGTTCGCTGCCGCCGATGCGGTGGGCGAGTTTTCCGCGATGCGATGCGTCGCCGTGGTCGCGATCGGGCTCGCGGTGCCGTGGCGCCCCGCGGGGCGGATTCCGCCGTCCGCCGTCGTGCTCCCGGCGGTCCTGGTCGCCGGGTTCGTGCGCGAGGAACCGTGGCCGCTCGCGTTGGCCTCGTGGGGGATCGCGCGGGCACACGTGTGGCGCATGGCGCTGCTCGCGGACGAGCGCGATGCCGCGCTCGCGCGGGCAGAGCGATTGGAAGCGGCGCGCCTCGCACGCTCGCGCTGCGTTCGGGGCGAGGAGCCCACCAGCCCTGACGCGGCTCTCGATCTGCCCGCCCTGCTGCGCGCCAGCCGCGTCCGCGCCGGCGAACGGCTCGCGCTCGAGCCGAGCATCACACCGCGCCACGCGCGAGATCTCGAGCTCATCGTCTACGCGGCACCGGGAGCACCGCGCGAGGTCCCTCACGTCGACCGGACGGCGCTCGCAGATGCGTGCGACCACGTGTTCCGCCGCGCGCTCGAGCTCAGCTCCGGAGAGCGCCTCCTCAAAGCGCTCGTCGGAGCGGATGCGGGGCGGACGCGTGTGCGGTTCATTCACGACCTCGCCAGCGCGCCCGTCGCCGACGAAGCCGTGCTCGCCGAGCTCGCGGCGTGGGCGGGCGATGGTGAAGGACCGCTCGGCGTGCTCGTCGCGCGGCACGGTGCGAAGGTCGAGACCGGGTTCCAGAACCCAGAGACCCGCGAGGTGTTCGTCGAGCTCGTGTTCGGCGCGTGACGCTCAGGCTCGCGAGTGCTCTACCGCGAGCTGCCGCAATCGGTGGTCCGCGAGCACCAGCGCGACCATCGCCTCGACGATCGGCACGGCGCGCGGCACGACGCACGGGTCGTGGCGGCCCGTCGCGGCGAGGATCACGGGCCTCCCGTCGCGGTCGACCGTGTCCTGCGGGTGGTTGATCGTCGCGGTGGGCTTGAAGGCGACCCGACCCCAGATCGCCTCGCCGTTCGAGATCCCGCCCTGGATTCCGCCCGATCGGTTCGTCGCCGTGCGAATCCGTCCGCCCTCGCTCACGAACCGGTCGTTGTGCTCACTGCCCCGCATGCGCGTGCCGGCGAAGCCCGAGCCGATCTCCATCCCGCGTGCGGCCGGGATCGACAAGAGCGCCTTCGCCAGCTCGGCCTCGAGCTTGTCGAACACCGGTTCGCCCAGACCCGGCGGCACCCCGGTCGCGCGGAAGCACACCACGCCGCCCAGCGAGTCGCCGTCGCGCCGCGCCTGGTCGATCGCCTCGTGCATCGCGCGCGCCGCGTCCGCGTCCGGGCAACGCACCGCGTTCGCATCGACCAGGTCCTGTGTCACCGCCATCGTGTCCACCCGGGCCTCGAGCTCGCCCACGGACGCGACCCACGCGAGGATCGCGACGCCTTCGCGCAGGGCGAGCCAGTGGGCCGCGATCGCGCCCGCGGCCACGCGCGCGGCGGTCTCTCTCGCGCTCGCGCGTCCACCGCCCGACCGCGATCGTCGGCCGTACTTGGCTTCCGTCGTATAGTCGGCATGGCTCGGGCGGTACACGTGCGCGAGCGCGGCGTAGTCCGCGGGACGCGCGTCCTGGTTCGGGATCACCAGGCCGATCGGCGTGCCGAGGGTGAACCCACTCTCGACGCCCGACAGGATCTGGACGACGTCGTCCTCGCGCCGCGCGCTCGCGATCGGGCTCGCGCCGGGGCGGCGGCGGTCGAGCTGGCGCTGGATCACGGACGCGTCGAGCGGCAATCCGCTCGGGCAGCCATCGACGACCGCGCCCGTGGCGGGAGAATGGCTCTCGCCGAAGGTGGTGACGCGGAACAGGACCCCGGTGGTGTTGCCGCCCATCGAGCCCCAAGGTACCCGGAGGAATGCATGGACGGCGGGACGACCTCGAAGATCGCGATCGGGGGGGCCGGCAAGCTGGGCGAGGCGATGCTCGCCGCATGGCGCGCGCGCGGCCTGGGAGGCGAGCTCGTGGCGACCGCTCGACGCGCAGAGCGGATCGAGCACTTGGAGCGCACCTTGGGCGTCGTTCCCACTCGCGACAACGCGGCGGCCGTACGCGGCGCGGCGGTCGTGGTCGTGTCCGTGAAGCCGCACGACATGCCGCGCGCGCTCGACGAGATCGCTCCGGCCCTCGAGCCGGGCGCGCTCGTGGTCTCGGTCGCGGCGGGCGTGAAGATCGCGGCCATCGAGGCGCGTCTCGCGCCGGGCACCCCCGTGATTCGCGCGATGCCCAACACCGCCGTGCGCATCGGCGCCGGAATGACCGTGCTCGCGCCGGGGGCGCGCGCGACCGAGGCGCACCTCGCAATTGCGCGCACCATGTTCGAGGCCGTGGGACGCGTGATGGTCCTCGAGGAACGTCACCTCGACGCCGTCACGGGCCTCTCCGCGTCGGGGCCGGCGTTCATCTACGTCGTGATGGAGTCGATGGCCGAGGGCGGCGTGAAGGCCGGGCTCCCGCGCAAGGTCGCGACCGAGCTCGTCGCGCAGGCCATGCTCGGCGCGGCGCGCATGGTGCTGGAGACGGGCGCCCACCCCGCGCTGCTCAAGGACGACGTCACGACCCCCGCGGGCTGCACCATCGACGGGCTCCTCGAGCTCGAGGTCGGCGGCCTGCGCGTCGCGTTGATCAAGGCGATCGTCACCACGACCAAACGCGCGGGCGAGCTGGGGTAAAGGGCTCGCCATGATTGACCGGTGACGAATTCTCCCTAGAATCTCATCCCCCACCGTACGCGTGGCTTTCAGGGGACAGTCAAAGATGATCGAAGCACATTCCCTTCAAAAGAGCTTCGGCCCGACTCAAGCCGTGCGCGACATCTCGTTTTCGGTCGCGCGGGGCGAGATCATCGGCCTGCTCGGCCCCAACGGCGCCGGCAAGTCGACGACGATCCGGATGATGACCACCTACCTCGTTCCGGACCAGGGCGCGATCACGATCGACGGGCTCGATGTCGAGAACGATCCGATTCGCGTGCGCCACAAGTTGGGGTACATGCCCGAGAGCTCGTCGCTCTACCCCGACATGAAGGTCTTGGACTACCTGCGCTTCGTCGGGCGCGTTCGCGAGATCGACCGCGACCGCATCATGCAACGCATCGGCTGGGCGTCCGAGCGCTGCGGCCTAAAGGACATCTTGCTCAAGAGCATCGGCAAGCTGTCGAAGGGCAACAAGCAGCGCGTGGCGCTCGCGCAGGCGATCCTCCACGACCCGGAGGTGCTCGTGCTCGACGAGCCGACCTCGGGCCTGGACCCCAATCAGATCCTGGCGATCCGCCATTTCATCAAGGAGCTCGGCAAGGAGAAGACCGTGTTCCTGTCGACCCACATCCTCCAAGAGGTGACCGCGCTGTGCACCCGCGCGATCATCGTGAACCGCGGGCGCATCGTCGCTGACGGCTCGCTCGCCGAGCTCGCCGCGAAGGCGAGCAGCCAGGGCGTCTACACCGTCGCGATCGACGGGCCGCGCGACGCCGTGTCCGCCGCGCTCACGGGCCTGGGCGGAGTCAAGTCCGTCGAGCCGCTTCCCGACGGCGCGGGTCGCTATCGGGTCGCGGGCGAGGGGTCGAGCCTGGCGGCGTCGTTGTTCGGCCTCGCGCGCGACAAGGGCTGGGTGCTGACCGAGCTCGCGCCCGAGCGGCTGTCGATCGAAGAAGTGTTCCACAAGCTCACCGAGGAGGGCTAGGCCGTGGGTCGGTTCGCCAACAACACGGCGCTGATGCTCGGCAAGGAGCTGAGCGGGTACTTCGGCTCGCCCCTCGCCTACATCGTGCTGTTCGCCTTCCTCTCGGGATCCGCCGCGAACCTCGTGTGGTTCCAGGGGTTCTTCGAGGTCGGGCTCGCCTCGCTACGCCCGTTCTTCGAGTGGATGCCGTGGGTGTTCCTCGTGCTGGTCCCGCCCCTCACGATGCGGATCTGGACCGAGGAGCGGCGCGAGGGCACGATCGAGCTGTTGTTCACGCTGCCGCTCCAGCAGTCCGAGATCCTGATCGGCAAGTTCCTCGCGGCGTGGACGTTCCTGCTGGTCGCCCTCGCCTTGACCCTGCCGATCCCGCTGTCCGTGGGCGCGGTCTCGACCCTCGACTGGGGTCCCGTCCTGGGCGGGTACTTGGGGAGCGCGCTCTTGGGCGCGGCGTATCTGGCGATCGGGATGTGCGCCTCGGCGCTCTCGAAGAACCAGATCCTCTCGTTCGTGCTCGCCGTGATGGGCTGCCTGTTCTTCCTCGGGATCGGGAGCACGGCCGTGACCACGCTCTCGGACTTCGCGATGTCCGCCGGGCAGATGCTCGGGTTCGTGCCGCACTTCGCCAACGTGTCGAAGGGCGTGATCGACAGCCGCGACTTCGTGTACTTCGGCGGCCTCGTGTTCTTCTTCCTGACGGTCAATTACTACCTGATCGGCGCGTACCGGTACGCGTGAGGCATCCATGAAGCAGACCAAGCAGATCTTCACCGCCAACGCGCTGGTGGTGTGCGGGCTGTGGCTGGCGATCGTCGCCCTGCTCAACCTCGTCGGCGTGAACGTGTTCGTGCGCAAGGACCTGTCCGCCTCGCAGAGCTTCGCTCTGTCGGAGGTGACGCAGAAGTACCTGGGCAAGCTCACGAGCGGCGTACACGTCCGGTTCTACCTGAGCGAGCGGGCGCTCCCGCGCACGGCCAAGTTCGCCGCCCTGCGCCAGGACGTGCTCGATCTCCTGAACGAGTACCGGCAGCTCGCGCCGGCCGATCGGTTCACGTTCGACATCGTCGACCCGATCGACGGGCGCCGCGAGGTCACGGCCGAGGACAAGAAGGAGCTCGAGAACAAGGAGGGGCTCGTCGCCCACCTCGAGAACGTGGCCATCGGCGGCGGCGAGGGCAACACCAAGACCGAGACCTACTCGTACATCAGCACCCTCAAGCTCGCCTACAAAGAGAAGTACGAGATCATCAACGGCATCAAGGGCGCGAGCGGTCTCGAGTACGAGATCACGCGCACGCTGGCCAAGCTGACCTACGACGAGAAGCCCCGCGTCGGCTTCGTCGCGGGCGACTCGGACCACAGCCTGTCCACCATGAGCAAGTTCAAGGACGCGCTCGAGAAGGTGGTCGACGTCGAGGAGGTCACGCTCGGCGGCGAGCCCTCGGCCGACAAGGAGCCGCGCACGCTGTACGAGGTCCCGCTCCCCACGCCCCGGGCCGACGACAAGGGCGCCGGCAGCGCTGGTGCGTCGCGCAAGCCGTACGACGCGTTGATCGTGATGCACCCCAAGTCGCTCGATCCCAAGGCCGTGTTCGCGCTCGACCAGTACATCATGGGTGGCGGGCGCGTCGCGTTCTTCATGAAGAGCCACTGGATCGACCGGCAGATGAGCGAGATGCGGCAGTCGCCGCCGGTGCTCTCGCCGATCACCACGAACCTCGAGGACGTGTTCAACCACTACGGCCTCCGCTTGGTCGACAAGCTCGTGTTCGACATGCACGCGTGCTACCAGCACGAGGAGCAGAAGCCGGTGCGGGTCGGCGGGCAGTGGGTCCTGAAGACGTTCACGCGGTACTACCCGTTCGCGTTCTTCACCGACCGCGCGTTCCACGATCCGGACAACCCGCTCGCGAGCTCGCTCGACGGCCTGTTCCTGCTCGCGCCGAACGGTTTCGAGCGCACCGACGCGGGGCGGATCAACCCCGACGTCACATATCGCGCGCTCGTTCGCTCGTCCGATAAGTCGTGGGCCGCACAGCTCGAGCCGCCCATCGAATGGACCAAGTCCCTCGACGCGGAGAGCGACCTGTTCGTCCAGCGCGTTCGCGACGCCCAGCTGACGAAGACGAATGCCCACGACCTCGTCGTACAGCTCGAGGGCAAGCTCACGAGCTACTACGGCGACAACAAGGCCCTTCCGAACTGGACCGAGGTCGTTTCCAAGTGGCGCGAGCTCAAGCGCGAGAAGATCAAGCGCGAGCGTGACGAGGCCGCGAAGAAGCACGCCGCTGCCAGTGGGTCGGGCTCTGGGAGCGGCTCGGGCTCGAGCGGATCGGACAACGGAACGCACGGGTCGGGGCACAGCCACGACACCGACAAGGACGGGGCGGCGGACGGATCGGATGCCCAGGGCTCGGGCTCGCCGGCCGCAGGCTCGGGGTCGGGCTCTGCGGCAGCTGGGTCCGGCTCTGAGGTAGCGGGCTCGGGCTCCGAGGTTGCTGGCTCCGGCTCCGCGGCAGCGGGCTCCGGTTCCGGCTC
>ORMF012229318.1_pt1 | contig 15161 bp, 9 predicted proteins | sample 1779871 | NCBI WGS metagenome assembly ORMF01 (sample SAMEA104232316, study PRJEB22302) | groundwater metagenome | biome: forest; feature: aquifer; material: groundwater | place: USA | collected 2011-08-07 | depth 5.4 m | reverse complement strand
GTCCGCTCGACGATCCAGCGTTTGGGCAGCACCGCAAACCCACGCTGTCCCGCCATCCGCGAGACGACTTCCACGGCCAGTTTGCGCCGCTGCGTGCGCACCCAGGCCGCAAACTCCGGCCCGGAGTAGCCGCCCTCGACCCACAGCCGCCGCAGCCAGCTAAACCACTGCAGCGCCCCGGCCAGCAGTTGCCGGGCGCCGGCCCGTTCGGGCGTGCTGGCCGGGGTGACGCAGACCGCCAGCAGCAGCCCCAAAGTGTCCACCAAGATATGGCGTTTGCGCCCCTTGGTTTTCTTGGCGGCATCGAAGCCGGTTTCGCCCGTATGGTCGGCCGAACGCACCGTCTGACTGTCAAGGATGGCGGCGGTCGGCCGCACCTCCTTGCCGACTGCCGTGCGGGCGCGGGCGCGGAGCCGGTCGTGCAGATAGGTCCAGTGGCCGTCGCGTCGCCAGGTTGCGTAATAGTGATAGACGGTCTGCCACGGGCCAAAGTCGGCGGGCAGCATTCGCCACTGACAACCGGCTCGCACGAAATAGAGGAGGGCGTTGAGGATGTTGCGTCGGTCGGTGGGCGGGCGGCCCCGCTTGTGAGGTGGAGGCAAATGCGGTTGGATGAGTTGCCATTGGGCGTCGGTCAGGTTCGTCGGGTACTTTGTTTCAGTCATCCCGCCATGATTTCACACCCCCTGGGACAAATACGGTCCAACCCTAAACATTTTCAGACAGGCTCTTACACGTTCACCCAGCAGAATGGCCGGCAGTGCACCTTCCGCGTCGATCCCGACCGCGCGCACGAGACGCGCTTCACAACGGCCCGACCGCAGCCGTGGACGAAGCTGGAGTTTCACCAGTGCACGAATTGCCCGCTGCGGCCGGCCGAGCGGGCGCATTGCCCGGTGGCGGTCGATGTCGAGGAGATCGCCCTGCAGTTTGCGGATGTGGTTTCGCACGAAAGCGCCTCCGTCCAGGTCGAGACCGCCGACCGCACCTATAGCAAGCGATGCGACGTGCAGACGGGCCTGCGCTCGCTGTTGGGCCTCGTGATGGCGACGAGCGCCTGCCCGATCCTGGCGCAACTCGAGGGTCTCGCCCCGCTACCATCTGCCCTTCGCGAACCTTGAGGAGACCATCTTCCGCAGCACCGGGGCCTATTTGCTGCGGCAATACTTCGTCTTCCGAGCCGGCGGCCAGCCGGACCTGGAACTGCGCGGCCTGCACGAGTTGTATCGCCAGTTGAACACGGTGAACCAATGCTTCCAAAGCCGGCTCCAACACGCCTCCGCGAAGGATGCAAATCTCAACGCCGTCGGCTCGCTGCTCTATCTGGCGCTGGGGGTGTCGCTCTCACTCGAAGACCAACTGGAGGAACTGAAGCGGCATTTCGGCGACGCGACGCAAGGTGGGCAAACCGGGCAGGATCGGTGAGTGGTGTGGTGGCCTGCGGCAGGTTGTGGCTCCTCCCTCTTTCCGATGGTTGGGCAGGGCGGCGACGAAAGTTCAAAGTCCAAAGTTCAAAGCACAAAGGAAGCTCCAAGCTCCCAAGAACCAAGCTCCAGCCGGCGGCGGCGCTGGGTTGAACGCGCGCGCCGAGAGCGCCTTTCCGAGCGTCGGACACCCACGGCCGGAGGATTGGAGCTTGGCACGGTGGAGCTTCTTTTGAACTTTGAGCTTTGAGCTTTGAGCTTCGGTTGCCCATGCCATTCCCCCGATCCACGAACCATCGGTTCGCGGCGGGAGCTACAATCGCGAGTTCGCAAATCCCAATTTGAGGTCTGCATTTGATTGCCTTCGCCGACGGTTCACGGCTTACTGGCCGCCATGCGGATCATCAATCTGAACCCGGCCACGGATATCGGCGCCAGTTCGTGGTTTGTCGAAATCGAAGGGCATCGCCTGCTGCTGGACGCCGGCACGCACCCCAAGCGCGAGGGCCTCTCCAGCCTCCCGCTCTACAAGCTGATCCAGAAGGAGGAGCTCGACGCCATCGCCATCTCGCACTGCCACCACGATCACGTCGGCTCGCTGCCGGTGGCGCTGCGCCATTTCCCGCGCGCCCACGTGCTGATGACCGAGCTGAGCTATTTCCTCATCGAGCGCGTGCTGCACAATTCGGTCAACGTGATGACCCGCCAGCGCGACGAACTCGGCATCCGCGAGTACCCGCTCTTCACGCACGACGAAGTGGACGACATCGCGCCGGTGTTCCAAGGCTTCAAGTACAACCGCGAGATCGAGTGGGCCGCGTTTCACAAGACCCGCGCCGGGTTGTCGTCGCCGACGCTGGAATTCTGCGACGCCGGCCACGCGCTCGGCTCGGCGGGCCTCATGGTGCGCGGCCAACGGCAGACACTTTTCTACACCGGCGACGTTTCCTTCCGCGACCAGACCATCCTCAAAGGCGCGCGCTTCGAGGATGTGAAAGCCGACGTGCTGATCATGGAAACCACCCGCGGCAGCCGCGCCGTGTCGCCGGACTGGACACGCGAGAAGGAGATCGAGCGGTTCACCCAGGCCCTCCACCGCGCCCTCAAACGCAAAGGCTGCGTGCTCATCCCGACCTTCGCGCTCGGCCGCACGCAGGAAATCCTCGCCCTGCTGGCGTTGCTGACGCGCGCGGGCAAGCTCAAGCGCCAGGCGATCTACATCGGCGGGCTGGGGCGGGTGTTCACCGAGATTTACGATCTGGAGGCCCATCGTACTCATCGCCAGCACAGCAATCTCCAGCTTCACGATGCGCTCAATCTCGCCGTCCTGGAAAAAGGCCAGGCGGACTCCATGAAGCTCAGCGGCGGACGCATCTTCGTCATGACTGCGGGCATGATGAGCGAAAACACCGCGGCGCACGATCTGGCGCTGCGCATGATCGGCGACGAGCGGCAAACGATTTTCTTCGTCGGTTACGCCGATCCGGACACGCCCGGCGGCCGGCTCAAAGCGGCCAAGCCTGGCGAGACGTTCGTCCTCAGTCCCAGCGCGGGCCGAGTGACGCGGCGTTGCGAAGTGCTGGACTTCGATTTGACCGCGCACGCCAACCGCGACGAGCTGCTCGACTTCGTCGGGGAGGTTTCGCCGCGCGTGGTGTTGCTCGGCCACGGTGAAGACGCCGCCCGCGTGTGGTTCGAGGAACAAATCCGCGCCCGCTATCCGAAGACCAAAGTCATCCAGCCGCAACCAGGAAAAAGTGTCGAGGTGTGATTCGGAGTTCCGCAACCCGATTTGCCGCGCGGGACGAGACGTGCGGGACGAGCAGCGAAAACCTCCCAAAGCAGCACCACGCAGATTCAGGACGGAACACAGATGAGCGTACGCTCTCCCAGAATGGAATCTGTGTTCCGTCCTGAATCTGCGTGGAACCCCTGGCGCGCTAGACTACTGCACCTCTTCGCCCAGTTCGACGTTCCAGTAGGCGACGTCGATGAAGTGCTTCCAACTGTCGTGGCAGTTGAGGCCGAGGTTGACCTGCACGAACGGCCGCCACTTCGGCCGCTTCGGTTTGCGGATGAGGTGCAAGTGCGCCTCCTGCGGCGTGCGGTTGCCCTTGTGCGTGTTGCACTCGACACACGAGCACACGATGTTTTCCCACGTCGTCGGCCCGCCGCGGTCGCGCGGGATCACGTGATCAAGGTTCAGGTCTTTTCGGTCGAACACGCGGCCGCAGTATTGGCAGGTGTTGCGGTCGCGCTCGAAAATGTTGTGGCGCGTGAACTTGACCTCCTTCTTTGGCATCCGGTCAAACACGAGCAGCAGGATCACGCGCGGGATGCGGATGCGGAAGGAAATGGTGTGGATGCTCTCCGGGTGCTCCTCCTGCATCGAGAAGTCGCGCCATTCGTCGAACGAGTAACTTTGGTAGGAGCCGTCCGGCGAATCGAGCACGACCTGCGCGTGGCCCTCGAACAGCAGCGTCAGGGCGCGCCGCACGGTGCAGACGTTGACCGCCTGCCACAGCCGGTTGAGCACCAGCACTTGTTGATTCAAGAACCCGCTCATGCCTAAGTTTGAATGCGGCGGACGCTAGCACACGCCCGGCGGAAGTGTCAACGCTCTGCGGTGCGGCGGTGGGTGCAAGGCTGCGCCAAAGGACCGCTCTCGCCGCAACGGATTCGGAAGGAAGCGGGGATTTTACTCCTCGGCCTGCGGGCTGGGCTACACTTCCGGCACCAAGTGGTAGCGCGCAGATTTCCAATCTGCCAGTATCTGCCGGAATCGTCGCAGGTTGCGCGAATTTTCTGGCGCGCCCGTAGCGCAGATTTCCAATCTGCTGTATCGCAGGGCTTCCAGCCTGCGGGCCGCGGGGCAGTCGAGCGTTTCGGACCATTCGTGGCTCTTGCCGATTGGAAATCGGCGATACAGCAGGTTGGAAACCTGCGCTACTCTGGAAACCCGCGCTACGAAGAAGTGTCGTCCGTCCCACGCCTCCTCAGTAAGGGGCAACGTTCACTGCCCGACGGCTTTCGCCGCCACGTCTTCTCGGATGGCTTCTAGGTGGCAGAGGACAGGCGCTTGGTCCGCGCTCGCCTCCGCGGCTTTGGGGATCAGTTCGATCACCAAGTTCTTGTTCACCTTCAGACCCCTGAGTTCTTTCACACAGGCCCGGCCTGCGCCGCCACCAGCCCGATAAGCGTCGAAGGCCGCAGCCACCACTTGACCCTGAACCTTGATGTCAAACACGCGCTGGCCAAGTTGATCTTTTTCGGGCGCGAGGAAGCCGAGCCGCAGCGTATAAACGGCTGGCGCGCCCTCCTGCGCCTCGCCGAGCAACTCAAGCTCGCATCTCTCCAGCCCGCGGCAGCCCGTCGTGTAGAGCCACGGCTTATCCGTTCCGGGAATCTGAACGCCTTTGAAGTCCGTCGAGAAAAATCCCAGGCCCGGCAGCACCTGCTCGTTCAGCTTGAACTTGACTCCATACGCGACAGCCGGCCGCGGATACCCGAACCACAGCGTCCCTTGATCGTCACGCATGTCGCCGGGCGCGCCCAGGTTCACCGCCAGATGCTTGACCGGCGTGGTCGGGTTTTGGGCGATGAAAACTGTCCAGTCGCGCTGCTGTTTGTGCTTGCGGCTCTTCAGCACCACGGTCGTCCGCAACGGGAACGAGCACGTGCACCCGGAACTGGATTCGGGAATCAGCAACAGCCCATTCGCCGCGATGTAGTTGACCCAGCAACCGGTGCGGATGCCGCCGAAGTAACTCACCCCGCGATCCGCGTTCAGGTCGTAGAACGCGTCGTTGTAGGAGCGGAAGAACAAGCTCCGCGCCGACGCCGTCGTCACACTGCAACTGTGCCCGGCCCGGTAAAATTCCCACGGCGTCTGCTCGCCCGTGATCGGATGGGTGCGCGTCTTGATCTGGCCGGTGCGGAGATCACACATGCGCGGCTCGACGATGATGGAATCCCCGACGACGAGCGGGCGGCGGAGGTAGTTCAACGGCCGGGACCAGAGCGTTTCGCCGCGGCTGGCATCGACCGCCGTCACCCGCCGCCAGGTGAGCGAGCCGGTGTTGAACAAGTCGCGGTCGTGGTTGCTGAAGTGGCCGAAGCAAAGCACGACGCCGTTTTGATAGGCCAGTCCGGCCCGGAACCCGCCGCAGCCCGTGATGTCGATGGGTTTCTCCCAGCGCTTCTGCCCCGTCGCGGCATCCAGGGCCACCAACATCCGCACGTCGGTTTGCTCGGCGCTGAGCTTGGCCTCGCCGCCTTCTTCATACTTGCCCGCCTGGATCAACCGCTGTTTCTCCGCGCTGGCCTCAGCCCGCTGCGCAGTGTTCGGCGCGTCCTCCAAAAACAGAATCAAGCCGTCCGCGATGGTGAAGGAGGTGTTCGCCATGCGGCGGCCCAGATAACTCCACTGGATCGCACCGGTCTCCGGAGTCAGCGCGAAGAGCGAATCGCTCACCATCATTTTCTGTTGCAGCGAGGTGGCCGGAGTCTTCTCGCTGCCCCACGACGGGAAGGCGTCCATGAGCCGCCAGAGCAGACCGGCGCGGTGCATTTCGGCGAAGGCCTGGTCGTTCGGTTCGGGGTATCTCGCGAGGAAGCCCTTGAAGTACGACTGATAAAACTCGGCGAACTCTTCCGACATCGGCTCCGGGAGTTTCCACTTGCCGCCGACGGCAACGGTCTTCCAGAGCGAAGCGTAATCGGATTTCAAAGGCGGACTGGCTGAACCGTAGAGCAGCTCGCCCGCGCGGGCCACGTAGCCCCACCGGCGCGCGAGCGATCCAGTGGAAGACGCCGCTCGCGGCATTTCCTCCGCCAGCGGCGGCAGATGAAAAATCTTCAGAGTCTCGCCCGTGGCCGGGTCAAGTCGATAGCATTGATCGTGAGCCGCCACGTACAAGCCATCTTTGCCCGCCGCCAGGTTGCTGCCATCCACATCGACGCGAACGCGGACGGCGCCCGGGATCTCGCGTTGCCACAGCACGGTGCCGTTGTAGGCGTCCACGCCCATCACGACCTCGTTGCCTTGGATGAACAGCCGTCCATCGAGACACAACGGCCCCGCGGCGCGCGCGTGGCGATCCAGGACGCGTTCGCTGCCGGGTTCGCCGTACCACAACGGCCCCAGCGGACCCTCCACCAGCAGATCGTCCGAACAGGCCGTGTTGGCCTGGTTGCCGTAGAGTTGCGTCCAGTTCCCTTCTCCCTCCAAATTGTCCCGCGTCAGCTTCGCCCAGAAGCCGTCTCGCTCCTCAACGACCGGTTGCGGGCCGCCGGTACTTTTCAACCACGCGATCAACTGGTCCCGAGGAACGGCTTTCGCCGGCTCGCGCGCATTTCCCGGCTGGCCGAGATACGCAATCCCGCCATGCGGTCTCAAGACGCGAAACATCTCCGCCGCCGAGTAACTGATGCGGCCCGTGGACAGCAGTTCGTCCGAGACGATCAGGTTGGCGAAGTAGTCAGGCAGGTCTGCCAGATCCCACGGCTCGATGACGACTCTCGATCCGTAGAGGCCGGCTTGGTGGAGAAGACGTCGCGCGTGCCGCAACTTCGCTGCGTCCTTTTCCAAACCGACGATTTTCAGGTTCGTGCGTTTCGCCAACGCGAGCGCCAGCCGCCCGTCCTCCGCGCCAAGGACGAGGGCGAACCCGGCTTTGGTCCCCGTCTCACGCACGATCCGTTCCGCGACCGACTCGTAAATCGGAGTAGAGGCGTCCTTGGGTTCCGGATTGGGTCGCGTGCCTTGCCGCGCCGGCTTCGGAGCGCCTGTTCCTCCTGCGCCGAAACAATAGACCGGTCCGCGGTCGGTGCTCACGAACAGGTCGCCGTTCGCGACGGCCAGTCCGAGCGCCTTGCCGGTCACGGGAGCGGACCAGACGCGTTGGCCGGTCTGGGCGTCCAGCGCGAGCACCGTTCCTTCGCCGCCGGCAAGGACCGTTTTGTCGGCGAGGATCAGCGCGGAGAGATTCTCCAGGGCGGATCGCCAGAGCATGACGACACCTCGCAACCGATTGACTTCGTCGTTCAGCACGGCGGTCCGCGCCGTGATCTCCGCGAGTTGTCGGTTGATGTCCTGGCGAGTCGGCTCGTCGGCGTCTTTGAGTTTCTTGCGGAGGTCGGAGAAGGTCTTCGCCAGGGTCTGTTGCTCCTGGTCGATTTCCTTCCGCCGGCCAGACATCTCCGCGTAACGCGACCGGTCGATCGCCGTCACGCCTTGTTCGGTCAGGATGTACGAAGCCGCGGCAGTCACCACCAGATCGATGCCGGGGAACCACGCGTACGCGTCGCCCTCGCGCTCGCCGGTCTTCTCGTTGTAGGCGACCTTGGCCGGCGTGCCCGAGCGGTCCACACCCGCGAGCAATTGGTCCTGGTCCAGCAACGCCCACGTCCCGCCGACTTTGCCGCCGGGGGCGAGGAAGCGCAGCAAACGGCCATCGTGGCGATCGAACACCGCCGGCATCGCGCGACCGGAAGGAACGAACAGGTTGTTCTTGGACGCAAGCAGGTAGCCTTGAGGCGACATCCCGCCATAACTCGTCTCGAACGGGCGATCACCCGCCGTGTCGTTTTTCCAGACCACCGAACCGTCCGCCGCCTTCAGCGCGCACACAAACAGGCCGTCGTGAGGGAAGACCCCGGCGCCGAAATAGACCAGGCCGTCCTCCACCAACACGCCCGTTCGCACCGGCCAGACGGAGACCATTCTTCCGTTGCCCAAAATTTTGTCATCGCTCGGGCCGGGCCGGTATTTCCAGATCAGATTGCCCGCCCTGGCCCCGAGACAATAGACGTAGCCATCGTCCGATCCGACATAGACGCGGTCGGCCGAGATCGTCGGCGCGCACCGGACGGGGCCGCCGGTGAAGAACGTCCAACGAACCGTTCCATCCTTTTGGCTGAGCGCGTACACTTGGTTGTCCACCGAGGACGCGGAATACACGATCCCGCCGGCGACCGCCACGTGGTAAGCACTGTCGAAATGCATCCGCGGCTGCTCTTCCGCCGGCATGTGCCAGGCCGTCTGCGGCGGGTGGACCGGCTCATGGACCCACCGCAGCGCCAGCGGCAGCGCGGGCCTTTCAGAGGTCACGCCGCTGCGGGTGCGATCGTGTCGGTAGGTCGGCCAGTCGCCGGCACTCGCCCCGGTTGGGCGAAGCGGAAGGAGAAGCAAACCCGCCAGGATCGTCGCCTGGCTGGCCGATGGAAGACGTTGCAGGGTCAGAGAGGTCATGGCGTTTCTTTTCTGATTTGGATTCGCCGCTCGCCCCGCGTCGGAACACCGGCGTTCCGCCGCGGCGCTCTTTCAACGGGCGAGAGTAACGGCTGGCCACGGCCCGTGCACTCATTTTGTTCGCGAATTTTGTTCGCGAAATGCACCGTTCGGACTCTCGCCTTGGGAGCGAAGGCCTGGGCTGGCCGGCGCGACCGACCGCCTTCGCTGGTCAAGGAGTGACCGTCCGCGGTGGTGTCGGTGAGAGAGCGACTTCACCAAGAGCGTCAGCAACACGCTCGGCCTGTCCACGATTGGACGAACAGGAGCGCGGGTCTCATGGACGGACCCGCTGCGCCAGGGTCCTGATCACGGCGTTCCCAAGCGGAGAGCGAAGGCGAAAGTCGCTGACGATCGCGGTACCGTCCGCCGTGGGGCGAAGTAATCGGTCCCGAACGGCGGGGCCTTGGCTCAAACGGCCGCGTTGCTGAAGCACAGCATTGCTACAGCCTCCAGGCGGAAACCGGTCGGTCGGTGGTCCTGTCAGAGCCGCCCCAGCGTGGGTGGTTGGCCGGCACGCGACTGGGGTGCCGGAGGGTCGGGAGATCGGCGGACAGGGAGTGCCCTGTTGTACACTTTGCAAGGTGTGCTCAACCAGAGTCACCGCCCGTTCTCTGACCGACGCAGTCCCCTGCCGGCGCTCGCTATGCGCCCCTCCGCTGCGAATGTTTACCACGACCGATGTGGCCAACTGCCGCCCGCCCGGCCGTTCAGCGAATAGAGAACGCTAAAACCGAAGCAACGAAGCGAGGTCAACCTGGCCTCCCTTCTCTGTCTTTGCCTGTCAGCCTGAGCTTGTCGAGGGGTCTCCGTCTGACTACACTCCGCGACATGGCGAAGAAAGCGACTCGTCCACCGAAGAAACCCTTGAGGGACATTCTCGCGCCCACGGCACTGGCCGGTTTCGTCCTGGCCAACGGCAGCATGTCCTCCCGCCGTCCTTCAAAGGCGAGACTTGCGGAATCACAGTGAAAACCTGTTCACTGGCCGCCTAGAAGCAAACGTGGGAAATCGAAAGAAGATTCACCATCACCCTGAACTTCTGGCCATGCCAGAAGTCCGAAGGCTTTGGCAGACAGAGCAGCTTTTCTCCGACCACTATCTCAAAGCACGTCTCCGCAAAAACGAGTGGTGGCCGTCCGATGACGAGACCAACCCCGTCTGGACGTTCTGCCGCGACCTGTACAACAGGCGATTCTTGGCCCTCGCCAAGAACAACGAAGCCTTCACGCGACAGGAACTCATCGACCGCGTGCTCGAAAAGCTAGGCTTCGCCTGGACCGACAACCTCAGCTTGCCCGACCAGGACGCCGAGCCGGATTACATTCTTTTCACCAGTCAGGCGGAAAAAGAGTCCGTCCTCGACAAGGACACTGCCAGCCGTTACCGCGCTGCCGCCGCCCTCCTTGAAGCCAAGAAGCTCCATCACTCGCTCTCGCAAGTCAGCAAACACCAGCAGCGTTACCCGCACCAGCAAATCCGCGACTACCTGCAGGACGCGCGAGTTCTCGCGTGGGGCATCCTCACCAACGGCAACGAGTGGCGTCTCTACTGCCGCGACGCCCGACGGCAAGACTTCTTCGCCATCAACTTCGAGGCCGCCATCCAATCGCTGGAGAACTTCAAAGTCTTCCTAGCCCTCTTCTCGCCCGCCGCGTTCCAGCGCGACGCCCAAGGCAAATGCCGCCTCGACTTCATCCGCGAGCAATCTCTCAGCACGCAATCGCAGCTTGAGGAAGACCTCCGCCAGCGCGTCTTCACGATTCTTACCGACCTCGCCAACGGCTTCGCCTCGCGCCTGGAAAACCAAATCCCCGACACCGATGAGGGCCGCAAGGCGCTCTACGAAAACTGCCTCATCTACCTCTACCGCCTGCTTTTCCTGCTTTACGCCGAAGGCCGCGGCCTGCTGCCCGTCGAGCCGCGCTCGCGCCGGTACTACAAGGAACTCTCCCTTGAACGCCTCAAGCCCGACCTGAAAAACTTCGCCGCCTACGACAGCCAGACCCGCACGCGCTTGGGCGAGGACATCACCGAGTTGTTCCGCCTCGTCAACGGCACCGACGAGGCCAAGAACAAGGAATACTCCGTGGCCCGCTACAACGGCGGTCTCTTCGACCCTGCGCAACATCCGCTCGTGGAAAACTGGCGCATTGCCGACGCGGACCTCGCCGGCGTCCTGCGCGGACTCATGTTCGACCCGCCACCGGAGCCAAACAAACCGACGCTGCCGATTCAGACCGTGGACTTCGGCGACCTGCGCGTGCAGCAACTCGGCTCCATTTACGAAGGCCTGCTCGAGCACCACTTCACCCGCACCGCCACGGGCCGCCTCGAACTCCAGACCGACAAGGCCGAACGCAAAGCCACCGGCACCTACTACACGCCCGACTATATCGTGAAATACATCGTCGCGCAGACGCTCACGCCGCTGCTCGATGAAATTGAACGCGGCGAAGCCATCCGCGCCGCGCGCCAGGCGAAGCGGCAGGACAACTCCTTCGCCGACGCCGTCCTCACCCTCAACGTCTGCGACCCCGCGATGGGTTCCGGCCACTTCCTCGTTGAGGCCACCACCTTTCTCGCCGACCACATCGCCGCGCACCCGACCACGCGCCGGCTCCACGACAAGTCCAAGGACGAGGAGGAACTGGCTTACTGGCGGCGGCGCGTCGTCGAAGCTTGCATCTACGGCGTGGACCTTAACCCGCTCGCCGTCGAGCTGGCCAAGCTTTCCCTCTGGCTCACCTGCATCGCCATCGACCAGCCGCTCAATTTCCTCGACCACCACCTGCGCTGCGGCAACTCGCTCATCGGCGCGCGGCTCGACCAGCTTGGGAGTCTGCCTCAGAAAAGAGGTCAGGCCGACACGAAACAGATGCGTTTCACTTTTGGCCCCGACTTCAAACGCGCGGTGGCTGAAACCATCCAGCAGATTCAGATTATCGAGGGTGAAGCCAGCCGGGATGTCGTTTCGGTGAAAACAAAGGAGAAGCGCTGGGAAATCGAAATCCTGCCGCGCCTCGCCCCTTACAAAAGGGTCGCCGACCTCTGGACGAATACTTTCTTCGATGGCCCATTGAGTGAGGAGGAGTATCTGGCGGCGGCCAAGTCCATACTGGTTGAAGCTGAAGCGGCAGCGGACAGTCTGCGCGAATCAGCCGGTCGCCGCTACCTGAAGGAACTCGACAAGCCCTATTTCCACTGGGAGTTGGAGTTCCCTGATGTCTTCTTCAACACCGACGGCTCGCCCAAGACAACGCCCGGCTTTGATGCTGTCATTGGCAACCCGCCGTATGGTCCTGTCGCAGATGCTCACGTCAAAATTCTCCTCCAGCGGTTATTTACGGCCACGCTGTATCAGCCCGATCTTTACGTGGCCTTTATGGAGCGCGCTCACGTCCTGACTCGCCGGCATGGTCTGGAAGGAAGCATTGTCCCGACGACTTTCTTGACGATGCACTATTTCTCCGGGATTCGGCGCTACCTGCTGGATGGTTGCCGGATATTGCGGCTCGTTCATTTCAAGTATCCGGTTTTCACCGATCCGACGGTGGAATCGGCGGTTTACATCTGCCAAGCCGAGCCGGATGCAGAACGGCGCCGATTGAACATCGTGACTGGTCATGTCATTGGCACTCTTGCGGAATTCTTGAACCGTGGCTTTGCCCTGCGGGAAATTGGACAAGCGGGCTTCGAGGAAAACCCAGGCCACGATTTCAACCTGTCACTCGGAGGCAAAGAAGCCGCCATTGTTACCCGGATGCGAAACGGTGACGTCGTCCTTCTCGGCTCCATCGCCGATATGACGGTGGGCGTGAAGCCGTATCAAACTGGCAAGGGAAAGCCCAAACAAACCAGGGAGGTGGTCGAGAAGCGGGTTTTCGATGCTTCATACCGGAAGGACAGAACTTATCGGGTGTATTTGATGGGACGCGACATAGGCCGATACGTCGTTGATCCGTTGGAGGAGCGCTGGATCAGCTATGGAGATTGGCTGGCCGAGCCTCGACCGGATGCGCCGTTTTCAGACAGTGCCAGAATTATCGTCCGCCAGACTGGCGATAGCATCATCGCCGCCGCCGACGACAAACAACGTCTCACCCTGAACAACATTCACAATTTGCGGCTCAGGCCGGATGCCCCGGCGATGGCGTATATGCTGGCCGTGCTTAATTCAAGGCTGACGACGTTCTTCCATCAGCAGGTTGTTCCTGAAGCCGACCGCGTTTTTGCAGAAGTGAAGATTGTCGATTTGCAGCAGATTCCCATTCGCCGAATCAAGTTCGTTACACCGAAGTCGAAGCGCGCCGGGCTGGCTGCCAAGGCGAAGAAGCTCTACGAAAGCGCCGTGGCGGCGGAAAACGGAGCCACCCTGCTGGCCTTCGTGGAGGAACAGTTGCGCGCCCAGCCGGAGCGGTCGGATGTCGTGCATGACCTACTGGCGTTTCTGGCCGGGCGGATGATGGACTTGAACCAGCGCCAGCGCGCCGTCGCCCGCCAGTTCCTCACCGACCTGCGGGACTTCCACGGCATCGAGGCCCGCGCCCTCAACCCGAAGACCAAGCTGGACGAATTCTGGAAGCTGGACACTGCCGAAGTCTTCGTGCACCTGGGCAAGAACCGCAAAGCCCTCGCCGCCGCGCGGGTGGACTTGAGCGAGACCGCCGAGAACAAAATCCGCTCCCGCTTCGAGAAGTCGAAGGCCACGATTCTGCCGCTGGAAGCCCAGATCGCCTTCACCGACCGGCTGATTGATCAAATCGTCTATCGCCTCTACGGTCTCACGGCCGACGAAATCGAGTTGGTGGAGGAAGGCTCACGGCGATGAGCGCCATCGTCGTTCCACGAGTGCGAGCGACGCTGGTCCTGCATCCGCTGTCGAGCGGCAGAACCAAACCGTGCGTCATGCTCTGCCTGGATGACGCTGGGAACGACCTTGAGGTGGTCGTGAAGTGGCGGGCTGGACCGGAGCTGAAGGAAATCGGGTTGATTTGCGAGTTGCTGGCAGCGCTGCTGGCGGACGATCTGGATTTACCGGTGCCGAAACCGTTTATCGGCGAGATCGAGAACGGCTTCCATCGCAGTGTCACGAGGCCGGAGATCGCCAAGCTGGCCGAAGACAGCGTTGGCTTGAACTTCGGCAGCCAGCGGTTGCCGCCGGGCGTGGGAACATGGCCGAAGGACAAAGCTGTCCCCGTGCTGCTGCGTCCGTTGGCCGCCGAGATTTTCGCGTTCGATGTCTTGACGCAAAACGCGACCGGCGACGCGATAATCCAAACCTGCTCTGGTGCGGGGAAGAGGTTTACCTGTGCGACCACGAGCAGGCGTTCTAGTTTCTTGCCGGAGTGATCGGCTGGCAGCCTCCGTGGACTGGACAAGGGCTGGATTTCTATCGAAGCCACGTGTTCTACCAGCAGTTAAAAGGTCTGGCACACAACTGGGATCGGCTGAGCGGTGCGTTGGATGCTTTGACGGACAGCCGCTTGCACGAGTATCTTGCCGCGGCCGGATGAATGGAGAACGAACAATAACGCGGCGGATCGGGTTGCCGACTATTTGCGCGAGGCCCGGCAGAACCGTGGAGCCGTGTTCGCGGTGATCAACCGTTTGCTGCAATGAAAACGACCTTCTCATACACCATTCTTCGTTACGTTCACGACATTGCCACAGGCGAGTTCGTGAACATGGGCGTGGCGCTCCACGTGCCGGAAGCAAAGTACGTGAGCGCCACTTGCAGCCCGCGCTACGGGCGGCTGAGCAAGCTGTTCCTGGACGTAAACGGGGAACACTTGCGCTCATTGATGCGGTACATTCAAGCCCGGTTCGAGGAGTACTCCGCCAAGCTCAATGGCGAACTCCCGTTCGACGGGCACCCGAAAAACGTGCTGGAGATCGCCATGAGCATCCTGCCGAAGGACGACAGTTCGTTGCAGTGGTCGGAGCCCAACGGCGGGATCACGGAGAACCCGGCAGCCACACTGGAGCAGCTTTACACGCGGTTGGTGGAAAAGTACGAGCAGCGCACGCAGGTGCCCAGCCGCACCGATGACGACGTTTGGCGGCATTACCGGAAGGAGCTTGAGACGAAGCAAGTCTTGGCGCGCTTGCAGCCGAAGTGGATCATTGCGAAAGACGACGAATACCAGTTCGACCACGCATGGCAGAACGGCTCCTGGAATCTGTTTGAGCCCGTCTCGATGGATTTGCAGGACGCTGACAGCATCCGGGACAAGGCAAACCGCTGGTTGGGTCGGGCAACGAACCTGAAGGAGTCCAACGAGAAATTCCGGCTGTTCGTGCTGCTAGTATTACTATGTTAAGTATTTACTTGCTTTTGTGGCCGCTCTTTTCAAAATGCGTTCCGTATGGAATGGAACATCAACCACTGGAAAAACAGCGTGCGCCAGTTTCGCCAATTCATCGGTCCCATGATTGAGGACCTT
>ORMF010578145.1_pt1 | contig 15163 bp, 9 predicted proteins | sample 1779871 | NCBI WGS metagenome assembly ORMF01 (sample SAMEA104232316, study PRJEB22302) | groundwater metagenome | biome: forest; feature: aquifer; material: groundwater | place: USA | collected 2011-08-07 | depth 5.4 m | reverse complement strand
CGGGCCCCGCCACCCTCGGCCCGGGCGAGGAGATCGAGGTGGTGCTCGCGACCGCCGCCGAGGTCCGAGAGCGCGTGCGCTCGGGCGAGATCGACCACGCACTCGTCGTCGCGGCGCTGTGGTACTGGGACCACGCGAGCGTGCCCGCAGAGACGAGGGCACCCGCGCGCTCGGGGCTCGTCGGCGTGGACCACGTCCAGCTCGCGATGCCCGCGGGCGGGGAGGACCGCGCCCGGGCGTTCTACGGCGCGTTGCTGGGCATGGACGAGGTCCCGAAGCCCGCGGAGCTCGCCTCCCGAGGCGGCTGCTGGTTCACGGCGCCCGGCGTGGCGCTGCACCTCGGCGTCGAGGGCGACTTTCGCGCGGCGCGCAAGGCGCATCCGGGCCTCCTCGTCGCCGACGTGGACGCGCTGGCGCAGCGCCTCGCGTCCGCGGGCGTCGTGCCGCGCTGGGACGACGCGATTCCCGGCCCCCGCCGCTTCTTCGTGGACGACCCGTTCGGCAATCGGCTCGAGCTCATTGCGGCCCGGTGATGCGCGGCCGGGCGCGCCCCCACACCGCCTCGACCTCGACGGCTCGGCGCCAACTTGGCAGAATCGAGCCGGCGGTCGACGGGCACGCATCGCGAGGAGGGAATCGTGAACGAACGGGTAACGGTCTGGCAGGACCAATGGGACTCCCGCGGTGAGGAGCCGTGGTCGGGAGGAGCGTGGTCGCGGTCCCTTCCGACGCGCGGCGAGCGGCTCGGATCGAGCCTGTACGAGCTGCGGCCGAACACGACGGGCGGCCTCTACCACTTCCACCACGGCAACGAGGAGCTGCTCGTCGTCCTCCGCGGACGGCCGACCCTGCGCACACCCGAGGGCGAGCGCGTGCTCGAAGAGGGCGAGGTGGTTCACTTCGGGCTCGGCGCTGCGGGCGCACACCAGGTGAAGAATCCGACCCCCGAGACGGTGCGCTACCTGATGGTGAGCAACCTCGCCTCGCCCGATGCCGTCGAGTACCCCGATACGCGACAGCTCTCCGTCATGGCCTTCACCACCTCGCAGCGCGGGGGACCGCTGTGGGACATCCGGACGCTCGAGTAACCCGTCACTACGACGCGCGTGCGAGCTCGTGGTCGCACCCGCACTGGAGCACCTCATGCGCCGTGCCCTCCTGCTCCTGGCCCTGCACGTCCTTTGCGCCACGGCCGCCCTGGCTGACGGCGCGTTCTTTCCTCCCACCGGTCATCGCGGGAAGGACCTCGCCCAGCCCACGCAGCGCGCGATCGCGGTTCACCTCGACGGCCGCGAAACCCTGCTGCTGTTCGTCGACTACTCGGGCGCCGCACGCCAGTTCGGCTGGGTCGTGCCCGTGCCCAGCACTCCCGAGGTCGAGCTCGCCCACGCCGACGCCTGGAACCAGCTCGCTGGGCACTATCGCGACCTCCAAGTGCAGGCGTGGAAAACCGGGAAGGATCGGTACGACCACGACAAGAGTTGCAGCCGAGCCGGAGACCTTCCGCCTGACGTCGACGTCCGCCTCCAGAAGACCGTCGGCGCGTACGAGATTGCGGTGCTCGCCGCAAGCAAGGCCGGCGCCCTCCATGCGTGGCTGGCAGCCAATGGCTTCGTGACGCCGGCAGGAACGGACGAGACACTCGCTGCCTACGTCGCTGAACGCTGGAGCTTCGTCGCCATCAAGGTGAAGGCCGAGACCGCGGGAACCGTCTCCCTCTCGCCGATCGCGATCCGCTTTGCGACCGACCGCCTGGTCTATCCGCTGCGCATCAGCGCAGCCAACCGAGGTGTGACGCGACTCGTGCTGTACACGCTCGACCCGATCGCCGAGGGCACGACGTTCCGCGATGACTACCCTGCCGCTCAGGCCTTTGCCGTGGGCGCGCTGTCGCCCTTTCGTGAGCGGTGCCCCCGACTCATCGAGCGAGTCCCACAACTGCGAGACGGAGAGCGCAACCTCGTCCTCGCGCGCCACATGGACACGCTCGTGCCCCAGCTGATGCGACGCCTGAGCGACAGGATCGTTCGTAGAGCGGGCGCGCTCGACCTCTACGGCGCGGGCGGCTCCGCTGGCCCGCTTGCATACGCCTCGGCCCTTGCGTTGGCGTCCGACAACCTGGAGGAGGCGGCGTGGGGGCGCGAGCGGTTAGCCTCGTTCCGCGCCGATCGGATCGACCGCACGACGCTCGTGCGCGAGCTCGGCGAAGGAGGGCGCGCGAAGCTCGAGACCTCCCTCGCGACCGAGCTCGAGACCGGCGAGGACCAGCGCAACCCCGGTGCGATGGCGCTCCTGGGCGTCTTGGCCGCCGACCACCCGGTCCTCGTCGCTCGACTCGAGTGGCTCCCCCGGGGTCCGCGCGGGGGGAACGGGCCCCTCGACCCCCTGCTTTCCGTGGGCTCGGCCCCGACCCGCCGTGCGCTCGCGAGGATCGCGGCGGGCAAGGGCCCCCACTGCGCGGGAGCGGCGTTCCGTCTGGCCTACAGCCTTCATCGGAATGCGATCGGCAAGACGGAGCGACTCGTCGCCGCGCGCGAGTTGCTCGGGCTACTGGACGCTCGCGTCACGAGTGGCGACTACTTCCAGCGGCTCAGCCTGGCTCTCCTGCGCGCGTGGACGGGGCAGGAGCTCGGCGTCGACTGGACCCGCTGGCGAGCGTACCTGGACGAGCACGCGAGTGACTTCGCCGAGTAGTCGGCCCGGTCCGGAACTCTCGAGTACCGTGTCGCGACCGACCTCGAGGGCGGAAGGCGCCGAACGCTCACCGTGGAGAACCTGGCCAGCGTGGATGTTCGTCGGCGCACTTCCCGCCGTCGTCTTGCCGCTGCTACACACCCTCGCCGTGGCGCCCTGGGGAAGCCTCGCGTTCCTCTGGCTCGCCGGTCTCGTCCTCCTACCGTGCCTGTTCGCGGTGCCGATGATGGTCGTCCTGCCTTGCTACTGCCTCGTTGGACGCCATCGCGCCGAGGCCGCGCGCTGGTGGGCCGCGGCGATCGTGTACGTCGTTGCGACGTGGGGCGGAATCGAAGTCGGCATGGACGTTCGGATGGCAGCCTTCCGCGAAGTAGCCCGGCTCGGCGCGCCGCTGGTACGGGCGATCCGTGCGTATGAGGCGCGGCACGGCGCGCCACCGCCCGACCTCGAGGCCCTCATGCCCGAGTACCTGCCCACGATCCCAACGACCGGCATGCGGGCCTATCCCCGCTTCGAGTACCACGTGGGGACGACCGCGTCGCACCGTTACGGCAGCAACCCCTGGGTCCTCGTCGTGTTCGCGCCCGTCGGCCCCAACGCGGACGAGCTCCTCTACTTTCCCCGTCAGAACTACACCGAGTCCCCGTACGCGGCCGGCGTCGAGCCGATGGGCGACTGGGCCTACCACCACGAGTAGCTTCGCGGGCGGCCGCGCGACGCGCTACCGAGACGGCCCGCTCGAGGTCGAACCGCTTGCGGCCGGACCGCTCGGTTCCTCGCGCTTCACGTCGTAGTCGAACTGCTCGCTGAACATGGTCGTGCCCACCGCGACGATCGGAATCGCGATGAGCTTGACGGGCATCAGCGCCCCATAGCCCACCCACGGGTTCTCCTCGTTGTGCCAGCTCCACAGCCGTCCCGTGACGTCGGGCACGTTCGTTGCGCCGCGGACCGGGTTCACCATCGTGAGATCGACGAACGTGATCACGATGTACGCCGGGAACAACAGCGGGAACGACGCGACCTTGAGCGCCGGCTCGTCTGGCATCACATCGTCCCGGAACGACGAAGCGAGGGGCGTTTGGCAGCCCGCGAGCATCGCGAGCACGAGCAGGATCACGAGGACGCGGGCCACGGTGGGGCTCCGAAAGAACGAGGGCGTTGGGTTGTGCAGACCGAATGGACGATCATCGCCGATCGCGGCGCATGCGTGTCGCCGTTCCGTCACGATCGCGGTATGCGCGTCGCCGCATGGTACAGGGGACCTCGAACATCGCCATGGTCACCGTGCCTCCACCCGCGTCGCTCGTCGCCATCGTCCGATCCCTGCGCCTCCTCGATCCGCGCGAGCTCGAGGTCGCGCTCGCGACGTGGGTGGATCGCGCCGTCGCGCGCGACCTCGAGCTCTTTGCACTGTGCCCGGAGCCGCACCGGCGCGACCGGATCGTGTGTGCCGCCCGTGCGCTCGGCGAGCGTTGGCCGCGACCCGAGACCCGGCCCGCCCTCTTCGCCGTGCCGATCGGGGTGAAGGACCTGTTCCGCGTCGATGGGCTCCCCACGACGGCGGGCAGCGCGCTTCCGCCCGAGCAGCTCGCGGGTCCACAGGCCTCGGCCGTGTCGCGCCTCGAGGCCGTCGGGGCGGTGGTCCTCGCCAAGACGACGACCGACGAGCTGGCCTACGCGGACCCGCCCCCAACCGTGAACCCGCACGACTCGTCGCGCACGCCGGGTGGCTCGAGCGCGGGGTCCGCAGCCGGAGTCGCGGCGGGCCTGTTCCCGGTGGCCCTCGGCACCCAGACCAGCCGGTCGATCATCGCGCCGGCCGCCTTCTGCGGAGTCGTCGGATTCAAGGCCTCCCACGGACGTGCTCCCCTGGACGGATGCGTCGCCCTCGCCCCGTCGCTCGACTGCCTCGGAGTCCTCGCCGTGGACGTCGTGACCGCCGAATCAGCCGCGGCGGTCGTGCTCGACGGTTGGCGGCGCCCATCGCCCCGCCCCCCTGTGCTCGGGGTTCCGGTGGGTGCCTACCAAGACGGCCTCGCCGACCTCGGGTGGCGCGCCCCGTTCGACCTCGCGCTCGAGGACCTGCGTGCCGCGGGCCTCGACGTGCGCCCCATCCGCCTGCCATGGGACACCCAGCTCGCCCTCACCTATCGAGCGGCGATGGCCGTGCTCCACGGTGAAATGGCGCGCACGCACGCGGCGCTCGTGGCCCGCTGGCCCGATCGCTTTCGCGCGCGCACCCAGGCCGGCATCGCGCGCGGCCTCGCCATCACCGACGCCGAGCTCGAGACGGACCGCGCTCGCGGGCTCGAGCTACGGCTCCAGTTGCGGACCTGGATGGTCGAGGCCGGCATCGACCTGCTCGTCTCGCCGTCGCAACCGGGGCCCCCGCCCCGCCTCGGCGACCGCACGGCCTATGGCGACACGACGACGCCGTGGTCGTTTGCCGGCCTCCCGTGCCTGAGCGTGCCGGCGGGAACCATCGACGGCCTGCCCTTCGGCCTGCAGCTCATCGCCCAACACGGCGCGGACGAGGAGCTGCTCGCGTGGGGCGCGACCATCGACGCTGCCCTCCGTCGCGACCCGCGCCCGGAGTGAACCCGCCCCACGTCGTCACGCCGAGCCCGCGCCTCCCGCCGGCCGCTCCGCGTACTGCAGCTCGTAGAGCCGCCGGTACAGCCCGCGACGCGCGAGGAGCTGCGCGTGCGTGCCCTCCTCGGCGAGACGCCCCTTCTCGAGGACGAGGATTCGATCGCAGCGCTGCACCGTCGACAACCGGTGCGCGATCACCAGGCACGTCCGCCCCTCGAGCAGCTTGTGCAGGGCATGCTGGATCAGCTGCTCCGAACGCGTATCGATCGAGCTCGTCGCCTCGTCCAGCAACAGGATCGGCGCGTCGCGCAGCACCGCGCGGGCGAAGCTGATCAGCTGACGTTGCCCGGCGGAGAGCGTCGCCCCGGCCTCGACGACCGGCTCCGCGTAGCGGAGCGGCAGCGACTCGATGAAGCCGTCCGCGCCGACCGTGCGGGCCGCGGCCTCGACCTGGGCGTCGGTGTAGGCATCGCCGAGAGCGATGTTGCTCCGAATCGTGCCGGCAAACATGAACGGCTCCTGCTGCACGAGCGCGATCTGTCGGCGCAAGTCGTCGGGGTGCACGCTCACGAGCGGCCGACCGTCGAGGCGCACCTCCCCCGCCGTGGGGTCATAGTGGCGCGCGAGCAGGTGGAATAGCGTGGTCTTGCCGGCCCCCGTGTGGCCCACGAGCGCGACGCGCTCGCCGGGCGCGACGGCGAAGGTCACGTCGGTAAGAACCGGCAGCCCGACCGCGTAGTCGAACGACACGCCACGGAACTCGATCGCCCCCCGCGCCCGCACAAGGGCGCCGTCGCGCGGCGAGGCGCGCGTCGGATCCGGAGCCTCGTCGCGCAGCTTGTAGATGCGGTCCGCCGACGCCGACGCCGCCTGCATGACGTTGTACTTCTCCGCGAGGTCCCGCAGCGGCTCGACGAGCATGCGCACGAGGAAGAAGAACTGCCCGAAGAGCCCGGCCGAGAGCTCGCCCCGGATCACCGCGCCGCCGAGGAAGACGATCACCAGCGCCTGCGCGATCGCGGACAACACATGGAACCCCGGCATGAACAACGAGTACAGCCGGATCACGCCGATGCGACGCACCATCAGGTCGTCGTTGCGCCGGTCGAACTCGGCGAGCTGCTTGGCCTGGCGGTTGAACGCCTGGATTTCGCGTGCGCCGCCGATACTCTCGGCGTGGTACGCGTTCAGCGCGGAGCGCAGGCGCGCGACCTCGCGATACCCCACGCTCAGCACGCGGCGGAACAGCAGCGTGAGCCCGACCATCGGCGGCAGGACCGTGAGCACGAACAGCCCGAGCCGCCAGTCGAGGACGAGGAGCGTGACCGCGATCGCGAGAATCGTGAAACAGTCGAGCACGACCGTGAGCAGCGCCTGGCTGAACAACTCCGAGAGCGTGTCGACGTCGAACACCTGGCGCGTGACGAGTCGGCCCACCGGCTGCCGGTGGAAGAACCCGAGCGACAGTCGGTGCACGTGAGCGAACAGGTCGGTCCGCACGTCGTGGACGACGCGCTGCCCCAGGAGCTGCAGCACGTAACCCTGAGCGCAGTTGTTCGCGAAACGCAGGAGCTCGCAGGCAAGGAACAACACCGCGAACCAGCGCAGGAGCGCGCCGCGGCCGTCCAGGTTCCACGCCCGCGCGAGGTCGGACGACGCCGTGGCGTCGTCGACCACGAGGCGGAGGAAGTACGGCATCGCGAGGCCGAACACCGTCGCCAACGCCACGAGGGCCAGAGACGCCGCGGCCAGCCCGGCGTGCGGGCGGACCTGACCGACGAGCCGCCGCAGGATGTGCGCGTCGAGGCCACGCTCGTGAAGCGCGTCCTGGTCCAGGTAGGAGTCGGGCTCGGCGCTCACGCCGGCGGCGCTCCCGCCGCGGCCGCGGAGGGGGCGTGCTCACGCTCCGCCTCGAGCTGCTGCTGGCGGAACGTCTCCGCGTACCAGCCGCCTCGGGCCACGAGCGCGGCGTGGGAGCCGAGCTCCACGACACGTCCGGCGTCGAGCACGCAGATCGCGTCCGCGTCCATCAAGGTCGACAACCGGTGCGCGATCACCAGGCACGTTCGCCCCACCATCATCTCGCGCAGCCGGGCCTTGATCAGCTCTTCGGTGCGCGTGTCGACCGCCGACAGGCAGTCGTCGAGCACGAGAATGCGTGGATTCGTCGCGATCGCGCGCGCGAGGGCCAGGCGCTGGCGCTGTCCGCCCGAGAGGTTCACGCCGCGCTCGCCGAGGAGCGTGTCGAACCCTCGCGGAAACCCGGCGACGTCGGGCAAAAGGCCCGCGCACTCGGCCGCGCGCTCGACGGCGGCGCGATCGGGCGCCTCCATACCGAGCGCGATGTTGTCGGCGATGCTCGCCGAGAAGATGAACGGCGTCTGCGACACGAAGCCGACGGACCGGCGCAACGTCGCGAGCGGCCAGTCGCGCACGTCGGCGCCGTCGATCAGGACCTGGCCCTCCGGTGCCTCGTAGAAGCGCGGCACCAGCCGCGCGAGCGGGGACTTGCCCGCGCCAACGGGACCCGTGATCCCGACCGTGCGACCGGCCTCGATCACGAGGTCCACCCCCACGAGCGCCGGCGCCGCGGCCTTCGCATACGTGAAGGTGGTGCCCCGGAGCTCGACCTTGCCGACGACGGCGCGAGAGCGATCGATGCGCGCCGGGTCATCGGCAATGCGCGGTGGGCTCGCCGTCGCGGCGCGGTAGCGTTCCTCCGAGGCGATCCCACGCTGGAGCAACGACAGGGTCCAGCCCAGGCCCATCATCGGGAACGTGAGCATCAGCGTCATCATCAGCATCTGGTACAGCTGCCCCGTGTCGAGCCGCCCGTCGACCAGGCGCTGTCCGCCCAACAGGAGCACGAGCACGACCTCGATCCCGACGAACAGGGTCCAGACGGGATTGAACACGGCCTGGACGCGCGCCAGCCGGACCTGCTCGGCGAGGATCGCGCGGGACTTCTCGCGGAACGCCTCGATCTGGCGCTCCTCCTGGACGAACGCCTTCGTGACGCCGATCCCGGCCATCGCCTCCTGGGTGAACGCCGCGAGCTTCGCGAGCTCCTCCTGGCAGCGCGTGAACCGCGCGTGGATCTCGGCGTTGAGCGAACGCGTGACGAACGGAATCAGCGGAAGCGGCGCCATCACCATCAACGTCAGCTGCCAGTCGATCGCGAACATCGCGAACGGGACCATCGCGAAGTACAGGACGTTGTCGACGACGAGCAGGAGCCCGATGCCCAGGAACATGCGCATCGCCTCGACGTCGGCGGTCGCGACGCTGATCATCTCCCCCGTCTGCGCGTGGTCGAAGTGGGCGTGATCCTGCGCAAAAGTGTCCACGATCAGCGCGCGGCGCAGGTCCCGGGCGATCTTGAGCGAGCTGAAGATGAACCCCCACCGCCACACGTACCGCAGGGTGCCCTGCAGCACGATCAGGGCGACGAAGGCGCACCCGAGGGCGACGAGCCGCTCGTCCGCAAGTGGCCAGCGGGCGTCGAGCGCGGCGCCCAGCGCATCGCTCGACGGTTGGCCATGGATCGCGTTGACGGCGTAGCGGACGACAAAGGTCGTCGCGAGATCGCAGACGTTGGTGCCGACCACCGCCGTCGCGCCGACCAAGTAGTAGGGCCAGAACGGGCGGGCGTGGGCGAGCAGCCCTTGCATCGAGCGGAACATCGGGGCGGGTGGCGTCGCCGTGGGCAGGAGGATGGGCGGAAGCTCCCATCATACCGGGCCGATCGCAGGAGGAGACCATCGGAGCGGCGGGCTTCCAAAGACCGCCGCACGCGGGTTGGCGGTGGTAGCATCTCGCACCGAGCTACCATTCCTCAGATGCGGTGACCAAGGCGCGGATGAGCACGAGCGGCTGGACCAAGACGATCCCGTTCAAGGTCAACATCGCGGGCGTCGTCGAGATCCTCGGCAGCTCCCTCTACAGTCGGCTCGATACGCCGCTGCGCGAGCTCATCCAGAACGCTCACGACGCAGTCCAGCGGCGGCGTCACCGCGATCTCGGCTATCTCGGCCGGATCGACATCGTCCAGGATCCCGAGCGAGGTGCGCTCGCGATCTCGGACGACGGCATGGGGCTGTCGCCCGACGAGGCCGAGACGTACTTGGGAACGCTCGGCCTCGGGATCACGGGGCTTCTTCGCAAAGGCGCGGCACCGCCGGGGCTCGCGGCCGACGCGGGCGATCTCGTCGGGATGTTCGGGATCGGCCTGTTTTCGGCGTTTCTCATCGCGGACCGCATCGTCGTCGAGAGCCGGCGGGTCGACGCCCCCGAGGGCGTGCGCTGGAGTGCGGGACCGACGACCGACATCGAGCTGGCGTCGTCGACACGCGACAAGCCCGGCACGACGATCACGCTCGAGCTCAAAGCGGCGTGCCGCGCGTTCGCCACCGACGAGCAGCTCGTGGAGCGCGCGATCGTCGAGTTTGCGGATTTCTTGCCCGTCCCGATCCACCTGAACGGCGCGAACCAGCGCGCGAACGTGATTCAGGTCGCGTGGTTCGAGCCCACGCCCGAGCCCGAGCAGATCGAGCTCGCGCTCGAGCGCTACTTCGACGAGACACCGCTCGACGTGCTCCCGCTGCACATGGAGTCGCCAGTCAAGATCGCGGGGGCGCTGTACGTGACGCCGCAGCGGATGCCCGGGTTCTCCGGCCAGCCGGTCGTGACCGTCACGGTTCGCCGCATGGTGATCTCGCGGCGAATCCAGGGCCTTCTTCCCGACTGGGCCTCGTTCCTGCGCGGCGTGCTCGCCCTGGACGACTGCGCGCCGGTGGCGAGCCGCGAGGACCTCGTGCGCGACCGCGCGTTCGCGGGCGCGCGCGTGCAGCTCGAGCGTCGGCTGTTCGAGCACTTCGAGGCGCTTGCCGACGTCGACCCACCGCGCCTGGAGGCCGTGATCGGCTGGCACCGCTACACGATCGCGGGAGCGGCGCTCACCGAGCCGCGTCTGCGCAACCTGCTGCGTCGCGCGTACAAGTTCATCACGTCGCGCGGCGCTTTGCCCTTCGACGAGATCATCGGGCACTGTGAAGCCGACTCCGCGAGCGACGGGGCCGATCGCGTCGTGTGGTACAACGCCGACCATCGCCAGGAAGCGTGGGTCAACGAGCTGTTTGCCCAGCGCGAACGGTTGTGCGTGCACGCGTTGCGCAGCTTCGAGGAAGCGCTGCTCGCGGCGATGGTCGCGGACGCGGCCGAAGCCGAGGGCGAGCGCATCGACCTCCGCGGAGTGAGCCCGGGCGAATCGGATTTCGCGCGGTCGCTCCTGGACGTGAAGGACCTCGAGCCTGCGCCCGAGCCGTGGATCGCGTTCCTCGCTCCCATCTGTCCGCAGGCCAAGGTCTACACCGCGTCCTTCGACCCTCGGCGTCCCGTGATGGCCTTCCTGAACGAGCGTTACGAGCTCCGAAAGACGTTCGACGAGCTCAAGAAACACAGTGAGGTCCCGGTGGGCTTCCAGCGCCTCATCGACCGCCATTTCGCCGGACAGGAACAGCCGCGCGACGAGGTGCTCCTGAACCGGCGTCACCGACTCGTCGAGCGCGCCCTCGCCGGGTCGACCGCCACGCCACTCGCGAGCGTGCTACGGATCCTCGTGATGAACGCGCTCGTCGCCGCGGGCTCGGGCCTCGAGCGCGAGGCGTACCGCCAGCAAGAGGAGGACCTGGACTGGATCGCCGAGGCGCTGTGGGGGCGGACGTAGTGGGCTAGGCTCTGTCTGACAATTGGGCCGCGAGACCAGAACCGGGTGGCTCAGACAGAGCCTCCCGCGCCCGCGCCCTCGCCCGCGCCCGGCGTCGAGACGCGGCTCGTTCCGTCTTCGGAGGCGCTTCCCTCCGGAGCGGCGAAACACGGCGGCCCTCGACTGCTGGCCGAACCCCTGAGGCACGAATCACGTCGGGCGCGGGCGAGGGCGCGGGCGCGGGCGCGGGCGGATGCCGCGGTCGAATTGCGAGACAGACCCTAGCGGAGCCCGGGTGGCGGCGGCTGGTAGACTCTCTCGCGATGGACATTCACTCGGGCGGCGGCATCGACGAGCACCTCGAGGACTCCCTCGCGAAGATCGGCGCGTTGGAGAACCAGTGCCTATACCGGTCGGCGAGCCGGCTGATCCGCGAGGTGCGGCGCACGGCGAAAGCCGAGCGGCGGATCTTCCCGTACCTGCGCGGCACGTTCCACCAGATGAACAACGCCGCAAGCATGCTCGAGCCGGAGGTCGGGCGCGAGGCGGCGATCGAGGCCATCGCCCTGCTCGAAAGTGAGGAGCACGCGCGGGCCTTCCAGCCCAGCTTCGACCCGCAGCGCTACGAGTACTTCGTGCACTGGATGACGGCGTGCAGCTACGACAACCTCGCCAAAGCCACGGCGATGATCGAGGGCTACAACTCGCCCGGCGTGCACGACTGCATCAACGAGGGCATCCAGATCTGTCACCGCACCGGGAAGCTCGAGTGCGTGACCTGCTTCCGCGAGTACGCGACCGACGTCTACGAAGCGGCGGACGACGACGAGATGGCGCTCCACTACGCGCGCGGCAACGCCAACGCGCCCCGCGTGACCGAGCGTCACGACCGGCGCATGGTGGGCCACAAGGACGTGGGCGGCCTCCTGCTCCTCCGCGGCCAAGTCGCCGCCGCCCACGACGCATACTCCCGCGCCTGGGAGCTCGCCGAGACGTACCACAACCCGTTCGGCGCCCGGGTCGGTCTCGCGGTCGACCTCGCCACGTGCCGCCTGCTCCTCGGCCGGCCCGCCGACCTGGACCCGATCGCGCGGGGGATTCCCGCGGACGAGGATCCGGGTCACGACCTCGCGCTTCGCCAGCTCGACGCGCTCGAGCTCGCGGCCCGGGGCGATGCCGCGCGCGCGACCGAAATCCTCGCCGCCTGCGATCGCCTGCTGGAGGACCGGCGCTGCCTCAACGCCTGGTTCGCGAACCGCCTGCGACTCGTCGCCACGCGCCGCATGGCCGGCGACTGGGGCATGGCGCGAAAGTTCGCTCAGCCGCTCGAGCGGAAGGCGCGTATCGCCCACGACTGGCTGACCCTGCGCCGCCTCAAGCACCTGCTCGATGCCGCGCAGCCCCCCGCACCGTACCCCACCGCCGCCCCGCTCGAGACGGGGCCCTTCGCGTCCGCCAAGGCTGCGGCGAGCACGAGTGCGGCGCCTCCCGCCCCGAGCGCGCCGCTCGAGGGCGCCGCGGGCGAGCCGCGCGACGCGACTCGGTCGACTGCATGCGACGAGCCAGGCGCCCCCCCCACGGACCCGACGCCGGCTCAGGACACTCCGCTCGAGGCCGAGCTCGTCGCGATTCATGCGCGCCTCGGGGCGGGCATGAGCCTGGCCGCCGCGCTCGAGCTGTTCGACGACCTCTTGCGCTTCGGTCCCGATCGGGTCGCCCACCCGCACGACGCGTGCCGGCTGATGTACCTCGCGTTCTTGATGCACTCGCAGATGCCGGTCCCCGGTGAGCCCGCAGGCGCGAGCCCCTCGACCGTGCAGATTGCGCACTTCACCGAGCGCGCCCGGCGCGTGTGGGCGTGGGCGGAGCGGCTCGCGACGCGCTTTCCCGATGCCGCCGACGTCACGGGCGTGCTCGCGAATCTGGGCAGCGACCTACGCGGCCACCCCACGAGCCCCCTGGTCCCGGAGATTCCCGAGGACCACATCGAGCGCCTCATGCGCCGCGCGCTGGACCTGGACCCCGAAAACGCGCCGAACCACGCCCGCGCGGGTGCGTTCTTCCTGTCGCGCCACAACCTGGGCGAGGCCGAGCGCATTCTCGCGCGCGGATTCCGCCTCGCGCGCAGCTCCTCGTTCTTCGCGCTGCGCCTCGCCGAGCTGTACCGCAACAGCGACCGCGTGCGCGACGCGCTGGCCGTGCTCGACCTGTGCCTGCGCGAAGGCGGGGACGACAGCCAACTGCTGTGGGAGGCGGGCCTGTGCGCCCACAAGCTCGAGCAGCACGAGGTCACGCTGACGTACCTGGATGCGTTCGAAGCCCGAAGCGGTGGAACCGAAACGCTCGTCCACTACTACCGCGCGCTCGCGCTCTTGGACCTCGGACGCGATGACGAGGCCGCGCTCGCGATCGCGCTCGAGCTCGCCCGCATCGCGCACGCCCTGGCCCAGGGCAAGCTCGCGTCCGGGGAGCCGACGAAGGCCGCGGCCAGCGCGAAGGCCGCAGAGGCGGCCGATGAGGAGGTGGACGTCCAGGTCGACGTGGACGAGGACGACGACACGGACGAGGACGACGAGGACGAGGACGAGGACGAGGACGAAGGCGAGGACGAGGACGAAGGCGACGACGAGAACGAAGGCGACGACTCGACGCCGGACGAGAGCGCCCACGTCGTGGATACCTCGATACCCGTGGTGGCGGTTCCCGTGTTCCCCACGATCGAGCTCGAGATCGATCCCGCGGAGTTGCGGGAGCACTCGTTCCACCTCGCGGTGCTGACGGCGATCCTCGCCGCCCGCAGGGGCGACCCGACGCTCGAGGAGCAGCTCGCGGTGATCCAGATGATCCCGCTCAAGAAGATCCAGTACATCACGGCCCAGGGGTTGTGCCGCCTCGCAGACCGGCTGTGGCAGGCAGCGGCGCCGCGGCTCGCGGCCGGGGAGCTTCCGGCGCGACTATTCGAGGACTGGCTGCTCGCGAGCGGGCTGGCCCCGGACTCGATGTTCGACCACCACCGCGCGCAGGGGACGCCCGAGTCGGTGCACTTCTTTCGCGTCGTGTTCCAGCAGCGCCTGGACGAGCGGTGGCCCGAGTCGGCCGGATGCCTCGCGGGCCAGGAAGGGTGGTCGAGCTACATCGCCCCTTACGGCGTGCTCGCACGCGACGCCGAGCACGCTGCGGACATTGCCCGCGCGTGGCAAGCGCGGTGCCACGACGGGCTCATCGAGCTGCTCGGCGTCCAAGGGGACGGTGACTACCAGGACCGCCCCGGGGTCGTGTGGCAGGGGTTCCACGAGCCCACCCCCAAGGACGAGGACGAGGGCCGACCGGAGTCGAGCGAGTCGTAGCCGACCGTGCGCCTGACCTGTCGCACACGCCGGATTGGCGTCGCGATCCCTTGCGCGTTCGCCATGCTCGTGGCCGGGCTCGGATGCGTTCACTGGGGGCGCAAGGGGCTCATGCCGCTCGACCACCCCATCGCCTTCGATGGCGCATGGCGGATCTGCTCGGGTCAGATTCCCTTCCGCGACTTCCATCTGCCCGCTGGGTTGCTGCCCTCGGTCGCGCATGCCGTGGTGATGGCGTGTGTGGGACCGAGTTGGACCGCGTTCGTCCTCCACGCCGCGGTCGCCAACGCACTCTTCGCCGGCATGGGGTACGCACTGCTGCGCCGACACGGCCTGTCACGCGCGCGCGCCAGCGCCTACGCGATCGCGGCCGCGTGCACGTTGTTCCCACCGATCGGGGTGCCGTACGCCGACCCCTACGCATTCTTCGTCGCGACCGCAGCGATCGCGCTCGCCGTCCGCGCGCGTGCGACGGCGGGCATCGGAGCGTGGGCTGTCTGCGCGCTCGCCCTAGCGGCGAGCGCGGCGGCCAAGCCAGTCCCCGCTGCGTACCTCGTGCCCGTCGTCCTCGTCCTCGCGACGGCGCGCCCCGTGCACCGCACGCGAGCCGCGATCGGCCTCGGAACTGGGCTCGTGGCCACCGTGGCAATCGCGACGGTGCTGGTCGTCGCGTGCGGTATGCGATGGGACTGGATCCTCGAGTACGGCATCGCGCTGCCGCGCGCGACGGGCCGGGAGCGGCTCGGGCAGCTGTTCGGCGCCCGCGCGTCCGAGCTGTGGCTCCTCGTCGGATGGTCGCGACAGCCGGACTCGAGCTGGTTCG
>ORMF012498603.1_pt1 | contig 15172 bp, 19 predicted proteins | sample 1779871 | NCBI WGS metagenome assembly ORMF01 (sample SAMEA104232316, study PRJEB22302) | groundwater metagenome | biome: forest; feature: aquifer; material: groundwater | place: USA | collected 2011-08-07 | depth 5.4 m | reverse complement strand
CCCGAATGCAACGGCAAGATGGCCTACGCGCAGAACCAAGGCGACGTCAAGATGCTGGAAGACAAGATCAGCGCCATCGAACAAATCCTCTCCTCGTCGCAAGGCCACTTCGCCGAACCGGCCAACGGCATGCGCAAAGTCGCGTAAGGCCAAATGGAAAGACCGGATTACACGGCCTCACCGGCCACGTCGTCCAAACCAGTATTACTTTTGCCAGCGCTAAGCATGCACCTGAAATCCGGACGCAAGCAGCCGGCCAGGGGCAAGGCAATGGTTCAACGAATCGGCGAATTGGTGAAGAAATACCGCGACCAAAAAATCCCCACGGCCACCCTTGCGTACAGGACCGGGGAGTCACAAGAGTCGATCAAGCGGCGGCTCTTTCGCTATCTGGGCAAGGAACGATACTTGGAAGCCGCCCGTTCGATTGGCGGCCGAACCATGGCGGAGCGGTTACGAACCAATCCGACGTTCCGCGAAAAGTACGCCAGGCAAATGGGAAAAACGGTCAAACGGAGCATCAGTAAGCGGATGCAGAACGCCGCGTTCAAAGCAGCATGGAAAGGGAAAGCAGGAAGAGGATCGAAAAAAGGCATCGAAAAACTGCGCCGATTGATGCACGCCAGCTCGTTCCGGCACGCTTGGAAAAGCAAATGCAGCCTCGGCGGCCAGGCATCGTACGCTCGCGCGTCCGGAATACACTCCACAGTAAATTCGACCGCAAGAAAAAAGTGGTCCATCCGCGGCCTTCGCCATACAGGCAGGAAAATCATCGGACCCAAAGGCGAAAAAATGTACAACGACTTGGAACGACGCGTCGCATGCATCCTCAAAAGACTCGGCATCGCATACGAGTACGAGAAACGGTTCGACACCGACACGCGGAACGGCTTTTGCAGCATCGACTTTTTCATCGGCGGGAACACGATCATCGAAGTTACGGATTGGGACGACGCCGCGGCAAAATCGGACAAGCTGAACCGGAAGTACCGGAAACTGAAAACAATGACACCTGCCTTGGCGGACTTCATCGTCGTGACGAAACCAAGACGCGCTGAAGAGTATCGAAGTCGCTTGGAAAAGGATATAAGGGTTCTTAGCCCCAAACAATTGACAGCACTCCTAGCGCAAATAGCGGGGTAACAACGGCTAATTCGGTTTTTTGCGGATTAACTTTTGCCTCAAGGGTAGCCAGGAGTGCCCGCTGGGCTCATAACCCGGAGATCGGTGGTTCAAATCCACTCCCCGCTATTTCTCTTTTTCAAAATAATTCACCCATAACGATGTTGCATTTTCTGAAACGTACCGAACGGTTTGAAAAAACGAATTGGGGCGTCAAGCATGAAAAACGGGCCGTCGTAAATATCGATAAAAAAAGATGTCGTGAAAAAATTACCCGAGAACAAAAAACGAAGCGGTGACAAAAAAAAGAGACGCGGCAAGAAAAAAAAGGTGCACGCGTTCGAAAAAATCGAAAACGGAAAAAAATATCGGGAAATTACGACGTAAAACGTGTCATCGGATAAAAATGATCTGAAAAAAATGTTCCGAAAAATATTCCGCGCGCGGGATTTTTTTGCCGGCATCGTTATATACCATCGAACAATAATGCGTGCGGTGAATCTACCCCATGGCTGCAAAGAAGAAGAAGGCTGCAAAGAAAGGCGGAAAGAAGAAGAAAAAGTAATTTTCGCAAAAACGCGTCTGAAAAAATGACGACGCGATCCGTTGCGGAAAAAGCATTTTCTTGATCGAATCCTTTCCCCTTTCTCTTTTTTACGAAACGAAAAAATAAATTCTTGAGAACATCGCGTGTTTTTTTACGTCAGCCGAAGGCATGCGCAAAAAAACGTTTGCCACGGCAATGAAGAACGCATCAGGAGCTCAACAAAAAAAATAGAAAGCAGATCGTGCACGTCAAGCGCTTACGCTAAATTGAAAAAAAAATGAAAAGCCGGATTTTCCGGCAACGGGAAAAAATCAGAAGTGTCTGCGGTAGCGCGCGGAGTACGGCAGGGCTTTCTTGGGCTCGGCAGCAACCGGCTCGTCGGGTTCTTCCGCGATCGGCTGAGAAGAGACGATGATGATCTTCTCGACGGCCTTGACCGACTTGTACATGATGGTCTTTTCCTTGAAGATGCGTTTGGCGTCTTCCTTGGAAGCGGCGCGGATGGGTTCCAGCGTCAAGCGGGCGGCCTCGCCTTTCTGCAAGTCGATGATGACGTCGTAGACTTTTCCGACGAAGTCGGCTTTGTCCGTGTAGACGTCCATTCCGATCAATTGCGACATTTTCAACGCCATTTCACTCATTCCTCCAATAACGAAAAATCCAATCACGAAAACTGATGCATAGAGGCACGCCGCCGGTTAAAAAAGCTTTCCGGGAGCACAATTCCCCTATTCGGACGAGGAAGAACAAAAAATAGCCGGAGAGCGTAAAGGGATGGGCAACCCCAAAGGAGCCGCACTTCCCCTATTCGACGCGGATGGTGAGGCGTTTGCGGACTTCGTTGAGCACGTGGCCGTAATCTCGGTAGTGCGCGGACGCGAAGACGTCGACGGGGTACGTGCCGGGCGCGCTTTTCTGGTTGGAAAAGACGCCGAGTTTGAACCGCTTGGAAGCGCCCGGAGCGATTTCGCCCAGGCGGATTTCGCGCTCGTGCGAGATGCCGGTGCGGTCCATGCCCAGTTGGCGCGGCACGGAAATGATGATGGACGTCAGCAAGGGCTGGTCGTGCACGTTCTGCAGGAAGACTTCCAAGTCCACGCCGTCGTTTTTGTACGCCGCCAGGCGGAACGGATGCAATTCGCACTGCAAATCATACAGGCCGCCTTTGACGACTTTTTTGCTGAACAAATCAAAAATACCCATAACGCGATACAGACCTCGAAAAACCGGATGCCGTTAGCAGGGACGCACGATTTTTTATACGTTGCGAGAGACAAGGAAAACGTGGAGCCCGCTCGAAAAATTCGCCTCGCGTTCATCTGCAATGAAGGGAGAAACCGAAGCAATGCCGCCCACACCATCGCATTGGACGCGATTATACTAAACCGGCCACTGGAAGGTATATTTGAGATTTGGCATGGAGGAATCCAAACGATAGATCCCGAACAAACCCTCCTGATGAAACAAATGGAAAATTACGAACCAGTCAATGAAACCCGGATCTCTCTGGAGTATTTTGATCACGTGGTGCCGGTTGCACCTGAAGCCAAAGATAAACTCGAAAAAATTATACGGCCCGGACATGGGCCGAAAATGCACTCCGACCCACTGCCAAAGAAAAAAACGGAAAATCAACTGGATGTGATGGCCACGTTCCTCAGACAACTTGCCAGCCACTAAACGCCTAACTGCCTTTTGAGCAAGTTCAGCGCCGTCAGGCTCCGGGAATAATTCTTGTAAATCGGCTCCGTCACGTAGAGGATTTCCTTGGGTGCCGCCACCAGTTCCGGCACCGACTCGTAGTATTGCTGCAAGCTGCGGTTGAACGAACTGACGTCCGGATGCAAAAACTCGATGCACACATTGTACTGCGAGCCTGCGATCGAGGAAAACAACAAGACGTTCGGATCGGCCTGGGCCGCCGCGATCAGCTTGTTGAACGGCTCGCGCGGCACCGGCGGCATCTGCAACAACAAGAAGCCGAAAAGCTTCAGGCCAAACGCCAACGGGTTCAGGCGCGGCAAGTACTCGAAAATGATGTTCTCCTTCTGGAGGAAGTCCAGCGACGAGGAAATCGTAGCCAAATGCAGGCCCGTCGCGCGTTGGATGGTTCGCAAATGCGGACGCACCGCGCCCGGCTCAAAAAGCGCTTTTAAAATCTTGAGACGCACCGCGTCATTGGGCTGGATTTTCTTGTTGGCCGAAGCCGGGCCCGACGCCGCCAGGATCTGGCTGACCGCGTAACTGAAGCGGTCGTCTTTGTATACGGGGTCGGAAAAAAAGTACACGGCACGCTTGCGGACCAGCGGATACGCGTCAGGAACGTCCTCGTGGTACAGCCGCACGGTGTCGCGGTGGAATTCCTCTACCGTCGAATACATGTCGCGCGAAACTAAGTTGTCCTCCCCGGACGCGACCGAGCCGGAAAAACGGACGTGCAGGTTCTTGCGGCCCCAGGCCACCACCTCGTCAAGCACTTTTTTCTGCGACAGGTCGAAACTGGCCATGGAAAACGCCTCGACGGGAAAACCCATCTTCCGCCAGTTCAAGCTAGGCAAGTACGAGACGATGGCGTGCTGGCGGTACAGAAAGTCCAACGACGCCGACAGCGTCGGGCGCGAAAGCCCGGTGCGCTCCTGGAGGAACGACAAGCTGGGGCGCAGGCCGCCTTTGGCGAACAACGCGTCGAGCACCTGCAACCGGCGCGCATCCAACAATTGCTTGCTTCGCGGCAACGTACCCCACCCCCCAACTGAAACGGCGGCGAACCGCCACCCGGCCGTTCTCGCGGTTTCCCCAAAAAATGTTTTTTTTGTAAATTTTACTGATGCAAAATGTATTTTTCAACAAGAATCTTGCACATAATTGTTTTAATACTTTATCCCGTGAATGCTGCAGTCAGGTGGGGAGGAAACAAGCACATGTTGGCACACGTGTACTTGCTGTGGTATTACCTCGGCAAGCAAGAGGACGACATCTGAATCCGAAGGCCTTAAAGGCGTAAACACCCTTCGAAGCCAGTATGGCATTGGCAGACTGGGTGTACGAGTTAGGCGAGCTGAAACGCATCGCCCGCAGCGGGTGGTGGACGGCGAAAGTCCGAAATCCGGAGACCGTGGCCGAACACTCGTGGCGGACGGCGTGCATCGCCTACGCCTTGGCGTTGGAAGAAGGGATTGACGCCAACGCGGCCGTCGTCGCGGCGTTGTTCCACGACGCGGCTGAGGCGCGGACGTTGGATGTGCACAAAGTAGCCAAGAAATACGTGCGGCCCGACGCAAACAAAGCATGGCACGACCAATGCGCCGCGTCACCGGCCAAGACCCGTGTCGCGCTTGATAAACCCCTCCCGCCGGAAGTACATCGGGTGGTAAAAGATGCGGACCTTTTGGAAATGGCGGCTAGCGCGCAAGAATACCTGGCAGCAGGACATGTAGAGGCGAAACGTTGGCGGGACGGCGTCAAAAGCAAGCTCAAGACCCGTACGGCCAAAAAATGGTACAACGAAATCTGCAAGACCAAACCGGATGCGTGGTACAGAGAACTCCGCTGAAACTAATTTTCCGTTAGCCTGAAAAGAAAAAACCGCCGCGGCAGATTACGCCGCGCCTTTCTTCTCAACCGTATACGCGTACGCGTCCAGCTGCGCATCATTCGTACCGCTTTGCGCGCCGGTGAGCCGGATCACGTGCAACACGTTGCCGCTTCGGAAGGCCACCGCGCGGACGGCCCAGGTCCCTTCCGCGTAACGGTTCTGGTACTCGTACGCAAACGCGTGCGATTCGCTGCCATGGGCGGCAAGGGAAATGTCCAGCGGGTTCGTTGCGATGGTCGGTTTCGTCTTCTTGTCCGGCCACGCCGTCCAGCATTTTGCGGCTTCGGCCGCGACCGACGCATTCCAAGCGCCAAATGCGCGGGAAGCAGCGGCTTCGTCGGAAAAAACAAGGGCAAAGTGGGTGATGAAGCGTTCGTTGCGCGACGCGCTGCCATCCATAGACGTGCCGTTAACCAACACGACACGGAATCCGGAAACGAACGCGAACGCCGCGGCGTCGGAGGCAGAGAGGTTGCCACACGAAAGCGCACCGAGACGACTGGTGTCTTTCTTAAGGCCGCCGATGAACCAATTGGCCACGGGTTGCGGACTCAACAACAAACGGTAATCTTGAATAGGTTGAGAGCCGAGTTCATTGATCACGCCCCCAAGCGGACGCAAATCGGAGGCGCGCAGCACGACCAAGCCGGAAATGGAGGGGCCCGCAAGCGTGGGGTTGGCGGCACGGCGGTTGATGACCGTCGGCATCCGAGCGGCCTTGACGGAGGATTGTGAGGCGGTGATGCCGGAGCTGAATGGCGACGGACCGGAAGCAAAATCCAACGAAAATACGTCCGGCCGTACGGAATGCGCTTCGGCCAATCCGGCAAATGCGGAAATCAAAAGCGCGAATGAAACGAATAAAACAAAAATTTTCACGAAAACCACCCTCACCAATCGGAGTTGGTATCCGGGCGGCCGCTGATAAGGATGCGTACATAAACTATAGTGGGCGCAGATCAAACTGGCGTTTGTTTTTGCGTTTGATTTTTCGACGCGGCGGCTTCAATCTGCTTTTTTTCCAATTCCAGTTCGGCCAACAGGTCCTTGACTTTGAAGTTTTCCGACATCTCCGTCACGGTAGCAAAGATGGCCTTTGGCATGGTTTTGTTCAAGCGGTACGCGTCGATCACGGCGTGCAGTTCCTTGTCGGAAAATCCGGACAAAAGAATGATTTTCGTCTCCTTGCCGTTGTCGGAGTGGTTGGAATCCACGGGCAAAAACGTGTTGGCGTCGGATGGCAAAGCGGCGGGGTCAGGCATAATGGGAAAAGCACCAAACGGCTCGGAAAAGCGCCCACGGCGTTCAGACGATGAGCGCGACGCCCACGAGGCTCACGACGAGCAGCCACCAGGCCGTCTCGTCGGATAACGCATTGGATAAAATGTTGGTCAGTTGGCCGAATAAGGAAAACGTGACGAAGACCATCGCGTTGGTGATGACGGACAACACCATTTACGCCATCCTCCGCGGAAGCGGCAGGATTTCGCCGCATTTCTTGCAGATTTTTTCCTTGCGCTTGTAGTTGAATTCGAAACTGGTGCCGCCGCAGTGCGGACAGCCCAAACCGCCGCTCGGATTGGAATGATAGCTTTTCCAAGCGTCTTTCGTGTCGCCATAGACCATGGCGCCGCCCGTCGAGTAGACTTTGGGCGCGTCGGTCGCAGGCTTGGCACCGGACGTGGCAACAACGCTTGCGCCGGGTTTGGCGTCCGAAATCGGGTCGCGCGTGATTTCCAACTTGTCCGAATCGCATCGGGCGCAGCGCGAGACGCGGGAGTTGTCATCGGCCTTGAATTCGAGGCGGCAGTTCTTGCATCTGACTTTCATCAACCTTTTTGTGAAAAAGCCCGCTTAAAAACAACGTGTTCAAAGAAAATTGCGACACGCGCGCAAGCGATTGCCAACAAAACCGCCGCATAAAAAATGCGAAGCTTTATGTTTTTTCCACTCCCTCGATTGACCCACACAACGACTTAGCCGGTGAACCCCCTATGAAATACCTCCTCATCGTCCTGGACGGCGTCGGCGACTTGCCGCATCCGGACTTGAACGGAAAAACGCCATTCCAGGCGGCCAAAACGCCTTTCCTTCAACAACTGGCCAAAAACGGCCAGACCGGACACCTCCGCATCGCCAAGAACATCGCGCCGGAATCCGACGTCGGCGTCTGCAGCGTGCTGGGCCACGACCCGTTTGAAAACCACGTCGGGCGCGGGTTGTTGGAAGCCAAAGGTGCCGGCGTGCCGTTTAAAACCGGCGATTTGGCCCTGCGCGCCAACTTTGCCACGTGCGGACCGGACGGCAAGACGTTGCTGGACCGCCGCGCCGGACGTGGGTTAAACCAGGAAGACGCCCAAGCGTTGGCCGAACAAATCAACCACTACGTCAAACTGACGGACGCCACGTTCGAATTCAAAGCAACGAAGGGCCACCGTGGCGTCTTGGTCATCCGCGCGGAGGAAACGCTGGAGAGCCACATCAGCAACACGGATCCGGCGTACGAAGTCATCAACGGCTTAGGCTCGGCAAAAGCCGCGTTCCAAATGACCATCACGCCCGCACACGCCTGGAAAGACGAATCCGGCTCCCGGCGCTCGGCCGAATTGGTCAACGAATTCACGGAAAAAAGCTTCCGCGTGTTGGAACAAAGCGCCACCAACGCCCGCCGCAAACAAGAAAACCAACTGCCAGCCAATTGCGTGTTGTTGCGCGACCCGGAAAGCCGGGACCAAAAACTCAAAGCCCTACCAGGAAACTGGGCCATCTTGTCGGAAATGCCCATGGAAGAAGGCATCGCGCAATTGATGGACATGGCCATCGAGCCAATGCGTCACGACAAGGACCCGCAAACCGCTTACGCGGCCATTGCAGCCCAGACGGCCGACGTGCTGCAGAAATACGACGGGCTCTACGTCCACCTCAAGGCGCCCGACGTGTTCGGCCACGACGGCGACGCCTTGGGCAAGATGGAAAGCATTGAACAAATCGACCGGTTCTTTTTCGGGCCACTGCTTGAAAAACTCGACTTGCAAAGCGTGCGCATCGCCGTCACGGGCGACCACAGCACGCCATGCATCCGCCACGCGCACTCCTCCGACCCCGTGCCCTTTCTGTTGTCCGGCGCGGGCGTGCCGGCAGAAAAACAGCCGTTCGACGAAACCAACACCGGTCCCACGATCAACGGATGGGAATTGATGCCACGTTTGCTCAAATAGAAAAAAACAATGAAGCAAGAACAGGAATTTTATTGCTTTATTTTTCGTTTAGAACTTGGGCCGGAATCGTCAACTGGCGACATACAACAACTCGGCCACCAGGGCCGCCAGATAGACCAACAGCAACACGGCGCCTTCGTACTTCGTCACTTTGCCTTTGATGGTAAAGCCCATGAACAAGAACGTGATCAACAACAAGGCAGGTAAGGTGACGGCGCGGCTGGACGCCTCCAGAGTCACCGGTTGCAAAATGGTGAACACGCCCACGCTCACAAGCAACGTGAAGATGTTCGAGCCGATCGTCTCGGACACTGCCAGCTCTTCCAACCCCCGGCGTGTGGCTTGGATCGCCGCCGCCAAATTCGGTAACGAGGGGCCCAACGCGCCCAGCGTGATGCCGATAATCAAATCCGACACGCCGAACGTCGAGCCGAAATAAATCAACGAGTCCGTGAAAAGCTGCGCGCCGACCAGCAACGTCACGCCGCCGGCAAGAAAGACGCCCAAACCGTCGCGCAACGTCAACGGGCCCAAATGGACTTTGCCGATCAACTCCAACGTCTGGACCATCTGCTTGCCTTCCTTCTGGGACTCTTTCTTACCCAACAAACGTTCCTGTTGGTAGACGTTGATCAGGTACGGCACGAACAACAGCAAAAAGACCGTGCCGTCCACGCGGTCCAAGACGCCGTCGTTAAGCGCCATGGCGGCCACGATGATGGTGGCCACCATCATGAACACCAAATCGCGCAACAACATGACGCGGCTGACCCGAAGCGGCTTGATCATGCTGCAGATGCCGATGATCAGGCCGATATTGACGATGACGGAGCCGATGATCGTACCCAAACCGATTTGGGGATGGCCCTTGAGCACGGCGGAGCTCGCCACAAGCAGCTCGGGCAAGGACAACATGATGGAGACTAAAATCAGGCCCACGGCCACGCTGGTGGTGTGAAAGCGCTCGGCCACGTGGGCCGCCGAATCCGTCACCCACTCCGCGCCCTTGAGCAACAAAAACGTGCCGCCCAACATGAGGCCGACATTGAACAATAGCGCCAGGACCATACCAACGCTTTTTCAAGATTCTTTTTAATAGGCCTTCGCAAACACGCGCGGCAGAAGAAAAACAAAGAAAACGAAAAAAAAGAACTGCGGTCGCAAAACAACCGAACGGCGAGGGCCGAAAAGTCCGCGGCCGCCATTACGGAAGCTTGAACTTACCCAAGGGCACGCCGTCTTCCTCGATTCGCAGCAACCGGTTGTACTTGGCCGTACGCTCGCCCCGTGCCGGCGCGCCCAGTTTGATCTGGCCGCAGGCCAACGCGGTGGCAAGATCTGAAATAAAAGAGTCTTCCGTCTCCCCGCTGCGGTGCGACACCATGACGTTCCAACCGAACGACTCGGCTTTTTGGGCGGCGGCGATGCTTTCACTCAACGTGCCGATCTGGTTGACTTTCAACAATAACGCGTTGCAGCTCAACTGACCGCGATCGATCCGGACCGGATTCGTCACCAACAAATCATCGCCCACTACTTGACACTTACCGGACAATGCTGCGCGCAGGCGCGCGAAGTCGTCAAACGCCTCCTCGTGGAACGGATCCTCGATGCTCACGAAACGGTACTGGCCCTGCAGCTCGACATAGTAATTCAACAATTCGCCCGGCGTCAAAATCTTACCGTCCACGTGATACGCGCCCGTCCGCGCGTCGTAAAACTCGGACGCCGCGCAATCCAACGCCAACGCCATTTCCTGCGAGTACCCGTTTTCCTCAACGGCCCGCCAAATCAAATCCAACGCCTGCCGCACGTTCGACACGTCCGGCGCGATGCCGCCTTCGTCACCCACGTTGCCCGCCGGCGCGCCAAAACGCTTCACCGCGTCTTTTTTCAAGCTCTGGTAAACTTCCGAAACCATCTGCGCGGCTTGCGCGAAACTCTTGGCGCCCGTAGGCACGACCATGACTTCCTGGATCTTCAACGAAGTGCCCGCATGCTTGCCGCCGTTCAACACGTTCGCAAACGGCAACGGCAACGACGGCGTGCGCTTCAGTGCTGCCGCCAAATGGGCGTAAAGAGGCTTGGAACCGGCAAAGGCCCGCGCCGCAGCCAAACTCAACGCCAACGTCGCGTTCGCGCCGAGTTTTTTCTTGTTTGCCGTACCGTCTTGTTTCAAAACAAAGGCGTCAAAATCGGATTGTTTCTTGAAATCTTTATTCTTGAGTTTGGCAACGGTTTTTTCTACGTTTTGAAGCGCCTTTTGGACGCCTTTGCCGTGAAACGCGCGGCCGCCGTCGCGCAACTCGACGGCTTCATGCGTGCCGGTGGACGCGCCGGAAGGCACGGCCGCCAAAAACCACTTGCCACCGCTTTGCAAATCCACTTCAACCGTCGGATTGCCCCGTGAGTCCAGGATCCAACGCGACTTGACGGCAGAAATCTTCATCCCAAAAACCCCCAAAATAACCGGTTTGCAAACAGCGTGAAGACACTACGACGGGAGCGGTTATAATCGTCACGGGATTGCACCACACCACGTCCATCCAAACGCGCCCACATCAAACCAAAGGCCAACCCGCATCGAAAAAGCCTAAGAACCGCAGCACCATTACAACCACCATGACCCTTGCCACCCGACCTCGAATGCGAGAAGCCCTACCGCTTGCCCACGTCCGGGATTGGCTCCAAAGCCTCACGGAAGAAGAAGGCCGCGATTGGCAAGATGAGGAATTGCGTCACATCGTGCGGGGGTACGCGTTTGCTTTAGACGCCGCCGGCATCCCGTTTGACCGCCAACGGGCCGAGTTAAGTCGGATGTTGAAAGCCACGCGCCGGTTTGAGAACTTAGAAGAAGGAAAAGACCGCGTGGTTCATGGAACAATTGATGGCGGTTATACTCTGCATGAACCGGAAGGGCCCAGACGAATATACGATAAAATTCAACTGCGCGCCGACGAACCCCATTATTTGGGGTATGCGGCCGCCCACGAGGGCATGCACTGGCTCAAAGGAGCGTCGGAAGCAACGCCCATTGAAGTCAGTACCAGCTACCGCTTGTCATTTCCCATCCGTGACGCCAACGTATCCAAAAAACGAAGATGGGAATTGAATAAAAAGACGCGCACCGCCGACGCGTCCTTGAACGACGAACACCGGAAAGTCATCCACGCGGCCCAAATCAGCGCCGCCGTAGCAGACTCGCTTCGGGCGCGGTTGGGAAAATCCGTTGCCCAAGCGTTCCTGGAAAAAACACGTTCCGGCATGCACCCCTACACCGCCTACGTGTCGCTGGAAGTAAAAAACCGGCGAACCAAACGAGAATTGCCCGGAAAGTGAAAACGGCCCATTGAGACGGGTCGTGGCCCGTTTGTTTTAAAAAAAACTCGACATCCCCACCCACCCCTCAGTTCCACTAATCGAACAAAAAGGAGCACCGGGCCGGACAAAAGGAAACGGTGAACCAAGCAGCGGTAAAAAAGCGGGTGGATTTTTTAGACAAACCATCCGATCACCCCAAAAAAAAGTTTGTTTGTTTAATCTTGTTTGAAGAAAATGCCTGAAACAAAAAAGAATGAAAGAAAAAAATATTCAAAATAACAAATAAAAAAGTAAAGAAAAAACAAAATAAAACGTATTATAAAGAAAACTAGAATGAATCGGTAAAGAAAAGTAAAACCTATCTTAAGCGGTTGTTTGCCTCTTGAATTCTCCAGTGTATTCTGATTTTCCTTTCAAATCATCAAATAAGATTTGACAAATAATGGTTTTAGGTTGTAGTTCAATCGTATGAGGAGATAGATTGACAATTTCCAATACTTGATGATTTGATACTCCAGGTTGGATCAAACCAGATGAAACGTGGACCAACAAACCCAACCTTGCAAGCCTGCTTCTTCCTTCGATAAATGCGCAACTCGTATTGTCTAACGTTAGTTTTTCTAACGTAACACCTAACACCAATTCTCCCGGTCTTAATTTCAAATATTCATTGTTCTTTACAACCACTTCTTCATGCAATTCGTGGGTGTAACTCGGATTTCCTTTCACAAAAACCGGTTTTTTAGATTTTTTTATTCTTTTGAAGTGATTACCTAAACGAAAGTCAACTGAACACGAACCCACCAATTTTGGCTCAAACGGCTCAATCTTGACTTTACCCGTCTTGATTGCTTTGAGGATTTCAGGTTTGGCCCACGGCATGATTGTTTCACGATTTCCTGGTCGTTTTTGACCTTTCCTTTCATGGCGATTTTTTTTGCGCACGTGGGAGACTCAAAAACAACCGATTAGTGGAAGTAAGGGGGGTGTCCCTTAAGAATATTATCGTAAAACCAAGGGACAATCGGTCTAGGCGGCCTGAGTTGAAGAGCATTGGAACTCAAGGAAGCGCGCGGCCAAATAGAGGGCGAATTCACTTGTTTTTTTCAATCCGGCCGTGTCGTTTTCCAATTCTTCCAAAAACCGGCATACGTCTGCAAACTGTCACAAAACGCGTCGGACAATTCGAATGGTCTGGCCCGGCTTTCTTGCCGGATTAAACCGCTTTGTTCCAACGCCGTCAGCGTCAAATGCAACGCCGACTTGCCGGCCCCCGTTTCGGCCAAAATGGACGTGAACGTGCGGGGTTGTTCGGTCAGCAGCGTCAAGACCTGGACGGCCAACAACTTGCGTTTGGACGAAAACGAGAAACAACGGTCCACTAAGTCAAACAGCGTGAATTGACCGGTTTGGATCCGCGGCCCATCGGCCAGGTCCACGCGCAGGTGGGCGAAGGACTGTTTTGAGCGATTCCCCTCTGCCATACTTATCCGACCTCTCAATCCCGCGGTCGGCGCGCAAGCCGTTGTGGGCCTGATACGTTCGGCAACAACACGACCGGCATTTTCTCCGATAACCGATTGAACGTGAAACCCAGACAATGTGTTTTTGTCATCAACTGGCCACGCGCCCACAATTCGAAACGCGCGTGCTTTTCAGGCGGCGTGAGGGAATCTTCAAGCCGTTTCCGGGCTTTCCCTACTTTCTCGCGCGCCACTACCAATGCACGTTCTGCCCATTTTTTTGCGTTGGATTCAAGGTTGTCCGGCGAGAAGGCGTACCACAAATTACTCCCGCCCAAGAATGTCTTTTTGACATTCAACGCGTCGAAAAAATCCCATCCACCCACACCCTCTACGGGTTCGGGGTGCCCTTCGCGAGTGGGAATGATAAACACCGGGCGATGGACCCCTTCCTTTTCAAGCCGTTGACGGGTCTGTTCTACAAACCGGCGGTCCTCTAGAATGATTATCGGCTCTTTCAATGATACGACTCTTCGCACTTTTCCCCTTGTTTTGGTCGGCATACGCCCCTTGACCCAACGCAACGCTTCTTTTTCCCACGGGAACCAAGATTCCGTCACGCCTGAGCCTACGTAGTGCGAGAAAAACGGGTGCACCGCGACGTGGAGCTTTCCGCCGTGTCCTTGAATGTGGCTTTTCAACGCGGCGATGTCCTCGGCTTGTCCGGAGTGCTCGATCACTCGGATCATGCCGTTTTAGTCTCCTGTTGTTGCCGCTTGATCCGCCACGTTTCCACCAAAGAGGACCATTCCTTGCCGATGTGCTGCAATGCCTCGCCAAAGCGTGCCGACGCCTTCAACACCATCTTGTGCCGCTTGTCCTTCTCGTCCTGGCCGGTCGGATTCCGCCGCTCGCGCGCCAACAAGCCGCAGCGGACGAGTTTGGGAATCACCAAGTTGCGAAGGGTCGAATTCGCCGCGCCGTTTTCCTTCTGCCACGCCGAAATGGCTTTGCCGTCCATTTCACCCACGTCCTTGACGTGACGCAACAACTTGACGGCGATGTCGTACTGCACCGCTTGCAAATGCGGCGGAAAAATGAGTTTCAAAATGTCTTCGGCTTCCCAGCGCGCGCCCAGGCTCATGGGCAGCTTGCCGTATTCGAACAAAAGCGACTTGCGGGAAGGCAAGCCGCGCGTGCGCGGGCCGTTCATGTCGTTTCTTCCAAGGTTTTCAGTTTTTGATGCAGTTGAAGCAACTCCGGACTCTTTTCCTTTTCGTATTTTTCCCTTAGTCGGTCCATGGCGTCATACCACGCCCGGTAACTTTGTTTTTGCACGGTTTTTGGAATTGCAAACGCTCCGTCCAACTGCGGTTTTTTCGCCTTCCAAGCTTCTAAAAATTCCTGTGCGTTTCGGAACCGGTTCACCGCCCGCAAATGGTCCATCAAGTTGGATAACGTGACTCCTTTCATTTTTGGGACGTGTACGTCTTCCAGCTTTTCAAGCACGGCGTCCAATTCCATCGGTGCCTCGCGGTTGGCAAAAACGTTCCCCACGTGGCCTTCAATATGACCCCGTATCCCGTGGTACGCTTTGACGGTATCCAACAATTCAAGCAAGACTCGATGCATCCGCTCTCATCACGACCTATTCCGTCTTAACTCTTTTCCCGCCTGCTGGCCGGTGGACGCATGCGTCTTTCCGCCGCGCTTGCCGCTTTCGTTTGTGTACTTGCATTCCGTCCGCTTTCCGTCAAGGCCCGTACCGCCGCCAAATCCGCCGCGGTGTCTTCCAATTCCACGCAGTACCGCAAGACGTCGTTGAGACGCGCCCACTCCAAAGCCGATTTGTCCCGAAGGCCTACCAATTTCGGTTCCAACCGTTTCAATCCTCCAGCCGCCGCCT
>ORMF010718918.1_pt1 | contig 15172 bp, 5 predicted proteins | sample 1779871 | NCBI WGS metagenome assembly ORMF01 (sample SAMEA104232316, study PRJEB22302) | groundwater metagenome | biome: forest; feature: aquifer; material: groundwater | place: USA | collected 2011-08-07 | depth 5.4 m | reverse complement strand
TTTTTTTTAAAAAAAGCTTCTTCTCCTTGCTTTGTTTTATTGTAAAGTTTACTATTTTCCTAGTGCGTAGTTTAGGATTTTATTTTTTGTTGATCTTTCCAAAGACACCTTAAAAATGCGCTAGAGTCAATGTGTTCCATTTATGAAAATTTAGGTTAGGAGCGATTTCAATGCTTAAAAAGCCGCCTCATCGGGTGAGTTTTCGTGAAAGGGAAGAGATTATAGATCTTCCAAATCTTATTGAAATTCAAATTAAATCGTATAAACAATTTCTCCAAGTAGACAAGCTTCCTCACGAAAGGGAAAATGTTGGATTGCAAGAGGTGTTCAGCGAAATCTTTCCAATCAAATCCTATGATGAGAAGACAATTTTAGAGTTTCTCTCATATAATTTAGGTGTTCCAAAGTATGGTCCGGAAGAATGTATTCGAAGAGGGATCACCTATAATGTAACATTGAAGGTGAAGTTTCGTTTAACAGATGAAACAGGGATCAAAGAAGAAGAAGTCTATATGGGAACAATTCCTGTTATGACAGAAAGGGGAACATTTGTAGTCAATGGCGCAGAACGTGTTATTGTGTCACAGTTGCATAGATCTCCTGGTATTTCTTTTGAGCAAGAAAGACATTCTAAAGGAACTGTTATTTATTCTTTCCGTATTATTCCGTATAGGGGAAGTTGGTTAGAAGGTGCTTTTGATTCTAATGATCTTATCTACATCTATATCGATAGAAAAAAACGCCGAAGAAAAATATTAGCTACTTCTTTTATTCGAACTCTAGGATATTCTTCAGATTCTGATATTATTGAAGAGTTTTTCAATACAGTAAAAATTAAAATTCGTTCTGATAAAGATTTTACAAAATTAGTGGGTAAAATTTTAGCAGAAGATGTTGTTGACGAGCAAAGTGGAACTGTATTTGGAAAAGCTTCAGAAAAGTTAACGACAGCTATGTTGAAGAAAATGTTGGATGCAGAAATTGCTGCTGTTAGAATTGCTGAGGATGCGGATGAAACAAGCCCTATCATCAAAATGCTAGCTAAAGATCCAACGGATTCTTACGAATCAGCTTTAAAAGATTTTTACCGAAGAATTAGACCAGGCGAGCCAGCTACTTTATCTAATGCACGTTCTGCTATAATGAGACTTTTCTTTGACGCTAAACGATATAACCTAGGTAAAGTAGGCCGTTATAAGCTAAACTTTAAGTTGAGTAGAGATATCTCTGATGAAGAATTGCAAAACGTTACTTTAAAGAAAGAAGATGTAATCCATGCTTTAAAATACCTTGTTCGATTGAAGAAGGGTGATGAAACAGCGCATGTTGATGATATCGATCATTTAGGGAACCGCCGTGTTCGTTCTGTTGGTGAACTGATTCAAAACCAGTGTCGTGTTGGTCTTGCTAGAATGGAAAAGATTATTAAAGAGAGAATGAATCTCTTCGATTTCTCTTCTGATACATTAACTCCAGGAAAAATTGTCTCCGCTAAGGGACTAGCTGGTGTGTTAAAGGATTTCTTTGGAAGATCTCAATTATCTCAGTTTATGGATCAAACCAATCCTATAGCAGAACTTACGCATAAAAGACGTCTTTCTTCTCTTGGGCCAGGTGGTTTAAATAGAGAAAGAGCGGGCTTTGAAGTGCGAGATGTGCATCCAAGTCACTATGGAAGAATTTGTCCTATTGAAACACCGGAAGGTCCAAACATCGGTTTGATTACCTCTCTTGCTTCTTTTGCTAAGATTAATGAGTTTGGATTTATTGAAACGCCTTACCGTGTTGTTCAAGATGGAATCGTTACAGATGAAGTTGAGTACATGACAGCTAACCAAGAAGAAAATTGTGTAATAGCCCAGGCCTCTGCCGGACTGGATCAACATCACATGTTTTCAGAAGCAACTTGTTGGGCTCGTTACAATGGAGAGTCTCTTAAAATAGACACTGCCAAAGTTACCCATATGGACGTTTCTTCTAAGCAGCTTGTTTCTATTGTAACAGGATTGATTCCTTTCCTTGAGCACGATGATGCGAACCGAGCCTTGATGGGATCAAACATGCAAAGGCAAGCAGTGCCTCTATTGAAAACAGATGCTCCTATTGTAGGGACGGGTTTAGAACTTCGTTCAGCTAAGGACTCTGGTGCTGTTGTGATTGCAGAAGAAGATGGAATAGTAGAGTATGTAGATGGCTTTAAAATTGTTGTTGCCTCTAAAGCTAATCTATCTCATAAAAAAACGTATATTTTGAAGAAATTTCTACGTTCTAATGGAGGAACTTGTGTAAATCAAACTCCCCTTTGTAACGTTGCAGATGAAATTGTTGCAGGAGATATTCTTGCAGACGGTCCTGCGACAGATCTAGGAGAGATTGCTCTAGGAAAGAACGTTCTCGTAGCTTTCATGCCTTGGTGTGGATACAACTACGAAGATGCGATTATTATTTCTGAAAAACTTTTAAGAGAAGATTACTATACATCTATCTACTTAGAAGAATTTGAGTTAACGGCTAGAGATACTAAATTAGGAAAAGAAGAAATCACAAGAGATATTCCTAACGTACCAGAAGAGGCTTTGTCTAATCTGGGAGATGATGGGATTATCCGCGTCGGGGCAGAAGTGAAGCCGGGCGATATTCTTGTTGGGAAGATTACCCCAAAATCAGAAACAGAATTAGCTCCAGAAGAAAGACTTTTGCGAGCTATCTTTGGAGAGAAAGCAGCTGATGTGAAAGACGCTTCTTTAACAGCACCTCCCGGTACGGAAGGGGTTGTTATGGATGTAAAGGTCTTTAGCAGAAGAGATCGACTTTCTAAGACTGATGATGAGCTTGTAGAAGAAGCAACTCGTATTAAAGATATTCATCAAGATTACAAGACAAAAGAAGCTGATTTGACAATCGAATTTCATGAGAAATTAGGGGCTTTATTATTAAATGAAGAAGCTCCGGGTCCTGTCTTACATCGTAAGACAGGGGATATCCTAATTAAAGAAGGGGATGTGATTACTCAAGAAGCAATTGAGCTCTTAGAAGGGGAAAAAGTTGAGGATTTGATTATTTCAGATCATGAACTCTACTCTCTTTTGAAAGGGATTTTGATTGAATATGATCAAGCTATGCAAGCTTTACAAACTTATCATAAAACAGAAATTGAATTTATGAAGAAAGGGGATACGGAACTAGATCCTGGTGTGATTCGTCAGGTTAAGGTATATGTGGCCTCTAAGAGAAAGTTGCAAGTAGGAGATAAGATGGCAGGTCGCCACGGAAACAAAGGGGTTGTATCCCGTATTGTTCCTGAAGCGGATATGCCATACTTGTCGGATGGGCAGACTATTGAAGTACTTTTGAATCCTCTTGGGGTTCCTTCTCGTATGAACATGGGACAATTGCTAGAGACTCATTTAGGGTTTGCTGCAAGAAAGTCAGGCATTTATGTAAAGAGCCCTGTATTTGAAGGGTTCCCTGAGTCTCGTATTTGGGAGATGATGAAAAACTTGAGTCTTCCTGAAGATGGGAAATTGCATCTTTATGATGGAAGAACCGGAGAGCGTTTTGATAGCCGTGTGGTTGTAGGTTATATCTATATCTTAAAATTAAGTCACTTAGTGGCTGATAAGATCCATGCTCGTTCAATTGGACCGTACTCTCTTGTTACACAGCAACCTCTTGGAGGAAAAGCCCAAATGGGAGGTCAACGTTTTGGGGAGATGGAAGTGTGGGCATTAGAAGCTTATGGCGCAGCTCATCTTCTACAAGAAATGTTAACTGTGAAATCCGATGACGTAGCGGGACGTACTCGCATCTACGAGTCCATTGTAAAAGGTGAAAATATATTGAACGCGGGAACTCCGGAATCGTTCAATGTTCTTGTAAAAGAAATGCAAGGGCTTTGTTTAGATGTTCGCGCTGAATGCGCTCAAGAAGTTTAATTTATCTGCGTTTTAAGGGGAAGCACTCATGACAGAAGAAGATTTTCAAGGGGCCCAATTCGACAAGTTGACTATCAAGATTGCATCGGAAGATGTAATTCGTAATGAATGGTCCAGAGGGGAAATTAAAAAGCCCGAGACAATTAACTACCGTACGTTTAAGCCTGAAAAAGGGGGTCTTTTCTGTGAAAAGATCTTTGGTCCTATGCGAGATTGGGAATGTGCTTGTGGAAAGTACAAAAAAATCAAGCATAAGGGAATTGTTTGCGACCGATGCGGGGTAGAGGTTACTCTGTCTAAGGTAAGAAGAGAGAGAATGGCGCATATCGAACTAGCGGTTCCTATTGTGCATATTTGGTTTTTTAAGACCATGCCTTCTCGTATTGGAAATATTTTAGGTATGACGACATCTGATTTAGAGCGTGTGATTTATTATGAAGATTACGTTGTTGTAGATCCAGGTCGCTCTACATTAGAAATCAAGCAATTGCTTAATGATTCTGAATTTAGAGAAGCTCAAGAAAAATGGGGTTCGGATGCGTTCACCGTTAAAATGGGAGCTGAGGCAATTAAAGATCTTTTAGAAAAAGAAGATTTAGAAGCTCTTCTTACAGAGATAAAAGATAAATTGCGTAAGACAAAATCTATGCAAGCTAGAATGAAGATAGCCAAACGGTTAAAAATTATAGAAGGTTTTACATCTTCTCCTAATAAACCTGATTGGATGGTTATGTCTCTTCTACCTGTAATTCCTCCCGATTTACGTCCTTTGGTTCCTTTGGATGGCGGAAGGTTTGCGACATCTGATTTGAACGACCTATATCGAAGAGTAATTAACCGTAATAATCGTTTGAAGGCAATTTTGAAGCTTAAAACACCTGATGTAATCATTCGTAATGAAAAAAGAATGTTGCAAGAGGCTGTAGATGCTTTATTTGATAACGGTCGTCACGGGCATCCTGTTATGGGAGCGGGTAACCGTCCTCTCAAGGCTCTTTCTGAAATGTTAAAAGGAAAGCAGGGACGATTTAGACAAAACTTGTTAGGAAAACGGGTAGACTATTCAGGACGATCTGTAATCGTTGTAGGTCCTGAACTTAAGTTTAACCAATGTGGTCTTCCTAAGCAAATGGCTTTAGAGCTTTTTGAGCCTTTTATTGTAAAAAGACTTAAAGATCAGGGTCATGTTTATACGATTCGTTCCGCTAAGAAGCTTATTCAAAGACAGTCAGAAGAAGTTTGGGATGTGTTGGAAGAAATCATTAAAGGACATCCGGTTCTACTAAACCGTGCGCCTACACTGCACAGGTTAGGGATCCAAGCTTTTGAACCAGTTTTAATCGAAGGAAAAGCGATCCGTATCCATCCTCTTGTCTGTACAGCTTTTAATGCTGACTTTGACGGGGATCAGATGGCCGTACACATTCCTCTTTCCATAGAAGCGCAGTTGGAAGCAAAGCTTTTGATGATGGCACCGGATAACATATTCTTGCCTTCATCTGGAAAACCTGCTGCGGTTCCTTCTCAAGATATGATTTTAGGATTGTATTATTTGATGCTAGATCCTTTATACATTCCAGAAAATCATGGATTTAAAACAAAGATTTTCCGTAATGCTGATGAAGTATTAATGGCCATGAATGGAGCTGGTAGTTGGAACTGGAACGAACCTATAGAAGGCTCTAGAAGAGACTTCTTAGGAAGAGGTCTTCGTATCCATGAGAAAATCAAAGTGCAGCTAGAAGATGGAATTATTGAAACAACTCCTGGACGTGTTCTTTTTAATACTATTGTGCCTAAAGAATTAGGATTCCAAAACTATGTTCTTCGTAAAAAGAAGATGAGTGAACTTGTTTTAGAGACCTATAAAAAAGTGGGATTAGAGGCGACTGTTCGCTTCTTGGATAACTTGAAGAACTTAGGATTTTCTGAAGCGACTAAATCAGCGCTATCCATGGGTGTTTGTGATATCAAGATTCCTACGAATAAAGGTAAAGTAATTGATAGTGCCTATAAGCGTATTGCTGTTGTTATGAAGCAGTATGAAGACGGGGTCATCACAGATGGGGAAAGACATTCCAAAATCATTAGTATCTGGACTGAGGTATCAGATCTACTTTCAGATGAGTTATTTAAATTGCTCAGTGAAAGTAAGAAAGACGAACCAAATCCTCTATACTTGATGATGGACTCTGGAGCTCGAGGAAATAAAACTCAGGCTAAACAGTTAGGAGCATTGCGAGGTCTTATGGCTAAGCCTTCAGGAGAGATTCTTGAATCTCCTATTACCTCAAACTTTAGAGAGGGCTTAAGTGTTCTTGAATATTTTATCTCTTCTCACGGAGCTCGTAAAGGTCTTGCGGATACTGCGTTAAAAACAGCTGACTCCGGATACTTAACAAGACGTCTTGTTGACGTATCTCAAGATTTGATTGTAACAGAGCCTGATTGTGGTACTATTAATGGTATTGAAGTAGCAGCAATCAAACAAGGGCAAGAAGAACTTTTGCCTATTAAAGATAGAAGCTTTGGAAGAGTTGTTTGTGATGATATCGTACAACCTAGTAACAAAGAGCTTATTTTAGCAAGAGCTGGAGATATCCTGACTTTAAAGCAAGCAGAGGCTATTGATGATGCAGGGATTGAGCTTGTCAAAATTAGATCAGCTCTTACTTGTGAGTCTAAGCGAGGAGTTTGTTGTAAGTGTTATGGTCTTAACTTAGCTAACGGAGGCCTTGTAGGTCTTGGTGAAGCTGTTGGTATCATTGCAGCGCAATCTATCGGAGAACCGGGAACACAGCTCACGATGCGTACATTCCACTTAGGTGGTATTGCCTCCGCAAGCTTAAGTCCGGAACTTTTAGCTGAGCATGACGGAATCATAATTTATTCTGATCTACGTACTGTTCAAAACGAAGAAGGGGTATGGCTAGCTTTAAATAAAAATGGATCTATCTATATTGTAAGAGATGAAGGAAGATCTATGGAAGAGTATAAGAAGCTACTTAGCACCAAATCTTTAGCGCCTTTACAAACCTTTAACGTTGAGCTTGGAACAAGCGTCTTCTTAAAAGATGGTTCTTTTGTCAAAATAAAAACTAAAGTAGGACATTGGGAGCAGCATAACATTCCAATCATTTGCGAAAGACCTGGATATGTAAAATATGAAGATCTTGTTGAGGGAATCTCTACACAAAGAGAAGTTAACAAGCAAACAGGGCAAACTGAGTTGATTGTGAAGCATCATCGTGGGGAATTGCATCCTCAGATCGTGATTTATGCAGATGCTGACTTTAAAGAACTAATAGGAACCTATGCTATTCCATCCGGAGCATTTATCTCTGTACAGGAAAAGCAATATGTTCGTGCTGGGGTTCTTTTAGCTCGTCTTCCTAGAGGAGCCATCAAAACGAAGGATATTACAGGGGGTCTTCCTCGGGTAGCTGAGCTTTTTGAAGCTAGAAAACCCAAAGATGCCGCCGAAATTGCTAAGATTGATGGAATAGTTGACTTTAGAGGTGTTCAAAAGAGTAAGCGTATTGTGATCATCCGCGATGAAGAGTCTGGTATGGAAGAAGAGCATCTTATTCCTTTAACTAAACACTTAATCGTACAAAAAGGGGATCTTGTTGTAAAAGGACAGCAGCTTACAGATGGGCTTGTTGTCCCTCAAGAGATCTTAGAGATCTGTGGACCTAGAGAGTTACAAAAGTACTTAGTGAATCAGGTACAAGAAGTATACCGATTACAAGGGGTTGATATTAACGATAAACATATTGAAATTATTGTTAGACAGATGCTCCAGAAAGTACGGGTAACAGATCCAGGCGATACAGTCTTACTCTTTGGAGAGGATGTAGATAAGAGGGTATTCCATAGATTTAACCGTAAAGCGGTTAAAGAAGGTGGCAGACCAGCTCAAGCTTCTCCAGTTCTTTTAGGGATTACGAAGGCATCTTTAGGAACAGATTCGTTTGTTTCTGCAGCTTCCTTCCAAGATACTACAAGAGTCTTAACTGACGCTGCTTGCGAAGGTAAGACGGATTATCTAATGGACTTTAAGTCCAACCTCATTATGGGTCATATGATTCCAGGTGGGACAGGATTCCGTTCCTTTGAAGAAAGAATCAGTAAGAACAAAGACAAAGAAGAAGAAGAAGAAGTCGTATTCGATTTCGCTGACGCTTAAAGTCGATCTTTTCTTAAGGCCCGTCGAAGACGGGCCTTATTCTTTTAAGAATCTAGAGTTATCTGTACCATTCCGAATTAAAAGATTATTTTTTTAAACTGGCGTCCTGACTGGGCTTGAGATTTCTACTAGAAACCCATTGATATCTTTGACATAGGAAACGGTTTGTCCCCAATATTGTTCATGAGGTTCTGTAATAGATATAGCTCCGGCATTGATTGCATGATTATAAGATTCTTCAACATCATCAGTGATAAATGCTATTTCAAAACAACAGACTTTTTTACGTTTTGATAAAATTTTGAATACGTCAGGTAAGAAATTCGAGATAAAGTCATAAGAAGCAAATGCCAAAGCCGTTTCGCCCGTTTTAAACTCTACATATCCTTTTTCATCCATGAAGTTTATTTCGAGCTTGAAGGCTTTTTGATAAAATTCCGCAGTGGATTTTATGTCATTAACGTATAATATGGTATATCCTAGTTTCATTTTACAAAAAGGCTCGCTTTTGAAGACGGATCACTTATGGTAAATGCTTTCTTATTTCGATCAAAATACTGTTTTAATATTACAATGAGATGTTTTTCTTCGGGACAAAGCGGACTTTCCAGGATGTTTTTTTGCATATTCCTCCCGATTTTTTCCAATTGTATCATAGAAAATTTGCATGTCTAGCTTTTCATATCTTATTTAGTATAGTGGAAATATTCTGTAATACCCCTGTTATCTCGCCTTTCCTTAGGTTGGCTGCTTGTAGGATTTCTTTTAATTTAAGCACTAGTTCAGGTTTGGGATTGTTTTCTAAGTAATGTAAAACAGGTGTTAAGTACTCTAAAGTCTTATTTTCTAAGTAGTTTGTGATCCCAGGATCAGCTCCTCCCGTTGAGATTTCAACTTGCATAGCATGCTTTAAATCAATAAAAAATAAAGCATAATCTAGTTGTTTTGTTGTTTCTTTGAGTGGATTAGAGCCGGGTTCTTTTAGAACAGATTTTTCTAGGTCTGAGAAAAAAAGCTGCAGGTCTTTAAGAGGGGCGATGAGGTGGGGTAGGAGGGTTAGGAGATAGTTTTTGATCTCTGTTGAAGAGAACTCTGTAGAATGATTCAAGTAAGATCCAAGAAGAAAGGCTGCAGATCCATATGTTATACGAGTTCCTTCATCGGTTGCAATGGCTTGTCTTATGGTTTTAGCACTAAGAGAATCGAGTTCTTTCACACACATCCTTAGAATAGGAGGTAATATACTTATATAAAGAGTATTTCTGAATTGAGTCATTGCTGAGTCTTCTAGAATCGTATGAAGAAGAAAGCTCATAGATAAAGGGGTTGGTATACGCTCTTTTACAAAATCATAAAAAGCTATTTCATCCTGTTCACTTATTTTTTCGGACTTAGATGTTAGACACAGTAGATATAAAATTTGGCAATATACTTTAGGACCCCCTAAAGATTCACCTGATAAAGGATGATTTTTAGGATCTCTTACAGCAAGAAGAAAGTATAGATGGCTTCTAATATGCTTTTTATCAAAGAGTGATATTGGTTTATCGTAAAGTTGTAAGAGTGGATATAGATCCCCTTCTTCCAATAAGATTTTTTGTTTTTTTAGGTGCTGTATAAGCCCTCCTTTAGAGACCTCTAGATTTTCTACAAACTCAATATACTCTATGTAGTCTGTTTGTATTTGTAAGGGTGTTGGAGGGGGCGTGGTGGAGCTGCTTGCCATTTCCTTGGCGATATTTTGTCTTTGATAAAGTTCTTTCATTCGAAAGAAGTGAACATCTCTTAATAAACTAAAAGCCAACTCTTTACTATTTTTGAAGTTGGGGTTTTTTAAGAAAATGGATCTTAAAGCCTTAGTGCATTCAGAGACAGCCTTGGAGGAAAGCTCTCTTTGTGTTATCATCTGGAGACTTAATTTCATAAAGGTAGATTCGTGAGGTGGAGTCTTTGAAGGAGCATCTAAGATTTTTAAACCTTTACCATCCATATGAGATAGATGTTCTTCTACACTTAAGAAAGTCTTATCATCAGTTGACGTTTCTAATCGAGAGCTTAGGGCCTGAATCCAGAGAGCCCTATATTCTGAAGGCCATTTAAGGATCTCTTTGGAAATCTCAGGTATAATAGAAGAGGGACAACTTTTGACTAAATTGAAAAGTTTAGAGTGATCTAAGTCTGTTAAATTACTAGGACAAGAAAAACTGGTTAATAGCGCAATAGATTGATTTTTTTCAGAGCTCTTAGATAAGTCAGGCGCTTTTTTTATAGCAGATTCTATAGCAGCTATAAGTCTAGCGTCTTTTGGTTTAATTGCACTTAACGGAGAAATATAGAGATAAGCTACTTTAACAAAAGAAATATACAAATCAGGATTTTCTAAAAGTAAGGGCGGTTTTTTTATCTCAGTAAGGTAGTATAAGTAATTTTTAATCCGTTCTTCTGGAATAGGATCTTTTAATTTTTTTATTGCAGAGGCTTCTTCTATACTTTTTCTAATAAAAATGGGGAGAAATTTTTCATTGGAGTCAAGAGCTATTTGTTTGATGATTCCTGCGGGATAATAAGATAGCTTTTCTAAAGCTAAGAGAGATAGGTTTTCTTTATTAGGAGCGGATCTTAGTAAAAGAAGAAGTGCTTTTTCATTTTCTAAGGCTTTAGGAGTTTCTAGATTTTTGTGGAATTCCTCTAAGCCTTTTTCAAATAAGGCCTTTCGAGAAGAATCTGTCAAATAAGGATTCATTTTTTTGATGATATCTAAGGAAAAATCGGTCACATTTTCTGCTGCAAATGCTGAAAATTTCTTCATGTGTTCAGGGTCTTCTTGCAAAAGAATCAGCCCCGTTTCGATTTTTTTATTATTCCATATTTCGATCGACTCTTTTAAAAAGTCACAATTTTCAGCATGTGTCATTACATCTTTTAAAAGGGCGGTTATAGAAGGATGTCTTAAATGGGGAGGTAGGGTAAGGCATTTATTAATGAAGGCAGCTCTAAGGTCTAAGTAAGGGGGACTCAGATGTGTTTTTGCCTGCTCTAGTAAAATATTAATATCTGGGTTGCTTGTTGCTAAAGGGGCTACTTTTTCTAAGTTGTCAACTAAAAAGGCAAGGCAAATAGATCGGATTTCTTTATATCTTTCTGTAGAAAAAGAGGAGGGAGGATTTTGTAATATAAAAGTAGTGAAGGGAAGAATTTGTTCTATCGGATCTTTTCTATCAATAGCTGTTTGCATTTCTAAGGCAATCTCCTCAAAACAAGAGACTTTATTTTCTTCGCTTAAAAAGGGGGAGAGCCGATTTATAAGGGAGAGTTTATCTATGGGAGCTTTATTGTCTTCTTTAATCTTCCGAAGGATTTGAGCGGCTGTTTTTTCGGGAAGTAAATTGCCTTGAATTAAAAAGTCCATCCATTTATTTAATCCGTCTAGCGTCTGAGGTGTTTTTTGAAAATGACTCTCTAAACTAGAGTCTGCCATTAGTTGGTTAAATAGACTTTGCTTTATATTCTTATCTACGGTTTCAGGCAGCAGTACACATTTTTGAGCTAAGTCAAATTTATCTGTATCGCTTGCTGCTTTTAAAAAAGGTCTTAGTATTTTTAAGGGGTCTTCTTTTTTAAGAGCTAGATAATCAGCCAGCCCATTTTTAAGCGTGTGGAAACATTCTTTTTGCAGGGCCTCAGTCGGGGACATTTCAGAAAGGGCTGCTATCAAGGTGTACTTAAGGGCAGGTTCTTTAATCCCATTTAAAATGTCAATAAAGCGATTTTCAAAGTGGGTTTGAATGGCATCGATTGCTTTTTTGGGTTCATTTGAACAGATTTTAAATAATTTTATTAAATGAGGGGTGATAGAAGGATCATTTGCTGGTAAGCTTTTAAGTAAATTACAGGCGAGAATGGGTTTTTTTTCGCTAGTGCATTGGTCGATACGCTTAGAGAGGATCTTTTCATAAGGTACTTTGAGATGTTCAGCTATACTGAGGATTTCTTCTACATTATTTTGAGCAAAATAGGTTTTTTCTAAAAAAAGGGCAGTTCCTGGGGCTTCTTTGAAGGTTTGGTAGGCTATTAAGGCTATTTGGATTTTCTTTTCCAGATTTTTTTCTTTGTCTAAAATCCTTTCTAAGAAACTCTGATAAAGAGCTTTTCCTTTTTCAGTGGTGACATGAGTAAAAAATTGCTCTTGAGCAAGAGGTAAGATGGAAAGGAGATCTCCTCCTGTAGATAGTTGCACTTCTAAAAGACTTAAAAATCTTTCCGGAGATTCTTCTATGAGTGCTGGAAATTGAGGTAAGCCTTCTTTGAATGCATTAAAACACTCCGTTTGAAGGGGCTCAGTTAATGACATTTTAGATAGAGCCATCAGTAGGGTGTACCTAAGGGTGGGTTCTTTAATCTCTTTTAAAATGTCTATCCAATGACTGCTAAAGTGTTCTTGAATGGCATCAATTGCTTTTTTAGGCTCATTGGAACAGCTTTTGAGTAAGTTTGTTAAATGAGATGTGATAGAGGGGGAGCCGGGAGGCAAAGACTTAAGTAGGTTGCAGGCAAGAATGGGTTTTTTTTCACTTATAGATTGCTCAATACGATCAGAAAGTATTTTTTCATAAGACCCTTTTAGACTGTTATTTATGTTGATAATTTTTTCTACAGCTTCTTTTGTGAAATAGTTTTTTTCTAAAAAAAGGGCTATTTTGGGAGCTTCTTTAAAAACTTGATAGGCAATTAAAGCTATTTGGATCTTTTTTTCAGGATTTTCTTCTTTTTCCAGAATATTCTCTAAGAATTTTTGATAAAGAGGTTCTCTTTCTTGAGAACTGATGCCTTTAAAAAATTGTTCTTGAGCAAGGGGTAAGATTGAAAAGATGTCCTTTTTTATAGCTAGCTCGACTTCTAAAAGCTTTAAGGCTTTTGCAGGATCTTGCTTTAAAAGCTCTTGGAAATTTTTGTTGAAATTGAAAGGATCTTCAATCTTCCATAGAGTGCAGAATTTCTTTATATCTTCAATATGAGAGTCTGTTATGTCGAGGTTTAAAAAATCGGGAAGAGAAAGGGGCATCCCAAGAAGAGCTTGAGCGTATAGCGCATAGAGAAATTTATCTTTTTCTTCAAGGATAGGAGAAAGGGCGTGTACCTTTGAAAAAAGGGCTGTTACGCATGTTTTCATTTCTTCAGAAGGGGTATTGGGAATCGAGAAAAGAAGGGTCATTAAAAGATCTTTCCAAGGTTCTTTATCTTGAATTTTTGAAGTTTTTAGAGAGAGGATCGTAGTTAGTTGATTCCAGAAGGCAGGGGAGAGCTGATCCATTTTATCTTGATGTTCTAGGAAAATTTGTTTTAAAGAGTCGCAAAAGAGTTTTGTCTTTTTTTCTTGAGTAGGTATCAGAGGAAGAGAGTGTTGAAGTTCATATAAGAATCCTTCTGGAGTGGTAGCTTTTAGGGTTTCTGCTAGATTGGAAAGAGTTAGCTTCGGAAATGAAAGAATGCCCTTACTTTTGATGATCTCTTTTTCCTCGTCAGTCGGAATGGGTATAAGAATATAGTATTTTTCCTTATCAACCTCAAATGTGCACTGATAGTGACTTTCATTTTTAAGGATAACGTTTTTAGCTAGATGAGGAATTAGTCCCTTCAAAAGAGCTATGGCCACTTTTGGATTTTTTTCTTCTAATAGTAGGTTTTGTAAGGGAGCGATCCATTCTAAGCCTGGTTTTATAAGGCTCTCTTTTATGCTTTTTTGAAGATGACCCCAGAAAAGGTTTAGAAATTCACTTTCAGGTGGCCACAAGAAAAGAGCGTTAAGTAAATAAAATAAAGGTTTTTTGATTTTTTTATTGATGAAAGAATTTATGTTTTTTAAAATCAGCTCTCCTGCTTGAGCTTCTTTTGCGAAAAACTGTTCATTAGTTTCTGTTGTTAAGCTGCTTCCCCCGTCTAGTGTGATGTCTTTGATGATTCGAAACCATATTTGTTCAAACGCTTCGCTTGCAATAACCGTTGTTTTGATGATCCCGGCTTTGACATCTTCTTTAACTTGAGCGCAATCTCCGTCTAAGGAATACATTCGATATACATTAGGGCTAGCCCCTTTAGAGCCAAGTTTTCCATTAAAAAGGGCGAAATTTATATAAAATGAATCGGAATTAAGAGCATGTGTTGGGACATTTGCATTGGCAAGGGTGTTTAGTGAGATCTCAACAGGTAGTTCTTGAGAATTTGAAGGCAAAACGTAGTTTTCTACTCCAAGCTTGTTGTTGATTATGATTGGACTAGGGCATAGATCTCTACTAGAAAAAGTCTGCCTATAAGGGTTGGGTAAGGCTAAAAGTTCTTTTAGAGCGCTTTCGACAATTTCTTCTAGTTGGCAACTTATTTGTGATAGCTCTGGACTTTCTTTTGTCTTACTTATTATTAGTTTAATGTCAATGTCGCTTGTTTCGCAATCTTTAACTAAAAGCCTTGTGACGTACCTTCCAGCAAAACAAACTTCACAATTTTCAAGACTGGGATTTGATTGTTTTGCCGTATCAAGTTTAGATAGAATCTTTTCTATAAGATCCTGAACCTTAATTTGTTTGCCACTGATTTCTATTGTGTGATTTAAAAAAGGGGCTAACTGGGAGGGTTCGACAGGGTCGTAGTCGTACGGAGGTGAGGGTGAATTTGAAGAAGAAGAAATTGAACTAGACACTAATAACCTATAAATATTTTAAACAATAATAACATGTCTTATAATCTGTATATTATTTTAAACTTTAATTAATTAAAAGAATTATTCAGTAGTTTTATAATTAAGTCTATTTTTGCATTATGTTTATGATGAGACATTTATCTATTTAGTTATTGTAAATGATAATTCAGGCTATTAGATCTTTCCGAGGGCTAGCTTATCTATTACCTGTTTCTATTGTCAAATGAGTAGCTGGGGAGATTGAAACATGTTTTTTGCCTGATTTTAATCATTTTTTTTCTCAGGCTCGTCCTGATTAAAAAATTCGGTTCATCCGACAAAAAAGCGGCAGAGGATGACTTGCCTCTAAGGGAT
>ORMF012226374.1_pt1 | contig 15176 bp, 15 predicted proteins | sample 1779871 | NCBI WGS metagenome assembly ORMF01 (sample SAMEA104232316, study PRJEB22302) | groundwater metagenome | biome: forest; feature: aquifer; material: groundwater | place: USA | collected 2011-08-07 | depth 5.4 m | reverse complement strand
TCATCTCAGGCATATTCGGAATGAACTTAATGAACATACCCCTTGCACACTTTGCCGGGGGCTTCTACGCAGTAACAGGAGCAATCCTGGCAATAATGGTCATAATTGTCCTATACGCCAAGAAAAACGACTGGCTGTGAGTTTTTAGTTACAACTACGGGCTTTAGAGTAAAAAAGAATCATTCCACGATTATCCTGCCGAAGAAAGGTGCCTTGACATTCAGGTGATCATGATAAGGCCAGGTTCCGACCTGATTGAAGGTAAATGAATAGATTTCTCCCGAAGCAATTCCATCGCATGAGTCAAAAATATTTTCTTCTTCATCAGTCCCTCATTTTCCTATATCTGAACCCGGATAAAGCTTATGCGTCGGGTGCATTGCCGATGCCGGCCAACTATCCATTGTGCCTTTATTAATCCATGCAACCTTGTCTCCCAACCTGATGCTTAAGTTGGCTGGCTTGTAATGTATGCGGTTATTTTTGGGAAAGGGGCATTGAAGAGTATCGACAACTTTGATTATCCCTGTCATATAGCAAAGTTGTCTAAGATATGGGGTTATTCAAGGTTCTCTATAGCAGATTGGCAGGACAAAGGCAGCGCCAGACACAGAAACATTTAAATATAAGATTAATCTTACTATTCTTACTAATACTTGTGAGGTGGCTGATATGGTGATAGATATCACAAAGATAACATCAAAAGGACAAGTTGTAATACCGCAAGAAATCAGGGAAGAGAAGAGAATAAAAGCCGGAGAGCGCTTTTTGGTATATGATTTAGAAGACAGCATAGTCCTCAAACGAGTTAAAAACTTGGAAACAGTAAGGACAATGGATGAATTCGAACGCGCTTTCAGCTCAACGTGGTCAACGGCAAAAAAGAAAGGCATAATAAAGAAAGATGCGGAAGCTGAACTTTCAGCTTACAGGAAAGATGTTCAAGGCAACTAAATTGTTCAGTTTAAAGTGGTTTGAATGTTGCGCGTTGTTGCCGATACAAACGTTCTGATATCAGCTGTAATAGCCGAAGGCAACGAGTACCAGTTGTTAAAACTTGCAAAAGCAGGAAAAATACGCATCATAACTTCACCCCAAATAATAAAAGAACTTCGTGGAGTGATTTCTCGGCAAAAATTCAGATTTTCAGAGGAGCAGATTAACGCGATTGTGAAGCAAATAATCTCGATATCTGAAATTGTTGTAACAAAAACATCCGTAAGCGTAATAAAAGAAGATCCTGCTGACGACAGAATACTGGAGGCGGCATTGGATGGCAAAGCTGATTATATCGCGTCTGGCGACAAGGATTTACTTTCGTTGAAAGAGTTTAGAGGCATAAAGATAAGGACTTCTAAGGATTTTTTGGAGGGAGTGGATAAATGACCACTAGGAAGCAGGGCTCTGTAAGAAGACAAAAATAACAGCACTGGCCATCCAATACCTATTTAAATTGCGATGAGTGCGCTGTTTCTGGATGAGGGAACTGCTGATTGTGGGGGTAGACCCTGGGACCACGCTGGGGTATGCTGTGCTGGACACCAAAGGGAGGCTCCTGAGGACGAGGTCGTCAAAGCAGCTTGAGCTCAACAGCATGCTCGAGGAAGTTGTGCGCCTGGGAAGCATACTTGTGATTGGAACTGACAAAAGGAAATGCCCAGGCCTGATAGAGAAAGCCGCTGCGGCAACAGGCGCAAAGATAGTGGCGCCGAGAGACGACCTTACAACAGCCGAGAAGGAAGCAATCACGCTGGGAGAAAAGACATCTAACAACCACGAGAAGGACGCCCTTGCTGCTGCACTTTACGCATACAGGGAAACTGGGCCGCTTCTTGAACGGATAAGGAAAGCCCTTGAAAAAGAGGGAAAACACAATTTCTTCAGGCAGGTCGCTGAGACAGTCCTAGACACAGGCACAAACATAAAGGATGCCCTGCGCGAAGCAGAAATGGAAGCCGCAAGGGAGCAGGAAACGCCAGCAGTTATTGCAGCAACAGCTGAATTATCTGGCCATGACAGCGAAGCTGTTGCGTTACGGCACCTCTTCGAGACAAGGCTAAAAAGAGCAGAAAAGGAAAATGATATACTTAGGGACTACAGCCGCAAGCTGGTGCAAAAGCTAAGGCAGACGGCTGACAATGCCCGAAAGGCAGCAAAAAAGGAAGCTGCTGAAAAAAAGCGCGGTGCAGGGCGAGTGACTGATGAAAGGGAAAGCCACATGAGGGAGCTTGTCAGGAAGATGCAGGCAGCCACCGACAGCAAAAATGCTGCAATAGCAAAGATGCTTGCCGAGCTTGAAAAGCTTGAGAAAGTTATCGCGGCAGGAGGAATAATAGCCAAGAAGCTCAACACGCTTGGCTTTGAAGAGCTTGAGCGCAAGAACCAAGCAATTGGGATTGGAGAGAATGATATCCTGCTGGTTGAAAATGCTGAAAGCTACAGCGAAAAAACGCTGGAATACCTCGCGCGGAGAAATGTTTTCCTGCTGCTACGGAAAAGGGCAAGCGCAAAAGTATGGAAGATAATCCGTCAGGCAGGCGTGATGGCAGCGGATGCGGGAAACATTGTCCTAATCGAGGCAGGAAACTTTGCGGCGATAGACAAAGCCATGCTGGAAGAAGCCAAAGAGCAGCTCGCAAAAAGCGACATCACAGGAATAATAGAAAACTATAAAGAAGAGAGGAAAATGCGACTGCTCTGACTGGTGCAAGAATGATAAACGGAGAACTCACAAAAGCGCTGCTGGCTGGCGACTGCTTCGGCGACATAATAGGGCAGGACAGGACAAAAGAGCAGCTTAAGTCAGCGCTGCTGGCTGAAAGGAGCGTCATAATAATAGGCCCACCAGGGATAGGGAAGACAACACTGGCGAAAAACGTTGCAAAACTGCTGCCTGAAATGACAGTCAATAGCTGCGGCTTCAACTGCCTGCCCAGCAAGCCAATGTGCCCAAATTGCCTGGCAGGCACCAAGGCAGGCAAGAAAAAGAGCAGCGGAAATGACAGGTTTGTAAGGGTGCAGGGAAGCCCTGACCTCACGGCAGAAGACCTCCTCGGCGACATCGACCCTGTAAAAGCGCTAAAATTCGGGCCGGCATCAATAGAGGCATTCTCGCCAGGCAAGATATTCAGGGCAAACAACGGCGTTCTCTTTTTTGACGAGCTCAACAGGTGCCCCCAGAGGCTCCAGAACTCCCTTCTGCAGGTCCTGGAAGAGGGAAAAGTAACGCTGGGAAACTACACAGTTGACATAGCCACTGACTTTATATTCATAGGGACCATGAACCCGCAGGACTCAAGCACAGAAAAGCTTTCAGATGTCTTCATAGACAGGTTTGACCTAGTCTACATGACATACCCAGAGAGCTACAGCATTGAGGAAGAAATAGTCTTGGATAAGGGAAAGAAGATAAGCGGCGTTGACTTTCCAAAGCAGCTGCTGGCGTTCGCAGTGTCATTCGTCAGGGCAATGCGCGAAAACAAAAAGCTTGAAAAGCTGCCAAGCGTCAGGGCAAGCCTTGGCCTTTACGAGAGAGCCCAGACAAACGCGCTGATAAGGGGCCACAAGCAGGTGCAGCAGGAAGATGTGAAGGACGCCATAATGTCAGTCCTTGCGCACAGGATAAGGCTCAAGCCGTCAGCAAGGTACGTGCTGACGCCAGAAGACTTCATCAAAGAAGAGATTGATGACATTGCCCAGCAAAATTCAACTCCAAAAGGTGATGGCCGGTAGCCCAATGCTGCACGAATTCTCAGTTGTGGACGAGCTTGCAGGAAAGCTAAAGTCAGCCCCAGACGAAAAAAGGCTGATGAAAACAATCCTCGAAGACGACAAGCAGGCCATTGACGACGCGCGAATCATACTGGAAGCAATAAACCAGGGAATGGGAGCGCTGACTCCTGAATTAATGTTCGAGCAGATTGTAAAGAACTACAAGCTCACAAAACAGCTGCTTGGCGAAGCAATCATAAGGGCAATGACAGGCTTTGAGCCAGACCATGTCGAAAGAAACCTCAACATACCTGAATTCAGGCAGGAGCTCCGGAACAAAATCAGGCAAAAGCTTGAAACGCTGAAAAAGGAAAGGCTGGTGGACACAGAATACCACCCAACAGAAAAGGGAGAAAAACTGGCAGCGCTGCTGCTCTGCACCGAAGAGCTGGACAGCCTGGCGGCAAAAGGCTACGGTGAAAAGCACAAGAAAACAGAATCAATGTACGGCGAAAAAGAGGAAACCAAGCCTTACCACGGGGAAAGGTACAGGGACATTGCAATGCGCCGAAGCATACGAAAAGCAATCAGGAGGCAGCATGCAGGAATAGAGGCGCACGACCTTGAAAGCTTCGAGCGGCAGTCAAAAGGAAAAAACGTAATAATTTACGCGCTTGACGCTTCAGGCAGCATGAAGGGAAAAAAGCTAGAGCAGTGCAAGAAGGCAGGAATAGCCCTCGCATACAAGGCCATTGACGAAAACGACTCAGTAGGCATGGTGGTCTTCGGGAAGAAGGTAAGGGCAGAAGTCAGGCCAACAAAAGACTTCCACATGCTCCTGATGGAAATAGCCAAGATAAGGGCGCTTGAACAAACAGACATAGCCTCAACAATAAGAAAAGCCGCTGAAATGTTCGCGGCAGAAACTGAAGAGTCGAAAAAGCACTTGACGCTCATAACAGACATACTGCCAACGGCAGGGGCAGAGCCAGAAAGAAGCACGCTGGAAGCAGTCTCAGAAATAGCTGCAGAGGGCGTCACAGTTTCAGTAATTGGCGTAAGCCCGGACAAAGAGGGAAAAAAGCTCGCTGAAAAAATAGTTGAGATAGGAAACGGGAGGTTTCTCATAGCCAAAAATGTGGAGGACATAGACGTGCTGGTGCTCGAGGATTACTACGCCACAAGAGAGAACTGAAACAAGAGCCTTCTTCTGCTTCCGCACTAGCGTGGAAACAAATTTAAACAAGCTCGGCAAAAGCTCAACTTGAAAATGGCAAACAGAAAGGAAAAAACAGTGGGCAGGCTACGCATACTGGCATTCAGCGACCTCCATGGCAATGAGAGGCACATGAAGGCGCTGGCGAACAAGGCAAAAAAGGCAGACATAATCATCTGCGCAGGCGATTTCACTGTCTTTGAAAACAAGATACTGCAAATAATGCGAAAGCTTGACGCAATCGGGAAGCCGGTCATGCTCGTCAACGGCAACCATGAAGAGCCTATGCTGGTTGCAGAAATATGCAGGAAGCTGAAAAATGTAATGCAGCTGCACGGGAAAATTCACACCGACAAAAGGTTTCCCGGCTATGCATTTGTAGGCCATGGCGGCGAAGGGTTTGACCTGGCAAGCGAGGATTTTGAGCAGTTCTACAGGAAAAATTTAGCCAGGCTCAAGCAGCTGAGGAAAGAAAACAAAAAAATTGTGTTCATAACTCACCAGCCGCCCCACAAAACGAAGCTTGACTTCATCTGGGACCACCACGGAAACAAAAGCTACGCAAAGTTTGACAAGAAAATGCAGCCCGCCCTGCACGTCTGCGGGCACCTGCACGAAACGCAGGGCAAGCGTGACAAGATCGGGAAGACGCTGATAATAAACCCTGGGCCGAAAGGGCAAGTGGTCGAGGTTTGAGGCAACGTGAAACTAAACAAAGTTGAATTTCTATTAATGAACAACCCAGTCAGGAATACCATTCAGGAACATATTGAGATTAAGCGGCTTAGGAAACTTTCTGGCTTGCCGCCGAATAAGACTGTTTTGGAAATAGGGTGTGGAACAGGCAATGGCTCCAGATTAATCAAGAAATACTTTCATACAAAGAGGATTTACGCAACTGACTTGGACGAAAGAATGATTAATATTGCAAAGAGAAAAAATGCTGATGATTGCATAATGTTTGAAGTCCAGGATGCGACGAGCCTGAAATACAAAAATAATAGTTTTGATGCCGTATTTGATTTAGGAGTTATTCACCACATCCCGAATTGGAAGGATTGCTTAAAAGAACTAAAAAGGGTTTTAAAGCCAAATGGGCAGATGATTATTGAAGACTTGTCAATAGAAACTTTCGGCACGTTCTTCGGAAAATTGCTTAAAAAAGCCCTGGACCACTCATACGCAGACATATACCGAGAAAATGAATTTGTCGCGCATCTGAAGAAAACAGGGTTTAAAATCTCCGAACATAAACGGTATAACACGCTGGGCATACTTAGATATTTTGCCATAGTTGCACTAAAGTAAGAGGCTTTTTCTATGCTCAAATCCAAGAAGAGTACATGACTACCACTATGTAGGATAGTGTTATCGTTGCTGGAATGTCCAGTGGCTTCTTTCTGAGTTTTTGGTGTGCTGTGAGTGAAACATTGAAAAAAATGCTGATGCAGCCGAAAGGTTTCCGGATTTTTTCTCGCACTGGACACTGGACAGGTGCGGGTGGAAAATATAAGCAAGTTCTACGATGCAAAATCAAAAGTATTATAAGGATAGCGTACTCTATAACATACGCTATGAAGTACGAAAATGCACTTGGAAGACGTGTACTTGGAAGAAACCGCCGAGGAGAAAATATTAAAGAAACACGGCGTGACAAAAGAGGAAATAGAAGCAGTCCTTATGCTGGACGAACCAAAACATTTCAAAACAAAAGCTGGCAGATATATAGCTATTGGGATCATGGAAAGATTCATCAGCATAGTATATGAAAACAAGGAGGGAATTGCAGCAGTCGTGACAGCTTATCCCTCATCAAACTGGCAAGTCAAGCTCTATAAAAGAAAATGAAAACCCCAACTAAACAGGCGGAAGAACTTGAGGGCATAAAGGAAAGTGAGATTTTAGAAGAGGTAAATGTAACTATAGACAAAGATGCTTTCAAAAAGCCCATAAGATGCTGTGGCAGACTTGCTGAAAAAGCTTGGAAAAAAATTTCTTACATAGGGCTGGAATTAACTTACGATGTTTGGAGATGCTCTAAATGTGGAAAAGATTATCTTGATGCGCACCAATCAAAAAATCTCCAGAAAATATGGGCATTGCAGATGCTTCTCGAAGGCAAAGCGCCAACCATGGAGCGAAGCCTAAACTACGATGGCAAGACTTACTTTGTGCGATTTCCGAAGGATTTAACAAGCGGCTGGAAAAGAAAGGAAAAGGCACGGATGACAATGCTGACGCCTGAAAAATATCTAGTTGAGATAGTTTAATTGAACGCCTCAGGGGGCCTGCCACGCTCGTCCGGCTCCTTCTCCTTCGGGCGCTTCGACTCATACTCCTTGACAATCTCAGCAGCCTCTGCATCGTCCTTTGATTTTGATTTAGAGCCAAGCTTAGGGCGAGCTCCGCCAAACTTATTGAATGGGTTAGGGAACTTAAAGTTAAAGCCGCCGCCGCGCTTCTTGCGAACCATGACAAACCCGCCGACAGCGAATATCACAGCAACAACAGCTCCGGCCACTAACAGCTTCTTATTGCCAGCAGCACGCGCGGCTTTTGCTGCTTGCTCAGCTGCAGCCTGTTGCGTAGCGTTGACATCAGAACCACTGGCATTCAGCGAAGTGCCATTGGCAGCCTGACCAGGCTCATTGACTGAAGCAGCCGGCTTCAGGACAACAGCAAACAGCGACAAGCCAGGGGAAGTGGCTTCAAAGTAGTTATAGGTCGTATCAGAGCGCTTGAAAACAGTGCCCAAAGATGTCCAGATATCAGCGGAATACCTCTGCAGCGCAACATTGCCAATCGAGCCGTTGTACTGGTTAAGCCACTTTTTTTCAACCTTGAACTCTATCTTGGCCTCAGAAACGTCAGCTGCCTTAATGTTTTTCTCGTCAATTTGGATATGCTGGAAAACCGTGCCCTGAACCTGGCTCTTTGTTACAGGCGTTGCAGCGAGCTTTGTGACTGTCAGCTCGACGTTTGACTTCTCATTCACAACAGTGAAATCAATTACCGTGAAAGAAATAGCATCCTTCGCAATCTTCATAGTTGCCACGCCGACAGGCAGGACAGCCCAAACCTTCGATACTGAGGAGCCTTCGCTCGTCCCTGCCGCGCCACCGCCGCCTCCGCCACCGCTGGTGGTAGTTGTTGTGGTGGTGGAAGTAGTTGATGGGGTGACACTTATATTACCGTAGTTGCCCGAAGGGCCTGATGAGCTGAACGCTACCGTGAGGTTCTGGTTGCCACCATCATCAGCAGTCAAGACAGCAAAGTGGTACGTGCCCTTGACCAGCCCGGTCACTGTAGTGGAATTGGCTGGGGCAGCAAAGATCTTGACAAAAGTGCTTATATTGGCCTGCGTAACATTGACAGTGCCAGTGAGGTTCACATTCGTCTCATTCGCGGCAGAGCGGTAAATGTAGTAAGTCAGATTGTGGAAGTCAGCCCCGCCTGAAACGTCCTGGGTGACGTTAAGCCATTTAAGGGTGACTGAAGTGTCCGAGGTTGTGAGAGTGATGTTTGCAGGTACTTTTGGAATAACCATGTCGTTGATTGTTACATTCTGGTAGCTGTTTGTTGTCACGTTAATACCCCCGCCCGTAGTGTTTTGGAGATTCCCTGTAGCGTCAACAGCAGCAACAGCATAAAAGAAAACGCTGCCGTTAAGCGTTGTGTTATCAGTGAAAGTCTGAACCCCTTCCGGTATCCTGGCGGCAGTCAGGTTGGTTACGTTGCTGGAATAATTTGTCAGGTTATTCCATATGTTGGAAATGTTGATCAAAGACCTGAAAACAATGTAAGTCTCGCTTGATTCGCCAGAAACATCAGTCCAATTAATCATCACATTGCCTGTCACAGTAGCTGAAACGTTCACTAATGCTGGAGCCGCAGGCGGCGTGGAATCTGACTGGAGTATGTTATCATCGCCACCAGTGAAGTGAAGCAGGACCATCCAAACATAGTTGGTTGTCGTGTTGACAATGCAACCCTCGGTAAAGTTTGTATCGTTATAGCCAACGTCAAACTGGCAAGGCATTCCACCCCTGCTGACATTAAACCACGTCTGGTTGTAGTCGCTCCAGGCGCTCGGAACGGCACTGATATTGTCAGTGCTGCTATTCCACACCATGTTCCAGCTATCATCAAACAGGGTCTTTAATGTAACGTTAATCTTTGTGGCGTTCTCAGTAACCAATGACTGGTTGTAAGGCACGCCAATAAGCACCTTATCATACACCTTCGGCGCAACAGAGCCAAAGCGCCACGCCTGCTGAAGGCTGGAACCATTCTGGCTTGAAGTAGCGCTGTCGCTCATGGAACTGTCCGGCGGGCCGGAAGCCAACATGTCCACGCCAAGGAACTGCAGGATAACACCAGTTGAATTAAGCTCCATCATGAGGTTAGTCTTGCCTGCAAACATAGCTGAGAGTGGATCGAAGTTACCCCCGGCAAAATCCCTGCCAATCTTGCAGCTTGATAATGTTGCGTTAGGAGAATTGCAAGCAAACGTATTTCGCATGAATGAAACCTTAACATTACCACCCTTTGCACCGCTAAAGTCATCAATCGTGCCGTTGGAAAGCCGCATCTCAGGCTTGAAAGTGTTTACAGTGACCCTTATGAGGCCGTTGACCTCACGGGAGGCATTAGTCAGGTTGAGCTTGTACTGGAGAGGGGCGTATCTCCTGCTGAACACCTTTAAAGTAGCATTTGAATCAAGCCGGAGAGGCAGGCTTAACACTCCGTTGGTAAGCTGGTCAGCCATGTACCTGAACTGGGGCAGCGAGCCCAGCCCGCTGACATTACCAATGTTGTCAACAGTAACTTCTGAGTGAGCCTCGGACAATGGCCTGCCTGTTGAATCAGTGAGGTTGATTTGCACATACGCAGTTGGCACAGAAACCCCTCCCTGGCTTATTGTGCTAAAGTTTCCGGCAAGCTGCCTGAGGGTAACATTAGCCACTCCCCCGCTAACCGAAGCCGTGACTGTGAAGTTTTGGATGGCATAAAAGTATTGGGTGTTGTTCGTCGACGAAGTGGTGTTTGAAACATAAAACTCCAGCACCTGGTCAATGCCAGTGGATGAGCCCATGACAACGGTGGTGTAATTGGCAATCATAGAGCCTGAACTGCTTGAAATCACATTAGTTAAATTCGCTATAGAAATGCCGTTTGGTATGCTAAGAACACTGTTAGGAGGCAGCATCCCGCCAAAGGACAACTTGACAAGTATGTTTGAAACATTGACCGGAGTTGTGTTCCCGATTACTGAGATGTTCCCGGAAAGAGTGAACTGTGAAAAGCTAAGGTTCTTGAGTACCTGAATGACAAAGTTAGTGCCGGTATAGTTTGACACGTTGGTAAGGGAAACAGACTGGGGCGGGGCAGCTGTGCTGAAGCTGTTGGGATTGGTAAAATCAGGCGTTACCATCATCATGAGGGAATAGTTCCTGTTCCTCTGGATGACCAGAGTGGCATTGAACACCTTTGAGGCAAAGTTCTCCGCAATAGGATAGCCAAGGGCATTGTCAAATACTGCGTAGTTGAATGATATGTTGTGGCTTTCGTTAATGGCCGAAAGGTTAAGCGTTGCAGCAGGCTGCAGGTAGATTGTTGAGTTATCAAAAAACCTCGTAATGGCTGACTTTGGCAGGATAGGAAAGCTTGGCCCCATCTCCTCAACCACCCACTTGCGAGGGTCAGCACCCTGTGATGTGTTGTAGTAGTAAACCGTGAAAACATACACCTGGCTGCAATCAGAAGCGGCATCACCAAGCGAGCGGATTGGAAGCGAAAAGTTGCCGGTAGTTTCATTAGTGAAAGTGGAATTAATATACGTCAATGCCTTGCTCCCGAAATTCGCAAAAGACATGTTATAAGCTGTAATGTTAACAGAACGGTTCAGACCGGTGGTGTTTGTCGTCGCCTCCAAAAATGAGCTGTTCATAACAGTGCCGTGCAGCACAAAAGCGCCTGCAGAGCAGGCAAAGTCAGACTCCTCAAGGCCTATGACCCTTGGCAGGCTTACAAAAAAGACTGCTCCAACAGCAATCACAACCAGAAGCGCCAGATAAACGAATGCTTTTCTCATAGTTACCCTTTTCAGCATACAGCGTAGCCAAATAAGCAAAAACCAGCCTGTTTTTAACCTTTTTTCAGTAATTGAAGTTGGAAAGCCTTTTTATAAATTTTTCGAATTTTTTGCCCCACGGCACAACATTTAAAAAACCTTCCAGCGACCCGTTCCTTGATGGGAATTTTTGATTCTGTTGGCAAGCTGCTGAAGCCGCTAAAGCCGGTTTATGCGCCATTCGAGTTCGTAGGGAAAAAAGTGGCCATTGCCGTAAATTACATCCTCCTGAGCGTGGTTTACTTCACGGCATTCGCCGCAACAGCGCTTGTTGCAAAGGCAGCCAGAAAGCACTTTCTCGAGCTAAAAGTGGAGAAGGAAAGAAAAAGCTACTGGATTGAACAGAAGAAAGAGGACTATACAAAGAAAGAGACTTACCGGGGTTTTTAGCATGAACATACTTGGAATATCCTGCTTCTACCATGACAGCTCGGCAGCGCTCTTGCAGGATGGAAAGATAGTGGCTGCTGCGCAGGAAGAGCGCTGGAGCAGGAAAAAGCACGACATCAGCTTTCCTGAAAACGCCATCAGGTACTGCCTTGAGGAAGCCGGACTCTCCATAAGCCAAATTGATGCCGTGGGCTTCTATGAGCGGCCCCTGCTCAAGTTTGAAAGGCTGCTCTCCTCGCACATAGAAACCTTCCCGAAGTCATACAAGGTCTTTGTCCAGGCACTGCCCTCCTGGATTACTGAAAAGCTAAGGATACCAAGCATACTGCGCAAGAAGCTCAAATACGAGGGAAACGTGTTTTTCGTGGACCACCACATGGCGCACGCGGCAAGCTCATTCCACGCATCACCCTTTGAGGAAGCTGCCATATTCACGGCAGACGGGGTTGGCGAGTGGACAACCACCACACTCGGCTACGGAAAAGGAACCGAAGTATCACTCATCAAGGAGATTCACTTCCCCCACTCGCTCGGCCTGCTTTACAGCGCAGTCACGGCACACCTCGGCTTCAAGGTAAACAATGACGAATACAAGGTTATGGGGCTTGCACCCTACGGCAAGCCGACCTACTATGACGAGTTCAAGAAGATAATTGACATCAAGGAAGACGGAAGCTACAGGCTCGACATGAGCTACTTCACATTCCACTACGGCATGAGGATGCTAAGCAGGAGATTCGAGGAAAAATTCGGCCCGACAAGGAACCCAAGTCGACAGCGGTCGACTGGGCCCAGTCGCAGCGGCGACTTGGGGAAGGAAAGCCCTGTTGAGGAAAGGCACAAGGACATAGCCGCGTCCCTGCAAAAAGTCGTGGAAGACGTGATATTCAAGGCTGTCAACCACCTTCATGAGATTACAAAAACCAAAAACCTGTGCCTTGCAGGAGGAGTAGCACTTAACTCAGTGGCCAACGGAAAGCTGACAAGGGCAACGCCGTTCAGTAAAATCTACGTCCCGCCAGCGCCCTCTGACCCAGGGGCTGCGGTGGGCGCTGCCACTGTAGTCTACCACATGCTGCTGGGCAAGCCAAGGGCTGCTGCGATGGACAGGCCAGACCTGGGGCCGGGATTTAGCCATGACGCGATAAAAAAATTTCTTGACAGCAAAGGCATAGCCTACAAGGAACTGGCTGAAAAAGAGCTGATAAAAACTGTGGGCGGGCTGCTGTGGGAAAACAAAGTCATAGGCTGGTTCCAGGGAAGGATGGAGTTCGGCGAAAGGGCACTTGGAAACCGGAGCATACTCGCCAACCCGTGCAACCCGGAAATGAAGGACATACTAAACCTCAAGGTAAAGCACAGGGAGCAGTTCAGGCCCTTCGCGCCTGTGGTGACAGCCGAGGACGCTAAAGATTACTTTGAAGTGGACATAGAAGTGCCATTCATGTCATTCGTTTACCCAGTGAGGAAGGAAAAACAGAAGCTGCTGCCTGCAATAACCCACGTGGACGGCTCAGGAAGGCTGCAAACCATAAGAAGAGAAGCAAACCCGCGATACTACGACGTGATTAAAGAGTTTGAAAAGCACAGCAAGGTGCCAATACTGGTTAACACGTCGTTTAACATCCGGGGAGAGCCGATTGTCATGACACCCGAGCACGCTTACAGGTGCTTCACAGGCACAGGTATAGACTACCTCGCGCTGGACACCTTCCTCATAAAGCGGGAAGACAACCAAAAAGACCTGTGGGACAGCGAAAGCCTGGCGAAGGACTGAAGTTAGTCGAATTCTATTGTTATATGGTACTAAACAGCCATGAGAAGAAAAGTTTATATAAAAGCCTAGGCAAAGAAAATAGGATGGCAGAGGCAATGCAGGAGAACATATTAAGCGAGCTTAAGGCAATTAGGCAGGACTTGAATTACCTAAAAAAGCGAGTAGTCGATATGGATACACTTCTCACAGACGATGATATTGAATCTTTGCAGGCAGCCGAAAAAGACCTGAAAGCTGGCAGGACAAAGAGGCTTTAGGCAGTAGACAAAAAAAAGAGATTCATCAGAAAGCATGTCTTCTCATGTACAGTGCCTTGAACCCGCAGCCGCAAACTATAAAAACAAACACAAAATGAGCGAGTAGAATGGAAGCCAAGCAAAACGCCGTAGAAAGCCAGCCGGCACCGGCAAGTGAGGACGCAAGAGTTGCCGAGATACTAAGCAAGGAGAAGAAAGGCTTCTTTGGAAAACATTTCTACCTCATAAGCGACATCTGGAACTTCATGCGTGTAAGGAAAAAGTGGTGGCTCCTGCCAATACTAATAACGCTGGTGCTTGTCGGGGCTTTGATAGTATTCGGGCACGCATCGCCACTATCACCGTTCATATACGCGCTGTTCTAAGATAGAAAAAAATTTAACACGTGTTAAAAAAAGTTAACAACATAGCAGATAGGCTAAAATTACTTCTTGCGCTTCTTCAATAGCCACCACGCTATCACCGCAACGGCTACAACCGCAATCACCACGTAAAGTATCCCTTTAGATGTTGGCTTCTTGGCTGGCGGAACAGGCTCAGAAGGCTGTGCTGGAACTGGAGAAGGCTGCGCAGGGGCGGGGCAATCAGCCACGCAAGTCTGTGTGTTCTCAGAGCCTTCGCACACGCCATCACCGCAAGCAATGTTCCTCACGGTTACAGAGCCTTGGCTCCTGCCCTGGCCAGAAGAGTCAAAGTAAACCGCATCAAAATTGTAACTGCCAAGCGAGGCAGATGCCGGAACTTTCACGTTAAAAGTTATCTGCGAACTGGAGCCCTCGGAAACATAGCTGAAGCCATGCCTGTTGTCAGCAGCAACAGACCTGTGGTCAACCTTGTCCTTGCCGCCCTTGGCGCCAGCAACATCCCACGAAACAAACTGCCAGCCAGCCGGAAGCTTATCCTCCAAGGTAAAAAGCTCTCCTGCATTGACGCCGCTTATGGAAAACGCGACTGCAACGTCCTCACCAGGGCTAACCCTGGAAGGCATGTTCCTGCTCACCGAAGCTGCCAAAACAGATACGGAAAGAATTGCGAAAACAGCGATAACCAAAAGCAGGAATACTGAATCTTTTTTCATTTTAATCCTCCTTCATCAAGCGTAAAATTTTCTTATCATGTCAATTATGTCAAATGGTGTTAGCTTTGACGTTCCAGCGTAAAAATCCCTTATCGCATCAATAATCTGGAACGCGCTAGTGGACTGCTCACCAGAGATTGCAAACACTGAAAAGCCTGGAGTTTCAGCCTCATAGACGTACTTGCCAGAGTCTGACGAGACAACTGCAGTTGCCAAAGGAACCCACACGTTGCCCACCAGGCGGTTGAGCTTCACGGTCTTCGGGTCAATTCCGTTGCTGTTAATCCAGGAAGCAGGAACTTCAAATTTGATTTTGGCATTCTGAATGTCAGAGTCTTTTATGTTAACCTTCGTAATTGAAAGATACTTGTAAACCTTAACGTCGCCTACTTCAATGGCTGAAGATGTTTCGCTGCCAACGGTAGTTTCTCTCACAGTAACCTGACCACCAACAATAGCAGCTTCGGCCGTAGTTACAAGACTGATTGTCTGGACTGCAATGTCACCGGATTTAGTGAATGAGATGCCTGTTGTTGATGAGCCACTAATTGTAACAGGCGAGGAAGTTTCAGACACCAAGGCAGCTCCGCCTCCGCCGCCACCTCCACCGCCGC
>ORMF011893192.1_pt1 | contig 15176 bp, 15 predicted proteins | sample 1779871 | NCBI WGS metagenome assembly ORMF01 (sample SAMEA104232316, study PRJEB22302) | groundwater metagenome | biome: forest; feature: aquifer; material: groundwater | place: USA | collected 2011-08-07 | depth 5.4 m | reverse complement strand
TTCAACGACCGCGTCGCGCTCGGATGGGTGCGCGGCTTCCCCGGGCTCAGAGCGCACGGCGGGTCGCCAGCCGCTCGCAGCGGGACGAAGCTCGTCATGCAGCCAGGCGGGCACGGCGGCGAGGGCGTCATCGATTACGGCCCCGCAAGCAACAAGATCGACGTCAGGGCGCTCCAGCTGCGGTTCTACGATCGGTACGTGAAGGGGACCAATACCGAGCCCGATCGAGACCCAGCCGTGCAGCTGTTCGTGCAGGTACCCCCCGACAAAGGCGCGAAGGGCCACGGGTTCTGGCTGACCGCCGACTCGTTTCCGCTGCCCGCGACGCAGAAGATCCGGTTCAATCTCCGCAGCAGCGGCCGTGCGAACTCGCGGCGTGGTGACGGCATCCTCGATGCCGACAAGCCGTCCGAGGGTCCGAATGACACGTTCGTCTACGATCCGAAGGAGCCCGTGCCGTCGTACGGTGGCGGCCTGTGCTGCGTGACGCTTGGCTCGTACTTCGGCTCCGGTGCGCAGGACCAGTCGGTCATCGAGCTGCGCGACGATGTGCTGGTGTACACCAGTGCACCACTCACGAAAGACGTGGCGGCGATTGGCCCGGTGAGCGTGACCTTCTGGGCACGGTCCACGGCGAGGGACACCGACTTCACCGCCAAGCTCGTGGACGTGCATCCCGATGGGTTCGCGCACAATCTTCTCGACCGCGTGGTCCGGGCGCGCTTCCGCGAAGGATCGAAGAAGGCGCCGTCGCTCATCGAACCGGGCAAGGCGTATCAGTACACGATCGATCTTGGCTATGCGGGGAGCGTCTTCAAACGGGGCCACCGACTCCGTCTGGACGTCTCATCGTCGAACTTTCCGCACCTGGCGCGAAACCACAACACGGGCGACGATTCGGCGAATGACGCTCGGTTTGTGACCGCGACTCAAACCCTGCTGCACAATCCGCAGCAGCCGTCGTACGTGGAGCTGTCCGTCGTGCCGGAGGTCAATATTCTCGAGAACTGAAGGATCTGGTCACCAAGGGCTTGGCAACGAACTCATTGACGACGCACCGCCGATCGATGGCGTCCGACGGATTCGCCGTCGGCAGCGACTCGGCGGGCTCCTCAATTGTTACTGTCGCGCAGCCTGATGAGACCCGAGGATCGATTCGACCGTCAGAAACCTTTGGAGAAGGACGCCAGAAATCGTAGACTAGACTTCGGGATCGAAGATGGGCGAATTTCCTGAGAAAAGCGCGCCCCCGGGGTTTCGCGAAAGGTTGGTAACCCGACCCTGCCGAAGGGCAAGTCGAAGCAGAGGTGACATGTTGCAGGCGGTATCCTTTGAACAAGCGTGGCGCCGAAGGCACTCAAACCCATTCACCAACAGGAGCGTCAGATGAGCAGCCTATCTTCTGGTTCAACGATGGTCGCGATTCTCGTCGCGTTGGCGTTGCTGATGCCTGGTTCCTCCTCCGGGCAAGCCCAGGGAAAGACGAGCGCCAAACCAACCAGCGGGGCGCAGCACCGCACACCTTGGGGCGATCCGGACCTGCAAGGCACGTGGAGCAACAGCACGATCGTCCCGCTGGAACGGCCGGCCGAGTTCAAGGGACGGGAATTCCTCACGGACCAGGAATCGAAGCAACGGTTTCAGAAACATCGGGAATTGCTGTGGACGAAGCGGGAAGGCGACACCGGCTTCTACAACGAGTTCTGGTGGGAATGGGGCAAGGATACCAACCGGACCTCGCTCATTGTCGACCCGCCGGATGGCAAGCTCCCCCTCACGGCGCAGGCGCAGGAATGGGCCAGGCAGCGGCGATTGGCGTTCATGGCGGAGGGGAGCGATCGCGACCCGGTCCCGCCCCCGGCCTCGTGGCTGGATCTGAACAGTTTCGACCGCTGCATTACGCGGAGGTTGCCCGGAGCCATGAAGCCGGGCTTCTACGGCCATTACCACGACTTCCTCCAGACGCCGGATTACGTCGCGATTCGCATCGAGCTTATTCACGATGTTCGCTTCGTTCCGCTCCGTGGCGGGCCACACCTGCGAGACGGTATCCGGCAGTGGCTGGGCGATTCGCGGGGCCGCTGGGAAGGCGACACGTTGGTCGTTGAAACCACCAATTTCAATGACAAGGTCCGCGATCGCGCCGCAACGGTGTTCGGAGCGGGCGCCGATTTGCGGCTGATCGAGCGGTTTAAGCGTGTTGACGGCGACACTATTGATTATCAGGTCACGGTGACCGCTCCGTCGTCGTTTACCCGGCCGTGGACTGCGGCCATCCCATTTCAGCGCGTGAAGGAGCCCGTGATGGAGTACGCGTGCCACGAAGGGAACTACGCCATGCGAAACATCCTGAGTGGTGCACGCGCCGAGGACACCGAGACCGCGAAACCATCGCGGTAGGAAGTTTATTGAACGGCCGCCAATACCGTTGGCCGGATCTCCGCTGGCTTGCATGCCTAGTGGGGCGCCTCGCTACAACGTCCACCGTGCCGTTCGGGCCGACGACGATGCCGTCGTCGATAGCCATCGAGCACACGCAGTAAAGCTGACGCCGACGACGGGTCGATGACGGCTGTGAAGTGCTTCACGCTGGCAGGAGTGAGAGCACCACGCAGCGCCCGAGTCGGATCGCTCGTCAACCTCGAAGTGGCGCTCGCATACCGGAACACTTGGCCACACAGTTGAAGCACTCTGTGCGCCGTCTCTCGAACGCCACGCGCTTCAAGTTGTCGCAAGAGCCCAAGCAGTTGGGCGGACGTGACATCGGCTATCGGCTGAGAGCCGAATGCGGGAAATGCGTACAGCTCGAACCGCAGGAGAGTCGTGCGACTGTGATGCTTCCACTTGGAGAGGTTCTTCTGGAACCATTCGCGCGCCACGGCCTCGAAGGTGTTCTCGGCGGAGGTGACCACGGCCAACCGTTGGGCGGGGGCGCGTGTAACTTCAACATCGTGGGCGAGTCGCAGTATCAGGGCCGCTTGCGAAACATCAACACGGCTGGCCGCTCGTTCGGCGCGGTGCTGATGCCTGAACCGTCGAATCCGATCGATCCGAACGCGATCCGTGTCGTCGCAGAAGGGCAGGAGGAGCAGGAAGGGCGTGACGGGAGCGCCTGCGGCCATGCGAGGACATGTGAATCCGAGCGCGCGCATCAGCGTCAGTTCACGCTGGGGCGACTTTCAACTCTGTGATTTGTAGGTCTTCGTGAAGCCGTTCCGGCTGTTCGTCACGGTGAAGCTTCCGTCGGCTCGCGCGGACACCTTGATCCAATGCGCGGCGCAGTCCTTTCCGTCGCCGAGATTGGCGACGAGCTGTTCCGGTGCGTTGCGATCGGGACCCAATTTGATTAGCTGGTGATTCTGCCAGATATCGATCATGCCGGGCGACTCCCGGATGATCTGCCACGCCTCGGCCGTGCCCTTCGTGGCGCCGTTGTTCATCACGGTGACCTTGGGACGCATCGCGTGGACGATGACCTTTGGTCCCGAGAAGCTGAGGCCATGGTGCGTCGTCAGGTACACGTCGATCGGCCCCACGAGATTGATGGGACAGGCCAGCTCGTGCTCCCGGTTCCACGTCAGATCGCCGAGGTCTATCGTCCGGAATCTCCCGTACTTGACGACAACGCCGACCGAGCGACCGTTTTCACCGGCGAGCATGGGCGCTTCTTCCTTCGCGACAAAGTCAGCGCACAGCGGATTGGGAGCGCCGGCCCCGTCAAGCGGACGAGTGATGACCTTGCCTCCTGACGACACGACCCGCACGTCGAGGTCGGCGATCGGGATCGCGTCGCCTGGCTTGACCGCCATGTGACGCCCCTTTTCACGCACCTTCACATAGGCGTCGTAGATCGACTGGTTGTCTTTGAGCTCCGTTGCCGTTGCAAGACCGTGATCGACGAAATTCCTGATCGGGATCCTCGCGGCCAGCTCCGGCACGCCACCGACGTGATCGAGGTGGAAATGCGACGTGACGAGGTAGTCGATCTGCTTAAGCCCTGCGAGCTTCGCCGCGACCATGATGCGCTCCGCGTCGATGGAACGGGGAAAGCCAGTGTCGACGAGCATCGACTGCCCCGACGGCGAGACGAACAGCGTGGCCCCTCCACCCTCCACGTCGACGTAATAGATATCCAGCGACTTCCGGGCCTGCATGTTCGCGTGCGGCTGGAAGGCGACGACCAGACCGAATACCAACAGACACGCCAACGTCGTGCGTATCGTCATGACGAACCTTCCAAATCCGCAGCCGCCGGCGGCGACAGGTTTTATTGTTCCGTTCGCTGCGGCCGCCTACTGGTCCTCTCTCGAAGCAGCCGCTGATAGTCCTCTTCGGTGAGGAATACCACCTCGGTGTTTGCATGGGCCATCTCGTCGACGCTACGCTGGCCGTACGTGACCCATTGCGCCGGGTCCGGGTTGGCTTTGTTGGCGGCCGTGTTGTCGTGCCATGCGGTGAGCCTGATGACCGTGCCCTTCGGCAGCAGCGGCGCGGCATCATCCGCATAGATGGCGCTGACATGCCAGTTGAAGTTCCAGTTGGGTGAATAGCGCAGGACCTCGCTCCGGCCATCCGGGTAGATCGCCTCCATCGACATCGCCTTTCCCCGGATATGCATATGAGGCTGGAAGTTCGTAATCAGCACCGGCGTCGGAGCTGTCCAGTACGCGGTGTGCTCGTTGACCACTCCCGGTGGGATCTCCAGCTTCTCGCGATAGCGGGACCCGATGGGGACGTAGAACGCGCGATACTTCGGCGCCACGCCTGTCGGATAGAACCAGAAGCCGGTTTCCGTTTGCTCCGTCACCGCCTTGCCGGCAGCGTGATAGTGCTGGCTCCAGGTGAGCCTGGCGCCGGCCTTCAACAGCTTGCCCACGTTGTAGGGATAGATGTCGCCGGTCTTCCCGATTTCCCAGTCCAGCAAATGAATGCGTCCTTCCGCCTCAGCCTCGTCGCTGTTAATCGACGGTTGTTGCCGCGGCTCCTGCACGCCCGTGGTCGGGGCCGTGAGTGGCGTCAACGGCAGATGCGCCGGACTGCGGTGATCGACGACAAATACCGCCTGCGCGAGCCCGCGGGTCACGGGATCGGGCGGCTCGGACTGCGTGACGGACATCTCCGTGTGATGCAGAATGCGCCGGCCCTCGAGATTCGGTTTGATCTCCATCGCCATGATGTAGCGATCTTCAGTGAGACCGACAGGGACCGGTCCCAACGTCGGATACTGGTCATTCGCCACGGCCGGCATCGAGTACGGAGGCGCCTTGACCACGAGGTCCGGTGGCCGGCCCATCTGCTCGGCCAACCGCCAGTCATTCCCGGCCGGCCACTGCTTGGGCGGCGGCATATCCGCCGGGTTCCCGAGCGGCGCCCCCGCATCGACCCAGCGGACGATGGTGTCGAGTTGCTCGTCGCTCAAGGCCGCGTTGTTCTTGAATTTCTGGATTCCGATTTTGGTATCGACATACCAGGGCGGCATCTCGCGCGCGACAACCTTCGTCTTGATCGCCCGCGCCAAGGGACGGACCTCCGTGTAGGTCAGGAGCGACATCGGCGCCATCTCGCCGGGGCGATGGCACTTCTGACACTTCTCCTGGAGGATGGGTGCGACATCCTTCGCAAAGGTGATTTCGGTCGTCTTGCTGGCCACCTGCCCCGACGAGACCGTCTGTCCCGCGATCGCGGACAGGCCGATGGCGACAGCGCTGAGCCCCAGCCTGCACAGAACCTCACCGGAAACGAGAGGCTTTCTCATCACGCTCTCCTTGTCGATCTCGCGCACCCCAATACTACTCCCTCCGAGCTCGCGCCGTGCTCCTCGAATGCGACTTCTCACCTCGCTGGCGCAACGTCGACCTGCACGTAGCCGTTCGTCCAACAGCACTGATAGGTCTGCGCCGTTGGATTCGTCATCTCGTCTCCCATCACCAGCACTCGCAGCATGTATGGCCCGGGTGCGCTGAACGTCGCAGTCGTCGTCGCTTTGTCGGTGGGATTCACCGTGAGCGTTCGCGAGGCGAACGTGACCGTGCCCGGCCCGCGATACTGGCTCCACGTCAGCGTGCCGTGGCTGCGAGGACGAGCTTCCGACTGACCCGATTGGCCGCTCAAGGCCGTTTCCGTGTTGACCATCCAGCTGTTCAGCGTCACTGGGTTCGGGAGGACTGTTTTCAGCGCCGTTCTGGTCCCCGCCGGGCCTACGACCATCGGTCCCCCGGCCTCCAGCTTCAAGCCGGGCGGAATGCGGTTGAGCCCGTCGCTCTTCAGTGCGTCGATGTTGTACAGCTCGCCGAGATTTGCCGGGACCGATGCCGTTTGCCCGCGAACGCTGAGCGTCCAGGTGATTTTCTTGTTCCCGGCGTCCTTCGCCAGTTTCACGACGAACACGCCCCGCTGCCGTCGCGGGTAGAAGTGAGTTGGCTGCCCTTGATCCTCGGGTCCCGGCTCGATCCGGTTCGCGGGGCCGACGGGAATATCAACGTCCTCGTCGTAATTCCGGTTGAGATATCCAAACGAGAGAGAAAGCGTGCCATCCGGGTTCTTGTACCAACCCTCATAGATGGGAATGACATCCGCCCCGGTCTTCTGTACGAACGAGTCGCGGGTTTGTCCACCGATGAGCGCCGGACCACCCGTCAGAATCAGACACAACCCGACAATCAGCTTTGTTGCCATGTTCAGCGATAGACCTCGCTCCGGAGCTTTAGCATCTCGGGCCCGGACGATAGGCCGCATTCATGGCGGACGATGAAACTCCCGCCCTGGTCGCGGACGGCTTCAAAGTAGGGCAGGCGCGGATAGCCGCGGTCGGCCAGCAGCAGGCGATCCCGCAACGCTGACGGATCCGGCAGGAATTGGCGTTCCGCCTCGGCGTCCTGGGCGATCTGGACCGTTCGGACCTCGTCGAAAAGCCCACTGTACGTGGCGTGTACCTCCACGGCCGCCGGCTCGATCGTCGTGAATCGCCCAGGGAACGTCTCCTGGAGTGTCGACTTGAGGGCGAATGACGAGCCGTCCTGGATCACGATGTCTTTGAAGCGGGCGGCTCGCTGCCCGTCCGGTGTCAACGTCTGGATGCTGACGATAGGATGGATTAGACGTCGATTAGACGGGTCAGGTCAACGGAATCTCTAATTATGGGACTCAGTGCAGGCGAAAGCGGCCGGGAGCGGTTCAGTTACGGCACAGCGCGTAAGATGCTATGCCGTAACTATTGTTGAATAAATACTTAGAGATGGTGGAGGCGGCGGGAGTCGAACTCTATTTCAACGATTTTCTAACAGGGTGATGGCGTGGGACTTCTGGCAACAAGCCCTTACGACTCAACTACTTCCGGCCGTTTAACCATCCGCTGGTGTCCTCCCAACTCCGCATGAGTCGACCTCCGTCGTGGCAACATCGTGGCAACGGGTCCAAGTCCCGCACCATGATTCGGCATGAAGTTTTGTAGGCCACTACCCAGAGCCCAGGCTTCTGGGCTCACTTGAGAGCCGAATCTTCGTTTCATCGAGCACCGGCCCTCTAAGCCGTGGATCGCTGGTTCGAGTCCTGCCGGGCGCGCGCTGCCAGGGATAGAATGCGTCTTCACTGAATGTTTGGGCCCCGAAGCGATCGACGCGTCATCATTGGGGATGTCCCTCCCGCTGTTGAAATTCAGCGGCGGCTCGGTTGATGACTACGCGATCTGTCGTTCCTCCTGAGCGACGCTGAGGCCGAGTTGCCGATCGCGAGCACGGAGTGCGGCGACGAGCAGCGGCATGTCAGCATACCCCTTCAGTCGACGGAAGCCCTTGACGGCCTCCAAGACGCCGGCCGCGACCCACCGCAGCATCATCTGTCCGCCGCGCCAGCGCTTGACGTTGCGCTTCACGTGCCGCGTGCGGCTGAGAAGACTCTCGGCGGCGTTGGTGGTCGCCAAGGATCGGCGTAGGCGGGCAGAGAGGTTCAGCGTGAGGACGGTGAGCGTCTCATCGAGCCCTTCGCGCACGCTCTCGGCCGCGCTGGGATGCTCCGTCTCCAAGCGCCGCGCGAGATCCAGTAACAACCGTTGGGCGGTCTTCACGTCGGCGCTCTGGTAGGCGCGTCGCAGAATGGCCTGCGCCCACGGCCGCTGCCGGTCATTGAGATACTCGAGGATATTGCGCGTCTTGTGGACTTGACACCGCTGGACCAGCGCCGCGTCACCGAAGGTCGCGCGCACCGCTTTGCGCAAGGCCTTCGAGCCATCGAGGATCACGAGCAGGCTGCGATCCGTGCGGAGACCGCGACTCTGGAGATTCGCCAGCAGGCCCTGGCAGACGGTGGTGTTCTCGGTCGAGCCATCCCAGAGGCCCAGCGCGTGTTTCTGGCCGTCGAAGGCAATCCCCAGGGCGACGATGAGGCAGTGATCGCCGAGGTGCACGCCGTCGATCAGCAACGCGACTAGGTCGAGGGCATCGAGCGGCGCGCTCTGCCAAGCCGCGAGCTGCGCCGTCGTGCGGGCGACGAAACGGCGGCTGACCGCGCTCTTACTGGTCCCGCGGCTCTTCATCTCCGGACCGAGCGGCTCCAGGCTCCGCGCGTACTGCCGCGTGGCCACCCCCACCAGCATCTGCTCGACGACGCGACGATCGAGCGGATCGGTGGCGGCCATCGTCTGAAACGTCGGCAGCGCGACCTCGCCGGCCGCGGTCCGTACGCGCGGTCGCTGGATCGTGACTTTCCGACCGCCCAAGACGACTTCGCTCTGGGTCGTGCCCGCGCGGCTCGCCGGTCGATCGGGCTCATGCGCATACCGCGGTCCGCAGATCGCAGTCCGATCCTCCTCGAGCATGGTGGTGAACACCCGCAGTCCGGATCGCAACGCCAATTCCAACAGCTCCGTCTTCGTGTCGACGAGCAGATCCACGAGCGGCAGATGGCGCAAAGGCGATTCGACTTGGGGAACGGGGGGGGCTATGCGAGACTTCGTGTTCATGGCGGCTCCTTCTGTGAGGCCTTGGCCTCGGGCTTAGTCACCACTCGTGTATCACGAGCAGTGAGGAGCCGCCGCTTCAATTTTCAACAGCTACTGGGACATCCCCGGCATAGGGTTCGGGCGGCGTACGAGTGGTCAGTGGATACTTCGATAAACGTCCATCCTGAATTCCGACGGTACGGCATCGGACGCGGGCTCTACACGTCGCTGTTCGGGATACTCATGGCGCAGGGATACTTCAATGCGTACGCGGGCATTGCGCTTCCGAATCCCGCGAGCGTGGCGCTGCACGAATTCATGGGGTTCCAGCCGCTCGGCGTTTTCCAGAATGTCGGTTACAAGCTGGGTGCCTGGCACGACGTCGGATGGTGGCAGCTGGTACTCAGACAGCGCGAGATCTCGCCTCAGAAACCGCTTGGTCTCTTGGCGATGCAAGATCGGCGCGATTGGGAAACGCTCCTAGCGTTGGGAATGTCCGTGATCCGCGCCAAGGTGGCATGAGCAGCCTAAGAGCGCATGCATCACATGCCCCGCGCGGCGCTGATGTGAACGCGGAGCGGGCTGGTGATGCGCAGCCGTCAGACGCCACGACGAGGACAGAGTCCCAAACATGAAGAGAGTCTGTGTCTTCGCCGGGTCACATTCGGGATCGCAGAGGGAATACTTCGGGGCGGCTCAAGAACTCGGGCAGGCGCTCGTTCGGCGTCAAATGAGTCTTGTTTACGGCGGCGCCCGGGTGGGACTCATGGGGGCGTTGGCGGACGCAGTCCTGGCAGCACAAGGCCACGTGACAGGCGTCATTCCAGAAGCGCTTGTTGTCAAGGAAGTGGCCCACTCGGGCCTGTCCGATCTCCGAGTCGTTGCGTCTATGCACGAGCGGAAGGCTGTGATGGCCGACCTCGCCGATGGCTTCATTGCCCTGCCGGGTGGCTGGGGTACGTTGGAGGAGTTCTTCGAAGTCCTCACGTGGGGGCAACTCGGGCTCCACCAGAAACCGTGCGGTTTGCTCAATGTGCGAGGGTTTTTCGATGGCCTGTTGTCCTTCATCGATCACTCCATCGACGAAGGTTTCGTCCGGCGCGAGAATCGCTCCATGGTCTTGGTAGCCAGCTCTCCTGATGCGTTACTTGAACTGCTCGAACAGTATGTTGCCCCAGTCGCAGAGAAGTGGATCGACCGTGCATCGACGTAGGTCGTGACGCCGGTGGCTGTGGACGCCGCCAACACGAGCGAGACAAGGAGACGTGAGGCTCGCCGAGCGAACAGTGCGCTCAGCCCTCGTCTTGACTATACCGCCGCCATGTCAGTGAGTCCTCGCGAACTCGGGAATGGGATTGACCGCTTGTCCGTAGTCGTCATAGACAGTGAGGCAGTCGCCGCACCACGTCCACCACCCGGCGTCACGACACTCAGAGGCTCTTGGCGACAGACGCCGCGAGGACCGCAGACAGTTCAAAACGGTGAAGACGCTCGCCAGGCTCGGAATCTTTGGCGGTCTGGATAGCGTCCCGCGCGGTCATCGGTGGGCCTCATTGTAGCCGTCGCGGCGTCAAATTCCGGTGGTGAGGGCGTAGCACGAAGGAATAAGCCAGCAGTGAAAGGCAAGGTTCCCGCGACGGGTTCGCAAGTCGACGATCTTTTAAAGTCAAAGGACCGTACTTTCCTCCAGAGCCCCTCCTCATCGCTACACATCAGCCATGCCTGTGCGGCGTGGCATCGAACCGGCAATCGGTCTTTCAAGGCTTCTTCCACCTGATTCAAGACGTCGACGGTCGCGCGGTCTGCCACTGTCAGATGTGGAATGACTTCCGGGAATTGACCACCAAACGGAGGGTATTGCGGCCAGCGGGCAACAATCGTCACAGTCATGTGAGCGAAGAGTTCGGATTTGTCAGGATGCAGGTATGCCGTGGTTGGAAATCGACGGACCTCAATTAGGGCAAAGTCAAAGCAAGCTATTCGCTGGAACAATGTGGCCAGATCGTCAATCTGTGACATTGCCAGTTCAGGTGGGGCGAACGGATACAGCAGCGTGATGTGTGCGGGGATGCCTAGTTTCGCGCCGGGGTCATGGTCGTGGCGCAGACCTTCCACCTCCCGGAATGGTCCCACAGGGGCCGGCACAACCGCGGATTCGATTCAGGAAAACCCGCACTTTAGTCGGTTCGAGTTGCCAACTCGTACGTTGACGTGCGCTACGGCTTACAGGGCTCGGCGCATCTATCGAACACGCGGATGAGGGTGATTTTTCCGTCGGCATTCATGAGTGTGGCGGCATATGACTGGCCATCCTCGGCCAGCCTCCGCATGAGGACATATTGCGCCTTGCCGTCGGGAGTCCTGGCGAAGCGATAATGGGTCCGGTCATCCACCTTGACGGTCATCACCAAAGAGGTTGCCTTGCCCGTCGCGAGATCAGCGTAAGGAACCCACTTGGCCTCGTTGTACTTCGACGTGTACCCCGCACGGTGTTCCGGATGCCCCCCATTCTTGTGTCCCTGACTCCAGACCTGATACTGCTGCACGTCGTTCTGGATCGTGAAGGTCGTGATCTCAAATTGATTCTGCTCGCCAACGAACATCGTCGATTTCGCGATATTCAATTTCCATGCGCCGCTGAACGGGTCCTTTTTCGCGCCCTCCGAAGAGAGCTTGGTGGTCCCGACTGCGACCAGGCACAAGGCGATGCCAACCAACACGAGCGCCAGATGGACTCTCTTGGTCATATCGACTCCTTTGCGAACATGCTGCGGTTAGAGGCTGCGACAGTTGGTGCGACCCACGCTTGCCGCTGTCTCTGGTCTTGCCGTGTTGCTATCGGGCTCTTAGCAACAAGCACGAGCGAGAGGCACGCATCTTAACATAGTGCGTGGATCCACTCCGGTTGTGAGACCGTCAGGAATGACCGATGATCACGCGGACTCGTGGCGCGACACGGTTTTCTCTTGCGGCCCACGGCGGGGATTCTGCGACACGCGCCGATCGACAGAAGCGGCCGTCGGAAATCGGTGACGTACCGACCTGAGGCAAGGACTACGGCGCTTCGTTGTAGGCGACCCGCGCGGTGGCAGCCACGCCGTTGGCCCTTCTGCACGCGTCGCTCCGCGTCACGCACGGCGTCCAAGTACGCCGCCACTTTGGCCAGATCAGAAGGGCCGAGCGTCCGCTGCAGGTCGGACAGTTCAGACGTGACTGTGTCTTGGGGCGGTCGGGCGGCCCGTAACGGGGCATTCCGTTGAACCCCAGGCCTCTAATGCTTCCTAAACGCTTCCTATCGATCCACCGTTCAATGCTGTGAATCAATAGCCCGGCGAAGGGGCGTTCTACGGTCCCAAGCTGGAGTTCATGCTGCGGGACAGCCACGGACGCGAGTGGCAGTGCGGCACTATTCAACTGGATTTCGTCTTGCCGCAGCGTCTGGATACGGAGTACATCGACGCGAAGAGTCAGCGGATTCGACCCGTGATGATCCATCACACGGTGTTCGGAAGCCTGGAGCGGTTCGCCGCCATCTTGCTCGAACACTACGAGGGACATCTTCCCATGTGGCTGGCTCCTGAGCAGGTGGTCGTCGCACCGGTCGCAGAGGGCCAGATCGACTACGCGCAGCGGGTGGCAGCCGAGTTCGAGCGTAGAGATCTGCGCGTCGTCCTAGACGACCGAGCCGAGAGTCTAGCTCGTCGGATCGTTGACGCCCATGAACGAGGCATCCCCGTATTCGTTGTCGTGGGGACGCGGGAAGAGCGTGATCACACCGTCACCGTGCGCCGACGAGTCGGAGAACCCATCCCGATGCCGTTGACGGACGCGATCCAACAATTCCGATCAGAGGCGAGACTTTGACGGGATGTGTCATGCAAAGAGCGAACGAAAAGAAGACTGGAACTTCGTGCTGCCTGGCCAGTCCACCGTGCCCGCGTTGCTCATATACTTCTCAGCACTTGGCCCTCAGCTCCGCCACGCGCCTCGGCCCGTACGAGATTGGCTCCGTGCGAGGCATCTCCATCCTGCCCCACGCATTCGTCGCTCCAGCACCGGGCACACGCGACGCGGCGTGCCGGCCCGCGCGGAGGCGGCATCCCGATTCCTCCAGATGAAGACCTTGGTGTCGTGGTCGAGCGGCAAGGACAGCGCATGGATGGTCCACGTCCTTCGCCGGCAGCCCCACGTTGAACTGGCTGGCCTGCTGACGACGGTCAACGCGGTGCACCAACGCGTCGCCATGCATGCCGTGCGCGTCGAATTGCTGCACGCGCAGGCCGATGCGCTGGGGTTGCCGCTGTGGCAGATTCCCATTCCCTCGCCGTGTCCCAACGAAGTCTATGAGCGCGCGATGGCGGCCGCGGTCCGGTGCGCGGTGGATGCGGGCTTCACCCACATGGCTTTCGGTGATCTGTTTCTCGAGGACATCCGCCGCTATCGCGAGGTGCGGCTGGCCGGGACTGGCCTCACGCCGGTCTTCCCGCTCTTTGGCCTGGACACGACCACGTTGGCGCGGACGATGGTCGCTGGCGGCTTGCGAGCCCGACTCACGTGTGTCGACCCAAAGGTCCTCGACTCCCGCTTCGTGGGTCGGGAATTCGATGCCGCGCTGCTCGACGAGTTTCCGCCCTCGGTCGACCCCTGCGGCGAGCGTGGGGAGTTCCATACATTCGCGTACGACGGCCCGATGTTCGGCACGCCCATTCCCATCGAGTCAGGCGACGTGGTCGAGCGCGAGGGCTTCGTGTTCGCCGACCTGACATGACGCGCTATCCGCATCGCATCGTCTGCCTCACTGAGGAGACGACCGAGACGCTCTACCTGCTGGGACAGGGCGATCGCGTCATCGGCGTCTCGGGCTATACCGTGCGCCCGCCCGAAGCGCGGCAGAAGCCGAAGGTGTCGGCGTTCATCAATGCGAAGTTCGACAAAATCGTCGCGCTTCAACCTGATCTCGTGCTGGCATTTTCCGACCTGCAGGCCGATGTGGTCGCCGAGCTCATTCGCCGCGGCCTGCCGGTGGTCACGTTCAACCAGCGGAGCATCGACGACATTCTCCAGATGATTCGGATGCTCGGCGGTCTCGTCGGTTGTCAGGCCGAGGCAGCGGCCCTGGCGGACCACCTGAGTTCCGGTCTCGACCGGATTCGCGCGTCGGCCGCGCATCTTCCGCGGCGGTTACGGGCGTTCTTCGAGGAGTGGGATGATCCGCTCATCTCCGGCATTCGTTGGGTGGAAGAACTCGTTGAGATCGCCGGTGCGGATCCGATCTTCCCGGAGCGCCTGCGCTGCGGACTCGCCAAGGATCGCATTGTCGATCCCGAGGAAGTGGCACGGCGCGACCCAGAAGTGATCTTCGTGTCCTGGTGCGGTAAGAAGATGAAGAAAGCCACGATCCAGAACCGTCCCGGATGGGACCGCGTCGCGGCTGTCCGCAACGATCACATCTTCGAAATCAAGTCGACCGACATCCTGCAGCCGGGCCCGGCGAGCCTCACGGACGGCGTCGCCCAGTTACACGCCAGGCTGTGTCAAGCATTGGGTACAGATCCGGAGCTCAGCTAGCATCCGCGAGGGTACATCGTTCACTCTTGATGAGTTGGGTGAAGGGCCCCGCCGGCACGCGTTCGTATTACGCCCGTAGCTCACTTGGATGGGGAAGCTGGACTCCGCTGCGGCGAGATGATGGCGCTCGAATGGAGGGACGTCGATCTCCACAAACGGCAGCTGTGTGTGGAACGTTCGGATTGGAAGGGCCAGGTGACGGCCACCAAAGGAGGACGGCTGCGGCACGTACCATTGAGCCAACGACTCGCGGCTGCACTTCGTGAGCAACGGCATTTGCGCGGGGCTCGTGTGTTGTGCCAACGCGACGGGTCCGCAATAACGCAGAAGATGGTGCAGGACCATGTTCGACGGGCGGTACGCCGGGCGCAGCTCACGACGGCCGGGGTCCATCGCTTGCGGCATACCTTCTGTTCGCATCTCGCCATGCGAGGGGCACCGGCGAGAGCGATTCAGGAGCTGGCGGGACACCAAGACTTGGCAACGACGCAGCGGTACATGCATAACAGCCCGGCGGCTCTTGAGACGGCGATTCGGTTGCTCGATTCGGCTGGAATGCCCCCCAGTCGTGGCAACATGGGGGCAACGGCATCTACCGAGATCGTTAACTCCTCTCGGTAGAACAAGTTAAGTGGTGGAGGCGGCGGGAGTCGAACCCGCGTCCGAAAGTACT
>ORMF010680439.1_pt1 | contig 15177 bp, 11 predicted proteins | sample 1779871 | NCBI WGS metagenome assembly ORMF01 (sample SAMEA104232316, study PRJEB22302) | groundwater metagenome | biome: forest; feature: aquifer; material: groundwater | place: USA | collected 2011-08-07 | depth 5.4 m | reverse complement strand
TGTTGATACGCCGGAAGGGCTTATGGTGGCTGTTGTAAAGGATGTGGATAAAAAGACAATTCTGGAACTGGCAAAGGAGCTTCAGGAATTGAGCGACAAGGTAAAGGAAAGAAAGATAAAACTTGAGGAGCTTAAGGGAAGCACATTTACAATATCCAATTTTGGTTCATTCGGCGGCACTTATGCAACGCCTATCATAAACTATCCGGATGTGGCAATCCTCGGCACAGGAAAGATTTCAGACAGACCGTGGGTAAAGGATGGTCAGATTGTAATAAGAAAGATCATATCCCTTTCCCTCACCTTTGACCACAGGGTCATTGACGGCGCAGAGGCAGCCCAGTTTTTAAACAAGGTAATAAACTATCTGGAAGACCCTGACCGGATTTTTATAGAGAGCGCATAAAAGATTGCGGATTGCTATGGCGAGAAATAGCAGGCTCAAAGTTTTAGACAAAAAATACCTGTGGCATCCGTTTACACAGATGAGGGAATGGGAAAAGGATGACCCGCTTATTATTGAAAGAGGCGCAGGGAATTATCTTATAGATATCTATGGCAGAAAATATCTTGACGGAGTTTCGTCTCTCTGGGTCAATGTCCACGGGCACAGGAAAAAAGAGATAGATAATGCTATAAAAAAACAGATTGACAAAATAAGCCATTCCACACTCCTTGGACTCGGAAATGTTCCTTCTATTGAATTAGCGGAAAAACTTGTAAAGATTGCGCCAAAGGGTCTGACAAAGGTTTTTTATTCAGACAATGGCTCTACAGCAGTTGAGATTGCTTTGAAAATGGCATTTCAATACTGGAAACAACAAACAGGGGGCAGAAAAACAAAGTTTATATCCTTCACCGGCGCATATCACGGCGATACATTCGGCTCTATGAGTGTTGGTGAGATTGATGTATTTGTAAAAAAATATAAGCCGTTATTATTCCCCGCATTCAAGGCATATTATCCGTATTGCTACAGATGCCCGATAAATAAAACCTATCCTGATTGCAAAATCTCCTGCATTAAAAAATTTGAAGACATACTCAAAAAATACCATAATGAAATAGCAGCATGTATTATTGAGCCAATCGTTCAGGGCGCTGCGGGCATAGTTGTATCGCCGCCAGGGTTTTTAAAAGAGGTAAGAAGACTATGCACAAAATATAATGTCTTACTAATTGCAGATGAGGTTGCAACAGGCTTTGGAAGGACAGGAAAGATGTTTGCGTGCGAGCATGAAAATGTAACCCCTGATTTTCTCTGTCTTGCAAAGGGTATAACCGGCGGGTATCTGCCGCTTGCCGCAACACTTACAACAGAAAAGGTTTATAAGGCATTCCTTGGAAGATACGAGGAATTTAAGACATTTTTTCACGGCCACACTTACACAGGAAATCCGTTGGGCTGTGCGGCCGCTATAGCTAATCTAAACATATTTAAAAAAGAAAAAACGCTCCAAAAACTTAAGCCAAAGATTGGATTATTATCCGGATTGGTAGAAGATTTTAAAGCCTTGTCCCATATAGGCGATGTGAGGCACAAAGGACTTATGGCAGGCATAGAGTTGGTCAGGAATAAAAGGACAAAAGAGCCTTTTCCGGCAGAAGAAAGGGTCGGCCACAAAGTTTGTATTGAGGCAAGAAGACACGGGCTTATCATAAGACCGCTCGGCGACACCATTGTCATAATGCCGCCGTTGAGCATAACAAAGGAAGAAATCAAAAAGATGACGGATATAATCTATAGGTGCATACAGCGGGTTACAAATAGTTAAATCCTCGCCAGCACCCCTTTGTTAACCTCTGCGACCTTTTCTTTTCCCAAAAGCATCTCCACCAGCTTAAATGCAAATTCTATGGCTGTGCCGGGCCCCTGGCTTGTGATTATATTGCCGTCAACAACCACCCTGTCATCTGAAATTTTTTCTTTGTCCAGCTTTGCCCTGACAGTGGGATGGCTCGTGACAGTTTTCCCTTCTGTAATGCCAATAGCTGAAAGCACTGTGGGCGCAGCGCAGATGGCGGTTACAAATCTCCCTTTTTTGTAAAGCCTTTCTACGATTTCTTTTACTCGCATATCCTTTTTGAGATTTTCCGTGCCAACCGCGCCGCCTGGCAGGACAATCATATCAAAGTCTTCACCTTTTACAGAATCAAGAGATGCGTCCGCCAGAACTTTTATCTTATTTCTTCCTTCTATAGGGTTGTCAGTCGTTCCTGCCATTATCACCTCTATCCCTGCCCTCCGTAAAATATCTACAACAGCAAGGGCCTCTATTTCTTCAAAACCCTGCGCCAGTGGTATTAAAACCTTTTTCATAGACTGCCTCCCATTTTCAACCCTAAAAGGGTTAAGTTATAATGCAACTCAAGCCTTCAGCCTTAAGTTTCTATTATAGCACAAAATTTACATGCAAAATATTGACAATTAGGCTTGACAGGAAATGATTAAATAGGCTAATTTTAAACCCCCACACCAAAGATTTTGGTGTGGGGGTAAACCTGCTCTTGCAAGGAAATTTTATGTTTAAAAAAGTTCTTGTAGCAAACAGAGGAGAGATAGCCACAAGGGTCATAAGGGCGTGCAAGGAACTTGATATCGCCACTGTTGCCATCTATTCAGAGGCTGATGCAACTTCCCTTTATGTCAAGAAGGCTGACGAGTCTTATCTTGTAGGCCCAGGCCCTATTGAAGGCTATCTTAATATCCATAGGATTGTTGACCTTGCCCTTAAGGTTGGCGTGGACGCCATTCATCCCGGCTATGGCTTTCTTTCTGAAAAACCAAGCTTTGCCGAACTGTGCGAAAAAAACGGCATAACCTTTATCGGCCCAACCAGCAAGGCCATTGCCAACATGGGCGACAAGGTAAAGGCAAGGGAGTTGATGAGAAAGGCAAACGTGCCGATTGTCCCCGGGACTGAAGGAAGCCTTAAGGATATGGATGAGGCTAAGGCATTTGCGAAAGAGATTGGCTATCCTGTAATGATAAAGGCGTCCGGCGGAGGCGGCGGAAGAGGATTAAGGGTTGCAAGGGATGAAAAAGGGCTTATAAAAAATATGGAGATTGCCCGTTCTGAATCAAAGGCGGCATTTGGCGTATCCGATGTATTTATTGAAAAATATATCGAAAAGGCCCATCATATAGAATTTCAAATCCTTGCGGATAAGCACGGGAACATCATCCATCTCGGCGAAAGGGACTGCTCAATCCAGAGGAGGCACCAGAAACTCATAGAGATTGCGCCGTCGCTTATACTTGATAATGCCATGAGAGAAAAGATGGGCAATGCCGCTGTAACGGCTGCAATGGCCGCAGATTATACGAATGCAGGGACAGTGGAATTCCTTGTTGATGACAAAAGGAATTTTTACTTCCTTGAGATGAATACAAGGATACAGGTTGAGCATACAATAACAGAAGAGATAACAGGGATTGACCTTGTTAAAAAACAGATAGAGATAGCCGCAGGCAAGCCGCTCGGCATTAAACAGGGAGATATCCTGATAAGGGGTTTTGCAATGGAATGCCGGATATGCGCAGAGGACCCGAAACATAATTTCCGCCCGAACGGCGGGAGGGTTACTGCGTATTATTCGCCGGGCGGCATTGGCGTGAGGATAGACGGGGCAATATATAAGGATTATGTAATACCAGACTATTACGACTCCATGGTGGCAAAGTTGGTGGTGCGCGGCATGGATTGGGATGAGGTTGTAAGGAGGATGAACAGGTCTTTGGATGAATTTGTAATACGCGGGGTAAAGACCACAATCCCGTTTCTGAGAAAGATAATGAATGACCCGGATTTCAGAAGCGGCAATTTTGACACCGGCTATATAGACAGAAAGCCGGAGCTTCTGGATTACGCTGAATTTGAAGACCCGATTGATAAGGTGGCGGCTATATCCGCGGCGATTGCAGCGTATCATGGATTTTGAATACAGCAAGAGGCAGGATTGGAGAATATATGTCCAAAAATAAAACCAAAAATCCGAGGGTGAAAATCACCGACACGGTCTTAAGGGATGCGCATCAATCGCTTCTTGCAACAAGAATGCGGACAGAGGATATGCTGCCTATTGCGGAAAAACTTGATAAGGTGGGATATTTCAGCCTTGAGGTGTGGGGCGGCGCAACATTTGACACCTGCCTCAGGTTTTTAAGGGAAGATCCGTGGCAGAGGCTCAGGGATTTAAGAAAGGCCCTGCCCAATACAAAACTTCAGATGCTGCTGCGCGGCCAGAACATTGTGGGCTACCGGCATTATCCCGACGATGTCGTTAAAAAATTCATTGAACGAGCCGTAAAAAACGGGATGGACATATTCCGCATATTTGACGCGCTGAACGACATAAGAAATATAGAGACCGCATTAAAGGCGGTAAAATCAATGGGCGCAACTGTGGAGGCGTCTGTATGTTATACAACAAGCCCTATTCACAGCCATGCGGGTTTTGTGGAAATGGCGCAGAGACTTGAGGACATGGGCGCTGATATTATTTGTATAAAAGACATGGCCGGACTTCTGACGCCTTATGCTGCCTACGACCTGGTAAAAAGCCTTAAGGAGCGGATAAAACTTCCCATCCATATCCATTCGCATGATTCAAGCGGCCTTGCATCAATGAGCTACCTTAAGGCAATAGAGGCAGGCGCAGATATTATTGATACGGCAATTTCCTCACTATCGTCCGGCGCAGCTCAGCCGCCAACTGAAAGTATTGTAGAGGCGTTAAAAGGCACGCCGTATGACACAGGTCTCGACATCGCCCTTCTGGCAGATATAGCGGAATATTTCAGAAATATCCGCAGGAAATATAAAAGATTTGAAAGCGAATATACCGGCATAAACACAAAAACCCTTGTTGTCCAGATACCGGGTGGAATGATTTCTAATCTTGCTGTTCAACTGAAGGAGCAGAATGCAATTGAAAAAATGAATGATGTTCTGGAAGAGATACCAAAGGTAAGAAAGGACATGGGCTATCCGCCGCTTGTCACGCCGACAAGCCAGATTGTCGGAACGCAGGCGACCCTGAACATACTTACAGGAGAGAGGTATAAGGTAATAACCAGCGAGACAAAGAATTATTTCAAGGGGCTTTACGGAACCCCGCCGGGAAAGATAGACAAAAAAGTTCAGAAAAAGGCGATAGGGGGCGAGGAACCCATTACATGCAGGCCGGCGGATCTTCTTGAGCCGGAGCTTGACAAGCTTACAAGAGAGTTGGGAGGCAGGGCAAAAAATATTGAAGACATTCTTTCCTATGCGCTATTCCCAAATGTTGCGCTGGAATATTTTGAGCAAAGGGAGAGCGGAAAACTTGAGCCGGAGCCTCTTCTTGAGATTAAGGAAACCCTCCCGCAGCAGGCGCCTTTAATGGCCTCCCTTGCGCCGAGCGAGTTTATCATAACCGTGCATGGCGAGTCATATCGGGTGAAGGTTGCAGGCGCAGGCCACAAGGTTGAAGGAAAGAGGCCGTTCTTTTTAAAGATAGACGACCGTCTGGAAGAGGTGATGATAGAATCCCTTACAGAGGTTATACCTTCCACAGCGGGAGAGATAGAGGCAAAGCCGACAACCACATCAGTAAGGCCAAAGGCAATGAAAAAGGGGGATGTTACAGCGCCCATTCCAGGAAAGGTTACAAGCGTAAAAGTATCCGAAGGGGCAAAGGTCTCCGCAGGCGATACGCTTCTGACCGTAGAGGCAATGAAGATGGAAAACGAGGTGCATACGCCGATGGACGGCACTGTAAAAAAGATATATGTTAAGGTGGGAGATTCGGTAAATCCCGACGAGACATTGATGGTGATTGAGAAGGAGTAAGGAATTCCCCTGCTTTGCTTTTTTAAAAATTTTTTCACCCGCAAAAACGACAGGAATAAATAGTATTTTTGTCGCTATTATTGTAAAAAACATCAATAGTGGCAATCCACAAGTTGGCGGTAATTTTAAAAACAGAACACAATGACAATTAACATTAACGATATTTCTCAAGGACTGCCGGGACTGACTACAACAAGTGGAAAACATTTATTTGAAGCTTGCGTAGTTTGCCTGACCAGACAAAATCATAACCATAACGGAACTAATTTAAGCGTTTATGGTGATAAACAAATTGACTTCACATTAACTTGGGATAATATTTTTGACGACCAATTAGACCGAACTTGGGCTGACCAATTTTATGCAACAGAACACGGTGCTGTTTGCTTGGTAATTCTCCTTGCATTAAAATTAACTGACTATACTATTATTGAAAAATCAGCAAGAAAAAATGGTTTTGATTACTGGCTCGGACAAAAAGATGACATTTTATTCCAGAAGAAAGCACGATTAGAAATTTCAGGAATTTTTTCTGGAACAGAAAAAGAAATAAACACAAGATATAAGGTAAAAGTGAAGCAGACAAACCAATCAGATGGGCTTAATTTACCTGCTTACATTGGCATTGTTGAATTCAGTAATCCAATTGTTAACTTTGGCGCGAAAAAATGAACAGTCAAGACCTACATATAAAAGCAATTTCAATCGCTGATGAGGCGTTTCTCAAGAAGTTTAGCGGGCAACTTGATGAAGCAAAATTACTTTTCAAGGAAGCGTTACATTATGAAAAGGAAGCTGCGCTTTCTGCCCAAAGAGATAAAATTGGTGAGCCATCAATTTCTATCTTGCTTAAAAGTGCCGCATCTCTTGCTATAAACTGTGATGAATTTCGTGAAGCCGAAAAGCTCATAAGTATTGCATTGTATGGTGAACCACCTTTTGAAATTGCTGAAGAGCTAAGAAATTTACTTGAAGAACTTCATTTTCAAAGGCATTTGCAATTACAAGGAATTACTCTTGACCCGACAGAGTTGCAATTAGTTATTGCTGGCAAAGGGATTGGTTACGGAATGGTAAAATCTAATGAAATTTTAGACCGCATAAATACTTTTCAAAATATTACATTACGGACTGTTGAGAGAAAACTAGGAAAGCCGTTTAGAGGAAAAGGAAGTATTCCCCAAAATATCAAAGAGAGTTTTCAGGCTTATTTATCAGTTCCAAGAGCAGCAAGTTTTGCTTTTACTATCAGGCTGGGCGGAAATTCAGAGCAATTAAATATCCCAGGATTTGAAAGTTCTGTTGAAATAATTGACGACATTATTGACAATATTAGTTTAGTTAACCAAGCCAACTTTGAAATTCTAAAAGAAAAAATAAAAGATGAAATTTACTTTAAAAATTTTGTAGGGCTTTCCAAGGAGTTAGCACCTGATGGAAAAGAAATCAATTTAGTTGGTTTGACAATTACAAGAAACGGAAAGGAAAAGAAAGTTCAATTTACAAGACTGAGAAAAGACATCCATTCATCAGTTTTCATTGATGAAAATGAGATCAAAGAAAGCCAAGATAAAAGAATTGAACTTACAGGTAGGTTGTCAGCAGCAGACCAAGATAAAAGCAATATTCGCTTAACACTTGATAATGGACTTAAGTATTCGGTAACTGTTCCAGAGGGACTTGGTGACATCGTAAAAAAATATTGGGGAGAACAGGTGAAAATTATTGGAACTGAAATCAAAAAAAGAGTAGTAAAACTTATTGACCTTGACCCTGCATAACGACAAAAAGAAAAACTACCGCTAACATCGGTTGCGTGAGCAATACTAACAAACAAACTGGAACAGTATAAATAAGATGGCGAAAAGCAATTACGAAAATTATACCCATGCACAACTTATTGCGGAGTTAAAGAAACTAAGCAAACGGAAGAAATACGGCTTGGTGTGGGAGGAAGAAAAGACGAAAGAAAAATTTGAAGCCGATGCAGAAGGTAAATTACCTGTTCTTATTGAGGACAAAAAGAAGGAAATTAAAACCGATGCTGATAAACCTACTCATATTTTAATTGAAGGCGACAACTACCATGCACTTTCTGTTTTGAATTACACTCATGCAAAAAGCATTGATGTAATTTGCATTGACCCACCTTACAACACAGGTGCAAGAAATTGGAAATATAATAATGATTACGTTGAAAGAGAAGATGCGTATCGCCATAGTAAGTTTATCAATTTTTTAAATAACAGATTTGTTTTAGCTAAAAAATTATTAAGCGAGAAGGGAATTATTATTTGTGCTATTGACGATTACGAAGTGCATAATGTTCGGCACTTGATGGACTTTCTTTTCGGAGAAGAAAATAGATTAGGTACAATTGTTGTAGTTCATAATCCAAGGGGCAGAAATGACGACAAGTATTTTGCTACTATGCATGAGTATATGCTTATATACGCAAAGAATAAAGACAAGGTAAAAATTAAGCATTTCGAATTAAACGAAGATGAAATTGATAAATATAATAAGCAAGATGAGATATCCACTTACAATGAAACATCATTCGTAAGAACTGGGAATAATTCAAAAAGGCAAGAGAGACCAAATTTATTTTATCCGATTTATTTCAATGAAAAATTAAATGAATTATCCCTTTTAAAAAAAACTGGATTTGTTGAATTACTACCAATCAACGAAGCTCGTGAAGAAAAAACTTGGAGATGGGGAAAAGAAACATTTTTAGAAAAAAAGGATACAGAATTATTAGTTAGAAAAGTAAAAGACAATTTTAGAATATTTAAAAAAAGAAGAATTACAAATATTGAAGGAACAAAACCAAAAACGATTTGGCATGATTCAAAGTATGATGCTTCAAGTAACGGAATAATGCTCTTGCAAAATATTTTAGGAAGAGAAAACAATTTCCCTTACCCGAAATCTCTTTATACAATATATGACATACTTCAATTAACTACAGATAAAGATTCTATTGTTTTAGATTATTTCGCGGGTTCTGGCACAACAGGACATGCAATTCATAAATTAAATGAAAAGGATGGTGGAGCAAGAAAATATATTCTCTGCACAAACAATGAAGGAAATATTTGCGCTGACATTACTTATCCGAGAATAAAAAAAGTAATTCAAGGATATAAAAACAGTAAGGGAGAAAAAATAGAAGGTCTTGGTGGCAACTTGAAATATTACAAAACAAACTTTGTCGGCTCAGAGCCTACGCACCGGAACAAAAAACTTCTCACTGATAAAAGCATTGAAATGCTTTGCATCAAAGAAAACACCTTTGATGAAGTGATAAACAAAAAAGATTCCTTCATTTTTAAAAGCAAAGATAAATTTACCGCCATTCTTTTTGATGAAATGAAAATGGGAGAATTCAAAAACGAAATTAAGAAACTTAAAATGCCTGTTTCGGTTTATGTGTTTTCATTAGAGGGAGATGATTTCAAAGAAGAATTTGAAAACTTAAAAAATGATATTACGCTTTGCTCTATTCCCGAAGCCATCTTAAAAGTTTATCGGAGAATTTACGGAGCAGGACAAATGAAATTAAAAGTATAAAAATGATTTACAAAAACTTAAAATATAAAGAGAAGGCAGTAAAAGAATTGCTTGAGAGAGCAAATGAATTGCTTGAGGAAAGCGGAAGCGACAGCATTATTTTCAAAGCGCCAACAGGAGCAGGTAAAACAATTATAATGGCTGATTTTCTGATGCAGTTTGTGAGTGAAAGAAAAGACCACCGGACTTTTTCTTTCATCTGGGCTGCACCTCGAAAACTGCATTTGCAAAGCAAAGAAAAATTAGAAAGTTTTTACAAAGACAATCGTATTCTGGAATGTTCAAACATTGAGGAACTCACCGATAAAAAAATAAATGAGAATGAAATTCTTTTTTTGAATTGGGAAAGCATCAACAAGAAAGACAATGTTTTTATTCGTGAAAACGAAAATGATTTTAACCTTACTTCCATCATCAACAACACGATTGAAGAAGGCAGAGAAATTATTTTGGTGATTGATGAAAGCCATCACACAGCATCAGCAGAAAACACAAAGGGTTTGATTGAAATAATGAAACCGAAAATAACTATCGAAGTTTCTGCTACCCCTCACATGACATCGGACAACATTGTGAAAGTAAAGTTTGAGCATGTTGTAAAAGAAGGAATGATAAAGGAAAAAGTTTCATTGAACCCCGAACTGAAAGAAGATAAATTGGAAGGCGAAGGAAGCGATGAATTTATTTTGAAAGAGGCATTGAAGAAAAGAGAAGAACTGAAAAAACATTTTGAAAAAATAGGAAAGGAATTTATCAATCCGCTTTTGCTGATTCAGTTACCCGACAACAAAAGTTTAGATTTTACAGACAAGAAAGAAGAAATTGAAAATCTGCTTGCAAAAAAGTTTGATATCACAACAGCTAACGGAAGAATGGCAGTTTATTTATCAGAGGACAAACGCAACCTTGAAAACATTTCCAAGAATGATAATGAAGTAGAAGTTCTTTTGTTCAAGCAGGCCATTGCATTAGGTTGGGATTGTCCCCGTGCTTACATACTTGTATTGTTTCGTGAGTGGCATTCAGAAAATTTTTCTATTCAGACAGTCGGCAGAATTATGCGTATGCCTGAGATAATGCGTTACGACATTGAGGAGTTGGATAAAGGATATGTTTATACAAACATTGCAAACAACAATATAAAGATTGAGGAAGAATTAGCAAGAAATTATTTTACGATTTACACCAGCAAGAGAACCGAAACTTACAAACCGATTGACATTGTTTCTTATCATATCGTACGGCAAAGAGAAACAACACGGTTAGACCCTTCATTCATTACAATCTTTTTAAAACATGCAAAGAAGAATTCTTTAAAAAATAAAATCAATACAAAGGTTTCTAAAATCACAGATCACATTCCGATTGACGGAATAATTCATTTGGAAAATGTAGGAACAGTATCAGAGCCGGTTGAAGTTTACCATGACATTTCACTTGCGAAAACAACAACAGAACTTGAACTTGCTTTTAAATATTTTATTCAGGAAGCATTACATGCAGGAGAGATGTTTCCCGAACAGCGTTCAGTTGGCAGAGTTTGCACAACCATTTATCATTTTTTTTCTGAAGAACTAAAAATGAATTACGAAGAAGTGCAAAGAGAGATAATGACAATTGTAATGAGCAGTAAACAGGCGTTCACAGATGTTATTAACGAATCTTTGAAAGAATACAAATTGACTCACCCGAAAGAGAAAAATAAAGCGGTGCAGAATGATGAGTTGTGGAGTGTTCCAGCGAAAATTGAGTTCAACGCAAACCACAAAGAGAGAAAACCAAAGTTGAAAAAAGCAATCATGAATCCGTTTTATGAATCTACATCGCCATCTAAAACATGGGAGACAGAAAAAAGTTTCATTGAGTTTTTAGACAATCACAAAGAAGTTGAATGGTGGTTTCAGAATGGGGAAAGAGACGGAACTTATTTTGCAGTCCCCTACAAAGACGACCAAGATGAAGACCAAGTTTTTTATGTAGACTTCATAATAAATTTTAAAGACGGTAGGATTGGTTTGTTTGATACAAAGTCAGGATGGACTGCAAAAGATGCGGGAACAAGGTCAGACGGCTTGCAGCGTTACATCAAAGAGCAAAACAAAAAAGGAAAAAAACTATTCGGAGGAATTGTAATTCCGAAGTCAGGTTCATTCTACACTTACACAGACATTCCTTACAAGTATGAAAAGCAATTGACGGATTGGAAAATATTGGAGATTTAATAAACGAAAGGAAAGAGGCCGTTCTTTTTTAAAGATAGACGACCGTATAGAATGTTTTTTGCTGCACCGCTAAAAACGCACCTTCCTTAAAAACTCTGCGCTCTCTTCAGGCAGGCTTGTGTTTATATACATGCCGCTTCCAAGTTCAAAACCGGCAGCCTTTGAAATGCGGGGTATTATGCTCACATACCAGTGGAAGTATTCCAGATTACAGTCCTTCTGTTTATTGGAGCGGATTACAAAATTATAATCCGGATTGGATAGTCCGTGATAAAGTTTGGACAGGATATTCTTAAGGGAAAAGGCCAGATCCTTAATCTCTGCCCCTGTGATATCTCCGAATGATGCAGAATGTCTTTTGGGAAATATCCATGTGTGAAATGGTGAAAGCGCAGCGTAAGGGATAAATGTCAGAAAGTGTTCATCCTCTGCAACAATTCTTATTTTTTCTTCCTTTTCTTTTTTTGCCATCATGCACATCAGGCACTCGCCTGTATCGTCAAAGAAATGGGCGGCTGCCTCAAGCCTGTCTCTGAACTGCACAGGCATTACAGGCGTTCCGATAAGCTGTGAATGCGGATGTTCCAGAGATGTGCCTGCGCCTTCGCCGTGATTCTTAAAGATTATGACATGTTCAACCCGTGAGTCGCTGTATGCTTCAAGGAATCTATTTTTATAAATCTTTACTATCTCTTCCATCTCTTCCAATGAAAGCAGAGCCGGATTCATATTATGGAGAGGGGTTTCAATTATAACCTCATGCACGCCAACGCCTGTAACGCTGCGTATGAGGCCGTCAACCCGCCTCTCTTTATTGCCGGAGTTGGATATGGCAGAAAATTTATTTGGCACTACCCTGGCCTTCCACCCGTTTGCATCGCTTATCCTGAAGGTCTCTCCCGGGGTCTTCGCCTCGTTTCCAGGGCAGAATGGGCATGTTTCCACATACCGGGGAATATCCTTCCTTGCTGCAGCGGTTTTAAAATCCTCAGGCCTCTTTGCCCTTTCTGTGGCAATGATGACCCATTCCCTTGTTATAAGATTTAGTCTAAGTTCTGACATATCTACTCCAAATTCCAATCCTATAAAAACATTTTGCTGGAGCAGGTTTGTAACCTGCTCCTGAATATTTCGGTGGGACAACCCCCTATGTCCCCCTTAACAAAGGGGGATTTAAGTGGGTTGTCATTACAGGCTGGAAGCCTGTGCCACTATTTGGGTTCAAGTTACAAACTTGAACCCGCTATAAATCTCCTTTTCATTTGTGTTCATTCCCCGATAAAGACATTCGGGGACGGAAATTCGTGGCTAAACAGTTACGTTTTAGGTTATATTGATTTCAGGACAGCCTCCAACTCCTTCGCATGTCCCCTTTCCTCGTCTGCAAGCTCTTTATACATTTCAGCCCCGCCTTTGGTTCTTGCCTTTTTAGCCATGCCTTCAAAATATTCTGATGCGTATCTCTCCGTGTGTATGGCCAATATCACAGCCTTTTTCACACTGTCTATTGCCTGGACAAGCCTTTCTACATTTATCTCTTCAGTAAATATTTTAGGGTCTGCGCTTCTTGAGACATAATCCTCAATAGCAATCTCCTCGTCAGTAATCTGTTCTCCAAAGCCTGCCTCAGGATAATATCTCTTTTCCAGCACACTTATGTGTCTTTTTTCTTCTTTCGCCAGTTTTTTAAATACATCCTTTACCGTCTTATCCTCTACCTTGTCTGCAAGTATGGAATAAAATGCGAAACCGTTTCTTTCTATCAAAGAAGCAATCTCCACAGCCTCTTTTTCTTCAAGATGCTCAAAAACCATGGCAACCTCCTATTGTAGTGGTTCTATGAATTTAGCAGAGATGGGCTTAACTGGCAAGTCAAATAAAAGTAATGATTGAATCAAGCATTAAATGGTGATAGAACACTAATGATTACACATACAAGGGGGGGGTTAAATGGGTTTGCTGAATAATAAAAAGGGAATCATTTTCGGTGTTGCAAACGAGAGGAGCATTGCATGGGCTATTGCGCAGGCGCTGCATAAAGAAGGGGCGGAGCTTGCATTTACATATGTTGGAGATGCGCTTAAAGAAAGGGTTATGCCGCTGGCTCAGGGCATTGGTTCAAAACTGATTCTGCCATGCGATGTGGCAAAGGATAATGAGATAGATGCGGTGTTTAACAAGGTTAAAGAGGCATGGGGCGGATTGGATATTCTCGTTCACTCTGTTGCCTTTGCAAATAAGGATGAGCTAAAAGGCATGTATGCGGATACCTCAAGAGAAGGCTTCAGGCTGGCAATGGATGTAAGCGCCTATTCCCTTGTGGCATTGGCAAAGCGGGCATATCCGTTAATGGAAGGCAGAAGCGGAAGCATTATAACCTTAACCTATTATGGCAGCAAAAAGGTTATTCCCAATTATAATGTCATGGGTGTTGCAAAGGCGGCGCTTGAGGCAAGTGTTAAGTATCTTGCGGCAGATCTGGGGCAGAAGGGCATAAGGGTCAATGCCATATCAGCAGGCCCTGTAAAGACCCTTGCAGCCATGGGCATTGCGGGTTTCAGGGATATATTAAGCATTGTAGAAAAAAAAGCGCCTTTGAAGCGAAATGTCACAACAGAGGATGTAGCAAAGACAGCCCTATATCTCTTAAGCGACCTGTCCAGCGGAGTTACAGGCGATATTATCTATGTGGATGCAGGATATAATATTGTGGGGATGTAAACTTACCAATGATACAAAAAACCGCCAAATATTCTGATAAACAATCCCTTCTCCAGCTCATGCAGGATAAGGCTTACAGGCCGCTGTCTTTTAAGGATCTTGCCAGAGAATTAGCTGTTCCTAAAAAAGAAAATGGACTGTTTAAGGGGCTGCTGAATGAATTGATTAAAGACGGCCATATTATAAAAATAAGCGGTGAAAGATACGGCATCCAGGCAAAGATGAATCTTGTTGTGGGCGGGCTTATCTGCCATCCTAACGGCTTTGGCTTTGTCGCGCCGGAAGACGGGGGCGTAGATATATTCATAAACCCCAGAAATCTAAAAGGCGCAATGCACGGTGATAAGGTTGTAGCGAGGATTGAGGGACGTGCCAAGGAAGATGGAAAAAAAGAGGGAAGGATTATAAGGATCCTTGAGAGAAGGCATAAAACCATTGTCGGCAGATTTGAAAAGAGGAAGGGGTTTGGGGTTGTCATACCTTCTGAGGAAAGAATTCTGCACGAGGTTATAATCCCTTTAAAGGATATCAGGCATATTGAGGATGGTAAAATTGTAGAGGCAGAGATACTCAGATGGCCTGCGGAGCATATTACACTTCTTGGAAAGATTATCGCTGTCCTCGGAGACCATGATGACCCGGATGTTGAAATCGAGGTTATAGTAAAAAAATACAGCCTGCCGCATAGATTTCCCCATAATGTAATTGAAGAGGCAAAGGCCATATCGCAGGAGGTGGCTGGAGACGATATCGCAGGAAGGGTGGATTTAAGAGACAGCACAACGGTTACAATTGACGGAGAAACGGCAAAAGATTTTGACGAT
>ORMF011541147.1_pt1 | contig 15181 bp, 11 predicted proteins | sample 1779871 | NCBI WGS metagenome assembly ORMF01 (sample SAMEA104232316, study PRJEB22302) | groundwater metagenome | biome: forest; feature: aquifer; material: groundwater | place: USA | collected 2011-08-07 | depth 5.4 m | reverse complement strand
GGAAAACCCGCTGTACGGAATTTTAGAGAGGGAGGAGGAGACGTGCTGATGGTCTGGTGGCCATTTGCCACGAAGCCCGAAAGGGCGGACACATCGGAAGTCACTGACCTGCACAGCGGCGCGCCTCCTCTCTACTCGACGAGCTTCGTGGTGAGAAAGTGTTTCGTCGAATGTCGAACCGTCGAAAAACAATTTGTGGACATGAATAAGATTTTTTAGCTTCGGGACTAAGGGGAAAACGAAATGAGTAAAGAAAAATGGCTGCTTTCAGCCGGTCACCATCACCTGTTTCACATCGTTTCGCCGATCGTCGCGCGGGCGCGCGGTTATTTCGATCAAGAGGGCGTGGGCGAATGCGAGTTTTTTTGCAGCGGCAGTGATGCCGAAACCATCAAGGGCATGCGCGAAGGGCGCTACCACATCGGTTTGGACCCCAAGCCGTTCCTGCTCTGCGGCGCCAAGGCGCAGGGCGCGGATCTGTTCATCGTCGGCGGTTGGCTCAACAGCCCCGCCTACGCCTTTATCGCGGCGAAGGGAAGAGGGATTCGCACACTCGCCGATCTCAAGGGCAAGAAGGTTTCCGTGCGCGAGCCCGACGGCATCGACACCCGTTTTGCCCGGGCGCTTTTTCGCAGCGCAGGCCTCGACGGTGATCAGTTGGTCGAGTGGGTGGCGGCGGGCGCGCGCTCGCGCCGCATGCAGCAGCCGCTCCTCGACTCAGGGAAAATCGACGCGGCGATGATCATACTGCAAGACGTCCCGGGCATGGTAGCCGACGGCTATCCGCTGTTGGGCGATCTCTCCAAGCTCTATCCTAACGGCTACGCCGTGCGCGTCACCGCCGCTAGGGGCGACATCGTGCAGAACGAGCCCGAACGGCTGACGGGTTTGTTGCGCGCGCTCATCCGCGGTTACCGCTTCATGAACGAGCGCTACGCGGAGACCAAAGAGATTCTGACCAAGGCCGGTTACCAACTGGACAAAGACATGGACGCGGCGCTGTGGGAAGGGAAGTACCATATGTTCGAACGCATTCCGCGCGACGGCGGCGTTAACGAGACCGGGCTCAAGTTGGTCATCGACGAAGAAAAGGCCGCCGGCAAACTGCCGTTCTCTTTCAAGGCCGAAGACATTCTCATCAACGCTTTCGTCACAGCCGCGGCCGATTCCGTCAACAGCCGCTTCGGCGACGGCTGCGAGTGAGCGGAGCGAACAGCGTACGCCGTTTAAAGTTCAAGGTTCCACGTTCAAGGTTCAAGAGAGGGAGAGGACGTTGAACGTTGCTACCTCGGAAATGTTGGACAGTTTAAGGATCACCACGGCGGATCCAGCGCGGCTACGCCGCAACAAAACTTGGATTAATCTCCCGCAAAGGCCCGCCTGCCTGGCGGCGGGCAGGCGCAAAGGCGAAAAGGAAAAACGAATTGTCATTTCGAATGAAGAAAGAAATCTTTCCTAGATCCCTCGCATTCGCTCGGGATGACAGGTCTTAGGCCTGTCCCTTGCGTCCCTTCGACCTCGCTCAGGGCATGCTTGGCGCCTTGGCGCGAGGAATATCCGTACCCTTCGTGTTCTTCGTGGCTTCGTGGTGGAAACTCTCTTGAGCATTTAACCTACAGGAAACCCGGAAAGGTCGAGCTTTGAACAGTGAACTCTGAGGAGAAAGGCGACTCATGGGATACGCGGATCTAAGAGACTGGCTTAAGCAGGTGGACGGGTTCGGAGAAGTGTTGCGTTTGAACGGCGCGGACTGGAACCTCGAGATCGGCGGACTCTGCGAAATCATCGTCCGCGAGGCGAAAAAAAACGTACCGGCGATTCTCTTCGACGATATTCGCGGCTATCCCAAAGGAACGCGGGCTCTGTTCGCTATGCTGAGTTCCGTAAAGCGGCTCGCGCTCACGGTGAACCTGCCGCTGGAATATGGCGGCATGATGGATTTCGTCAGGGCGTTCCATGAGAAGATACGCGATTTGCAGGTCATTCCGCCGGTAACCGTGAAGCAAGGGCCGGTGGCAGAAAACGTCATGGAGGGAGATCGGATCGATTTGTATAGATTTCCCAGCCCTTTTCATCACGAGAAAGACGGCGGCCGATATTTCGGCACCGCCCATGTGGTGCTCACGCAGCACCCCGACGAGGGTTGGTATAATCTCGGCACCTACCGCTGCATGGTGCATGGCAAAGACACCTTGGGGCTGCACATCACGGGCGGCAAACATGGGCGCATTCACCGCGATCTTTACTTCGAGCGCGGCCAGCCGATGAAGGTGGTCGTGGCCGCGGGCGTGGACCCGGCGCTCTACCTCGCCGCCGCCTCGGAAATTCCCTGGAAAGTGTCGGAGTACGGCTACGCTGGAGCGCTCAAAGGAGAGCCGATCGCTGTCATGACCGGCCCGCACACCGGCATGCCGATTCCGGCGACGGCGGAAATCGTCGTGGAAGGAGAGTGCTATCCCGGCGAGCTTCAGGACGAAGGGCCGTTTGGAGAATGGGCCGGTTATTATGCCAATCGGGGATTGGAGAAAGTTCCCGAGCCGGTCATCCACGTCAAGAGAATCTTGCATCGCACCGACCCGATTCTCACCTGCGCGCAGCCGTCTCGGCCGCCGCACGAGTACTCATTCTATCGCAGCATCGTTCGCTCCGGGCTGGTGTGGGACGAGTTGGAGAAGGCCGGCGTTCCCGACGTCAAGGGAGTTTGGTGCCACGAGGCGGGCGGCAGCCGTCTTTTCACCATCGTCTCCATCCAGCAACGTTATGCCGGTCACGCCCGGCAGGCCGGTCTCCTCGCCTCTCAGGTTCACTCGGGAGCTTACGTCGGACGGTACGTCATCGTAGTCGACGAGGACATCGATCCTTCCAACACCCATGACGTTCTCTGGGCGCTCGCCACCCGTTCGGAACCGGAACGCTCCGTGGAAATCATCCGCCGCGCCTGGTCGAGCTCCGCCGATCCCGCCTTGCCCGTCGATCAGAAGCTGTTCAATTCGCGTTGTATCATCGACGCGTGCAAGCCGTACGAGTGGAAAGATAAATTTTACCCGGTGGCGGAAACCAGCCCGGAGCTGAGGGCCGAGCTGTTGAAGAAGTGGGGAGACAAAATTCTAAATGGGGTGTGAGGGCGCGGCCGAAATTTTGCGTTTCCAGAGTTTGGTGTGAACGGGTGTTCACCACGAAGGACGCGAAGGTCACGAAGGAAAGAAGATATCACGCGGAGACGCGGAGGGCGCGGAGAAAGGGGTTTTTGATTAGGAAATTCTCCGACCTCAGCGATCTCAGTGCCTCTGTGGTGAATATTCCTGTACAGTAAACCCGGATGAGCGAAACTTTTAACCTTGAACCGAGAGCGAGGAGGTAGAGAAAATGCCGTATGAAAATCTTTTTTCTCCGATAACGATGCGCGGGATGACGTCTCCCAACCGGATCATGCGCACTTCGATGGTGTCGGGACTGGCGACCGAGGACGGGATCGTCACCGATGTGCTCAAGCAGCGCTATCAACGGGAAGCCAAAGGCGGCGTCGGTTTGCTCGTGGTCGAAGCGGCGGTCGTCCTGCCGTCGCGCAGCTCGTTCAACTTACGCATCAGCGACGACTCGTTGACCGAAGCATTGAAGGGGCTCGTCGATGCCGTCCGGAGCGCCAACCCGGAAACCAAGATCGGCATCCAGATCATGCATTTTCTCAAGATCGCGCGCAGCGGCTGGCGCCAGAAAGTGGAAAACTTCAAACCCGAGGAGCTGCCGGTGATAGTGGAGCAGCATGTCCAGGCGGCCCGGCGCGCGGTCGCCGCCGGCTTCGACTTCATTGAAGTTCATATGGCTCACGCCTACACGCTCGCCTCTTTCATCTCTCGGTCGAACGGCAGGACCGATGAATACGGCGGCAAGCTCGGCAACCGCATGCGCTTGCCGGCGCAGGTTTACGAAGCGGTGCGCGCGGAGGTTGGGAACGATTATCCCCTGGGCATCCGAATCAACGGCGAAGATTTCACCGTGAGCGGCAGCACGTTGCTGCAAAGCACGCGCGTGGCGCTACGCTTCGCCCGGTTGGGCGTTGATTACATCAGCGTTTCCGCCGGCAGCCGATTCGAGGACGCGGCGCCGCCGCCGCCCAACATGCCGCCCGATCCGATGTCCGGCTACAGCGGTCATCGCATGAGTCCCGAGTGGCCGTTCCCGGATATGACCCATGTCTATCTATCTCAGGCGATTCGCGAACATTTGCGCAACGGCGGCTTCAACGTGCCGGTGGTTGCCGCGGGAAAGATTCGCACGCCCCATGAAGCGGAGCGGATCTTGGCGCAGGGCAAGGCGGATTTGATCGGTCTCTGCCGTCCGCTCCTCTGCGATCCCGATTGGCCGAATAAGGCAAAAGCGGAAAAGTCGCGAGAGATCGTGCACTGCACTTCGTGCAACTGGTGCCTCGAAGCCGACTCGCGTTATGAAAAAGTGACTTGCTCGCGCTGGCCGGAAGGCGACGTGGTCGCGCCTGATCCCTTCACGGCAGCGATCGCGCGACCGTCCGAGCTGCCTGACGACGTAAGCTTATAACCGCGGTCCATCTGGGTTTCCTTTGAAGAGATATTCACCACGAAGGACCCAGCGCGGCGCAGCCGCAACCGAAGAAGCAAAGCCAATTTTCACCACGAAGGCACGAAGAGCACGAAGGTTTTCGTAGGGTGCGCTTCGCGCACCGGTCGGTCTCGGAATATCTCTCGCAAAGACGCAAAGGCGCGAAGGAAGAGCATTGTCATTTCGAACGAAGAGAGAAATCCTTCCTATATCCCTCGTATTTGCTCGGGATGACGGGCCACGCCCGTCACTTGGCGCCTTGGCGGGAGAAATGTTCGAATCCGAGAATCTTCGACTCGCTAAAAGTTTACGCAGGGTGGGAAAACTTTGAAACATAGTACAAAGAACGATCACCCGGTCCATTCGTCATCTTCCGGGCCGATGGGTTCCACGATCGGCGCGCTGATCGATCGGGCGGCCGCGGCGGACCCCGCCAGGGTTGCGCTGGTTGGTGACCGCGTTCGCCTCACGCGCGCCGAACTCCGGGACTACGTGAATAGCCTCGCCGCCGGTTTGCTTGGCCTGGGTGTCCAAAAGGGCGACGCCGTGTTACTGCAGTTGCCCAACTGGGCGGAGTTCGCTTACTCGTATTTCGCCCTGCAAAAAATCGGCGCGGCGCCGGTCTTGCTCATCTCCGGCTACCGCCAAGTGGAAGTCGATCATCTTTGCCGCTTGACCGAAGCGACCGCTTGGATCGTCCCGCAGGCCTATCGACAAATGGACTACCCCTCCTGGATCGGCGCGGTGCGGGAGGCGAACCCGCAACTGCGCCATATCATATCGGTGCGGGCGCAAGACGAAGATGCGAATTTCACGGCGCGCCTGGAAGATCTGATGGCGAGCGCGTCGGACGCTAATGCCGAAAGCCAAATCGCCGCCCGCAGTCCAAAGCCGACGGACGTAGCTCACATTCTTCCCTCCGGTGGGACAACAGGCCTACCGAAGGCGATTCCCCGCACCCACGAAGATTACCTCTGCAACGTGAAGTTTCTTCACGATGCCGGTGAAATGAGCAACGACGACGTCTGTCTGCTGGCGGTTCCGGTGGGGCACAATCTCGCCTTGCTGAACGTCGTCGGCGCCGCGCTGGTGGGCTACGAAATCGTTCTGTTGGACTCGACTCGTCCCGAGGACCTTTGCCGGACGATTGAAGCCGAGCGAGTCACCTATTTCCCGACGGTGCCGAGTTTGCTCAAAAGAATTTTGGAGTTCGAAAAACTCGACGATTACGATCTCCACTCGCTCAGAAAAATCTCGGCAGGCGGCGAGCCCACCACGCCCGACCTCGTCGAGCGCGTCCGCCAAAGACTCCATGCCGCCTACATCACCGAATTTGGCATGAGCGAAGGGCCGCTCTGCCGCACGCGGCTTGACGCCGATGTCAAAACGGTCTGCGGCTCGGTGGGGAAACCTATCTGTCCCGATGACGAATTCAGGATTCTCGACGACGCGGGCCGAGCGTTGCCGCCGGAAACCGACGGCGAGTTGGCTGCGCGCGGACCGGGAATCTTTGCCGGCTACTTGAAAAACCCAGAGGAGAACCAGCGCGCCTTCACGACCGACGGTTTTTTTAGGACCGGCGATCTCGCCAGATTCGACCGCTCGGGAAACGTGACGATCACGGGAAGAATCAAAGACGTGATCAACAGGGGAGGAGAAAAAATCAGTCCGGCGCAGGTCGAGAAGCTTCTGCTCGCTCATCCGGACATCGCGGATGCCGCCGTCATCGGCATGCCCGATCGTGCGCTGGGAGAGAGAGTCTGCGCTTACCTTCGACTCGCGGTTGGTAAAACCCCAACGCCGGACGAGATCGCTGCCTTCATGACGGCGAAAGGAGCCTCGAAGCTGCTTATTCCCGAGCGATTCGAGTTCGTCGATGTCCTGCCGCTGACCGAGGCGGGAAAACATGACAAGAAAGCCTTGCGTGAAGATATCAAACGGAAACTGGAGCAAGAGGAGCAGCGCGAATAGAAAATGCGCGCTCGCAAGAAACGGTAAGGAGTGAAGGGTTAGGAGTAAGGAGAAACCCCTCACGGATACGCCGAATCTGCTGGTGAGAGCGAATAGGGTGATCAAATAGCAGAGGTCAGAAGTCGGAGGTCAGAAATCAGAGACGAGAGGTCAGAGACCAGCAAGACCGTGGGAGAAAACTCATGAGAAAAAAAATCATTGGTTTCGCGCTCGGCGCTCTGCTCTTGGCGCTTAGCTTTCCATCTGCGGCGCAGCAGGCGAAGAAAGTCTACCGCATAGGTTATTTGTCGGCCGGGACTTCTTCTTCTGAAGCGCTGCGCTTTGAGGCGTTCCGCGAAGGGCTGCGCCAGCGTGGCTACGTCGAAGGTCAAAACGTCATCATCGAGGTCCGCTACGCCGAGGGCAGGCCCGAGCGGCTCCCCGATCTGGCAGCCGATCTCGTTCGCCTCAAGGTTGACATCATCCTCGCCGGGGGCGCCCTAATCCAGGCTGCAAAGAACGCCACCGGCACGGTCCCCATCGTCATGCTGTTCAGTCCCGACCCTGTGCGGGCCGGCTACATAGAAAGCCTTGCCCGTCCCGGCGGCAATATTACGGGGTTGTCTTCGATGCAGGTAGAGCTAAGCGGCAAGCGGCTGGAGCTGTTCAAAGAGGCATTCCCCAAGCTGCGCCGCGTTGCGGTTCTCTGGTCGACAGCTAGCGCAACTTTTGAAGACACACAGTCGGCAGCGCAGGGTTTGGGAATGAAGATTCGACCGCTGGAGGTGCGGGGGCCTGAAGATTTTGACGGCGTATTTGCCGTGGCGACTAAGGAGCGGCTCGATGGTCTGTTCACGGTTACCTCCACGTTCCTGACGGCGCACCGGAAACGGATTGTCGATTTCGCGGCAAAAAACCGGCTGCCGGCGATGTACCACAACGAGGATTTTATCGAGGCTGGCGGCCTCATGACATATGCGCCGAGCCTGCTTGACATGCACCGCCGCGCCGCAACTTACGTGGACAAAATTCTGAAGGGCACTAAGCCTTCTGACTTACCGGTAGAGCAGTCGATGAAATTTGATTTCATCATCAGTTTAAAGACGGCCAAATAGATCGGTGTGACGATTCCGCCGAACGTGCTGGTGAGGGCGAACAAAGTAATCAGATAACTGGGGTGGCGTAGAAAGTCAGCAGTTGGAAGATCGAGTTGAAGGAGAAAAGAGTTCAACGTCGAGTTAACCGGCGCGCGCTGCCTTTGCGCGTGCCCGTGTTGAACGAGTGGTTGGGCGCGTACTTGACTTGGCCAGTTCCAGCAGGCCGCGCAGCGCGGCGTTGACTGATGCCTCGTTGGGAAACGCCTTGGAGACAGCGGGCTCGATGACGACAACGTTTGATTCCGCAGCCATGCGGCGGGCGTATTTCCCCCGCACAATGGGTCCCAAATCGCTGCGTTTGTATTCGGGACGGAGCCAGTCGTTCGCTTCTGATTTAACTTTCTTCATAGAATTTCCTTTCCGTGCGCGTCGCCGGGCGTGCGCTGATAATTCGTATCTTATTCCCACGCTCCGTGTGCGAAACAGCAAGCAACCGTCCATGTGCAGAGACTCCGAACGTGATAAATCGGAACTCTGCTACCGAATGCTCTAAGTCGCGCGCTGTGGCTGCGAGATCATCCCTCAGCGCGGACACCGCTTCTTCAAACGAAACACCGTGTTTCTTGATGTTTGCCGCGGCCTTGGCCGAATCCCACTCGAAGTCCATTCGTTAATAATACGGCAAACTCAAAGAAGCCCAACCATTAAGTGAACCGCTTTAGGAGGCGGCAAACAGCGGTCGGCCCATCTCCTCAAACGGCTCGCCGATCAAATCTGAATCGGTAGCAATATCCGCCAGCTACTCGAACTTGTCAACAACCTGCTGGCTACAAAACACCGCAGGATTGAGCGGCCCATGGTCGTCGTTCTCTTCTCGAGAGTGAGTCCATCAATCCCCCGCTGGTTGGGGAGTACTTTGGGCGACGTGCTGTACTAGCCGCTCCAACTCCTCGTAGGGCTGCGCACCGACCATTAGATAGCGGCCGGCGAGAAAAGTCGGCACGGCGTTGACGCCCACGGCAGCGCAGCGGCGCCAGTCCTCGTCGACGGCGTCTTTGAACTTGCGGCTGAGCAGCACGTCGGTGGCTTCGTCCGCGGGAAGATCATTCTCCTCGGCGACTTTGGCGAGCACATCGGCTTTGCCGATATTCTTGACGTCGACAAAGTAGGCGCGGAAAAGCGCGTTGGTGATTTCTTCGGCCTTGCCTTTGGTTTCCGCCCATTTCGCCAGTTCCTGGGCGAGGCGGCTGTTAAAGGACATATTGCGCTCGGCGTTATAGGGCAAACCTTCGCGCTCCATGTTGACTTTCATGCGCTGGTTGCGCGCGATGATCTCCGGTCCCCTGACGCTGCCTTCTTCGGGAGTGTCCGGATGGAGCGGGAATTGAGTAAATTTGATCGTCAATCCATAATCGGCTTTGAGTTTCTCGACACGCCCGGTGACGAGGTAGCACCAGGGTCAAACGAAATCGGAAAAGACTTCCAGTACCATCGGCTCAGACATGGGGGCCTCCTTCATCTAATAAGAGTTCCAATCGTTCCAATTGTTCAAGTCGTTCAAATCGTTGAGGCGGTTCAACGTTTCAGGTTCAACGTTCAAAGTTCAAGGTTCAACGTCGAACCCTTCGAGCTATTTCAGAATGTTCCAATCGTTCAAGTCGTTCAAAGATTGGGAAAACGCAACGACCGATTTTACGGTTGTCGGGGGGCGGAAGTCAAAGGAAAAATTCGCTTGTCGCGTGGCCGCAAGTTGACAGGCGAGCGGCGGGTCGGATAGTTTCACAGTGAAAATGGCAAGCCAAACAGCTAATGACATTTTGTCGGGTGGAATCTTCCATCCATGACACATTCATCGCCGGCGACCCTGACGGAGTTGTTGAGCGCTCGCGCTGCGCGCCATCCCGACAAACTCGCTTTGGTTTTCAAAGACCGGCGTTGGAGCTACGCCGAATTCCAGCGCGAAGTCGACCGCGCCGCCAACGGCTTTCTGCGCATGGGCGTGGCGAGAGGAGACCGGATCGCATTTGTTCTGCCAAACTGCCCCGAGTTCCTTTTTTCGGTTTTTGCGCTGACCAAGATCGGCTCCGTCTTCGTGCCGCTCAACCCCCAGTACACCGCCGAGGAAGCCGAGTACGTGTTGCACCACTCCGAAACTTCCATGGCGCTCACGTCGCCGGAGCTTTTGCCGCTGATCGAGTCGGTGCGGGGAAGTCTCCCTGATCTCCAAAAGGTGATTGTGACCGGAGCCGCCGAACGCACCGGCGCGCGCTCCTGGGAGCAATTTTTGGCCGGTGTGCCGGCTAACGCGCCGAAGATTCACATCGATCCCGAAGACCTCGCCTCGATCACCTACACTTCGGGTACCACGGACCGGCCCAAAGGCGTCATGCTGTCCCAGTACGCATACGCTTTCGCCCCGCGGATGCGCGCCGACGGCCTGGACTGGACTGAGAACGACCGGGCGCTGTGCGTGCTGCCGCTTTTTCACGTCAACGCGCTTTGCCATACCTGTCTCGCCATGTTGTCGGTGGGAGGCAGCATCGTGCTTTTGGAAAAGTTCAGCGCCTCGCGCTTTTGGGATGAGGTGCGCGCGCATGAAGTTACGACTTCGAGTTTGATGCGCACGATACCGCAAATTCTGCTCGCTTCGCCGGAAAAACCCGGTGATTCCGATAATCCCCTGCGCTATGTTGTGACGCTGCTCTCGCCGGAGATGCACGGGCGTTTCGAAGAGCGATTCGGCGTCAAGGCCGTACCGTCCTACAGCCTGACGGAAGACCTGCTGAGCGTCATCGGTCCACGGAACTTGCCGAGAGAGAAATTAGGTGCTTGCGGGTTGCCGCTGGCCCCGGAGGTACACCGGATACGGATCGTCGATGAAGCGGGAAACAGCTTGCCTCCGGGATGCGCTGGCGAGATCGTTAAGCAGAGTCCAGTCGTCATGAAAGGGTATTTCAAAAATCCTGAAGCCACCGCGAAAGCTCTGAAGGACGGCTGGCTTTACACGGGGGATCTCGGCTATCTGGACGAAGACGGCTATCTCTACTTCGTCGATCGGGTGAAGGATATGGTGCGGCGCGGCGATGAGAATATTTCGTCGGAAGAAGTCGAACGGGTGTTGAATTCTCACCCTGCCGTGGCCGAATCGGCGGTGATCGCCGTGCCGGATCAGATTCGCGGCGAGGAAGTGAAAGCCTACATCGTGCTCAAGCCGCCCTCGACTCCTGAAAGCATTACCCCGGAAGAGATCTGGAATTTTTGCCAACCCCACCTCGCGGCTTTCAAGGTGCCGCGCTATCTCGAGTACCGCGCTGAGCTGCCCAAGACGCCGAGCTCGAAGGTGCAGAAGAACCTACTGCGCGAGGAGAGCAAGCGGCCTGGCGCACGGGTCTTTGATCGGCTCGCTAAGTAGTCCCGTAAGACTTCCAGTTGGTTTCCCCAAGACCGTAGCCTCGCTATCTCATTGCCGCTAAGCGGCGAATTATTCAGGATTTTATTTTTAACGGTTTTTTTATCTTTTCGACCGCCAATTTAATTATCATTCCGCGGCTGGGGCGGTTAATTTTAGGGTGTGAAAGCGTGGCATCCAGCATGGCGAACAACGCTATTCACGGCGCTATCGGTGACGTACACAAGGACGAAAAACTGATTGAGTAAAACCGATGAATCAAGTGACCAAAGAATCATTCAAAGAACTACTGTTTGGAAAAGCGAAGAATCCGCTCGATCCGAAAGTGTTTCATCAAATCTCATTGGTGGCGTTCCTGGCCTGGGTTGGACTGGGTGCCGATGGCTTGAGTTCGTCGGCCTATGGTCCGGAAGAAGCCTATCTGGCGTTGGGGCAGCATTTCTATCTGGCTTTATTGCTGGCGATTATGACGGCGGCGACGGTTTTTATCATTTCCGCCAGCTATTCGCAGATTATCGAACTGTTTCCGACCGGGGCGGCGGCTACTTAGTGGCAACCAAGTTGCTCGGTTCGCGGGCCGGACTGGTGTCGGGGTCGGCGCTGGTCGTCGACTACATGTTGACGATTACGATCTCCATCGCCAGCAGCGCCGATGCGTTGTTTAGTTTTCTTCCCGCGCTGCTATGGCCTTATAAGTTCCCGGTGGAAGTATTGCTGATTTTCGCGCTGATCTTTCTCAATCTTCGCGGCGTGAGAGAGTCGGTGCTGTTCTTGCTGCCGATTTTTCTGCTGTTCATCGTCATGCACCTTGTCGTGATTGCGATGGGCATTTTCCCGCACGCGGCCGATATGCCGGCGCTGGTCGCGAGCTCGTATCAAGAAGTTAACCGCGATGTCCAAGGGCTTGGCCTGCTTGCCACGCTGGGGATTCTGCTGCACGCCTACAGCCTGGGCGGCGGCACCTATACCGGTATCGAGGCGGTGAGCAACGGATTGCAAATTTTGCGCGAACCCCGCGTCGTCACCGGCAAAAAAACTATGCTCTACATGGCCACGTCACTGGCTTTTACCGCCGGCGGCATTTTGCTCTGTTACTTGCTCAACCGTGTGATGCATGAGCCGGGAAGGACGCTCAATGCGAGTTTGTTCGCCAACATCTATGGCGCGTTTTTTGGCGCCGATTCAACGACCACGGCGACCTTGGTAATCGTCACTCTGATTACCGAAGCGGCGCTGCTGATCGTCGCCGCCCAGGCGGGATTTCTCGACGGCCCGCGGGTGCTGTCGAACATGTCGCTCGACTCCTGGACGCCGCATCGCTTGTCCCACTTGAGTGACCAACTGGTCACGCGCAACGGCGTCTGGTTCATGGGCATCGCGTCACTTGGCTTCTTGGCTTACAGCCACGGCGAAGTGAAACTGTTGGTGGTTATGTATAGCATTAACGTGTTTTTGACTTTTACCTTATCGCAGTTGGGCATGTGCCGTCATTGGTGGCAGGTGCGGCGGACCGCCGAGCCTTGGCGCATGAAGCTGGCGGTCAACGGGCTGGGTTTGCTTTCCACCAGCACGATTCTTTGTGTCACGGTGGCGACGAAATTTCTCGAAGGTGGCTGGCTGACGATTGTCGTGACCTTCGCTTTTGTTTTGCTTTGCCAGGCGGTGCGCTGGCATTACGACCGGGTTCAGAAAGCGCTCAAAAGCCTCGATGACACGCTTCTCGGCATTCCATTCCAACCGGATCTGAAAGCCCCAACACCGGTAAAGAACGTTCAGGCGCCCACCGCGGCGATCATCGTGCGCGACTTCGACGGTATCGGCGTCCATACGTTACTCTATATCCAACGGCTGTTTCCCAATTACTTTCGCAACGTTGTTTTCATTTCTGTCGGGGTCATCGATACCGGCCAGTTCAAAGGCCATGCGGAAATCGAGAGCCTGAAGCGAAAAAAAGAAGAAGATCTAAAAAGTTTTGTCGACTTCGCAACCTGTTTGGGTTGGTACGCCGAGTTTCGCTACGATCTCGGTGTCGATCTGATCGATGAGCTGGAACAACTTTGTAACCTGGTTGCCAAGGAATTTCCCCGTACGGTCTTCTTCAGCGGCAAGCTGGTTTTCGAGGAGGAGAGTGTTTTTACCCGCCTGCTGCATAACCACACGCCATATACGTTGCAGCAGAAACTTCAGTTCGCCGGCCGGGAGATGATGATCTTGCCGATCCGGGTCTTTGCTAATCAGAATGCTCCTACGCAAAAGGCCGCGTAAGGCTCGACTTTATCGGTGCGTGTTTTGCGTCGCAGACGCTTATTTAGCTCAAAATTGCGACGAAATTTCGCTTTGAAGTTTGCACCGCTGACAAAGTCGTCTGTCTCGTAAGTCTCTCTGTCACTTGCCCAATGTGATTGGCACTTTCCGTTAACGTAAATTTTATTCTTTTGCCTGCGCTTTTAATTGGTCTCCGCGTCGATCCGGGCTTAACTTTAACGCATGAAGACTACCAAAGGTGCTCTCTATCGAAGCGAGGGTGCGGTCGAGTCTTTGCCCGTCGTAAGGCGGATTCTACACCCTACGGACTTGGCCGATACGTCCGTTCGGGCACTAACCCTTGCAATTAAGTTAGCCCGGCAAAACCACGCCGAGTTGTTACTTGTCCATGCGTTGCCACCGCCCACCCCAATCTACGAGATCGAATCTTCGGAGCGTTCATCCGCGGAGTCGGATCTGGAAGTGCTCGTCGAAAAACTCTCTAGCCAAGGGATCAGAGCGAGACGAATTATCATCAAAGGAACACGCCCTATCCCAGGCAACATTGCCGACTGCGCAAGGTTCTTCGGCGCGGATTTGATCGTCATGGGCACTGAATCGCGCCAGGGATTAGCACGATTTCTGCGCGGGAGTATCGCCGCGAGTGTGATCAAGATCGCGCCGTGCCCGGTATTGGTGGTTCGGTGCCAACAATGAACGATGCGTGTGATCAAACGGCGAAAGGAAATTAGCCATGACCGGCAATGACTGGATTTACGTGGTGAGTTATTTGTCACTCATTGCAGTTGCAACTCCGCTACTTGGCAGTTGGATGTGCCGGGTGTTTTCGGGCGAACGTTACTGGTTGTCAACGGTGTCTGGGCGTATCGAGATGATCATCTACCGAGTTTGCGGTATCAGTCCACAGGCGGAGATGCACTGGAAGGACTACTTGGCCGCGCTGCTCACTTTCAATGCTCTGGGCTTTTCTGCGGTGTTTCTGCTGCAATTGTTTCAGGCGTACCTGCCACTCAATCCTGCTGGTCTCGCCGGTGTCCCCTGGCCACTGGCGTTCAATACTGCGGCGAGTTTCATGACCAATACTAACTGGCAAGCCTATTCCGGCGAAGCAACGATGAGTTATCTGGTGCAGATGCTGGGACTCACCGTGCAGAACTTTCTCAGCGCGGCGACGGGCATCGCCGTTTTTCTAGCGCTAACGCGAGGGCTCACGGGCAAATCGTCCAACGGCGTCGGCAATTTATGGGTGGATCTGACGCGGGCAACCCTTCATATTCTTTTACCGCTGTCGTGTCTCCTTGCAGTCGCGCTAACTGCGCAGGGCGTGGTGCAGACCTTTTCGCCTTACGTGACAGCGACCACGTTGGAAGGCGCTAGGCAAATCATTCCGCTCGGGCCGGCGGCGTCGCAAATCGCTATCAAACAGTTGGGCACCAACGGCGGCGGCTTTTTCGGCGTCAACAGCGCGCATCCGTTTGAGAATCCAACGGCGCTGACGAATTTTCTCGAAGCGCTCGCGATCCTGCTTTTGCCTGCAGCCTTGACCTACAGTTTCGGCAAGATGACTGGAAATGTGAAACAGGGCTGGTGTTTGTTTGCGGCCATGACTGTCCTGTTCCTCGGCGGATTGAGCATCGGGCTTTGGGCGGAATATCAGCCTAACCACGGGCTCGGACTGCCGACTAGTCTCGAAGGAAAAGAACTTCGCTTCGGCACCGCGAGCAGCGTGCTATGGTCGGTGGCGACTACCGCCGCGTCGAACGGTTCAGTCAACGCCATGCATTCGAGCATGGCGCCGCTGACGGGACTGGTGCAGATGTTCAACATCATGCTCGGCGAGGTCGTCTTCGGCGGCGTTGGGGCCGGACTTTACGGCATTTTGATC
>ORMF012407717.1_pt1 | contig 15195 bp, 14 predicted proteins | sample 1779871 | NCBI WGS metagenome assembly ORMF01 (sample SAMEA104232316, study PRJEB22302) | groundwater metagenome | biome: forest; feature: aquifer; material: groundwater | place: USA | collected 2011-08-07 | depth 5.4 m | reverse complement strand
TCCCAGGTTAAAACAAGAGAAAAACTCCCCCGGTTGTGGGGTCGGAACCGCAATTACACCGCAAGAATCGGATGGCATTCCTCAGGCGCCGATGCTAAATTCCTTAAAAGAGGGGTTCGCAATGAAACGGGAAAATCAGTATTGGCAAGCGGTGGTCAAAAGGGATGCTTCTTATGACGGGCTGTTTGTCTATGGCGTTGCCACGACACGGATCTATTGCCTGCCCAGTTGTTCTTCACGGAAAGCCCTTCGCCTGAATGTTCATTTCTATGCAACACCCGGTGCGGCAAGAAACGCAGGCTATCGCGCGTGCCTTAAGTGCAGGCCTGATCAACCAAACTCCGGCAAGGGAATTGAAGCTGTCGTGCATGAAATCTGCCGCTATATCGAAGACCTCGCTGAAACGCCGTTGACACTCTCTGCAATCGCTAAAAAATCCGGCTATAGCGCAGCACACCTGCAGCGCGCTTTCACAGCAATCATCGGCAGCAGCCCAAAAGCGTACCAGATGGCCATCCGCAACCGGCGTTTAAAGCGCAGTCTGAAGCTCAAAGAAAGCTTGGGCGATGCGATTTATGGCGCGGGTTATGGCTCCTACAGCCGCGTCTATGAAAAACTGGGGACAAATTTCGGCATGACCCCCAAACAGTACGGTGACGGGGGCTTAGGCTTGCAGATTAGCACTGCAGGCTCAAAAACGCGGTTGGGGTGGATGCTACTGGGTGCCACAGAACGCGGTATTTGCTTCCTGCAATTTGCAGAGGATAAGCCAACACTCATGAAGGAGCTTCATGCTGAGTTTCCGAATGCGGTATTTAAGCCGATGCAGAAAACGCAGGAAAAAGCTTATTCTGCTTGGATGCGGCTGCTCGACGCCTATCTTGCCGGCAGATTAAAGAAGCTTGTTTTGCCGCTCGACATTCGAGGCACCGCTTTCCAGACACTTGTGTGGAAGTATCTGCAAACCATTCCGCCAGGCCAGGTGCGATCGTACGGCGCGGTTGCCCAAGCCATCGGCAAGCCAGCTGCGGCCAGAGCCGTGGCCTCAGCCTGCGCAAAGAATAAAATCGGAATCGCTATTCCCTGCCATCGTGTCATCCGTGGAAATGGCGATCTTGGGGGCTACCGGTGGAGTCTTGACCGCAAGCGGCTACTTTTAGATTTGGAACACAAAACTGCTCCAGCTCGGAGCGCTTAAGAAGCGGCGGGTTTAAGGTGGCGCCCGATGAGAAAAATGATGGCAAATACGCCGATCAAGATAGCTGAGCCCCACCCGTACCCTAAGTTTAAAGCATCCGGTTTCGTCAGGAAGTCCCCCGTAGTCGCCCCGATGGTGCTGCTGATTACAACCGCTGTCCAGTAGCGGGGCTTGCTTGAGGTTTTAGAGAGAAACTCCCTGGTTAAAACAATCGCCAGCAGTGCTCCTAACAAAAGTGCTGCGCCCCCAAACCCCAAATTGAGGACATCGGCAACAAAGTCGCCCATGGTGGTGCCAAAGGTACTCACCACTAAAATCCCCGCCCAGTAGAAAGCGTCAGTTGCGGGCAAGCCCTTTGTTTTCACATTGATATCAATTTTACGGCGGCGCTCAATGAAGTAAATAATGCCAAATACCGTTATCAATACGGCTGAGCCCCGGGCATATCCCAATTTTAAAGTGCGCGTAAGAAGGTCTGCCATGGCTGTTCCGGTCGTGCTCATGATCACGATCGTTGTCCAATAACGGGCTTCGCTTGGGGCTTTTGCCCTGGCTTCCACAACTAAAGCAATAACAAGCAGTGCCAACAGCAGGCAGGATGCCCAGGCATACCCAAATTTCAAACCAAAAGAGACAAAATCGCCTGCGGTTTCGCCCATGGTGCATGCGCTCAAAATCGTCGCCCAGTAAATAGCTTTAGTGGTATTGTTCGTCATTTAGGAATACTGATTGAACCATGCTGCCCATTTCTGAGCGCGGTGGCGATAAGTGTGCTCCCGAAGGACGCGCTCGCGAGCCCTGCGAATGATCGCCTGTCGGTAGCTATCATGGGAAAGAAGGTAGCGCGCTTTCTCCCGTAATTCCTCTGGTGAGGAAAACGTCTCAACCTCTTGCCCCACCTCGAACGCCTCGGAAAGCTCCAAAACCCATTCTGTTAAGAGCAAGCTGCCGGACGCGGGGACGTCGAAATGCCGCCACCCCAGACCAGTCCCCATCTCTTGGCCAGCAGACGACCGCGTCATCATGTGCTCTCGTTGAATGTTCAGTACGACCTGGCTTGTCTGATAGCAGTGCACGAGCGAGCGTCCATAGATCCCACTGGTATTTCGAAGGGCTTTGCGGAGTGGTATCGAAGAACACCCCCGATCCCAATCAGGTCCCCAGATGCTCAATCCCAAATCACTTACCGCTTCAAGGAACTTGGCTCGTCTCGGGGCATAAGACCCGATAAATCCCAACGGATGGAGGTGCTTGGGAGGCGCCCCACCTTTAGGGCGAAACCATGTGGGGTCAGTGGCAAAGGGGAGGTACTCAACGCTCGGAAACCCTGCCTGACGTAATTGTTCTACGGCAACCATTGAAGTGCTGACAATCCGGTCGTACTCTCTCAAGATCGGGGGCGGCTCGCCAGGAAACGACCCTTCAACCAAGCTGAGTCCCAGTCGTGTTCCCCATCGTTGCTTGACCGTGCGCAGGGTTTCGACCGACAGCAGATCCGCTTCTGTCTCAATGAGCACATCGGGCCGATACTCCTCCACCGTCTTGAGTACTTGTCGGTTCGCCCACTCAATCGGATCCCACTTCCAGTAATTCTTCCCTAGTAGACGCTTGCGCCACTTAGCCCACCAGGGATGATCACGAACGCCTAGCATCATGGCCGTATGTCCAAGGCTCCGGAAAGCCTTGGTGAGATGCTCTCCGTGTGGTGGATAGGGCGGTCGACGACCGTAAGTAATCAATACTTTCATAGGCTGAGGTGGAGTATATCACAAAAGCAAAACAGCGACTTCATGATAACTTGAAGCCGCTGTCATCGCCTGGGCATATTTTACCCAAATCAAGAATGGCTCCCCGGTTGTGCCAGTATTCGATCCGGCCGCCAGCGCTCAGCCGAGCCCGAGGTCTGGTTCCGAATCGTCCACGTAACTCTTGAAGGCAGCGCTGGTTTCGCCACTTACCGCGAACAGACTGTTGAAGTCACTCTGGGGCCAAAGGGCGTCTTCGAGAACGGCAACATCGGCACCCTGACACGCGGGGCTGCGCCAACTGCAAGAATTACTCCGAAAGACGACGTGCAAAACGCTTGACGCTTTGAAAGTTAAGTGGTATATTTTTTCAATGCTTATCCAGCTTTGAAACTAGGCCTACAAAGGAACCTGTAAATGAATCCGCGTGACTTCCGCGCATCTCAGGCTGGCAAGGTCATCCAAACACCGCAAGACTATCCGGCATTTATCCCCGCACCCTTACCGCCACAACTATTCTACACGGATGAGCTGGTTATGGCCCTCTCCCGAGCGGACGCTGCCCTCAGCGAGCTTTCAGGCCTTGGGAGGCATCTGCCCAATCCTCATTTGCTTATCGAGCCCTATATGCGACGCGAGGCGGTGTTATCGTCGAGGATTGAAGGTACAAAAACGAATCTATCGGACTTGTTGCTGGAGGAAATGGGGGGCGGTGCGGCCCATCGAGATGAGGCCGATGTCCGCGAAGTGCAGAACTATGTCGTCGCCCTCGAATACGGCATTCAACGGCTGAAGCAGCTGCCCCTGTCCCTGCGGTTGGTCCGGGAGCTCCATGCGAGGCTGATGAAGGGCGTGCGGGGGGAGCGCGCCACACCCGGAGAGTTTCGGCGCTCACAGAACTGGATTGGCCCACCGGGGAGCACGTTAGCCAATGCGACCTACGTGCCGCCACCGGTGGAGCAGATGCACGATGCACTCACCAATTTGGAGCGCTTCTTGCATGACCGCGGCCGCATCCCGGATCTGGTCCAATGTGCGCTGATGCACGAGCAGTTCGAGGCGATCCATCCATTCCTCGATGGGAACGGACGGATTGGCCGGCTCTTGATTACGCTGTTTCTCATCGAGCGCGGTCGGCTGTCACAACCGCTCCTATACCTGTCGGCCTACATTGAAGCGCATCGAGACGACTACTACACCTTGCTGCAGCGTGTGCGCACGCATGGAGATTGGGCAAGTTGGCTGCGGTTCTTTCTCACCGGCGTGGCCGAAACGGCTCAAGAGGCTGTGCGGCAAGCAGGGCAGCTCATGCATCTCCGCGAAGAATTTCGGAAGCAATTGCACGACAAGCCCAAGCCGCTGGCGCTGCTCGATGAGTTGTTTATCAACCCATACATGACCGTTACTCGCGCAGCAGAAGTGTTGAAAGTTTCAAACCCGACAGCGAGACAAGCCGTCATGCTGCTCCAGAAGAAGGGCCTGCTAGAAGAGACCACTGGCCGCACCTGGGGCCGCCTCTATCTCGCTCGTCCTATCTTGCAAGCTCTCGAATATCCTGCAAAGGCGAAGAAGTCATCTTAAAAGCAACAGAGGAGCGATCGTGGCGCTGAGGATCAAGAAGGCAGAGTTCTTCCTCGTCCGCATCCCGCTACGGTTCTCTGTCCAGCATGCCTTGGCGTCCCGCACCGCCAACACGTCTGGCTTCGTAATCCTGACGGCCGATGATGGGAGGATCGGTATTGGCGAGTTCCTATGTCGCGAGTATGTCACTGGAGAAAAGCCCGAAGATTGCGTTCGTTGTGGCTCCCCTGGCTGGACGAATTTCTCAACTGGTGCGTCAGTCTGGAATCTCGGCCTCAACGAGCTTCGCAAGAAGGATGAGCGATTCCTGCCAGCCGAGATAGCAAGCCTCAGGAGGAATGACATCGGGCACACCTTCTTGTGCGATGCTCAACTCAGTTCCCACGGACACCTTCTTCAAAGTTACTGTCACCTGCATCTCCCCTGGCAGGTTCGGGTCATCGAATGTATCCGTGTAGCGAATGCGTTCGTGCGGCACCAGTTCGAGATACTTGCCACCGAAGGAGTGGTTATGTCCTGTAGTGAAATTCGTGAACGACATCTTGTGGGTGCCGCCGACCTTGGCATCCAGGCGGTGAACCTTGCCGATGAAGCCGTTTGGGGGAAGCCATTTGGCCATTGCGTCGGCATCCAGGAACGCCCGATAGATTCTCTCAGGTGTCGCACGAAGTACGCGGTGAAGCCGGATGGTGTTGGTTGGCATGATTACTTCTCCTTTCGATGGGTTGTGAGCACAAAGTGTGTGGCTAAAGCAGAGGGGACGTGCTCGCTGCACTGATAGCCGAGCTTCGGCATATCAATGCCCGCAAGAAGGTTTTCCCCGCAGCCAAGCAGAACAGGAGAAACAGCAAGGTGCATCTCGTCGATGAGCCCCGCTTCGAGGTACTGCCGGATAGTCGCAGCACCGCCGCCGAGCCGCACATCTTTCCCCTTCGCAGCCTCGAAAGCGCGCTTCAGCGCGGCGTGAATGCCATCGGTGACGAAGTGGAATGTCGTGCCGCCTTCCATGGTGACCGACGGGCGGGCATGGTGGGTGAGGATAAATACGGGAACATGGTACGGCGGGTTGTCTCCCCACCATCCTTTCCAGGTGTCATCAGGCCAGGGGCCGCGGACCGGGCCAAACATATTGCGCCCCAGGATCCACGCCCCGATGTTGGCGAAGCCGCGTTTGATGAAATCGTCATCTACTCCCGTCGCTCCGCCCCCGCTGCCGAACATCTTGCGGAAACTTTGCGTCGCGAATGCCCACTTGTGCAACCCCATGCCGCCGACGCCCTGCGGGTTTTGGAGGTCCTGCTTGGGTCCGGCTCCGTAGCCGTCGAGCGAAATCGAAAACGCGTGAACGCGAAGTTTGGGCATAGAACGAACCTCCCGAAAAAGACACAAAGCCAAAAAATACTAACGCCCTTTCCGCAGTATTCTAGCAGAAAGGGCGTCAGGTTCATCCGGACTTTCATCCGGTCAAAAACTCCCCGTGCAAATATCAGTCATAATAACCTATCTTTTTAGGCTTGCCCTAACCAGCCAATTCTAGCTCAATCTGGGCGCTTCTGGGGTAAGTTCCGAGAGGTTGTTAGAGGCAAACTGAAGGCCATGTCGGCAGGGTCGAACTAGCTATTTACAACCTTGCAGTGTCTAGCGGGGTGCAAAAAGTCAGATCACGGGTGAATTGATGTCCGTTTTGTCCGGTCTTTGAAGCCATGAATTGACGTAAGTCCTTGCTTCATTGTGCATTGCTGAATGTCCACCTGAGATAGGCGGACATGCCCTATGTTTCGAACAAGAAGGGCAACCAACATACCCGTCACTGTCTCTTATACCACAACCCAGGGCCTGTTCCAGGAGTTATTTAAGCTGCTGGGAAAGGCTATCCAGAGTGATCTGGTTAGGCAGATTGAGTATTTAAGGGTGGAGAATCAGATTCTTCGAAGCAGGCTGACTCAACGGGTGGTGGTCAGCCCAAGCGAACGCAGGCGGCTCATCCGGTTCGGCCGAGTACTAGGCAAAGATATCAAAACCTGCTTATCCATCGTAAGCTTTCAGACCTTCCAGAAATGGGTCAGAGAAAGCAAGAACATAAAGCCAATTCCCCGCAAGCGCCGTGGTCGGCCAAGAACTCTCAAAGAGATCGAAGCGATTATCTGCCGCTTTGCCAAAGAGAACCCCAGCTGGGGCTACGGTCGAATCCTGGCTGAGATCAAGAAGCTCGGCATCCGGAGACTCTCTCGCAATACGGTCAAGAATATCCTCAAAGCCTATGGCTTTGATCCGGCTCCTAAGCGCGGCGAAGACTCCTGGGATGCGTTTCTAAAGCGCCACCTAGAAACGCTTTGGGCGTGTGATTTCTTCACCAAGACTGTTTGGACGGTATTCGGACCGAAGATGTTTCATGTGTTGTTCTTCCTGCAGGTGCGCACCCGGAAGGTCTATATAGCGGGAATGACTGAACAACCCACTCAAGAATGGACTCTAGAGCATACACAGAAAGCTGCGCTACCGTTTGGAGGAACAGATGATAAACCCGCCGTCTTGATCCGAGACCGGGACAAGAAATACTCGGCCGCGCTGGATGCATTCCTGCTAACCCTAAATGTTCAGACCAAACTCACCCCTTTCAGGTCACCGAATCTGAATCCTTACGCGGAAGGCTGGGTGGGAACGATCCGGCGGGAGTGTCTGAATCACTTCATCGTCTTCGGTGAGCGACACCTGCGATATCTCATCGGGGAATACCTCACCCACTACAACACCGAACGGGCACATCCGACCTTAGCTTCGAGAAGCTCGTGGACTCAGGGGATATTGCTTCCATCTCGGCGACTTAAACATTCAAGCCGACTCGGGGGACTATTACGCGGGTATTCGTGGGGCTAGGATTATTCCACAGGTAGGTTTGGATACGACACCTCCTTGAAGATGCGCAATCTGTCTTATTAAACTACCGTTGCCTGTTAAGTATTAACTAAGATACTATATGAAACATGAAATTATCCGTGATCATCCCCGCGCTTAACGAAGAGCGCACCATCGCCGATGTGGTCAAGCGCGTCATGCAGTCGCCCCTGGATAAGGAAATCATCGTGGTTGACGATGGCTCAACAGACTCCACACCGAAGATTCTTGAGATCCTCAAAACCCAGTACGGTATTAAAGTGCTTCGCCACCCGCAGCGGCGCGGCAAGGGCGCTGCCCTACGCACCGGCTTTAAAGAAGCGACCGGCGATATTGTGATTGTTCAGGATGCTGATGGCGAATACCACCCTGAAGAGTTCGAGATCCTTATTCAGCCTATTGTCCGCGGCTGGGCGGACGCCGTCTACGGAAGCCGCTTTATTGGCGCGCACCGCGTGTTCTCCGGCTCGCACCGCTTCGGCAACTGGGGCGTAAACCTGATAGCCAATATCCTCTATGACACGATGCTAACCGACCTGGAAACAGGCTACAAAGCCATACGGCGCGAGATTCTGCAAAGCTTTCCTCTTAGCTCTAATGATTTTAGAATCGAGGTTGAAATAACGGCACGATTATTTCGAGGGCGCTATCGAGTCTATGAGGTGCCTATTTCTTATTCAGGGCGTACACAGGCGGAAGGCAAAAAGCTAACTTGGAGAGACGGGTTTTGGGCAGTGCTTGCTCTGTTTCAATTCCGCTTTGATAATCCCCAAAGAATCACACGATAATATTTCTAAACGTTTTTCCTAAAACCCTTGGCACGCTTAAGCTGCCAAGGGTTCTTTAGTCGACATTACCCTTTCTCACATATATATACCCATAATTAAACTTCGGTTTTTCGATTGGGATATCTGCAATGATGCTGATGAGATAAAGCACGGTTCTTGGATCGTGCGTGATGCCTGTGGCGCCTGAGTGGCTGGCTCCCTCAATCATGAGCTGCGGGATCTTCTGCTTGAGCGCATCCGGCAAACCGTCAGTTCTTAGTCGTGCATTCCTCATCACTGTTATGTCTTGAGTTCCTTCGAGCTGGTAGAAGGCTTTCACCCGCTGGAGCAGTTTTACTCTGTTTTCGAGGGTATTGATTCGAGTGATTGCATCAGCGTGATGATCCATGCTCCTGATTTGCACATAATGATAGGGTTCCCAATGTAACCATGGGAGAAGCTCGTCCACCTTTTTCACGAATTTATCGTATGCAATTCCTTTCAATGGGGAAGCTACCGTGACACAGTTTTGAACATTCGTAAGAGCATCGTCGCCCTGAGTGATTGCCGCCGCAATGTCCAACCCGCCCATGCTATGCCCGATCAGGTCAATGGGTTCATCTGAAGCCACTTCCTTCCTCACTTTAGCCTTGAGGAGCTCAGCAAAATCGAGAAAGCTTTTTGAGGCTGAGGATTCCTGCGGCGAGAAATCGAGATATTTGACGTAAGTTACCTTCCCGGAATCTTTGACAATTTTGTCTATCCATTCCTTAATTGGAGCATGGCCCTTGAGGACCGGCTGGTCATATCCCCTCCAGGCTTGCCCCTCTTCACCAGCCCAGCCAGGCACAAACATCACATGCCGTTTCAATGAAAGGCTCTTGCCTACCAGCGAATTAAGCTTGGCAAGCGCTTGTTCCTTTTGCCGTCGGCGTTTGGCCGACTCCTCCTGCACAGGATCGGCCGGTTCGGGAATTATCGGCATTTGTGCTTAAAATATATTGAACAACAAAGAAGTAACTTCATCTGCGACATTTTTTTCCTTACGATAATCTTCTATTGTCACGCTCATTTGGCAAAGGGCTGCGAGTGGCTCTTATGCTGCTTCCAATTCTCCTCGTACTTCTGCGCAAGCACCTTATCCTGAATAACAAGAAGATTTTCAGCATTATGCTCTTCAGCTGCCTTAGTGAAATTAAAGCTACCAGTAATAACTACTTCGCCATCGATCACCATCACCTTGTTGTGGGCGATAGCGTGGGCCGCATCAATTGAAACCGGAATCCCGGCATGTGCGATGAAGTCGGCCTCAGAATAATGCTCCGTACGCTGACTCTTATCCAAGATTACATCAACTTGCACTCCGCGCTTTTTGGCATCAACAAGCGCTTGAGCAATCGGTGCAGAAGTAAAACTATACGCTTGGACGAATATTGTCTTCTGAGCTTGTGATAAGGTTTTAACTACAAGTTCTGTGGCGCCGCCACGCGGGGAGAATGCCACCTGCCAGGCAAGAGTGGGGGTGCCTGCAGCTGTAGTGTGGGAAGACGGGATGGGTTGGCAGCCTGAAAGGCCGAGAATAAGGAGAAATAAAAAGGCAGCAAAAAATCGTCGCATCACATTATGTGTGGCACAGATCCTAGACTTCCCCTTTGTGGTTTCTCCCTCAAGCGCCTGTTAACCCATCGCTATTTGTTGCATCGTAGATCGAAACCCATCTATAGGAATATTGCACTAGTATATGGTCTGCACAAAAACTAAAAGGGGATATCTGCTTTAAATATCTTAGCTTCAGCGAGAGCCTTATCCCCCCATTTTACGTTTAGTAAACGAACAACCTCCGTAAATCCTCTGATAGGATGCTTATCGTTTGGATTGTACGGCTGGCATCCGAAAAATATGCCTCCCCCGCCTTCATTTCGAGTCTCATTGCTTGCACATCTTGGCACTACAATGTGCCCACATTTCACACACGTAATGTTCATTTCGTCTGCACCACTTAGGGTTCCTAGTGGGTGGTACGCCAGGATAACGGGTATGATTTTCTTAGCGCCCGCTGCAAATAGCGCTCTAATGGCTTCCAGAATTGTCGAGCCAGTGCTCATTACGTCTTCAATAACGACAACTGTTCTTCCCTTAACAAAATCAGAGGCTAGAAACGCATCCTTTACCGCCTCCCTTCTTTCGCTAGCCGATCGACATAGGCGTAATTTCGGATAGTCCCGTATGCACTTTAACGCATCTGGTTGAATCATTTCAGGACTAAAACCCATAGATTTAAAACTGGGCCGGCTCTTCATCCTTGAGAGGTAGATGCTAAAACGACTCTGCTCGGTAGGCCGAGCCGGAACACCCGTAATTATTCCAATTTCACCCACCTCATCTCGACGAATGCCTGTTAAAAACATGTCTGCAAATAGCGCCGCTTGGCTTTCAGGTTTTGCCTTAGATGAGTGAATCCGAATAGATAAAGCGTGCCGCTTCGACCTGGGATCAGATTGATTGAATAGTCGCCCCATTACCCGAATGGGTGTATCGGAACGCTCACCATTTGGCACCTCAAAATATTTGTAAATCATTCTCCGAGATGTATGGGGTGTAATAAGGAAATCCTGCTCAATGCTTTGCACTTCTGCACTATATCCTACAAGTTGCCCAGAGATTATCTCGGAGACAGCTCTTGGTTCGTCCACGATATAATCTGGAAATTCTTGAAAGTTTTTGAGTCTTACCTGTGGATCGGGATTCCCTATCAGGTAGAGAATGGTTCCAAGATTCGCTTCGTGAGCCTCATGAAGGTGCTTGTAACCTGCAGCGATGTATGCGCAGCGTTCTGGCCTCAAGCCTAAACCCTTAACAGCTTTGATGACAATGCCAGCAAAATAGGCGTCCTGAAGTAAGTTCTCGCTAGTATGAAGACTAAACTGGTTTGATGAAACACCGGCTCTCTGAAAGATTGCGTGAAGGTCTTTTACTAGACAGGAGGAAACAAGTGCTATCTTCTTACCTTGGAGCACATCGAGGATTTTAACAAAGTCGCTTGCTAGTGTGACATCGGACTGCGCTGATCTTACAACAGCTCTAATATCTGGGGTAGTATTGAGCTGCCGATCTTCGTACGTCAGAAAACCATCTAGGTCTAAAATAAATCCTTCTAGCGCATTTATCGAAAAGAACATCAATCATCATCAACTGCCGTCTCAAACAAATGGAGTTGCTCCTCAGCTGTTTCGGCATTGCCATTCTTGTGAATGGCATCCAAGTGTTCAACTACATCTTCGATTCTTTCGAGCACCTGAGCACCTCGTTTAACATATGTCTTCGGCCAAGTCAGGTCCTTGCGATCAAGTAGATTCCGCAACACAAATAGGTTTCGTCCTTCCTGAAGACAAAAACGAGCCTGGATCAGGGCGCCGCTCGTCTCGCTGGCCTCAACGATGATAGTTGCTTTTGTTATCCCACACATGGTGTAGTTGCGAGCGGGGAAATTGAAAGGAGCGGTGGGCTGCGAAAATGGGAACTGAGATACGAGTAAATGTGAGTCCGCGATTTTCTGCTGTAATAAAGTATTCTCTTTTGGATAACACTCATCGAGTGGGGTTCCTATAACCGCAATTGTTCTTCCTCCACACCTAATTGCACTATTGTGAGCGGCAGAATCAATGCCCTTAGCAAGGCCAGATGTAACAGTAAGACCATTACTGACCATTAGGTATGCGAGCTTTTGCGCTCTCTTAATGCCCTCTTCTGTAGGAGTTCTTGAACCTACCACCGAAACGCTGCTTGTTGAGAAAAGCGATAAATCTCCTTGAACGTACAGGACAGGCGGGGGCTTTGACACGGTAGCGAGTAGCTTTGGATAAGAATGATCTTGCACGGTTACAACGTGATACGGCAATTGTATTGTACGAAATACTCTTTCAATACGGTCATAGCTCTTGTCAACAGCACCAGAGGCAAGACCAAGTTCTTTCTCTAGTTCTGTATGCCTTTCAATAATTGGGCTTGGGTTCAGGAAGTATCGCTTTAATACTCCCAGGGATTCAAATAACTTTCTTGATGAATAGTGGAGCAGATCCATCACTACAGCATAATTCACTCCAACCTGATGATTGATTCTAGCGTCGGTCATGCTCGTTTAAGTGTTTGCATTCAAGTTTGAAACAACTGAGTCCTAGCTTTCGATGCAGGCTTTAACGTAAGGTGGATATTGCAGCGTACAACCGTATCAATAATCTTACCCTGGACAATTTGCTCCGCTAGCTCATTGCAGAGCTCGCATTTGTAATATACTGGGTAATGCTCAACCCAGAACATACAGAATTTTAGCATGTTTCCATGTGCGAGTCGCCAAGTGACCTTACCCCATTTTTTAGGCCGCTAGCAAGCAGAATTCTTGGATTCGTCACCGCCCTCGTTTACAGCACGTCAAAAATCGTGCAGTGTCCTTTCGCAAGCTGTACCACCATTTCCAAAGCATCCAGCCCATCGTCATGGGCACCTTTTGGATAATACTTCATCTGCTCAAGCAAGCGGTGGTGCCTGCGGGAAAAGCGGATGGTGCCGTTTTTTACTAAAGGCTGCAAGGCTTCAATCCGAGCACGCTTGTCCGTTCGGTGGTCGACTTCTTTAAGCGGCAAATAGTTGGCGGCTTGGGCTGAGCGCTTGGTAAGCTCACTCGCCATGAACTCCTGAAATTGGTTTGTCTCAAAGCCAAACTTTTGGTAGTGCCTCCGATTGTGACAAGCCAAAATGGCCTCGATGGTTTTATCCGGGTGACGGCGCTCGATATCCGCATCCAGCACGTAGATGATGCCGCTTTTTTGTTCGCGCACAGCGCTGATAATGGCACTGTAGTCGCTATGCTTGTTTTGCTTGCCCAGGCTTGGATCGCAGGCACCAAAGGTTGATGGGCTTTCACCAAGGGCTCGCAGGAGCTCTTCTTCGGTCTTGTAAGCATCATCCCAAAAGCGAAGCTCCTCCAGGTTAAAAAGGCAGTCGCGCGGGTTAACCGGATCATTTTGCATTTCGCTATCAAAGCTAACTACCCCGTCATTTTCCCGCATCTTCATTAGCGCATAGTACGGGTAACGCTCCGGCCACAAAACCTCGGCTCCCGCAAGCATCGCCGCTTCATGTTCCTTAAAGAATACTTCAGCCGCCGGTGGGCCTTCCTGGCCGCCGTAGGGGATGCGGTTGTTATAGATATTCCGCCACTCTTCCCACAGCTCTTGGTTGTCGGCCCAGTGGATAACCGAGCGGTAGATTTTCTTAAGCCAGCCGGCATTGGTGTTTGAGTCGGTAAACTGAGCTAAAAGCGAGCCGTAGTGGTGGATTGTGCCTACGAAAATGACATTGGTGGTGGTATCGCCAACCTTAAGGACCGATTTGGTTAGCCAATCATGCAGCTTTTCGTAGCTTTCCGCTGTTTTGGCCTCATCCGCCCCTTCGATGTCATCCAGGATGATAAGCGAGGGCCTAAACTGCTTATGCCGCCGGCCGCGGATCTGCTGGCCGCAGCCTAAGGCTGTGACCTTAACGTCATTGCGGGTGATAATTTCGCCTTTCTTCCAGCGTGGAGGACCGGGCTTTGCCCCGGTTTCGCAGACATCCGGAAAATCCTGCAAGAGCCGCCTATTGCTGGTTAGCTCATCTTGGATATGCTTAAGGCAGCCTTCGGCTTGCTCCTGGGTTGTGGAGGTAATGATAATGTGCGGCTCAAGGGCATAAACAATGCAGTAAACCGCGTACTGCAGGGTCACCACGGTGCTTTTAGCACTTCCTCGCGGTGCAGCCAAAGCGAACTGAACACCCCGATTAGCTGTAATTGCCTGCAATGCAGCCACCATTTCTTGGTGAAGCGGGGCATCCGGGAAGCTATTGTACTGCGAAAAATAATACTTCCTAAAAAAGGCAAAGTTCTTCCCCAGGAGCCTGGGAACAGAGCTGCTGGCTTTCTGCGACAACTTATCCGGTTGCTTGGGTGGCATTGTCTTCCGGCCTTTTTTCGCCTTCATCAGGCGCTTGTTGGCTTCCGGAGTGCAACTGCGCAAGCAACTCGGTCATTTTTGGAGTCATTCCGATTGACTCCTTAACCGCAACTTCCAGGTCTTTAACATCTTGCTCAGAGAGTAGATTGACATGGTGGTTTACTTGAGCACCGATTAGTTGGGGCTGCTGGGGCAGATAACCGCACGACTGAAGCGTTTTGGTCAACTCGAATAGGTGTTTCAGGGCCACGTCCACCGCTTGAATTTTATCCGCTGGCGATGTGTCCTTATCCCGGGAGAGGCGAATCAGATAACTTATTTGGTTGTGCACCCTTTTTTCAAGATCACCGAGGTGTTCTTGGGCGAAGGTTTTATGAGCGATTAGGGCGTGTTGAGCCCGCAATTTCTCGTTTTATCGCCGGATGGTGCGGTCGCTAACCTTAAGCATCCCGGCAATTTGTGCTGTTGAGTATTCATCGGCTTGCAAGGCCCGCAGGCACTCAAGCTTGCTTTCTTCATCCAGCGCCTTAAAAGACACAAGCCCGTCTTTAATTTGCTGCAGGAGTAGATACGCTGCTGGCCCATCATCGGGTGAACTGTTTTCGGCGGTCATGCTTAAGCCTCCTTTAGGTATTTCTGCCTAATCTCTTCACTGACGTTTTCCGGCCCCACAAACGCTATGTAGCGTCGGATGCACGCATCCAGGAACCGACCATCAAGCTCCAGTCCAAAGCAGCGGCGCTGTAGGCGCTCGGCACCGATCAAAACCGAGCCAGAACCCAAAAACACGTCCAAAACAATATCGCCGCGCTTTGAGGAGTTTTGAATCGCGCGCTCAGCTAGGGCCACGGGCTTCTGACAGGGATGCTGGTAGGTCTTGGTGGGGTCGCGCTTTACCAACCAAAGGTTCGATGCTCCAGGTGAGCCTGCAAAATAGTGGGCTTCTCCTTTAAGCCATCCATAGACAGCCTGTTCGGTCTGAAAGGAATAGTCGGCATACGAGATAGCGGCGGATTCTT
>ORMF011334078.1_pt1 | contig 15195 bp, 16 predicted proteins | sample 1779871 | NCBI WGS metagenome assembly ORMF01 (sample SAMEA104232316, study PRJEB22302) | groundwater metagenome | biome: forest; feature: aquifer; material: groundwater | place: USA | collected 2011-08-07 | depth 5.4 m | reverse complement strand
AGCCAGGCGTTGCGCAAGCTGACCGCCATCCTGGCCAAATCCTAGACCACCTGCATCTTCATCAACCAACTGCGCGAGAAGGTCGGGGTGATGTTCGGCAATCCGGAGACGACGCCCGGCGGCAAGGCGCTGAAGTTTTACGCCAGCGTGCGCATTGACATCCGGCGCAAGGAAACGCTCAAGGACGCCGCGGGCAACGCCACCGGCAATCACGTCAAGGTGAAGATCGTGAAGAACAAGGTCGCGCCGCCGTTTTGCGAGGCGGAGTTCGACATCATTTACAACCATGGCATTGACAAGGAAGGCAGCATCCTCGACGTGGGCATCGAATGCGGGGCGGTGGACAAGAAGGGCGCCTGGCTGCAATTCGACGGCGAGTTGATCGGCCAAGGCAAGGACGCAGCAAGAAAGGCCATCGCGGAGAAGCCGGCCCTGGCGAAGAAGATCGTGGAAGCCATCATGGCCAAGCGAAACGCACCGGTCGCGGCGGCCTGAGACTCGTTGGTCAGCGGTCTGAAGCTTGGGACGCGCGGCAGCTTTCGTCCCCGGATAAAATTGAATGGAGACGGGCCGCAGCTCGGCCCAACCCAAAAAGCTCAAGCGGCCGCCAAGTCACTCCGCCTTCTTGGCGTCGGCAATCTTGGCCAGCAATTCGTCACGCTGCGTGGTGTCGCCGGTGCCACAACCCCCGCTGGTGGTCGCGACAGAGTCGTGGTCATGTTGATGTGATTCTTCTTTGCGCGAGAAGGCGGCTTGCGCGCCGTTCATCGCCGCGCGTGGGCTGTTGATGGCCGCTTTGGCTTCGGCGAGGTGACCTTTGCCAATCGTAACGCCGTTGAAAGCACGCTGGGTCAACTCAGCCGTCGCCGCGTACGGTTTGGGCTTCGCGCCGAAGTTGTATTTGAAATTCTTCCAGTTGTCGCCGCGCTGATAGTTCGTGCCCAGCGCGCCGCTGGGATCGTAGCCGCAGTGGACCATGCAGTTCTCGCAACGCGGATCGCGGGCGACGCCGTTCACCACGCCGTATTTGTCCCATTGCACCTTCGCGAGCATTTCCTGGTAGCCGTCGTAATGGCCGTCGGTCATCAGGTAACACGGCGCTTTCCAACCCTTGACGTTGTAAGTGGGAATCGCCCACGCGGTGCAGGTGAGTTCGCGTTTACCGGCGAGAAATTCCTGATACACCGGCGTGCCGAAGATGGTGAACTTTTCACCCCACTCTTGAATCCGCGCGAACTTCTGCCGCGTCATCTTGCGGGTGAGGAAGAAATCCTCGGGCTGCTTGCCGAGCCGCTTGACCATGTCCTTCTTGGCGGCGTCGTATTCGTAGCCGGGCGAAATCGTGTGGCCGTCCACTTCGAGCGACGAGAGGAAGCCGAACATGTCTTCCAGCTCCTGCACGTCCGTTTCCTTGTAAACCGTCGTGTTCGTGGCCGTCTGAAAGCCGAGCAGCTTCGCCATCTTGATGGCCAGAATACATTCCTTGAACACGCCCTCGCGTTCAACGATGAGGTCGTGGGTGAATTCCAATCCGTCCACGTGGACGTTCCAATAAATCCACATGCTGGGGCGAATGACCACTTTCTTGCGCGCGGCTTCGTCCGACTTGCGGATGACTTCGGCTTCCTTCGCGGTGACCAGTTCCGCCTGCAACAATGCCTGGAGCTTGGATTCCATCTCCGGCGAATACGCGGCGGCCATGTAGTCGCGCATTTTCTTCCGCATGAACACGCCGTTGGTGCAGATGTAAATGATGCGGCCCTGCTTAAGGATGCCGTCCACCAGCTCTTCGATCTTGGGATAAATCAGCGGTTCCCCGCCGCAAATGCTCACCATCGGCGCTTCACATTCCTCGGCCACCGCCAGGCATTTCTCCAGCGGGACCATGTCCTTGAGGTTGGTGGAGTATTCGCGAATCCGCCCGCAGCCGGTGCACGTCAAATTGCACGTGTGCAGCGGTTCGAGCTGCAAGACCATCGCGAACTTGGGCGTCTTGCGCAGTTTGTGTTTGATGATGTGGCCGGCAATTTTTGCCGACAACGCAAAAGGGAATCGCATAAGTTTAACGGACGAGCGCGAGTTGTTTGGGAGTCTCTGAGGCCGGCCCCACCGGAACGACCGGGGCGGGCAGCGCCGGGGGTGCGGGCGGCGGGACGTAAAGCAAACCCCGCCACAACCCACCGCCCGGGATTAGAAAATCAAGCGGCGAGACACTTTTGGATGCGCTAACGCCGCTGCACCCGAACGCCAGAAGCGACAGGGCCAAGCACCCACACAATTGAATCGTTTTCCGCTGTAATGTCACTGGTATCCGAGTATATCTTCGTTGCGCATGTTCGCAACAGCTAATTCGATGCTTCAGGTCCCTGGATTGTGGCGCGCGTTTATTCTGGCCACCCTGGCGTTCGCCGCCGGGGCCGGGGCCGTGAATCGCGGTTTCGCCTCTAATAGCAACCCCGCCGATCAAGATCAGTTTCGCGCACACGCCCAACAAATTCTCGACGCCGCGCAAAAGCGTTACACCACCGAGCCGACCAACAGCATTGCGGCATGGCAGGTGGGCCGGGCGGGCTTCGAACTGGTGGGTGTCCTCAAGGACCCGAAGGAAATGGAAAAAATCATCAACGAAGGCATCGCGGCCTGTCGCCAGAGCGTGGCCTTGGACCCAACGTCAGCCGCGGGACATTACTATCTGGCGATAACGGTGGGAAAACTGGCCGACCTAAAACGCAACCTGGCGGCTTACGTGATGGTGAAGGAGGTAGAGCGGGAATTTCACAAGGCGCGGGAACTGGACGAACGATTCTGTCACGCCGGCCCCGATCGCAGTCTGGGTCTGCTTTATCATCAAGCCCCCGGCTGGCCGCTGAGTATCGGCAGCCGGAGCAAAGCGCGCAAACACCTGGAACGCGCCGCCGAACTCGCGCCCGATTTTCCCGAGAACCGGCTCCTGCTCGCCGAGGCGTATTTGAAGTGGCACGACAAAAAGCCGCTGGCCCGGGAACTCGAAGCGATGGAAAAGCTCTGGCCGGCGGCCCGCACCAACTTGGCCGGCGCGGATTGGGCGGCGGACTGGAGCGACTGGCAGCCCCGCTTCGACAAACTGCACGAAACCGTTCGTCCCTGAGGTTCAGCGCCCGAAAATCCATTTCTCATCCACCGGCATTCCCACTACGTTCTGGCCGTGCATCCAATTGCATTCAACCTCGGGCCGGTGACCGTTCACTGGTTCGGCATCATGATCGCCCTCGCGTTTCTCGCCGGGCTTTGGACCGCCACCCGCCGCGCCCCGCGCGCCGGGATTCCCGGCGAGCAGATCGCCGACCTCGTCGTACCGTGGCTGTTGCTCGGCGGGGTGCTGGGGGCGCGACTCCTCTACATTGTCACCTACTGGCACGAGAGTTTTGCCGGCCAACCATGGTGGGAAATTTTCATGATCCAGCGGGGCGGACTGGTTTATTACGGCGGACTCATCGGCGCGTCGCTCGCCGTCATCCTGTTCGCGCGCTGGAAAAATATCCCGCTCTGGAAACTCGCCGATGTTCTCGCGCCCAGCATCGCCCTCGGCTCGATGTTTGGCCGCGTCGGCTGCCTGATGAATGGCTGCTGCTTCGGGCGCACCTGCGCGTTGTCGTGGGCCATCCGCTTCCCGGACGATCATTCGACCCAGGGTCTGCCGGTGCATCCGACCCAAATCTATGACGCGCTCCTGAACCTGGTGCTCTATCTGGGGCTGGCGTGGCTGTATCGCCGCCGGAAATTCGACGGGCAGGTGTTTGCGACCTACCTGCTCTGCTACGCCATCACGCGCTCCCTCGTGGAATCGTTTCGCGGCGACTATAACGATGCCCACCGGCACAATGGATTAACCCCCGCGCACCTGATGAGCGTGGGCATTTTCGTGGCGGGAATAACTTTATTCTTTGTCCTGCGCAGACGTCTCGTGAAGCGCGGATAGAGAATGGAGAATTCAAGATGGCGACCGAAACTGAAATCCATCTACCACCCGCCATCCGCCATCCGCGCCCCATCTTTCTCGCCGGCCCGACCGCCGTGGGTAAATCCGCCGTGGCGCTCGTACTCGCGGAAAGGATTGGCGGCGAAATCATCTCCGTAGATTCGATGCAGGTCTATCGCGGTCTCGACCTCGGCACGGCGAAGCCCTTCGCCGCCGAACGGGCCCGCGTGCCGCATCACTTGATTGACGTGGTGGAACTCAACGAGCCTTTTGATGCTGCGAGGTTCGTGACGCTCGCACAACAGGCCGTGGCGGAAATTCAATCGCGCGGTCGCATACCGATCTTTTGCGGCGGCACCGGGCTTTACTTCAAAGCCTTCCTCGACGGACTCGGCGAAGCGCCGCCGTCCGACGAGAAACTGCGTGCCGATTTGGATGCGGCGCCGCTCGCAGAGTTGCTCCGCGAACTGGAGCAGTGCGACCCGGCGACGTTCGCCAAGATTGACCGCCAAAACCCGCGCCGCGTCGTCCGCGCCGTGGAAGTCATCCGGCTCACGGGCAAGCCTTTTTCCGAACAGCGTGCCCGGTGGGGCAAGGCTGCCGACGAGCAAACGGTAGGGTCATCGCACTGCGATGACCGGACGGCGCAGCGCGCCGTCCCTACCATGGTTGTGCTCTCACGCTCGTCTCCCGATCTCCATGCCCGGATCAATGCCCGCGTGGATGAGATGTTTGCGCGCGGCTTGGTGGAAGAAACCCGACGACTCCTCGGCCACGGCCTCGCCCAGAACAAAACCGCGATGCAAGCCATCGGCTACCGGCAAGTCGTCGAGCATCTGCGCGGCGAACGTTCGCTGCCTGAAACGCTTGAGTTGGTGAAAAGCAAAACCCGCCAGTTCGCCAAGCGCCAGATGACTTGGTTTCGGAAGCAGGCCAGCGCGCAGTGGATTGAATTGCAGCCGCAGGATTCCGCCGAGGCGATGGCCGCGCTTGTGCAAGCCCAGTGCGCCGAGTAGCCTGCGGTCATGCTCAAGCGTCGGCTCAAACTTCTTGGCAAGATTCTGCTCGCGCTAGTCGTTCTGCTCGTTGTCTTCCTCTTGTTCGAGCGGTTTCGCGGACAGATTTCCTTGGCGCTGTACGAGCGGGAGCTTATTCGCAAAGGTGAAAAGTTGAGTGTCAGCGAAATCATTCCTCAACTGGCATCAGATGTGGAGAATGGTTCCCCTGAAATATGGCGCTTGATATCGGCTATACCGGAAGGAAAGGTCTTAGTACGCCATTTGCCCCCAATCGCCAAGTCCATAGCCCCGGGCAGAGCGCTGGTGGGATTCCGCGAACCGAATTGGACTGACACTTTTATCGAGACTAATCCTTTTTCACTGATGACAATTACTTGCCGTTGGGAGGAAGTGGAATCCGAATTGAACGGATGCCGGCAAACCCTCGTGCAGGTCTTCAGTACCCTTAAACGGTCTGCGTTCGACAACAAACTCGACTATTCCCGGGGCGCTGACATGCGAGTGCCGCACTGGCAACAAGTATCTCGAATCAGTGGAGTCCTTGGTGCAAGCGTTCAGCTTTCTTTGCGCGCGAATCGCCATTCTGAGGCGTGTGACACTTTGGTGATGATGCTGGATCTGCCTCGATTGTTGGAAAGGGATGGGGTCGCGGAGTTCAAACGCAGGGACATTGCCTCACGGTGCCACGGCCTTACGTGGGAGGGATTGCAGGCTGGAATTTGGAGCGAAGAGGAATTGGTCCGAATTCAAGAGGCGTGGGAACGGCTCTCTTTCATGACGAATCTCGTGTTTGGCTTTAGAGTAGATCGGGTCAGTCATGACAACGACTGGGACCGTTACTGGCGGCCCAACGAATTCGCTGTTTACGGGCGTTCGCCGAACAAGTTCGAGGAGCTGTGCAACCGAGTCGTGCATCGTGTGTGGAGTTTTTCCTGGTCGCATCAGGATCAAAAGCGTTATTGGCAAGGCATTCAGCGGGTCATCGAATTGTCTGAGTTGGGAGTTGAAACAAAGTCGTATCTCGCCGTCTCGTCACCTTTGGAGGAGTTTGATTTCGAATTCGCTCGTCTTGAAAAAGATAAAGAGGGGGAAATAAAGAAACGGTTTTCTCCTTACGATGCACTCCGCTTTCCACCATCTGATTACATTGTTTCGTGCTGCATTCCTGAAATACAGAGAACGATGCGCACCGAAACCGAACGTTCAATCGCTGTCACCGCGATTGCGCTGCGGCGCTGCGAATTACGGAATGGTAAGATGCCCCAGGATTTGAACGCATTGATTCCAGACTTTGTGTCTGTTGTTCCAACCGACTTCATGGATGGCACTCCAATCAAATATCGCTTGAAGGGTAACGGGGACTATTTGCTCTACTCCGTTGCAACCGATGGGCAGGACGACGAAGGAAATCCGCTTTGGACTTATGGCGCCAATGCATCATCAAGACAAGATTGGGTCTGGCCTACGCCTGCGCCGCCGGAGGAGGTTGAGGCTGCGCGGAAAAAGGCTCATTGAGGAGAATCAAGGGAGCATTCGGAGCGGAAAGACCCGTCTTGTTCTGTCTCTCCGGCGTGCTATTCTGGCCAGACGACTGAACTGAATTGAAAGCCTTAATCGAAACCAGAAACACCCGCACGGAACGGGTCTTCCTCGTCGGACTGGAACTCAAGTCCGGCACCACGGCCAACCTGCGCGAGTCGCTGGATGAACTCGCGGAACTGGCCACCACCGCCGGTGGCGAAGTCATCGGCGAAGGCACGCAAAAAATCGAGACGCCCAATCCCGCCACCTACATCGGCAAGGGCAAGGCCGGCGAGTTCGCCACGTTCTGCAAGCAGAACGACGTGGATACGGTCATCTTCGACGACGAACTTTCACCCGCGCAGAGCCGCAACCTGGAAAAGATTTTTGAGGTCAAGATTCTTGACCGAACCGCGCTCATTCTCGACATCTTTGCACAACGCGCCCGCACGCGCGAAGGCAAGTTGCAGATTGAACTGGCCCAACTGCAACATTTGTTGCCGCGCCTGACCCGCTTCTGGGGTCACTTGTCGCGGCAGGCGGGCGGCATCGGCATGCGCGGCGGCGAAGGCGAATCGCAATTGGAAGCCGACCGGCGGAAAGTTTCCGAGCGCATTGACCGGATTACGCGCGACCTGGATTCCGTGCGCCAGCATCGCGCCGTGCAACGCAGTGGCCGCCAGCGCAGTCTTTGGCCGCTCGCGTCCATCGTCGGCTACACGAACGCGGGCAAGTCCACGTTGCTCAACCAGCTCACGGGCGCGGGCGTGCTGGCCAAGGACATCCTGTTCGCCACGCTCGATCCGACGACGCGGCGGTTGCGGCTGCCGACGAACCAAAATGTTTTGCTGACCGACACCGTGGGGTTCATTCGCAAACTGCCGCATGGACTGGTCGAGGCATTCAAGGCCACGCTCGAAGAAGTCGTGCAGGCCGACTTGTTGTTGCACGTCGTGGACATCAGCCATCCGCAGGCGGAGGAACAAATCGCGGCGGTGAACGCGGTGCTGGCCGAGATCGGCGCCGGCGAAAAGCCGACGCTGATGGTGCTCAACAAAATTGACCGGCTCAACGGGAGCAAGGAAGTCTTGGGGCGGTTCCGGGAGAAACATCCGAATGCCGTCGCCATTTCCGCCGCGACCGGCGATGGCATCCCGGTCCTGCTCGCGGAGTTGGGCACGCAGTTGCGGCCCATGCGCGAATTTCTGGAGCTGCGCATCCCGCACGAACAGGCGGCGGTCATCGCGCGCTTGCACAAGGTCGGCCAGGTGATTGAGCGGCGTTACACCGGGAAGCTGGCGAAGTTCAAGGCGCGCATTCCACCGCACCACCATGCGGAGTTCGCGAAGTACATCGTCCCGGTCACGAATCCAAAAAGGTAATTTTTACACCCCCCGCTTTGGGTTGGGCAAAGCTGTCGAGCAAGGTGGGCGCGGCGGCGGGCGGGCGCGGATTGGATTCCGCCACTGGTTTGGCCACAACCGCCGCCGGAGCGAGCGCCGAGCGCAAGGCGCCTTCGACCAGTTGGGCGCAGTGAATTTTCATGGGCGGGAGCGCCCCCAGTTCGCCGGCCAGTTTTTCGGTCTTGAGGGCGAGCGCTTCCTCGGCGGTCTTGCCGCGAATCAATTCCGTCGCCAGGCTCGCGACAGCAATGGCCGTCTCGCAACCGAAGGATTGAAACGTGGCGCGGTCAATGACCCGCTTGCCGTCCTGTTGCTTGAACTTGACCCACATCCGCAGCATCTCGCCGCAATCTGAATTGCCGACGGTGCCCACGGCGTCGGCGTCCGCCAACTCGCCCAAATTTTGCGGATTGGCGAGCGCGGCCTGAATGCGGGTCTGCAAATCGTCGTTCATGGCTTTATTTTCCTCGCGCAGGGTAGTCGAACCCGGCTGGAATGCCCACGCTGTTTTTTGGGGCCGGCATTCAGCCGGGACGATCGCGTTTGTTTTGGACACCGTGGTTTAATAGTCTGTGGTCATGCGAGCATTGGACGTACAAAACATCGGGAGCGAGCTGGCGATCCGCTGGGACGACGGCACGGAAAGTTTCGTCGCGCTGGAAAAACTGCGGCGGGCGTGTCCGTGTGCGGGCTGTCACGGCGAAGTGGACATTCTCGGCAACCTGTACAAGTCGCCGGACAAGCCGTTGGCGCCGACGGCCTTTGAACTGGTAAGCTTCGCACCGGTGGGCGGCTATGCGATCCAACCGGTCTGGCGGGACGGCCACAACAGCGGGATTTTTTCTTTCGACTATATGCGGCGGTTGGCCGGGACCTGACCGCTCAGGCCGCTTCTGTCGAGATCACTTGGGCTGGCCCGCATCGGCCACGCTCCACAAAATGCTGGAAGACAAAAAAGCCGGGCGGGCGGCCCGGCTTCCGAATACGAGATTCAGCGCAGATTGAAAGCTCAGGGCGCCAGTTCAAGAGCGATGCGTTTTTCCAATTCGCGAGCCAGGGTGAGGTCCGTGCCGCCCAACTGGGAGCGCAGTTGCACAATCACCGAAGTAACGGATGGTTTCACCCCTTCGATTCGCAGCCACACCTTGGCTTGATTCACGGAGCCCGCAAGGGTGCGCACCTGGTTGGCACTGGTGGAAAACGCGCTTTCGGCGGTGATATTTCCATAACTGTTCAGCGCCCGTTTCGCCGCCTCGAACACTTCGTTCAGCGGACGATCATAGCGGCTCTCCACCCGGTCGCGGTACGCCGGCATCAGGCCGGGCTTCGGCTCCGTGACGGTACTCACACAACCGACGACGCAAAGGGCGACGCCGGCGAGAACGGCAAAAGTTACTTTTTTCATATACGGACGATGCAATCAAATCCGCCGCCGGCGTCAAGAACGAAGCCGGGCCAAATATAAATCAGCGGCTCTGCCATCAACCGGGCGACGCGCGACCGCCCGGGGTGAAGAACATCCGTCGGCTCCAGTCCCCCCAACATCCGCTGCCAGGAAAACGTGATCAGCGCGCCAGTTCCAAGGCGATGCGCTTTTCCACTTCATGCGCCACCGGAATATTGCTGCCGACCCACGTTGAACGCGCCTGAACGGTCGCGGCGGTGACTTGGGCATCAACGGCCTCAATGCGAATCCATACGTCCGTATCACCCGCCTTCCCCTCGAGCGCCCGCACTTGATTGGTGCTGCCAAGCAACGTGGATTCGCGGGTCACCTGGCCGTAACTTTGGAGCGCCCGCTTGGCCGCTTCAAACACCGTATTCAGCGGAAATTTATAGCGGCCTTCGACATTATCCCGCGACAAATACACGCCGGCGGTGTGTTGGTCGGTGACGGTACTAACGCAGCCGGTCACGCCAAGCGCAACCGCAGCCAATACTGCAAGAAATGCAATTTTCATTTACGAATCATGCAATCAGATTTTCCAACGTCGTCAAGAACGAAGCGCGGACACTTCAGAAAGGCAGGATCAGAAGCTGGAGGAAATGTTTTGACCAAGGAAATGTTTGACCATTGCTGAGACGCGGGAAAACAACGAAGTTTCCGGCAAATGAGCAACGCCGCTTCGACCCTTCTGGACTTTGATTCCAGTTTTCTCTTCGCCTCGTTGCTTTGGGGCTCCATCGGCTTCGGTTACTGGATTTACGGCAAGAAACAGCGCGCGATGATGCCCATGATCGGCGGTGCGGCGATGGTCGGCGTGTCCTATCTGGTCAGCAGTTGGCTGCTGATGTCCCTCATCGGCCTTGCGCTGATGGTCGCCGTTTATCTGCTCGTGAAACGCGGCTACTGAGCGCCACGGTCAGGGCATTAAACGCTGGTCATCCGCTTCCTGCTGGTTAAACTCCTCGCAGCTAATCCCAGACCTGAATAATTATGCGAGCGCACCAAACTCTGTTGTGTGGAAGAATCGTGGCCAACTTCACGTTCCTCGTTTTCACATCCCAACTCTTATTCGCCGCGTCGCTGCCCATCGAGAGGAACGTGGAATGGCAACCGTTCGCCGCGCAGGTGAACCGGTTGATCGAAGCCACGGATTATCTCGGTTCGCCCTTCAGCGCCGAAGACAAGCAGGCCATTGAGACGGCGATGAAGGAATCGGACGTGGCTCGGGCTGGCGAAAAAGTGCAGGAGATTCTGGATCGGCATTGTCTGTTCGGCGTCCAAATCAATCCCGAAATGCGGGTGAAGGTGGCCGGCGGCGCCGCGCCGCCGGAATTGGTGGAGCAGGGCTGGCGGCAATTCCTCGTCAAAGTGGTCAATGACTCCGGCACCACAGCCGCTTTGCGCGCGGTCAGCCCAAACGCGCAAAAGCTGGCCGGCGCAACCCAGTTGGAAGTGCCCGACCGCTGGCTCGAAATGATGATGTTCGATTCGCCACCGCTCGGGCCGACGTTGAACGGTTTGAATCTGGAATACCGCATCGTGCAACTTTACAGCCGCGATGCGGGCAAGCGGGAAGCCAAAATTTCCTTCAATGTTGGTCAGGGAACGCAGGACCTTGGTTTTCGCAACGAGGTGGATGTCTTGTTCCAGATCCAGCCGGCGCGGGAAGCGACGTTGCGGGTGCGCGATGAAAATAATCAACCGACCACGGCTTCCTTTGTCATCAAGGATGCGCAGGGGCGGGTCTATCCCTCGCCTGCGAAACGGCTCGCGCCCGATTTTGCCTTTCAGCACCAGGTTTATCGCGGCGATGGCGAATCGCTCCGGCTGCCGGACGGCGATTACGTGGTGGAATTCTCGCGCGGCCCGGAGTCCGTGGCGCAGACGCGAACTCTCAAGATCGATAAACAGACCCGCCAGCTAGAATTCACGGTTCAGCGTTGGATTGATCCGTCGCAACTCGGCTGGTGGTCGGGCGATCATCACATTCACGCGGCCGGCTGCGCGCATTATGTGAAGCCGACCCAAGGCGTGCTGGCGTCCGACATGATCCGCCATTGCACGGGGGAGGATTTGAAAATTGGCGCCAACCTGACGTGGGGACCGTGCTTCGATTACCAGAAGCAGTTTTTTTGCGGCACGGTGGACAAGGTGTCCAAGTATCCCTACCTGCTGCGTTACGACATCGAGGTTTCCGGATTTGGCTCGCATCGGTCCGGCCATCTTTGTTTGTTGCGGCTCCGTGAGGAGATTTATCCCGGCGGCGATTCCAAGGATCACTGGCCGACACTTTGTTTGAACACGCTGCGCTGGGCCAAGCAGCAAGGCTCGGTCTGCGGCCCGGCGCATTCCGGCTGGGGATTGGAAGTGAAGACCGCCGATCTGCCCAATTACATTGTGCCGCCGTTCAACGGCATCGGCGCGAACGAATACATCGTGGACGTGACCCACGAATTGCCCGGGCCGGACGGCAAGCTGCTGCCGGCGGTGGATTTTATGTCCTTGGTGGACACGCCGTACGTTTGGGAATTGAACATGTGGTATCACACGCTAAACGTCGGTTACCGCACGCGCGTCAGCGGCGAAACTGATTTCCCCTGCATCTACGGCGAGCGGGTTGGCTTGGGCCGTTCCTACGTGAAGCTCGACGGCAAACTGGATTATGACCGATGGTGCGAAGGCATCCGCCAGGGCCGCAATTACGTCGGCGACGGCAAGAGCCATTTGATGGAATTCAAAATCAACGACGTGGCGCTGGGCGAAGCGGGGAGCGAACTGAAGCTGCCGCAATCCGCCACGGTCAAGGTGACCGCGAAAGTCGCCGCGCGCCTGGACGCGCAACCCAACCCGGCGCTCCAGAAACTCGACTACGCGAAGAAGCCGTACTGGGACCTCGAACGCGCCCGCATTGATGACACGCGCGAAGTTCCCGTGGAGGTGATCGTCAACGGCTATCCGGTCGCCAAGAAAAACATCGTGGCCGATGGCAAGTTGCAGGAGATAAGTTTCGACGTGAAGATTGACCGCAGCAGTTGGGTGGCGCTGCGCATTCTCCCTTCGTCCCACACCAATCCGATTTTCGTCCTGGTGGATGGCAAGCCGATTCGCGCTTCGCGTCGCAGCGCGGAATGGTGTTTGAAGGGTGTGGATCAATGCTGGTCGCAAAAGGAGAAACTAATCCGAGCCGGCGAAAAGGACGAGGCGAAGCTGGCCTACGATCACGCCCGCGCCGCGTACCAGAAAATCCTGGGCGAGAGTGAACCGGATTAGGGGAACTCGAGGGGCACAATACCAGACGCCGCTCGCGTTGTACTGCTTCGGCAATGAGCCTAAATCACGCGGAAGTCTACTATGATCTGCGCAGGCAACTCCTATATCCACCCCGGTCATTCTGCGCATGGCATTGTCCGTTATCACCAGGTCATGGGTTTTGGGATCGAATCGCGCTGGCTTCCAGCTACTTGGAAGCCAGCGCGGAACCGGAGATTCGAGAGACAGTGGGGTCACTGCTCAAGAGGGTGACGCAGTTTCCGTCTGGGCGTAGGCGATGGCGCGCAACGCGGGGAGCGCCTTGGTGGAGCGCAGCGCACCAAGCGAGTTTATCGCCTGATAGGTTTTCAAATCGAGAGGGATTTTTTAGGATAAGAATATTTCCCCGCTCAGAGCTGAAAAAGCCAGGGATCGCACGTCAACGGCTGAATCAGAAATTAGCGGGCATCCCGGTTGAGCACTTCGATGATACTGTCGGACAAGGTGTAGAGCCAGTCCAGGCGGACGGCGTCGTCATCCGTGGGAAACCATTCGCTCCAAATACAGAACGCGATGGCGGTCTGGTCCTTCGTGGCTAGGCCAACCCAGCCGACCATGTTGTAATGCTGGCGGAAAGGCCGCATCCAAAGAATGCTTCCGCCTTTGCCGATGCAGCTAAAACCGGATTTCTTGGCATTGGGGGCAAAATCCATCGGGGCTTTTTCGAATTGTTCAAGGACCTTCCTGCTCACGGCCGGGCTGATGAGTTTTCCCTCGTGAAGCATCTCATAAAATGCGGCCATTGCCCGAGCCGTACCGTGCTGCGGCAGCAACTGATCCGCAAATTGCGATTGCGCGCGAATTCTTTTGTCCAGCACCGTCTCGAACACGCCGGGTTCGGGAAGAATCTTTTCACTCAACCCTTCGATCCCGACCTCTTTGGGTAGCGCATTGATCTTGTCATAGCCCAATCTCTTGGCCAGCGCGTCAGTTGCCTCGTTGTCGCTTGCGGCGATCATCAGGAACATCGCCTTGTCTGTCGTCCATTGTTCGGAAACTGCGCCGGGCTTGTTAACGGTGAGGGTTTCCTTCAAATCGAGTTTGCCGTTCTGCAATTCCTTCACGCTCTCAAGCAGGACGAATATCTTGACCATGCTCGCCATGCAGGCCGGCTGGTCGGCGTTAAGCTCGACCGGCTGTCGGGTGTTGAGATTCTTGCCGTAAAAACCGATCCGGCCCGGACACCTCGCGGCGAACTGCATCAGTTCGTTCTTGTCGGAGGCGATCTTGAACGGCTCAGGAAGGTGCAGCACCTGGCCCTCCGCGCATTCACTTTGATGCTCGGCTCCCTTGAATTTATATTTGACCCTGAGAACCTTGAAAATGCCATAAGCGGGGTCGCCCGCTATTTCGTTCGAGGCTTGGATGACGAGCACATCATGGTTGACCCGGGCGCGCGCTTTCCGGGTCACGTCCACCCATTTCCCTTCCCCACCGTACTGAGCACTTAGAATCTGAAATTCGTCCGCGTCGCCAGCGTTCTTACAACCGGGCAGCAACAGCGCAAGCAGGAGCAAAACCAAATGTTTTTTCATCTTCGTATGAATCCTTTCAGGGTTGAGGGTCTTCATCTCTGTTCATTCGTCTCGTGTGTTATCCGGCAAACCAAGAGCCTCAAGTTTGAATGTCGCCCGCAGGAAGATTGCCGACGTGATTTGGGTCCTTCAATCTCTGGAGCAGAGCTTCCAGTTCCCGACGGCGGGGCTCCAGGTCTTTACGCACGCAGAGTTGGTTCAGCCAGTAAATGCCCCAGAAAACAAGGACGCCTCCCAGCGGTCCCCAAAGATCCTTCAGCCTCCACAACCCCGCTTCCAGCATGCTCCAAGAGACTTGACAGTAGAACAACGCCGCGCCAACGCCAGGCGGCAATAGATACCACCAGAACACGTTCTTCAGCAGCCAGATTTGGTGATTGATCTGGGCCAACGATTCCTCCGCGCAGGCCAGGAGTGGATCGGAGTGCGAGGGTTGCCGTCGGCGCTGACGCAACCGATCCACAATCATGAAAACCGCGACGCCCATCAGCAGCGCCGCCAACACAAACAGGGACCAGACGCGCCCTTTGATCCCGAACCAGAGGAAGAACACCGCCAGCAAACCAGCCACGCCCACCTCGCGCACATCGCGCCAGAAGATGGTCCGCCGGAAACTCCGTTCCTTGTGCCGCACCTCTTTGAGCAGCGCGTCCGCATCCATCGTCAATCGGCGCTGCGACGTTTGCGTCTGCCAGGCTGCTTTCAATTCGTCAGGATTCATACGCCACCTCTTTCATCAGTTCGCCCAGGGCTTTTCGGGCGCGATTCAGTTTCACGCCTACGAGGTTCTCGGAAATGCCCAGCACCTCGGCCATTTCGCGGTAACCCAAATCGTCCAGATAGAGCAACACCAGGGCGGCGTCCGCTTTGGGCGATTGCTGAATGGCGGCATAGAGCCGCTCGACGACTTCCCGTTGGTGAAGCTGCTGCTCGCTGTCGGCCCCGGTCATCGGCAGGTCTTCGACGCCGATCAACGGTTGCTGGCGCTCGCGGCGGCGGCGTT